>Ga0209169_10000525_pt1 | contig 23457 bp, 19 predicted proteins | sample HubBroMetageWRM4_FD_188346 | JGI IMG/M metagenome (GOLD analysis project Ga0209169, IMG submission 188346) | Warmed soil microbial communities from the Hubbard Brook experimental Forest, New Hampshire - Hubbard Brook CCASE Soil Metagenome WRM 4... | ecosystem: Environmental > Terrestrial > Soil...
CACAGTATTGGTGCTGCTCGGCCAAGTGCTTGAGCTTCGCGCACGCGCCGCCACGTCGGGCGCCATTCGTGCATTGCTCGAGCTCGCGCCAAAGACCGCGCGGCGTCTTCGGCAGGACGACACCGACGAGGATGTGCCGCTGGACGCGCTCGCCGCCGGCGATTGCCTCCGCGTTCGGCCCGGCGAGAAGATCCCGGCCGATGGGTTGGTCATCGACGGCCGCTCGTCCGTCGATGAATCGCTGGTGACCGGCGAGTCGATGCCGGTTACCAAGTCGTCCGGTGACAGCGTGATCGCCGGCACGCTCAATCAAAGCGGCGGCTTTATCATGCGCGCCGACAAAGTCGGCCGCGACACGCTGCTTGCGCAAATCGTGCAGATGGTCGCCGCCGCCCAACGCTCGCAGGCGCCGATTGCGCGTCTGGCTGATCGGGTCGCTTCCTGGTTCGTGCCGCTGGTCATCGCGATCGCGGTTGCGGCCTTCGCCGCCTGGTCGGTGTTTGGCCCCGAGCCCCGGATCACCTTTGCACTCCTCGCCGCGGTGAGCGTTCTCATCATCGCCTGCCCTTGCGCGCTCGGTCTCGCCACGCCGGTGTCGATCATGGTGGGCGTCGGTCGCGGCGCTCTGGCCGGTATTCTGATCAGGAATGCCGCAGCGTTGGAGCGGCTGGAAAAGGTCGATACGCTCATTCTCGACAAGACCGGTACGTTAACCGAAGGAAAACCGCGGCTCGTCGCCGTCATCGTGGCCGACGGCCAAAATGAGCGCGACGTGCTGCGGCTCGCGGCCAGCCTCGAACGCGCCAGCGAGCATCCGCTCGCCGCAGCGATCCTCGCCGCCGCAGGCGAACGCGGCATCGATCTCGCGGAGGTTAGTGACTTTCATTCGATGCCCGGCGGGGGCGTCACGGCCAATGCCGACGGTCACGAGGTGGCGCTTGGCAGCCAAAGCTTTCTTGTCGAGCTTGGCGTCACGGCTGCATGGCCGGGAGAGGAAGCGGAGCGCCTGCGGCGCGACGGTTCGACCGTCATTTTCGCCGCCATCGACGGAAAGTTTGCCGGGCTGCTGGGGATTACCGATCCGATCAAGCCCAGCGCGCCCGCAGCTCTGCAAATGCTGCGCAAAGAAGGACTGCGCATTGTGATGCTGACCGGTGACAGCCGGACAACTGCGGACGCCGTCGCGCGCCGCCTTCGGATCAGCGAAGTCGAAGCCGAAGTCCGGCCGGAGCAAAAGAATCGCGTTGTCCAGGAACTCCGCCGCCAAGGTCGCGTAGTCGCCATGGCCGGCGATGGCGTCAACGACGCTCCAGCGCTTGCCGCAGCCGACGTCGGCATTGCGGTCGGCGCCGGCACGGATGTGGCCGTCGAGAGCGCCGGGATCACGCTTGTTAAAGGCGATCTCGTCGGCATCGTACGGGCGCAGCGGCTTGCGCGTGCGACCATGCGCAATATCCGGCAAAATCTGTTCTTTGCGTTCGTCTATAACGGCGCCGCCATTCCGATCGCCGCCGGCGTTTTCTATCCGGCATTCGGCATCACACTCTCGCCGATGATTGGCGCAGCGGCGATGGCTTTGTCGTCAGTATGCGTTATCGGCAACGCGTTGCGGCTGCGCAGCGTCGCCCTCGCCCCCTAACCCCAACTCCGGCGCACCCGCGCGCCAAGATCGACCGGGGCGTGCGCGGTTTTTGCGGAAGCTTTTGCGGCGGCCGGCGGCCAAGCGCAACTTTCGAAATGTTCCAGTAGCGCTGTGGGAATAAACCGGGTGCGCGACGCATAAAGATGCCGGTCGCCATTCTTCTGCTGCGCATGCACGAAAAACCGCTGCGGTACGATCAAGTGCAAGTGGTCCTTCGCGCGCGTCATCGCGACGTAAAGAAGCCGGCGCTCCTCTTCGATCTCGGCGCTGGTCCCGGTGGCGAGGTCGGACGGAAGACAACCGTCGACGGTGTTCAAAATAAACACCGATTTCCATTCCTGCCCCTTCGCCGAATGGATGGTCGAAAGAATGAGATAATCCTCGTCGAGCAGCGGATCGCCGGCGCGGGCGCTCGTCGCTTCCGGCGGATCGAGCGTAAGTTCGGTCAAGAAGCGTTCCCGGCTCGGATAAGTCGAGGCGATCTGCGCGAGCTGCCCGAGGTCGGCTTCGCGCATATGCGCGTCCTCGTGGATGCGGTGCAGATGCGGTTCGTACCAGCGGATCAGAAGGTCGAGTTCCGCCGGCCAAGGCGCCGTGCGGCCATGAACGGCGCGGACGGTTTCGACAAATGCCGGCCAATGCTCGGCCGCCGCCGCCGGCGGGTGCATTTCCTCCAAACCCCCAAGGCCGGAATTGCCGACGTGCTCCAGGACGCGCGCGGCTGTTGCCGGGCCGGCGCCGGGCAACAATTGAACGACGCGAAAGCCCGCGATCCGATCGCGCGGATTTTCCGCCCAGCGCAAGAGCGCCAGTAAGTCCTTGACGTGGGCGGCCTCAAGGAATTTCAGGCCGCCGAATTTCACGAACGGAATGTGCCGCCGCGTCAGTTCGACTTCCAGCGGCCCGGAATGGTGAGATGCTCGGAACAAGACGGCTTGCGTCTTGAGCGTCAACCCTCGCTCGCGTGCCTCCAGCACTTTCTCGACGATGTAACGCGCTTGGTCGGCTTCGTCGCGAACACTCGCCAGGTAGGGCTTCTCCGCCGATTTTCGTTCCGACCACAGGTTCTTGGTGAACCTCTCCTGCGCCAGCTCGATCACGGCGTTGGCGGCGGCGAGGATCGGCCGCGTGGAGCGGTAATTCTGCTCCAGCGTCACCATCTCGGCGCGCGGCGAAAAGTGTGCGGGGAAATCCAAAATATTGCGCACCGTCGCGGCACGGAACGAATAGATCGATTGCGCGTCGTCGCCTACCACCGTCAACCCGCTTCCGTTAGGCCGGAGCGCCAGCAGCACCCTCGCCTGCAGCGCATTAGTGTCCTGATACTCATCGACCAGCACGTGGTCGAAGCGGCCAGCAATCTCTGCCGCTATTGCTGGTTCCCCCATCATGTGCGCCCAGTAGAGCAGCAGATCGTCGTAATCGAGCACCTGCTGGTGTTGTTTGGCCTCGACGTAATGCGCGAACAGTGTCCGCAACTGCTCGGCCCACACCGCGCACCACGGAAAGGAACGGCTTAGAATGTCATCGAGCTTGTTCTCGCTATTGACCACGCGCGAATAGATGGCGAGGCACGTGCTTTTCGCCGGGAAACGCTTCTCCATCTTTGAATAGCCGAGGTCGTAGCGCACGAGATTGACGAGATCGGCGGAATCTTCGCGATCGTGGATGGTGAAAGCGGGCGCAAGGCCGATCGTTTCGGCATATTCGCGCAACAGCCTCGCCCCTGTAGCGTGGAACGTGCCGGCCCACGACAACGGCTCGCAAAAGGCGCCCGCCGTTCGCCGGTTGAATTCCGATAGCAGCAAATCGACTCGCCGCGTCATCTCCGCCGCGGCGCGACGCGAGAAGGTGAGAAGCATAATGCGGCGGGGATCAGCGCCTTGTTCGATCAGCCACGCGACGCGATGGGCCAGTGTCGCCGTTTTGCCAGACCCGGCACCGGCAATGATCAGGAGCGGCCCGGCATTGGCGGCCGGAAGGCCGCCATATTCGACGGCGCGCCGCTGCTGCGGATTGAGCTTATCCAGGTTTGCCAAGGGAGCTTCGAATCATTAAGCGACCGAAGCCCGACTGAATCACGATTTGCCCGTTACTCGCAATGACCGCGCACGCCCAAGAAATGCGAGCGCAAATGCGGTCTCGGTTACGCCTAATGCTCCGGCAACGGTATGAACTCGGTCTCGTCGCCGGGGATAATGGCGAAGCGGCCGCTTTTCCACTCTTCCTTCGCCTCTTCAATGCGTTCTTTGCGTGAAGAGACAAAATTCCACCACAGATAGCGCGGCCCTTCGAGCGCCGCGCCGCCGAGAAACATCAGCCGGGCCTGCCGCGTCGCCGTCACGGTAATACGATCGCCCGGGCGAAAGATCAGAAGCCGCGGTCCCTCGAATTTGTCGCCGGCGATTTCGACTTCGCCTTCGGTGACATAGATCGCGCGTTCTTCGTGGTCGGCGTCGAGCGGCGCCCTGGCGCCAGGCTCGAGCAGGACTTCGGCATAAAACCATTCCGACACCATGCCGACCGGAGACCGCAGGCCGAAAACGGAGCCGGCGATGACGCGGGCGCGAACTCCTTTGTCTTCAATGCCGGGAAGAACGGCCCCGTCAAAGTGCTCGAATAGGGGCTGCATCTCTTCGTGTTGTTGCGGCAATGCGATCCAGCTTTGGATGCCGTACACCCCCCCGCCGGTGGTACGCACCGCGTCGGGCGTGCGCTCGGAATGCGAAATACCACGTCCCGCGGTCATCAGATTCATGGCGCCAGGCGTAATCTCCAGCGCGTTGCCCTCGCTGTCGCGATGCATGATGGAGCCGTCGAACAGATAGGTCACGGTCGCCAGTCCGATATGCGGATGAGGCCGCACATCCATGCCTCGACCTGCGACTAACTGCACCGGCCCCATTTGATCGAAAAAGATGAACGGGCCAACCATCTGACGCTGACCATGCGGCAGGGCGCGGCGCACGTTGAAGCCATCACCAAGGTCGCGCACGCGTGGCACGACAATCAATTCGAGCGCCTCGCAAGAACGCTTGTCGCCGAGCACAGGATCCTTATCCGGCATCCAGCTCATGTTTATGGCCTCCCAATCGCGTGCGGTTCGCTCGCTCCGGCCTAAACGGACCGTCCGGCGCGCTGCTCGTTCGCGCCGTCAATGTATGATAAAGGCAGGCGAACCGCCAATGGCGGCCGCGATAGGTGTCCTCTCGGTGTCCATTTCACCGCCTTCTCTTACCGGCGTCGCTCTGCTTCTCGGCTTGAGCTTGTTTTTAGGCCTTGCCTTCGAAGACTTTCTTGCCACCGATGAGCCGAAACGTCCGGGCGGCATCCGAACTTTCCCGATGCTCGCCTTTGCCGGCGGCGTTCTCTACGTCTTCGACCCGGCCCATCTCGTTCCGTTCACTGGCGGTCTGATCATCCTCGGGATCTGGCTGGCGATTTTCTATTCCCGGCATCTCCAGGAAAAAGACGAAGGCGGAGAAACGAATGCCGGGCTGGTCGTGCCGGTCCTCAACATTCAGGCTTATCTTCTCGGCGCCATTACGCTGGCGCTGCCGCCGTGGGTGGCGGTGACGTTCACCGTCGCTGCGGTGCTTTTGCTCACTGGGCGAGAGAAACTGCACGCCTTGGCGCGGCGCGTTGAACCGAAAGAGATCGTAACCGCCGGCCAATTCCTGATCCTGACCGGGATCGTTCTGCCGCTCCTGCCCAACACGCCGGTGACGACACTGACGAACATCACGCCGCGACAGGCGTGGCTGGCTTTGGTCGTCGTCGCCGCGCTGTCTTATGTCAGCTATCTGGCGCAACGCTACTGGGCCGCGGCCGCGCGCGGCTTATGGATGGAAGCGCTCGGCGGCCTCTACTCCTCGACCGCGACGACGGTCGTTTTGGCGCGCGAAGCCAAAACCGGAGCGGTCACGCGTCAGCACGCGCAAGCGGGCATCACGCTCGCAACGGCGATCATGTATTTGCGTATTCTCGCGGTGGTGGCGTTTTTCAATTTCGGCCTCGCGCGGGTGCTGGCGCCCTGGCTTTGCTGCCTTTCATTGGCCGGCTTGGTGATCTGCGCCGTGCAATATCGGCTCGGCAAAGCTTCCACCGTAGACGAACAAGCAGAGCCCACGAGCGCGCGGCGTTTCGCGACTAATCCGCTTGAACTTGTTCCGGCGGCGATTTTCGCGGCGCTCTTTATAGCAGTGTCGTTCGTTTCGAACTGGGCGAAGGCCGAATTTGGAACATCCGGGATTTACACGCTCGCCGCCATTGTGGGCGTCACCGATATCGATCCGTTCGTGCTCAATCTGGCGCAAGGCGGGACCACGGGCATGAGCAACACCGCGCTCGCGGCTGCGATTCTCATCGCCGCTTCCTCAAACAACGTCCTGAAAGCACTCTATGCGGCGTTCTTTGCCGGCGGACGCGCGACCGCGGCGAGCGCCATCGTTCTAGTCTTGCTTGCTGCCACCGGCGTGGTTTTTGCCGTGCTCCTTGCCGGTCTCTAGGGCAGCGATCGCGCCCAGCGTCAACGGATGACCTGATCGCTCTCCAATACGGGTCCTTCTAAAGCGCACTTCTTGTCGGCCGCGGTGCGCCGCAAGACCTTTTCCTCACCCACGGCCTTTTCATATTGAACCCGGTAAGACATCCCACCGATCAAAGTGCCACCGCCGCCTTCGCTCGCCTTTTCCGTGAGGTTGAGCAAATCGGTTTCGCGCGTTTGCAGCTCCTTCAGACGGTCGACGAGCTGCTTGCAATGATAAGCGGAATAACGACCGGGATCGACAAGGTAGGTGTCGACGCTGGTCGAGCACCCGGCGGCCGCACCGGCCAGGCAAACCGCCAGAAACACGCCCCGCGCATCCGCGCTTATAGCCATGACGACGTCCAAGGCCGCTACGATTGTAGGCGACGCCCCTGCCCCCCCGAGATTCGCACGCTTGGTTGCAGCCGTCTGCGCCGCAAATAAGGCGATCGCAACTTAGCCGGTTTTTTACAAACCGGAACAGCCGTGGACTCAGCCATTGCCGGCCATTGCCGAAAACCTGAGAATTGCGACTAAGATGGTTTGGTTATGAGCGCGAAACTTTGATCACGAGGGCATCGCCGATGAAGACGCATTTCGAGTTTGAACGAGCAAGCCTGGAGCTCAAAGGATCGGTCGCGCTGCTGAGCTTGAACGATCCGCAAGTGCTCAATGCCTTGTCGGCGGAGATGCTCCAAGGCCTCTCCGAGGCACTCGATACGCTCGCCGAGTCGGCAACCAAGCCCCGCTGCCTGGTGCTGACAGGAGTTGGCCGCGCCTTCTCCACCGGGGCGAACTTGCAGGGCCGCGGCGGCAAGAACTTCACGCCGCGCGGCGCCGGGCGGACGCTCGAGACGCTATTCCACCCGTTCATGCGCCGGTTGCGCGATTTGCCCTACCCGATCGTGACCGCGGTCAACGGGCCGGCGGCCGGAGCCGGCATGAGCCTCGCGCTGATGGGCGATCTCATTGTGTGTGCGCGCTCGGCTTACTTCCTGCAGGCATTTCGCCGTATCGGCTTGGTGCCCGATTGCGGTTCGACTTGGCTGCTGCCGAGATTGATCGGCCGCGCGCGGGCGATCGAACTGTCGCTTCTGGGCGAACGCCTGCCGGCGGAAACCGCCTTGACGTGGGGCCTCGTCAATCGCGTGTTTGACGACGAACAACTGACAAGCGAAGCGCTGCGTCTGGCGGCCGAACTCGCGGACGGCCCGACCGCGGCGCTTGGCTTCATTCGCCGTCTCTATTGGGAGAGCCCCGAGAATTCGTACGAGCAGCAGCTCGATCTCGAGTGCCGGATGCAGCGGCTTGCCGGCGCCACAGCGGACTTTCAGGAAGGCGTCAACGCCTTCCTGGAAAAGCGCCCCGCCCAATTCACCGGCGCCTAGCAGTTTCGCGAGGCAAAGCAGGCCGGCGGAATTCAGGGGACTTTGCTAAGCAAAAGACTCAGCTGATAGTTGAATTCGTTGACCGCGTTCGATCCGGCGATTTTCGCTGGCACGACCGTATTTGCGCCGCCATAGAGCACTTGATCGGCCACAGCCGTAATGATCAAGCCGGAGAAGAGCGCAATCAGGAATTGTCGCATCCACCGATGAGTAAGCGCGATTTCTCACCGAAAGATTAATCGCCTGGGTTGCGCTTAAAATAACCTACTCGCGCGTTCACCTCACTGCGGCGGCTTCTTGTCTTTGGGGTCGGGTTTCGCTTTCGGATTAGCGTTCGGAACTGTAGCGATTTTTGGCGGCGGATTGGCGGTACCGGCCCCGACTTCGGGTGGTTTTTCTCGTAGCTTCGGCGTTTCAGCAGGCAGCTTGGCTTGGTCATGCGGCGGCTTGTTGTTGTTCGGCGCCACGGCATTATTGGTCGGCGGATTAGGTTCCACTTCCCGTTTCACCGTCTCCTTGGCTTTCGGCGTTTCTTCCCGCTCCGCCGGTTTGTTGCCGGTTACGGCGGGTTTCACCGCGTTATTAGGACTGGGCTCCACTTCCCGTTTCACGGTATCCTTGGCTTTCGGCGCGTCCTCCCGTTCCATCGGCTTATTGCCGGTTACAACGGGTTTCGTCGGGTTGTTCGGCGTGGCGTCCCGCTCAGGCGGCTTATTGCCGGTCGCGGCGGGTTTCATCGCGTTGTTCGGCGTGATTTCCCGCTCCATCGGCTTGTTGCCAATAATGGCAGGTCGCATCGCGTTGTTTGGTTTTTGCAGGCCTTCTTCGCCAGGCTTCACTTCGCGCGCGGCAACCACCCCCTTGCCGCTGAATTCGCCAGGCTTAGCGGTCGCCGCAATCGCCGGGCGACCATGATTTTCCGACGCGAGCAAATCCTTGTTGGCGGCGGCGGTGCGCTCGTGTTGGATTTGCGCGGGATCGGCCGCGACGTGCTGCTCTCGCGCGACGGCTTCCTGCGCCGGCGTCGGCCGCACGGTTGTACCCCCCGGACCGCCGTTGAAACTGATACGCGTCACGTTGTTGATAGTGACATTTTCCTCGTAGACGTTGTTGATGCGGACAGAGCCAAAATTATTGACCGTCTGATTGTAGGCGAACGCGCCGTTCACCCAACGCCCGCCGAGATAACCGTCACCGCCATAGCCAAAGCCGTAATCAACCCCGCCATAGAAGCCGACGTGGGGGCCCCAATAGCCGGCGTTCCAGACGTAAATTCCGTCTCGAAAGCCCCAATAGCCGGGGGTCCACAACAGCCCAACGGACGGCGGCTCGACCCACGTTCCGGGAACCCAGAAATAACCGAGCGGCCCCCCGCTCCAATATCCGGGCGTCCAGATGTAGCCTGGGTCGGGGATTGGCGGCTGATCGTAAACCGGCAATTCCGGCGGCGGACTGGCATTGCCGGTGCAGATCACCTGCGCGTAGGAACTCGCAAGCGGGATGCCAACGAGCCCCACCGACAACAACAAAATGAACCCGATGTGCCGAAGTTGCATGCCGCCATCTCCCGTCAGCCAGCCGGATGAATCGGAGGCTACAGTCGCGGCGCATTGCCGCGAGATTGTGGCTTGTCGGCAGCTAAATGACGGCGCGGTTGTCACTCACCCCAAACTTCGCCGGCAATTTCCACGACCAGCGCAAGCTTCGCGAATTCCTGATCTTCCGTCAGCAAATTGCCGAGCGAAGTCGAAGCAAATCCGCATTGGGGCGAAAGCGCGAGTTGATCGAGATCGATATATTTCGTGGCGGCGTCAATGCGCCGTTTGACGTCGTCCTTGTTCTCAAGGGCTCCCTTTTTGCTGGTCAATAGGCCGAGCACGACCATTTTGCCTTTCGGCACGAACCGCAATGGCTCGAACGTGCCGGAGCGCTCGTCATCGTATTCCAGAAAGAAACCGTCGACATCGAGCTCGTTAAACACCGCCTCGGCTACCGGATCGTAGCCGCCGGCGGCAACCCACGCCGAACGGTGATTGCCGCGGCAAGTGTGCACGCAAAGCGTCATTCCCGGCGGTCGTTGCGCGAGCGACTCGTTCACCAGCCCGATATAGGTTTTGTAGAGCTGATCTTGCGTGCCCGCGGATGGATTAAGCTTTTTCTGGAAAGATGGGTCGCTCAAAGTCGCAAACATCGTGTCGTCGATCTGCAGATAGGTGCAGCCGATGCGGCTCAACGCCCAAAGCTCCTCTTTGTAGACGTTGACAAGATCGGCCCAAAACTCCTCCGGCCGGTCATAAATGCTCTTGTCTTCGATGGCGCCGAGCCCGTGGAGCATGCTGGGCGACGGAATGGAGAGCTTCGGCGTCGCCTTGGTCGCGGATTGCAGGAACTTGAAGTCTTCGGCGAAAATCGGCTCGCTCAGCCCGAGCTTCCCGACAACCTTTGGCAGATCTATTTCGTTCTTGACCGAGCCAGTCTCGTTATAGAACGGTCTTAGCTGGGAGCCCGCCGAAGTGACGCCGCCGATGCGGCAGATAAAGTCCATGTGCCAGGACCGGCGGCGGAACTCGCCGTCGGTGACGGTCTTGAGACCAACCTCCTCTTGACGTTTCACGGCGTGCCGAATGGCATCGTCCTCAATACTACGCAGTTGCGCCGCGGTAATTTCGCCCTTGTCGAGTTTGCCGCGGGCGTCGAGCAGATATTGCGGACGCAGCAGACTTCCCACCTGGTCCGCACGAAACGGCGGCTTAGTGCGCTTCGACATTCACTGCTCCACGTATAGGGTTTTTGCTGATCGCGCCGCAGCGGTCGGTAATATCACCGGATTGCTGCGAGCAGTATTTTCAGCCCGGACTTTTGCTGTCTGTCCTGAGAGCTAAGGACATCAGTCCGCCGTAGCGCCGCCTGCGGACGTCGATTTTTTCTCGCCTTCTTCCAAACCGGTGATGCGGATACCGGAGCCCGAGACCTTGTATTTGCGATTGAAGAATATGAGCAGCGAGGTGAGCGCCTCGGCTGCCGCTGAATTGCTAATTGGGCCAGCCTCAAGCCCGCGCAATCCCATCCGGTTAATAAGTTCGCACGCGATGGCTCTGGCGCCCGGGTCATCGCCACACACCAAGACGTCACAAGCGACGTCAGCGCCGAGCTCCCGAAGCTTGTGCGCCGCGACGTTCTGAAAAGCCGACACCACCCGCACTTTGTCGCCCAACATGCGCTGTATCTCGGCAACGGCCGAGCCACCCGGCGGGAGCTGGACGTTGCTCACCTTTGGCGGCACTAAAGGCGCCGTCGCGTCGATCAATATCTTGCCCTCGAGAGCGGCGGCCATTTCGTGCACGGTCACCTGTTGAGCCGCATACGGCACCGTTAGGATCACAACATCACCCGCTTTTGCCGCTTCGGCGTTGGCCAAAAACCCAATGGAGCCCGTGCCGAGCAGTTTATTCAACTCAGCGGCCACGCGCTCACCCTTCGCCGAGTCGCGCGTTCCAATGATGAGCCGGTAGCCGGCGTGAGCAAGACGCAGCGCAATGGCGCTTCCCTCGGCGCCCGTCCCGCCGACGACCGCGATGGTTGGAGATTGGCCTTCCATGGTTTTGGTTTCCTCGGCATCGAATACCGTACCCGGCGCGCGCAGAATGCGGCACCAGAGCGAGTAAGACGCAAAGAGGCAGTGTCCTTGCGTCACCGGCCACATCCTTTAGCCTTCTCGGCGTTTCCGCGCTACTAAGCCGAACCTGAGCGCCGACTAATAACGGGGTCATTAATGGAATTGCATCTGCGAGGAAAATCGGCCGCCATTACCGGCGCGAGCAAAGGCATCGGTCTTGCGATCGCGGAGGAACTGGCGCGCGAAGGCGTCAACCTGACGCTCGCGGCGCGCAATCGCGACGAATTGCAGCGCGCTGCCGACGATCTTAGGTCTCGCTTCCAGATAAGCGTGGCGACCGAAGCGGTCGACCTGTCGAAGCGCGAGCAGCGCGATGCCTTCGCGCATCAATGTGAGAGCACGGATATCCTGATCAATAATGCGGGCGCAATCCCCGGCGGCACGCTCGATCAGGTCACCGAAGACGCTTGGCGCGAGGCCTGGGACCTCAAGCTGTTCGGCTATATCGGCATCACGCGCATTGTCTATCAGGCGATGTGCGCGCGGCGTCGAGGCGTGATCGTCAACGTCGTCGGTGCCGGCGGACTGATGACCAATGCGGGATATATTTGCGGCGCCCCCGCCAACGCGGCGTTGATAAATTTCACGCACGCTCTGGGCGGAGCAAGTGTGCGCTACGGCGTGCGCGTGTGCGGCGTCAACCCGGGACCGGTCGAGACGACGCGTATGTCCTATCTGCGCAAAATCGAAGAGGAAAAGGTTGCCCCGCAAGAACGCGACGAGTGGCGCCGGCGCTTCTTCCGCAACATGGCCTATGGGCGGCCGGCGCGTACCGACGAAATCTCCGGAATGGTCGCGTTTCTCGCCTCGGATCGCGCCTCGTACATTTCCGGAGCCATGATCACGATCGACGGCGGCATCGTGGCGCGCGGCGGCGCACCGGGCGATCCGGCCGGTGAAACCGCGTGATATCGCATCACGCGGCGAACGAGCGCCGCTGGGCGCCAAGTTCCGCCAGACGCTGCTTCTGCTCGCTAGGCTGAAGAACCAAGCTTTCCGCCGCAAGCTTTTCGGCGGGCGCCGCCGGGGCGCCGTCGCTGGCTTCCGCACGCACATAGGGCGAGCGAACCTTGAGGATGCTGCCGAGGATGGCGAGAGTCGCCGCGGATGAGGCGGTCAAGTCGGCGGCGGTGTTAAGTCCCAGCGTGAAGAGCTTGCTGATCAACAAGTCGCGCTCGACGGATTGCGGCAAGTCGAATTGCAAAGCCAGGAACTTGCGGTTCTGCCGCACCACCCGGCCTGGAACGAAACCCACTTCCCTGATGAACACCCGAGCGTATTCGCCGACCTGCGTGACGATTTCGGCGTCGGCGTCCACGGCGATTGCGACGCCCGATAACGAGATATCGCGAATGAAGCCGGTCGAAACTTCGCCGTTTGCGCCGAATAAGCCGATCGCCTCGTCAAGCGTGAAGCGCTCTTCCGACCGCCGCAGCGGCGCCTGTACCGATAGCATGCACACCAGAAAAAGCACGATCATGTTGATGACGCACCAAAGCGCCAGGATCGGAAGCAGCAACGCGTCATCGATGATTCGTATTTCCGGCATCGAATTAACAACCAACCCGCCCATTGTCAGAAAGATCAGAGCGGCGGCGGACCAGAAAATGTTGCGATCATAATTCGACCGCCTGGCGTCTTTGCCTTTAGGCGTGACTTTGAACGCATGGCCGAAGGGTTTGATCAAAGTCAGGAGCACGGTCGGGAGGATTTTGAAAGCCTGAAAGGAGCCGAGCACTTGCGAGGCGAGCGGGAAATATTTTCCCGGGGCTAAGATTCGCATGCCGCCCATTAGCACCAGGATCATTGGCACGATGTAGTTGATAATGGACGCCGAGGTAACGTTGACCAGCGGCAACAAGCCGGTCCACAGAAAGACCAACGGCGTGACGATGGTCAGGGCCGCAGTGCAGCTTTGCGACAACCAATGCGACGGCAAAAACATCAGCCGATGCATGAAGCCGAGGCCCGCGCCAAGCGGGCCTTCCGGCAAGAACAGGATTTGCATACCGCCGCGCGCCCAACGCTGCCGCTGCACGAAGAAAGCTTCGATGTTTTCCGGCGCCAGGCCGAACGCAAGCCGCTCGCACAAGTATCGCGTTATGTAGCCTTTCCGAAGTAGCACCAGCGTGAGCAGCATATCCTCGGTGATCGAACCGGTCGGCAACGCGTCGCCGACGCTGCGTAGCGCCTCGCGCCGCGTGACCGAATTGGAGCCGCAGCAGAACGCGGCATCCCAGCCGTCGCGAGACGGCATGATTGCTTCAAAGAAAAACCGCTGATCGTCCGGCAGCGTCTTGCGCAGCGCCAGATTGGCCTGCATCGGATCGCTGTTGTAGAAAGCATGCGGCGTCTGAACGATGCCGATCTTTGGATCGGCAAAGAAGCCCATCGTCCGCATCAGAAAATTCTGCTGCGGAATGAAATCGGCATCGAATATCGCCACATACGGCGCGTTCGTCTTGGTCAGCGCGTGGTTGATATTCCCGGCCTTGGCGTGGGCGTTGTTGGGGCGGGTGAGATATCCAACGCCTTTGTCACGGCAGAATTCCTTCAGCCACGGACGACGGCCGTCGTCGAGCACCCAAACCTGGAAGTTCGGGTAGTCCAGACACAGCGCGCCGGTAATGGTTTTTTCCAGCACGTCCATCGGCTCGTTATAAGTCGGAATGTAGATGTCGACGCTCGGCAGTTCCGACGGCGGCATGGCGCGCAGCCGCGCCTCGTGGATGTCGGCTTCAGGCTTCCGGTCGGTTCCGCGCAGGAACATCAGGTAAAGGATCACCGCGTCGCCGGTCGCGAACAGCTCCACGAGGTAAACGAACCAAACCCAACCGACCTCGTACCAAGCGCCGCGCGCGGGCAACACGGTCACGAACAGCCGCCAGCTTTGGTAACGTCCAACAATCAGCCAGACGACGCAGAACACGAAGACACGCGTCCAGGTGCGGTCGATCGGCAGCATTGGGCCGAGCGTGTAAAGGGCGCCCACGACGAATATGGTCGGCGCCAGCAGCTGGAGAACCGTTATGGAATCGGAGTCCACGTCAGCCGCCGGATGCGGCGTTCGACGCGGCTTGGGCGTTTCGCGTGCCGGTCAGCCAATGCCACCCGACTTTGGCGAATTTCGCCATATCGAAGAAAGGCCGCGGAAAGCGCACTTCGGCGAGCCGCCCGATACCGCAGAGATTTGTGCCGTCGCTGCGGACATCGTCGGGCGGCAAAGATACCTCAACCGTAATGGTCGCGGGACCCGGACTTGGTATTTGCGCTGCGAACAGCCGATCGTCAGCGCGCGCCGCCGAGCCGCGGATTTGCCGCACGCGACCCTCCCGCCATTCGTTGCCGCCGATCAGGCGGACGGCGGCAACGTCACCCATCTTGATCTGCTCGAAATCGCGTTCCGGCAGGTCGACGGCGACGAAACGATGTTCGCAATCGGCGAGGTCCAGGATGGTTTGGCCTTCGATGACCGCCGAACCTGGGCTTGCGGTTGTCGACCACACCACGTGCCCCCCTGGCAGCGTCGGCCTGTAATTGTCCAGCTGCGCGATACGATCGCGCTCTGCTGCAATGTCCGCGGCGAGCTGTTTGGAACGCGCTGACTCTTGCAGCGCCTGGGTTTGCAACTCTTGCCGACGTAACATCAGATTCTCCCGCTGCTGTTGGGAGTACGGGACGTCACTGATGCCATTACGCAGGAATACGCCGTTTTGCGCGGCTTCCAGCTCGGCCTTGATCCGATCGCCGCGCGCCGCTGCGACGGCGCACCGCGTCGCGGCGCCGCGCGCGATAGCATGGGCTTCAGAGGAACGAATGTCCGTAGCCAATCCGGATTCGGTCAATGTGTCCATGCGCAGACCGACATCGTCGCGGTGCCTTAATTCCTCGACGCATCCGGCCCGTTCGGCTTCGGCCTCCATGCCCTCGTGAGAGATCAGATTAACAATGGCGTGCCGGTAAGTGTCGATCCGCTTGGTCAATTCCGTATCAAGCGAGGCGATTTCTTTGAGGTGCTGTTCGGCGAGCTCGTTGGTCTTGTTCGCCAGCGCATATTGCAGCTGAAGCTCGAACAGATGACGCCGGTCCGGCGACAAAGCTTCGATCAGATTCACCGATCTGGTGTTGCCTATGAAATCGCCTTGCCGAGGCAATGCATTCGTGAGGCGGCCGGCGAATGGCGCGCTCACGCGCACCAGCTCAGAGTTAACGAACGCGGACGCCGCGACTCGATGGGTGACGTAGGGCAAAAAAGCCCAGCCCGCCGTTCCGATGAGCAAGATGGCGAATGCCAGGCGCGCGAATCGCTTGCGGATAAGCCGTTCTGCGAACACCACCCACGCCCTGTCCAACCGTGCGCCCGACAGGCCAATGAGTAGCGAGGTTTGGTGAGTCCCTGATTAAAGTTAATGGTTAACAATCCGCGACCACTCGGGAAAAGCAGGCATTTAGCGGCCGCAATGACCCGAGCCTGCCCCAACGGCCCGCTAGGAAGCCAGCGATCGCTCGGCGTGGAGATTGCTCAAGAGGGCAACAAGCTCGTTGGTCCGGGAAATGCCGAGCTTCTGATAGGCCCGTTGCCGATAGGTGATGACGCTCGTTCGCTTGATATCGAGCTCAAGCGACGTTCCTTCGATGGTCTTGCCGGCCACCGCCCGGGCGCACACCTCGCACTCGCGCGTGCTGAGCTCCGGTGAACGCAGCTTGAGCAGACGCTCAATGCCCTCGATGTTCAGATGCCGCGGAAAGCTCGTTTGCTGATCGACCAGCATCTCGTGCTTTTGCGCTGTCGCCAAGAGCAGCTTGGCGAGCGCCGCGAAATGATTCATCTCGAACGGCGAAAACGACGCCTTGCGCGGGCCGCGAAATATGCTGAGCTGATACAAATCGAGCCCAACCCAGGAAAATAAGCTCACACGTTCCTTGACGTTCGTCAGCTCGAAACAATGCCGATACTGCGGATCCTCGATGTCATCGATCGCCATCTTCGTCAGCGTCGGAGCGGAACGTCGCGTGCTGGCGGCCTTCACCGATGGGTCGACGCTGTAACAATGCCCGACGAAGCGCTCGCAATTTTCCTTCGCCGCCACCTTGTCGCGTTTGCTCGCCGTCGCCACGCATTTTAACGGGCTGCCGGAACGGAAACGAAACAGCGCCCAGTGCTCCGCATTGAGCGCTCTTTCCAGCATGGCGAAGCAGACGTCGCCATAGGAGCCGGTACCGACCGAATTGACCACCGCGCAGGCGTCGCGCGTGCCGAGGTTCAATCGCTCGTCAGAACCCGCTGCGGAAACGACGATCATTGGCGTCCTCCTCCACCTGCCGCTCGGCCAGTTTGTCGGCTTCTGGGCTGTGTGAATAACTAAGACAGCGATAGCATATTTCCGCCGCCCCGAGTTACGGCAGAAAGCCGACCAAGAGGCAAACGACTGCCCAAAACAGCATGTATTCGATGCCGGGATGCTGCCACCGCCACATCAGAGTATGGTTGCGAGCGATAGCGTAAGCAGCGCCCAAGAGGACGGTCGCAGCCACGACGGCGGCCACGCGCGGATAAAGGCCCGAAATCAAACCGAATGCCGCGATAAGCTCCATCATAGTCGTCAGCACGACAAACGGCCGCGGCGGCCGAAAGCCGACTTTGTCGAACAGGACCGAAGCACGGTCGATATTCCGTAACTTCGCAATCGTGTGCGGCAAGAAGAACGCTCCGCAAACAATGCGAACGGCGGTTCTTGCATCAAGCACAAAATCGAAAGGCAAAGCCGTCATTGCTCAGCGCGATTTTAACGCGGCAGCGCGAAAGCTGTCGTCGAGAACGGCTTTCGCGTTGGCCACAAGCTGCGGATCAGCCAACCCGGCTTTCTGCATAAGCTCGATTGATTTGGCAAAGGCCACGTCGGGAATGGAAAGCTCCGGAGAAAACACCCGCATCGCCCGCATATAGTCCAAGGCTTGCCGGCCGTACTTGCCCTCGGCTTGGGTTAGTTCTTTGGTCAACGCCAAAAGCGTTTCGTCGTTGGCGGGATCGTAGACCCAGCGCGTCCCCTCTATGACGGCGCTAAGAAAAGCAACGATTTGGTCACGGCGCTTTTCCGCCGCGGCGCGATCGACGATGAGGCCGGTGAAGACGATCTCCGGTATGTAGTCGGTCACCTCCCCGAGATTATTGTAGCCGGCATCCTCGGCGACAAAGTTCAGCGGAATGAGCTGCACCGCCGCGTCGATTGTTCCTTCTTGGAGCGCCTTCCAGCGCGCCGGGTGAACGCCGACGACGGCGAACTCGTAGTCGCCCGGATAGTTCAGACCGTGCTGCCGCAGCACTTCCATGGTGTAGAGCGCAGTGCCTTCGGTGAGCGACGAGGTGCCAAGACGCGCCCCGCGCAGCTCTTCGATCCGGCGAATGCGCGGATTGGCGATCAGCGAGAGCGGCAACCGGTTCACGTTGCCGGCGATGATCCGCAGATTGCCGCCGCCGGCGCAATCGCGGATCGCGCCTTCGGGCGGCGTAATCGCAAGGTCAAGTTCGCCGGCCTTGACCGCGGCGGTGACTTTATCCACGGCGCCCAGACGTTTGATCTCGACCGCGAGATTGCGTCGCGCGAACATGCCCTGGCGTTCGGCGACAATAACCGGAAGCCAGTTGAAGCCTACGGCTCCGCCGCCCACACGCAGTGTTGCAACATCGTGCACCGGTCCGGCGGCCGCGCTCACGGGCCCCTCCTCGATTTATTAGTTTCGCCAGAGTCAGGTTTGGGCATTGGCATCCTTGCGTGCCGCTCAACGCAAGTCTGTCCTAAATGCTTAGGACGGTCCACCGCACGGAACTGTCCTCAGTCCTGACGACATACCGCTTCCTCGCGGCGCGCTATAGGGCATGCGCGAAAAAATCCGATCGGGGAGGTTTTCATGCGACGACGCGAATTGCTGAAATATGCCGGCGCGACGGCGCTCGCCGCTCCGTTCATAAGGACCGCGAGCGCGGACACCGGAACCGTCAAGATTGGCGTGGTCGGTGCGAAAACCGGCCCGCTTGCGCCCGGCGCAGCCGCCACCTTCTTTCCGCCTTGGCAGTTATGGGCCCACCAAGTGAACCAGGCGGGTGGTCTCAAGCTCAAAAGCGGCCAGCGCAAGGTCGAGCTGATAGAGTATGACGACCACACCCAGCCGCCCGAGGCGATCAAAGCGATCGAGCGGCTCGCCAGTATTGATAAGGCCGATTGGGTCGTCGGTTTATATAGCACCGGCTTTAACGTCGCCGCAGTGCCGACATTTGCGAAACTTGGCTATCCGCAGCTCGCGGTCGCGTGCGTTACGGATTTGGGACCGCAACTGGTCAGGAAAAATCCGCGACTATTTTTCGCTAATGGCACAACCACTCAATATAGCTCGGCCGTCGTTGACGTCCTGAAGAAGCTGCAATCGAGCGGCCGGATGGGCAATAAGATCGCCATGGTCAACGTGGCCGACGAGTACGGCATCGAGTCCGCCAACATCAGCCGCAAGCTGTTCCCCGCCGCCGGTTTCGAATTGGTCTACGACAAATCCTATCCGCTTGGCACGCAGGATTACGCGCCCGTGATCAAAGCCGCGAAGGCTGCGAACCCGGACGCCTTTATTGCCTATTCTTATCCGCCCGACACCTTCGGTTTGACCGATCAAGCCAAAATCGAAAACTTCAACGTGAAGGCTTACTACAACGGCATCGGGTGCGCGTTCGCCGGTTTTGCCGGGAAATACGGCGCGGCAGCGGAGAACGTCATCGGCTTCGGCGGCGTTCCTGACAACGACAAGACCCGCGCGTTCCTAAAGCTGCATAAGGAAGTCACCGGCGTCGATTCCGATTACAACGCCTGTTTCTACCTGTACGCAAACGGCGAAGTCCTCACCCAAGCGTTCGAAGGCGCCGGCACGGTCGATCGAGAGGCGGTCACGGACTATCTCAAAAGCCACACGTTCAAAACCGTGATCGGCGAGATCGACTTGCGCACTCAGTTGCAAAACATCGCCTATACCGTCGGGCAATGGCAGAATGGCTTCTTCCGGTCAGTTTCGGCCGTTGGCGTTGCCGATTCCGAACTCGTCCCTGTGCAAGTGAAGGCTGGCTGGGCGTAAAGAACGCCGCCGGCTTAAAATCGGATCATCGTGCACGCTGATATCCCCGGCCGGCAACGGCCGGGGATTTGAATTCGCCGCTTCACATCGGGTCGCACTGCACACATCTTGCCGGCTGCGCCCACACCGGCAATAACGCCGAATGCGAAGCGGCGCGAAAACAACCGAGTTACGGCTCATCCCGGTCGCGGGAATCCCCCTCATCGAACCGGGGACCGACCTCGTTTCCCTGATTTGTGAGATCACCGAAAACCAAGGCCCGGCGTTGCGCGACGGCGACGTGCTGGTGCTGGCTCAAAAGATCGTCTCGAAAGCTGAGGGACGATATGTCGATCTTGCCACGGTCGAAGCAGGCGAGCGCGCACTGGCGCTGTCAAACGACGTGCAAAAGGATCCGCGGCTGGTCGAAGTGATTCTTCGAGAGTCGCGACAGGTGCTGCGGCACAAAGCCAACGTGCTGATTGTCGAACACCGGCTGGGCTTCGTGCTCGCCAATGCCGGCGTCGATCAATCGAACGTCGACCCGCGCCGCGGAGCCGAACCGGTCCTGCTTTTGCCCGAGGATCCCGACAAGTCGGCGCGGCTTTTGCACGAAGGTCTTCGACGGCGGCTCAACAAAAACGTCGCCGTCATTGTCAATGACAGTTTGGGCCGCGCTTGGCGGCTCGGGACTGTCGGTGTCGCACTCGGCGCCGCCGGTCTCCCGGCGCTTCGCGACCTTCGCGGCCAACCCGACCTCTATGACCGCCCCTTGCAGGTCAGCGAAACCGGCTTTGCCGACGAAATTGCCGCGGCGGCATCGCTCCTCATGGGACAGGCCGACGAGGCCACACCGGTCATTGTAGTCCGCGGGCTAACGTGGCCCGCAAAAGCCTCTTCGGCTGCGCAATTGCTGCGCGACGCCAAGGACGACCTATTCCGATGACGCAAGCGGGCGCGAAGAAAGACCGTGTGCTCGCGCTTTCCGGCGGTGTCGGCGGCGCCAAGCTTGCGCTCGGCCTGCGCAACGTCGTTCCCGCCGGAAAGCTCACCATTGTCGCCAACACTGGCGACGATTTCGAGCATCTCGGCCTGCACGTATCCCCCGACATCGACACCTTGCTCTACACCCTCGCCGGTCTCGAAAATCCCGCAACCGGATGGGGACGGCGCGACGAGACCTGGACTTTCATGGCGGTCTTGGCCGGGCTTGGCGGTGAAACCTGGTTTCGTCTGGGCGACGGCGATCTTGCCATTCACGTCGAACGCACCCGGCGCCTTTCCGCCGGCGAGCCGCTGTCCTCCATCATCCGTGACTTTGGCAAGCGCCTCGGCGTCGGCGCCACAATTGTGCCGATGAGCGACGATCCGGTTCGCACGCGCGTGCGCACCGCCGCCGGCTGGCTCGACTTCCAGCGTTATTTTGTCGAGCAGCAATGTCGGCCGGAAGTGACAGAGTTTTCTTACGGCGGCGCGCCGACGGCAAAGCCGCATCCTGATTTTGTCGCGGCGCTTGCGCACCCCGAGTTGCGTGCTGTCGTGATTTGCCCGTCAAACCCTTTTATCAGCATCGAGCCCATTCTGACGGTGCCAGGTGTACGAGAAGCACTGCTGGCATGCGCTGCGCCGGTTGTAGCCGTTGCGCCGATCGTCGGCGATCAAGCGATCAAGGGGCCGACGGCGAAAATGATGCGGGAACTTGGGCTCAGGATCAGCGCCGAAACTGTGGCACAGCGTTACGCCGATATCCTCGACGGCTACGTCGTCGATGACAGCGACGCCCCTCTTCTCGCCACGCTCCCTATTCCGGCTATTGCGGCGAAAGCTGTGATGGTTTCGCTTGCGGATCGCGAGCAACTGGCGAAAATGACCTTGGCATTGGCCGACGACATCTCGCGGCGTCATCCGCAAGCCGCCGTCATAAAGAAATAGGACAGACGCGATGGTCTGGCGGCGGCAGAAAAGTGTGGTGCGCCGTTCCCGCGTTGTAATGGAAGCGCTCAATGGCCAATGATCGGCGAGTGTCGCAGTCCGAAATCTGGGCGGTCATTCCGGTTAAGGGTGGTGCGCTGGCGAAGCAGCGGCTGGCTGACGCGCTGTCGCCGCGGCTACGGAAGGATTTGGCACTTGCGATGTTTCAGGACGTGCTGGACGCGGTCGCGGGGGTGCCCGAGTTGCACGGCATCGCGGTCGTAACAGCGGACCGGAGCGTCGCGGAAATCGCGCGTCGCTCGGGTGCGGAGGTTTGGTCCGAAGGCGCGCATGATGGTCACACCGGCGCCGTGAATGCCGCCGCGCGCCGCCTCGCGGCGACGTCATCCACGATGTTGACGCTACCGGGCGATATCCCGCTGGTATCAGTCGTCGACATTAGCGGCGTTCTGGCCGCGCACCTTCCGGCACCCGCGTTCACCATCGTCCCCGCGTGGGACGAGCGCGGCTCGAACGCGGTCATTTGTTCGCCGGCCGATGTCGTCCCGCTGCGGTTTGGACCGGACAGCTATTTCCCGCACCTCGCGGCTGCCCGTGCGGTTGGACTGACGCCGACTGTCGTCGGCAATGGCGCCATCGCGCTTGATATCGATGAGCCTTCCGATCTTCAAAGCTTCATGAGCAAGCGTTCCGCGACGCGCAGTTGGAAACTGCTTACCGAACGCCGGGCGGAATGGGATCACGAGGCGACCGTGGCGCTCGAATCACAATGAGCAGCTTCGATCGCGCTCTACGCCGTGTCGGGGATGGCGATCGCCTGTCGGACGCCGAAGTCTTTGCCCTTGCGAGCGGTGGCGACGACCTTCCCGCGCTCATGGGGGCCGCAGCTGCGTTGCGCGACCGTGGCCACGGCAGCGTAATTTCCTACTCACGAAAAGTTTTCATTCCACTGACCCAGTTGTGCCGCGATAGCTGTCACTATTGCACCTTTGCGCACCCGCCCCGGCGCGGTGCGCGCGCCTATTTGAACAAGGAAGAAGTGCTGGCCATTGCCCGCGCCGGCGCGGCGGCCGGCTGCCGTGAGGCGCTCTTCACTTTGGGCGACAAGCCGGAGCTACGCTACCGCGCGGCTCGTGAAGAACTGACCGAACTCGGGCACGACACGACTCTTTCTTACCTCCGCGCGATGGCGGCGCTGGTATTGCAAGAAACCGGCCTCCTTCCGCACCTTAATGCGGGGGTCATGACCGCCGGCGAACTCGCGTCGCTGCGGTGCGTTTCCGTGTCGCAAGGTTTGATGCTGGAAAGTTCGGCGGAGCGGCTTTGCGCACGCGGTGGTCCTCACTTCGGCTCGCCGGATAAGCATCCCGCGGTGCGTCTCGACGTCATTCGCGCCGCCGGGGAAGCGGCGGTTCCATTCACATCCGGGATCCTTATCGGGATCGGCGAAACGCGACACGAACGCCTTGCTGCTTTGCTCGAACTGCGGGCTTTGCACGAGCGATATGGACATTTGCAAGAAATCATCATTCAGAATTTTCGCGCCAAGCCCGGCACCAAAATGGCGCAGCACGCCGAGCCAAGTCTCGACGATCATTTATGGACCATCGCAGCGGCACGGCTGGTTTTCGGCGCCGCCATGAACATTCAAGCGCCGCCGAACTTGGCGGCGGGCGCACTGCAACAGTTCGTCGCCGCCGGGATCAACGATTGGGGCGGCGTTTCTCCCGTGACACCCGATCATGTCAATCCAGAGCGGCCGTGGCCGCAAATCGAAAAGCTGTCCCGAGAAACCGCCAAAGCCGGCAAGGTCCTCGTCGAGCGCCTTGCTATCTATCCGGCTTATGTTGGCCACCTCGACGCGTGGCTGGATCGCGGGCTGCGCAGCGCAGTCACGCGGACGGCGGACGGCGAAGGATTTGCCCGCACCGACTCCTGGATTCCGGGAACGCTGAGTAAAGCGCATCAGGAGCCGCGGACTCCTCTCATCCCTACCAAGCTCGATGGGATCATCGCCACCGCGCTCGCGGGCCGGACGCTCTCCGAAGACGCAATCGTCACCCTATTCGCCGGCCGTGGCGAAGACTTTCACACCGTATGCCAAGCCGCCGACTCGTTGCGCGCGAAGATGTGTGGCGACGAGGTGAGCTACGTCGTTACCCGCAACATCAACTACACCAATATCTGTCATTTCGGC
>Ga0209169_10000526_pt1 | contig 23428 bp, 20 predicted proteins | sample HubBroMetageWRM4_FD_188346 | JGI IMG/M metagenome (GOLD analysis project Ga0209169, IMG submission 188346) | Warmed soil microbial communities from the Hubbard Brook experimental Forest, New Hampshire - Hubbard Brook CCASE Soil Metagenome WRM 4... | ecosystem: Environmental > Terrestrial > Soil...
AGTCCCGCAACCACCTGGCTGCGGCGCAAGACGGGCTAGCGACGGAGGCGCTAAGTTACTGATCTGACGAAAATTTGAGAGCGCGCCCGGACGGATTCGAACCGCCGACCACCTGGTTCGAAGCCAGGTGCTCTATCCAGCTGAGCTACGGGCGCCCGCGCGCAGTCTAACGTTGCGCGAGCAAATGGGAAACCTCGGAGTGCGATTCGAAGCCGCGCTGTCAGGCGACGGCGGCGCGCAACTGCCCATCCAGAAAAGCTTGAAGATGCGATTGCGACACGGCGCCGACTTTGCTTGCCACCACTTCGCCCTTATGGAACAACAATAGAGTCGGAATACTCCGAATGTTGAACTTTGCGGCCGACGCCGCATTTTCATCGACATTCAGCTTCGCGATTCGAATCTTCCCTTCGTAATGCCCGGCGGCCTGTTCGAGGATGGGCGCGATCATTTTGCAGGGTCCACACCACTCGGCCCAAAAATCGACCAGCACAGGCGCATCTGCCTTCAATACGTCGGTCTCGAATGTCGCGTCGCTGGTATGAATAATCTGAGTGCTGCTCATGGGGGCCTCTCCGGACTTTGAAACTTAATAGATAGAGAAACTATGGGCGACCAGCCGCAATTCAAATTCCAAGCAGGCATATGCATAAGCTCAATAGGCATGTAGGACTCTTAATCCCGCGGCCGTTCTGAAGCCCTAGCCGAACTCTCATAGCTCGATACACTCTAATGGACGCTCAACTGACCCATAGGTTGCCGGAAAATGCTTATTCGATGCCTTTTCGTACTGCTGGCTGTTTCGATCGCGCACCTGGCGTCGGCGGCACCGGCGCCTTTCGATCTTGCGGGGCCCGTCCTGGAGGTCAAGGTGACTCGGGGCAGCGAGACCCTCCCCGCTTCCGAAGTCCCGAATCTCGCGCCCGGGGACCGCGTGTGGATAAAAGTGGATCTGCCTCAGTCGCAGTCTGTCCAATACTTAATGGTGGCGGCCTTTTTGAGCGGCTCAACCAACCCGCCGCCGGAGAAATGGTTCTTCGCTTGTAAGACCTGGACGGGCAAATGCGGCAGCGAGGGGCTTAACGTGACCGTTCCGCAAGGTGCTCAGCAGGTGATCGTATTTCTCGCGCCGCACACGGGTGGAGATCTGCGGACTTTGATCGGTGCCGTGCGGGGGAGGCCGGGAGCGTTCGTGCGGACTTCACAGGACCTGAATCAAGCAGCGCTCGACCGGTCGCGGCTGGAGCGTTTTCTGGCCGCCGTGCGCGTCCTCAACGCGGGTGATCCTTCCAAGCTAAAAGAAGCAGCGCCGCTCTTGGCGCGCAGCCTTGCAATCAAGGTAGAGGACAAATGTTTGGACAGGCTCCCCGAGCTTCAGGCTCCCTGTCTCATGCAGGGGCAGGAATCGCTCATTTTAAATGATGGTCATAGCACTTCGATTGTCGAAGCGTTGACCTCGGGACCCGGCAGCGACTTGGCAATGGAAGCCAGCTACACACCGCAGTTGAGCTATGGCTACTACAGTCCTTACATCGCTTCCGTGTTGGACGTTGCGCGGATTTTTGAGTCGTTTCGGACCGCGCAATATCAATACATCCCTGCCCTGGCGTCACCGCAAGGCGACAAACTTGCGCTGACACTGAACGCGGCCCCTTCTTTTCATTCTCCCATGTCGGTCATGGTCATTGCGCTTCCGGCGGTTGAGTCCGCGCAACTGCCGCCCTTGCACGCTGTCGATCCGAAGGAAATCTTCTGCGTGCGTCGCTCAACGCTCGTGCTGCCGGTCGACGGCGCCCCGCTGGCTTTTTCCACGGGCTACGCGCATGACCTCACGCTCAACGTCACCGGCCGGGACGGCAAGACGATTGCGCTTCCGGCGCGGGCGGACCCGGTCCGTGGCGGCTACGTCGTTGACACCTCAGCCTTGGGAAAAACCGAGCTCGGCGACAGCATTCATGCCTCGCTCAAAGGATATTGGGGATTTGAGCCCTACGAGGGTCCGGTTTTTCACTTGATCAACGTCCATGCAAAAAGCTGGGAACTCGCCGCCGGCGATGAGGCCGCGTTGATCGTCGGGCGCCAGGACACCGTGCATCTTCAAGCTGACAGCGTAAGTTGTGTGGACGCCATCATGCTGAAGGACCCGGGGGGCAAGGAATTGAAGGTGGATTGGAAGACCACCCGGCCTGATGAGGTCGAGATAAAGCTGCCGCTGCAAGACTCGACGCCGGGCGCCATGACCCTGCTCGTTAGCCAGTATGGCGACAACCAACCGGATCCGATCTCGATTCATACCTTTGCGGACGCCGGACGGATCGATGGCTTTTCGATTCATGCCGGCGACATCGTCGGCGTGCTCAAGGGCAATCGCCTCGATGAGGTCGCCAGCCTCACCTTCAAGAACAATGTGTTTGTGCCCGGCGAACTGACCTCGAGTCACGGCGTGGACGAGTTGCCCATGGTCGCTCAAGATCCTGCGGCGGTGGGCAGCCTGAAACCGGAACGCGCCGTTGCCGCGAAGGTAACGCTGAAAGACGGGCGCGTGTTTCCGTCACTCGGCACCGTGGAGGCACCACGTCCTGCCGTCACGTTGCTGGGAATGAGCGTACAGCCCTCGGTGTCGAGCCATGACAGCAATATCCAGTTGGCGCACCCCAGCGAATTGCCGCAAGACGCGATCCTGACATTCTCGATGCGCACGCAATCGCCGGCTGCATTTGTGCTGGATGAGAATATTGAAGTGACAACCAGCGACGAATCATCCAGCGCCACCTTAAATTTCAATAACGGCGCGGTGATGTTGGAGAATTCGCAGGTCGCGGTCGCGACGCTCAATCCTGCAAAGGTGTTTGGGGGCGCGGCATTCGGTCCCCTGCAGTTTCGCGTGAACTCCAAGGGCGTCGTAGGCGACTGGCAGCCGCTCGCGAATCTGGTGCGTCTGCCGACGCTCAAGGAATTGAAGTGCCCTGCCACGCCTGAGCTCGCCTGCAAGCTATCCGGCTCGAATCTCTTCTTGATCGATTCGCTCGCCGACGATCCTCAGTTCACGCGCCCGGTCAAAGTGCCGGACGGCTTTTTAGGTGCAGCCCTGCCGGTACCGCACCCAAAGACCGGTTCACTGTACTTGAAACTGCGCGACGATCCCTCGGTCGTCAACGCCACCACGCTCATGGCCCAGGAGATACCTCCTTCGCCGGACGAAGCCGCGCGCACGGAGGTTCGCAGTTCCGCGGTGCCGGCGCCCGCGCCGCCGCCGCATCAACCGGAAACAGGCGGTGTTTCGCAAATACCCTGAATCGACGCGATCCGCGCGGCGAGAAAGCGCCGCTCGGGTTCGAGCATCGTCGTACTCAATGCCGCGGTGTAAGCCTCGCGAGCCTCGTCCAGGCGGCCAAGTTTCTGCAAAAGACGACCGCGGGCTGCGTGCAGCAGATGATATTGCGTGACCCGTCCACGCGCGGCGAGCGAGTCAATCAGATCGAGCGCGCGCGCCGGCCCATCCACCATTGAAACCGCGACGGCGTGGTTTAATTCGACGACCGGCGTCGGCTGCAGCCGCAACAGCACTTCATAGAGGCCGACAATTTGCGGCCAATCGGTCGCGCCGCTATCCTCCGCCCTGACATGCAACGCGGCGATCGCCGCTTGGACCGCATACGAACTAACCTGTCCGCGAATCGACAGCGAGCTATCGACGAGCGACAGGCCCTCGGAAATTTCGTGACGATCCCACTGCGATCGGTCTTGGTTCTCGAGCAACACCACATCACCGCTGTCCGAGGTCCGCGATGTGCGCCGCGCATCATGCAACAGCATCAACGCCAGCAGGCCCATCACACCCGCATGGTTTGGCAACAACGTATCGAGCAGTCTGCCCAAACGAATGGCCTCCTTGCACAATTCGACATCGATCAGTTGCGTGCCGACGGTCGCGGCATAGCCTTCCGTGAACACCCCATAGACGACGGCGAGCACGCCTTCAATTCGTTGCTCGAGCACCGAAGGGTCCGGCGTCTCATAGGGTATGCCCGCGTCGCGGATTTTTTTCTTGGCGCGCACCAGCCGCTGCGCCATGGTGTCTTCGCTGACCAGAAAGGCACGGGCGACAGCTTGCGTGGACAGCCCGCAGACCTCCCGCAACGTGAGCGCGATGTGCGCTTCCGTGCCGAGCGCCGGATGACAACACGTGAATATCAGCCGTAGCCGATCATCGCCGAAAATTTCCTCGTCAGCCGCATCAAGCGCCGCGTCGACATCGGATTCAGTGACGCTGATCTCGCCGGAGATTTTCGTCCTGAACAAAATATCGCGGCGAATGCGATCGATCGCCTTGTTACGTCCCGTGCTGATCAGCCAAGCACGTGGATTGTCGGGCGTACCGCTTGAGGGCCATTGCTCGAGGGCCGCTGCGAATGCCTCTTGCTGCACCTCCTCGGCCAAGTCGAAGTCGCCGAGCAGGCGGATCAAAGTCGCAAGGACTCGGCCCGCCTCCCGGCGAAAGATTTCCTCGACTAGGGCGGCAGCGCCTCCGTTCATCGCGATTCGGCCTGCGTTCAAGTCACGGGCGGCCAGACCGGGCGCACTTCGATGCTGCCCCACCGGGCGCCGGGGATGCGTGCCGCGATGGCCGTGGCCTCATCCAGGTTCTTGGCTTCAATTAAATAGTAGCCGCCCAATTGTTCGCGGGTTTCCGCAAAGGGGCCGTCCGTGATCGTGGTTTTACCATTGCGCACGCGCACGGTAGATGCCGACGACACGGGTTTCAGCCGATCGCCTGCCTTGAAGTTGCCCGCTTGCACGATCGATTTGGTGAAGTCCATGTATTCACCGCTCAGCTTCTGTAGCGCGGTCTCGCCAAGGGCCATGAATTCGGCTTCGTTGGTATAAATCAGCAATAAGTAGTTCATATGTGCTTTCCATCGTTAAGGCGCGATTCGCCGTACTGTAGTCGAACCGTGCTGGCCGCACTCGACAAGCGAGATCCGGGATTTTCAAGAATGCTCGCAGTGTCCAAATCGGCGATCGCCGCGGGTATGCAGCCGGTAAATACTGCAATTCGACCGACAGTGTCTGCCATACCTCGGGATCGTTCCCACGATGCCGGGAACTTTATGTCGCCCCGCGGCTCAAATAGGTCTGTCAAATCAGAAGCTTACAGACTCAAGTTGCCATGCTGGCGGCCTTGCGCCCTTGGCCGTAAGATCACGGTGGCTCTGTTTCCCCTCATTTGTCTCGATAACTAGAGGATTCCCGATGAAGGCTTGGATACCCCTTACGCTTGTTTTCGCATTTGGTTTGGCTGCGCACGCACAGGCGACATGTACTTACCCCCAATCGCCCGCCGCGCCCCCCAATGGCGCAACGGCCAGCCGTGATGAAATGATCGCCGCCAAGCACGATTTCGATCGCTACAACGGCGAAATGAATGCTTATCTGGACTGCCTCAATCTGGAAATGGATGCCGCGCCCAAGGATCTTTCGAAGATGACCCCGGACGAAAAGAAAAAGGCGGACCAGGAGCAGAAAGCCCTCGTGCAGAAACATAACGCTGCCGTGGATGAACTGCAGGCAGTGGTTGGAAAATTCAACGAGCAGTTGAAAATCTTCAAAGCGAATCAAAAGTAGTGACCATCGGTGCGGCGGATCGCTCCGCCGCCGATTTTGAAACATGCAGGCTAGTACGCTCATCACCCCGCGTCTGGCCGAAGAGGCCATCTACTCTCGGCTGACGTGTTTGCCCATCGAATCACTGCCGCTCACGCAGTGCGTCGGCGGAACGCTGCGCGAGAATGTTTATGCGGAGCGTGATGCTCCGCCCTTCGATCGAGTGTCCATGGACGGAATGGCGGTGGACAGCGAGGCGTTGCGGCGCGGCCAGCGCCGTTTTCATATTCAGGGAATCCAAGGTGCCGGTGCGCCCGCGGGCAAGCTCAAGAGTGCGGAGCATGCAATTGAGGTCATGACCGGCGCGATCCTGCCGATCGGTTGCGACAATGTAGTTCCGATCGAGCAGGTTGACGTAACCGACGGATTCGCATCGCTCAACACGACGGTGGTGAATTCGCCCTACCATAATATTCATCGACGCGGCGCCGACAGCCGCCAGGGCCAGTTGCTATTGGAATCCGGAACGCTGTTGCGCGCGCCGGAAATCGCCGTGGCCGCCTCCGCGGGCATGGCTCGCGTGCGCGTGAGCAGCCAGCCCGCCATCATGGTGGTCTCGACCGGCGATGAGCTGATCGAACCGGGTGACCCGATCGCGGAATTTCAAGTGCGCCGCTCCAACGCATACGCCGTGGCCGCCACCTTCCGCCGGCGTGGGTTCAGCCGGGTAGGCAGCGATCATGTGCTCGATGACGAAACTCAGCTTCGTGAGCGCTTGGCCTTGCATCTGACCACGCATGAAGTGGTGGTCTTGAGCGGCGGCGTATCCATGGGCAAGTTCGACCTGGTACCGAAGGCGTTGATGCAGCTCGGTGTGCAGGAGGTCTTTCACAACGTTGCTCAACGACCGGGCAGACCGATGTGGTTCGGCATCGGGCCGCAAGGCCAATCGGTCTTCGGGCTGCCGGGCAATCCAGTCTCCACCTTGGTGTGTTTGATCCGCTACGTCATTCCGGCCATCGCCGAAGCCATGGGTACCAAACGTGCGCCCCCCGAGAGGCTCGCGCTGGCCAGTCCCGTGACCTTCAATCACTCGCTCGCGTATTTCCTGCCCGTGACGATCGAGCATGATGACTGGGGCCGGCCGTGGGCAACGCCGCGCCCGCCCAACGGCTCAGGTGATTTTTTGAGCCTGGCGGGCACCGACGGTTTTGTGGAGCTGCCGCCCGGGCCCAATACCTACGCCAAAGGCTTCGTTGCCAACGTGTACCGTTGGTGATCGGGCGTTCATGACCAGCGTTATTCACGACATTCGCGGCGCACAGCACCCGCTCGATCGGCTGGGCCGTCCCTTGCACGACTTGCGCATTTCGGTCATGGACCGTTGCAATTTTCGCTGCCCTTATTGCATGCCCAAAGAGCAGTTCCATGAGCACTATCAGTTTCTGAAATCGCGCGAGCGCCTGTCGTTCGATGAAATCGTGCGCCTCAGCAAGCTATTTGCGGGCTTGGGTGTGAGCAAGGTGCGCCTCACCGGCGGCGAGCCGCTGCTGCGCGCCAACCTGGCTGATCTGGTCGGTGACTTGACCGGCATTCCGGGAATCGAGGACATCGCACTGACCACCAACGGAGTGCTGCTGGCCAATCATGCCGTCGATCTGCACGCCAACGGCTTGCGCCGCATCACCGTCAGCCTGGACAGCTTGGACCGGGAGATCTTTACGCGCCTGAGCGGCGGATTCGGCGCGCTCGATCAGGTACTCGCCGGCATAGAGGCCGCGATCGCGGCGGGATTGTCGCCGGTGAAGATCAACGCCGTCATCGAGCGCGGCGTCAATGATCACACTGCCCTTGATCTCGTCGAACATTTTCGCGGCACACCGGTGATCGTGCGCTTCATCGAATTCATGGACGTCGGCAATCGCAATCACTGGCGGCCGGACATGGTCGTACCCTCCCGGGAACTCGCGGCGCGCGTCAATGAGCGCTGGCCCATGCACCCCGTGTCGCAAAACTACCGCGGCGAAGTGGCGCAGCGCTGGCGTTTCGACGACGGCGGCGGTGAAGTCGGATTCATCTCCTCGGTGTCGCAGCCCTTTTGCGCGGCCTGCAGCCGCGCGCGCCTCTCCTCCGAAGGCAAGTTCTATACCTGTCTGTTCGCAAATCACGGTATCGACTTGCGCGCGCCTTTACGAGCCGGCGCCGACGATACGGAGCTGCTGCGGATCATTCGCGGCGCTTGGGCCGGCCGTACCGACCGCTACAGTGAGCTTCGCGAGGAGCTGCGGCGCACGGAACCCGAGGGCAAGAAGATCGAGATGTATTACATCGGCGGCTAAGATCCATGACTTTTTCACATTTGGACGCCGATCAGCGCCCCACCATGGTCGATGTCAGCGGCAAAGTTGCCACGGAACGCAGCGCCACGGCAGAGGCGCGCGTGCATTTCCCTGCGGGCGTGGCCGCCGCCCTACGGGACAATGGGCTGCGCTCGCCCAAGGGTCCCGTGTTCGACACCGCGATTGTCGCGGGTGTGCTCGGCGCGAAACGCACGCACGAGCTCATTCCTTTCTGCCACCCACTGGGGCTCGAGAGCTGCCGCATCGTCATCGATTTGGAAGGCGACGCGGCGATCATTCGCTGCACGGTCAGCGTGCATCATAAAACGGGGGTCGAGATGGAGGCGCTCACCGGCGCCAGCATTGCCGCGCTGACCATCTACGATATGTGCAAGGCGCTGTCGCACGATATTGTCATCGGCGGCGTTCGCTTATTGGCGAAGGACGGCGGCAAGAGCACTTACGCGGTGGCGCCGTGAGCATCGATCCAATTTATGGTCTCGTTCTCGCGGGCGGCGCAAGTAAACGCATGCAACGCGACAAAGCGGCGCTCAGGTATCGGGGCAAGACCCAATTGGAGCGCGCCTTCGAGGTACTGAGCCAACATTTGAGCCGCGTTTTCGTTTCCGTGCGCGCCGATCAAACCTCGGATCCCACGCGTGCGCATTTGCCTATGATTGTGGATTCTGTGGAAGGCTCGGGTCCGATCGTCGGCATCCGCTCCGCTTTCGCTGCGCATCCGAATGTCTCCTGGTTTGTTCTGGCCTGCGATTTACCGTTCTTTTCAGAGGCCCTCATCTATCCTCTGGTTCGTGCGCGCGACGCTCATGGCTTGGCCGAATCGCTCGCGATCGCCTACAAGAGCGCGCATGACGGCCTGCCCGAACCACTCTGCGCAATCTGGGATCCCGCAGCGGCCCCGGTGCTCGCCGATTATCAGGCTGCGGGCGGCCGCTGCCCGCGAAAATTTCTGATCCGGCATGGCGCGCATTTGGTCGATCTGCCGGATCCGCGCGCACTCGATAATGTCAATACTCCCGAGGAATACTCACAAGCCGCTGCTTCCCTGGATAACTTAGCCTCCATGCAACTTAAAATTCAGTACTACGCCCTGATGCGCGAGCAAGCCGGACGCTCCGAAGAGACACTGGAAACCTCGGCAACGACGCCGGCCGATCTGTACATCGAACTGGCGGCGCGTTACGGCTTTACGCTGTCACGCGAGCAGTTGAAGGTGGCGGTCAACAGCGAGTTCAGCGACTGGTCGCGCAAGCTCGCCGCCAACGACGCGGTGGTGTTCATACCGCCGGTGGCGGGCGGCTGATGAGCTTCCGCTTTACCCAAACGGCGATCGACACCGCAGCGGCGCGCCGTGAGCTGCAAGATTTAGGGTCAGGCGGCTACGTCTGTTTCGAGGGCTGGGTTCGCGATCAAAACGAGGGCCAGGAAGTCACTCGGCTCGAATACGAAGCCTTTCAGGAGCTGGCGGTAAAAGAAGGCGAGCGCATCGTCGCGGAAGCGCTGCGGCGCTTCCCGGTGAAGCATGCCCTGTGTATCCATCGGGTCGGTTCCCTGGGGTTGGGCGATATGGCGGTGTGGGTCGGGGTGAGCTCCGCACACCGCGGCGAAGCCTTCGATGCCTGCCGATTCATCATCGATGAAGTCAAACATCGCGTGCCCATTTGGAAGAAAGAGCACTACCGCAGCGGCAATTCGGGCTGGGTAAACTGCGAGCGTTGCGCGGCGGAACCGCAGCATTCCCACGAACACCCGCATCGCGTTGCCTCAAATCCCTAGGTGATGCAGCGGCAAATGCAGCCCGACTATTCCCGGCAGATACTGCTCAAAGAGATCGGACTTCAGGGCCAGGCGAAGCTTGAGTCTGCTCGTGTCCTCATCGTGGGCTTGGGAGGTCTGGGCAGCCCCGTCATGCAATACTTGGCCGGTGCAGGTGTGGGTTTCTTGGGTTTGATCGATGCGGACGTGTTGGATGCCAGCAATTTGCACCGTCAACCGATCTACGCGCTGGCGGATATCGGCCGGCAGAAAGCGGATTTGGCCCGCGCTGCTATCGCGGCCATCAATCCTGCGGTGCAAGTTGAAACGCACGCGACGTCATTCCATACGGATAACGCGCTTGAATTGATCCGCCGCCATGACATCGTCGTGGATTGCAGCGACAATTTTCGCACCAAGTATTTGATCAATGATGCCGCGGTGCTCGCACAGAAGCCCGCCGTGTTTGGCAGCGTCTATCAATACGAGGGTCAGCTCCAGGTTTACAAACCCGAGCCGCAGCACGCCTGCCTGCGCTGTCTCTGGCCGGATGCGATCGCCGACGGCGTGGTCGGCAATTGTGCCGAGGCCGGTGTACTCGGACCCGTCCCGGGTGCCTTCGGCACACTGCAGGCATTACTCACCTTGAAAATCCTTCTGCAGATGGGCGGACAACTTGCGGGGGAGTTGCTGCTGCTCGATTTCATGAATTTTTCCAGCCTGAAAATCCGAGCCGTGCGCCGCGCCGAGTGCCGCGCGCCGGCGTGCGCGCACATCCAGGATGTTGCGCGCGAAGAGCGCGACATCGAGGTCGCCGGGCTTTCACTGGCAGGCGCCGCGGAGCAAGGCTTCGAGGTCATCGATATTCGCACCGCCGAGGAAGTGTCCGCGCACCCGGCTGCTGCGCGGCATATCCCGATGCCGGAACTTCTGGCGAATCCTGGCCTGCTCAGTGGTCGCCGGGCGCTGCTGGTCTGCGCTTCGGGTAAACGCAGCCTCGCCACGGCGCAGGCGCTGCGAAAACGCGGACTGGCGGTACATTCTCTCGCGGGCGGACTGCAACAATTGGAGCGTCGAGTTGAGATTCACGAGTAAGTTACCCGAGGTCGGCACCACGATATTCACCGTGATGTCGCGGCGTGCGGCCGAGGAAAATGCCCTGAACATCGGCCAGGGATTTCCGGACTATGCCATCGACCCGCGTCTGTCCGCCGCGCTGATCGAGGTGGTGGGCGAGGGGCGCAATCAATATGCGCCGATGGAAGGCACCATGGAACTGCGTGAGCAGATCGCGAAGAAGCTCGAGTTTTGCTACCAGCGCCGTTTTGATCCGCAGACTGAGATCACGGTCACCTGCGGCGGCACCGAGGCGCTCTATGACGCCATTCAAGCGGTCGCCGGCCCGGGCGACGAGGCCATTATTTTCGATCCGGCCTACGACTCGTACGAGCCGGCGGTGCGCCTCGCCGGCGCACGCTGCGTGCGCATTGGGCTCTCGCCGCCGGCATTTCGCTTCGATTGGGACGAAGTGCGCCGTGCCTTGAGCGACCGAACCCGGCTCATCATCATCAACAGCCCGCAGAATCCGAGTTGTTCGGTGGCGACTCGCGAGGACCTTGACGCATTGGCGGCCTGCATCCGCGATCGGCCGATCACCGTGATCGCTGACGAGGTGTATGAGCATGTCCTGTTCGATGGACGGCGGCATCAATCAGTGCTGATGCACCCGGAACTGCGCGAGCGCAGCTACGCGGTGTTTTCCTTTGGCAAGACCTTGCATGCAACCGGCTGGCGAACCGGCTATTGCGTGGCGCCGCCGGAATTGACCCGCGAACTTCGCAAGGTGCATCAATTCAACACCTTCAGCATTGTCTCACCGCTGCAGTACGCCATTGCCCGCTATCTCTCCGCCCACCCCGATGCTTGGCAAGGCCTTGCCGCGTTTTTCGAGGCCAAGCGCGACCTGCTCGCCGGGCTGTTGCGCGGCTCGGGCCTCGAACCATTGCCTGCGGCCGGTACGTATTTTCAATTGGTGGACTATGGGTCCATCAGCCAAGCAGACGATATGCAGTTCGCCGATCGGCTGATTCGCGAGGCGAAGGTCGCGGTCATTCCGCTGTCGCCGTTCTATGCGCGGCCCCCGCGCATGACATTGGTGCGGCTGTGTATCGCCAAGCGCGATGAAACGCTGCGGACGGCAGCTGAGCGGCTGCGCGCGTTTGCCAAAGGGGCCTCGCAACTCTAACGGCGCAAAGTGCCGAAGCGCCGCGCCATGGACGGCAAGCTCTGGCGCTGACGAATACGCGCCGCATCCATCAGCATGCGCCCCGCCCAGCGATAGACGTTATTCTCCTTGACGGTTCGACGCATCAGGCTCATGCGGTTGCGCCGCTCGTCGCGGCCCATGTGCATCGCGACCTCCATGGCGTTCGCGGTTTCGGTGACATCGAAAGGATTGATCAGCACCGCTTCGGTCAGCTCGCGCGACGCGCCGGCAAAGGTGCTGAGTATCAGTACGCCGTCCTCATCGTCGCGCGCCGCCACGAATTCTTTGGCGACCAGATTCATGCCGTCATGCAGGCTGTTGACCAGACAGAAGTCCGCTGCGCGGTACAGCTCGAATACCCGCAACGGCGGTTGTTGCTCGTCGATGAGCACAATTGGACGCCAGTCGCCCTGCGCAAATTTCGAGTTGATGCGCTCGACCTCCTCGTAAGTATGCTGCTGCAGGGCCTGATAGGCCGGCAGTTGGCCGCGGGACGGCGCTGCAATCTGCAGAAGACTGATGTGGCCGCGATGCCGGGGGTCGTTATCGAGCAGCGTCTCCAGCGCGTGGAAGCGCTCGATGATGCCCTTGGTGAAATCCCATCGCTCCACTCCCAGACCGATGACCACGTCGGCGGCTATTTGATAGCGCTCGCGCACCGCCGTGCGGCAGGCGGCGACATCCGGCAACAGCGCCAGCCAGCGCGGCGGCCATTCGATCGAAATCGGATAGGGAGCGACCCGGCAGACACGGCCTTTCAACGTCACCGTCATGTGCTCGCGGTCAATTTGGCACTCGACAAAGCGGTCCACGGTGTCGAGAAAATTTTGGCAGTGATAGCGCGTGTGAAATCCCAAAATGTCAGCCGCCAACATATGCGTCAGCATCTCGCGCTTCCAAGGGCACACACCGAAGGTCTCGGCATTGGGCCAGGGGATATGCCAGAACAAGGCGATCGTGGCGCCGGGAATTCTTTTGCGAATGAGCAACGGCAGCAGCGCAAAATGAAAATCCTGAATGAGTATGACCGGGGCCTCGGTGTTCGATTCCGTGGCAACGACCTCGGCAAACTTGGCGTTGACTTCTTCGTATGCGCGCCAGTCGCTGGCGCGAAACGCGGGCCGCACATAGGCCAAATGACATAGCGGCCACAGCCCTTCATTGGAGAAGCCGTAGTAATACCCCTGCTCTTGCTCGTCGCTCAACCAGACGCGGCGCAACGTGTAGCTCGGATCGTCGGGCGGAACGCGGATTTGATCGTTTCGATCCACGGTCGCCCGATCGGCACTGCCCGCGCCGTGCGCCACCCATACGCCGGAGCAGGCCCGCATGATGGGCTCGAGCGCCGTCACCATGCCGCTCGCGGGAACCTGCCAGACGGGCTGATGATTGGCGTCGAAGTTGTGTATGTAGGGTTCCCGGTTCGAAACGATGATCACCTGGGCTGAATTCAGTTGTCCGCGCACCACTTGCTGCAGCGCCTGCGGCGTCCAGTTCTCGCGGTAGTCGATCTCCAGCCGTTGCTGCTCTTCGGCCTCGGCCAACACTTGGCGCACCTGCGAGAGAATCGGCAACGAATATCGCGGCGACTGCGCGTTGTCCAAAAATCGCTTGCCGCGGATATCGCCGAGCAGGACCTGCACCCAGCGGCGCAATTGCAGCCACGCCACCAGCACGATCAGCAGCGCGAGCAGTAGAATCGAAATGCCGACAAATGCCAACACGAAATCCCGCGCGGTCCGCTGCCGGCGATCCACGAAGCTCAAGTCGTGCAGCATGAGCACGCGAAAGGGTTTGGGCTCCGCGCCGTCGTAGTCGAATCGCGATATCTGTACCGACCCTGACGGCAGTTGCTTGATCTGCGAGCGCGCGGGACTTACGCCGGCCTCTGATTCGCAGGAAATGGCCGGCGGCGTGCGCTCGGACTTGAAGATGGTCGAGCCGTTGGGCCGGCACACCAAGATCGCGAGCAGGCGTTCGTCCGCGGCGATTTTGGCAAGATAAACGCGCAAGCGCGCCTCACTGCCATTTTCCACCAGATCCGTGATCGGCTCTTCCGCCGAATGCATGACCAATTGCGCGCGCAACTCAACGTCGGATCGAAACCACTCCGCCAGCAGCCGTTGAATATAGGGCAAACCAAAATAGGCAACGACGCACGACGCAAGCGCGACCGGCAGTACGAATCGCAGCATGATCGAGCGAAACATCGCGTCTCCGATAATTCAAGAATTAAGCGCGCAGCCTTCACACAAAATACCGAACTTTGAGGGCACAGTCTTGGCTTTTAGGCAATCAATTTTGTGTAAAACTTACATAGCAAATATATGCGGACGAGGCATTGGCAGCGAGGATCGCGTAGGCTATGTTTTTGCCGCATGAAACAATCGCCGCCGCCCCCCGCACTCGACTGGTGTTTGTTTCTAGACGTCGATGGAACGTTGGTCGAACTCACCGACACGCCCTCGCAGACCCGGGCTGATCCGGAAATCATTTCGTTGCTGCGCGAAGTGGCGGAGCGGCTCGGGGGCGCCCTCGCGCTGGTGAGCGGTCGAAGAATTCACACCCTCGATGAACTGTTTGCGCCGTTGCGCTTGCCGGCGGCGGGACTGCATGGCGTGGAGCGGCGCAAGGCCGACGGCAGCGTACAGGGCGCCAACTTCGTCGATGCGCAGCTCGATGGCGCGCGCGCCGCCATCAAGGCGTTGGTGAACGCGCATCCCGGCACGCTTTTCGAAGATAAGGATCGTACGATTGCGGTACATTTCCGCATGGCGCCGCAGTCCGCGCAAATTGTGCGCGAATCGATCATCGATATCGCGAAAGCGCTGGGCAGCAACTATCACATCCAAGCCGGCAAGATGTTGTTCGAAATCAAGCCGCGCGGATTTAGCAAGGCCACCGCGATTCAGGCCTTCATGAAGGAGTCGCCTTTCAACGGCCGGCGGCCGGTATTCGTCGGCGACGATCTCACCGATCAGGACGGATTCGCGCTGGTGGACGCCCAGGGAGGCATCTCTGTCGGGGTCGGCGACAGCGTGCAAGGTCGATTTTACCTGCCGGACGTGGCCGCCGTTAGACTGTGGCTGCGGCAAATCGCCGCTTTACACGACTCGCACCGGGCATGAGCAAATTTATTCTGGTCAGGCATGGCGAGAGCCAGGGGAATAAAGACCGCGTTTACGCTGTTTCTCCGCACGATCTGCCCCTGACGGAATTGGGATACCGGCAGGCGCAACACGCCGCGCAGCGCATCGCGGAACTGTTCCATCCGAAGCTGGTGGTGACGAGTGCCTATAAGCGCGCGAGTGAGACCGCGCGCATCATCGCCGGCGCATTGGGCCAGCCGTTGGAGTTCGAGCCCAACCTGCATGAGCGCGAGTTCGGGACTCATCGCGGCCGCTCGTACGACTCCTTCCTGACGGAGCCCGACTATGATCCGCAGCGCCCCTGGGCGTGGAAACCCCAAGGTGGCGAGAGCTATGAAGAGGTTCAAGCGCGCGTCGGGCCGATTTTAGATCGGCTCGCCGCCACGCATCCGGACAAGGACGTCGTCGTGGTGAGTCACGGCGGCGTGATGGCGTGCCTCTGGGCGTATGTGACGGGAAGCTGGGAGAATGCGCACATTCCGCCCAATTGCGGCATAGTGCTGGTCGAGCACACCTTGCAGGGATATTCGCTGCCGCAGGTGATTGACGAAGCGCCCGGCGCCCAGCACGCCGGCGGCTAGGGCTACCCCGCGGCTTTATCTTCCGACGCGCTGTCGGCCGGCTCATTGAGCCAGCGATTCAGCGCCACCTGCAGCTGCTCTCGATCGATGGGCTTGGATAAATAGTCATCCATGCCGGCTGTGCGGCACTCGTTGTCCGCTCCCTTCATGGCATGCGCGGTCAGCGCGATGATGGGAGTGTGCTTGCCGGCAACTTCATGCTCGCGGATCTTGCGCGTGGTCTCGAAGCCATCCATCACCGGCATCTGGCAATCCATGAGAATCAGATGGTATCGGCCGCTTTGCCAAGCCTCGAATGCAGCCTGCCCGTCGCCCGCGACGTCGACTCGATAGCCCAATTTCTCGAGAATACGGCACGCCACTTTTTGATTTACGACGTTATCTTCAGCCAACAAAATATGGTGTGTCTCGCGATGGCGTTGCGAGCGCAGGGCGTGGCGGGTCACGATCGGCTGAGTGGCCGTGCGCCAACCTTCCGCTTGCGTACCCAACACCATCATGAGGCAATCGGTCAGATCGCGATGGGTCACCGGCTTCAACAAATAGCCTGCGAAACCCAGTTCCGAAAACATCCGCCCATCGCCGCGCTGACCGGAGGAGGTCAGCAGGATCAGACGCGCGCCCCGCAGCGCCGGCTCCGCCAGGATGGTCTTGCCCAAGGTGGCGCCGTCGCAGCCGGGCATTTGATGATCGAGCAAGGCGACCTCGAATGGCCGGCCCGCCGTGGCAGCGATGCGCATCAAGCTCAACGCTTCATCAGCGGAACTCGCGCATGCCGCATCCATCCCGCACAGCGATAGCTGACCCAGCAATACCTTGCGATTTGTCATGTTGTCATCGACGATCACGATGCGCTGGCCGCGAAGCTCGATCGGCGGTGCAGCCCGCGCCTTGGCGGCATCCTGCGCCAGGCCCAATCGCGCGGTGAACCAGAATGTCGAGCCCACACCCTCCTCGCTCGATACACCGACTTCGCCGCCCATCAGTTCCACCAAACGTTTGACGATCGACAGCCCCAAACCCGTGCCGCCGAATCGGCGGGTGGTCGAGGAATCCACTTGTGTGAACGCCGTGAACAAGGCATCGACGCGGCTCGCTGGAATTCCCATGCCGGTATCGCGAATCTCGCAGCGGATCACGGTGCCGCGATCGTCTTTTTGCGCGACTTTGCACTCGATCGATACTTCGCCCTTCTGCGTGAATTTGACCGCGTTGCCGCCGAGGTTCAGCAGGACCTGGCGCAGGCGGCCGGCATCGCCGCGAACCAAGTCGGGAAGACTGGGATCGATCAAGGCGATGACCTCGAGGCCTTTGGCGTGCGCCTGAATCGCCAGCAATCGGGCGACATCCTCGACCGTGTCGCGCATGTCCATGTCGAGGACCTCAAGATCGAGCTTGCCGGCTTCGACCTTGGAGAAATCCAGGATGTCATTGATGACCGTCAGCAGCGCCGCGGCGCTGTCGCGCACGGTTTGCGCATAGTCGAGTTGCATGGGATTGAGGTGCGTTTCCAGCAGCAGCTCGATCATGCCGATGACGCCGTTCATCGGCGTGCGAATCTCGTGACTCATATTGGCGAGGAACTGGCTCTTGGCTTTATTCGCCGCGGCGGCCGTTTCCGTGGCCTCGAGCAGTGCCAGAGCATATTGCTGCCGCTGCGTGATGTCGCGCTGCGAGCCCGATACCGTCAAGGGAATGCCGGCCGCGTTGCGCTCCAGTGCGCCGCGCACCCGATACCAGCGGGCTTCACCCGCCCGCGTTTTGGCGCGCACCTCCACATCCACCAGAGCGCCGTCCCGAATGCTGCGCTCGATCGCTTCGCGCAAGCGCACGGCGTCCTCGGCATTCAGAATATCGAAGAATTTCTGCCGCGTGCCGAGAAACTCCTGCTGTTCGTAGCCGAACATTTCCGCAAAGTGTTCCGATACCCACATCTCGCGGCTCGCCACATCGAGTTCCCACAGACCGTCGTTGGCGCCGCGCGTCGCACGCTTCAGTCGGGCATCGGCGGCGTGCAATTCCTGCTCGGCGATCTTACGCTCGGCCTCGCGCTTGAAGTTATCGAGCGCGAATACGACATTGCGCCCCATGTGCATCAACAACTGCACAACCTCGTCTTCAAATGCATTCTGGTCCGCGGAGTGCAGCAGCAGAATGGCCATCGTACGGCCGTTCTGAACCAGCGGCAGTGCAGCCCCCGCTGCGATACCGGCCCGTCGCGCCGCTTCGTGCCAATGCACGGTGCGGATGTCATTTTGGAAGTCGTTGCTGATGCAGGGAGCTTGCGTGCGAAACGCGGTGCCGACGAGTCCGCGGCCGACCGCCGTCGCGCTGTCAATCGAAATCTGCACATCGCGCACGGTATCGGCGCCCTCACCCGCAACCGCCACGACTCTCGCGTCACCGGCAGTTTCACGCGGCACGCAAATGCTCGCCGCCTTGAGCCTGCCGCCGTGCACCGCGGCTTCGCACACGCGCTGATACAGATCCTCGGCCGAAGACACCCGCATGATGGCCTCGTTGGTGTCGCTCAAGGCCGCGAACATGCGTGCGAAGCGCTGGGCCGCGAGCTCCGCGCGTTTACGCTGGGTGACGTCCCGAGAAATCGTGACGATGATCCAGCGGTCATCGATCCGTACGGCCTGACGACTCAATTCCACGAAACTCTCGCTGCCATCCTTGAAGCGGCCGGTGGATTCAGTCAGGATGCCCTGCGGAGCCGCCGCAATTGCCGCATCGTAGTTGCGGATCAACTCTTCGCGGCTGTCCTTCAGCAAGTCCAGCGGTCCCATCTTCATCAATTCTTCGTGCGAGTAGCCGGTCCGGCTCGAGGCGGTGGCCGTGGCGTCCACGAACTTCAGAGTTTCACGGTCGACCATGTAAATCGAATCGACGCAGGTATCCACGACCGCGCGAAACCGTTGCAGCTCGGAAAGATTCTGCTTGGGCAGTTTCAGGTCGGACTGCTTGAACCCGTCGGCAGTCCCGCGAACGGATCTTGCGCGCACGATGATGACGCCCAGCGCGGCGCCACCGGCAGCAGCCAACAAGTAAGACAACAACTGCAGCATTCTTAGGTCCTGAAGAGCCCCCGAGCACCCGCCTTCAGGGGTACCCTGAACGCATTGCACCAGCGCCAATCCTTGAAATCTGTGCTGTGCCCGACACTTTTACATAAGCGGGCGTGAGGGGCCGCCCGCAAGTCTCTGATATGCGAAGGGGTGCGCAGCCAGGGGTCTTACTCCCGGATCTGGCCGGCGCCCCGCACCACGTACTTGTAGCTGGTCAACTGCTCGACGCCAACCGGGCCGCGTGCATGAAATTTGTCCGTGCTGATGCCAATCTCGGCACCCATGCCGAACTCGGCGCCATCCGCGAACTGTGTGGAGGCGTTGTGCAATACGATGGCGCTGTCGACGTGGGTGAGAAACCGCTCAGCCGCCGCTGCATCCTCGGTGATGATGCAGTCGGTATGCTGCGAGCCGTACTGGTCGATGTGAGCGATGGCAGCATCCAAGTCATCGACCACGCGCACGGCAATGATGGCATCGAGATATTCGTCATACCAATCCTGCTCGCTGGCCGGTTTCACCCGCACATCGGCACGCGCGCTCGTCTCATCGCCGCGCACCTCGCAGCCGGCGGCCAGCAGCGACTGCACCAACGGCGCAAGATGCGTCGCGGCGCAGGCCCGATCGATGAGCAGCGTCTCCGCCGAACCACAGACACCTGTGCGGCGCATTTTCGCATTCAACACGATGCGCTTCGACATCGCCAGGTCTGCGCCGCGATGCACATACACGTGGCAAACACCCTCGAGATGCCCGATCACCGGCACTCGCGCTTCCTTCTGCACGCGCGAAATCAGACTTTTGCCGCCGCGTGGCACGATGACATCGATGCTATCGGCCATGTCGGCGAGCATATGCCCCACAGCGGCGCGATCCGGCGTGGGCACCAATTGAATGCTTGTCGGCGGCAGGGCGGCCGTCACGAGTCCTTGTTGCAGACAGCGATGAATGGCGGCGCTCGATTTTAGGCTTTCCGAGCCGGCGCGCAGTATCACGGCATTGCCGGATTTCAGGCACAACGCGCCGGCATCGGCCGTGACGTTGGGCCGGCTTTCAAAAATGATGCCGATGACGCCGAGAGGTACGCACACTCGCTCGATTCGCATGCCATTCGGGCGCGACCACTCGGCCAAGCGCGCGCCGATGGGATCGCGCGCCGCCGCAATCTCTGTGAGGCCGCGCGCCATGGCCTCAATGCGCGCATCGTCGAGGCGAAGCCGATCGCGCAGTGCCGCGGAGAGTCCCTCCCCCGATGCGCTCAGATCCGCCCCATTGGCGGTCAGGACATCGGCCCGAGCATCCCGCAGCGCCGCTGCCGCGGCGAGCAAGGCGCGATTCTTCTGTTCGCTCGAGGCGAACGCCAGCTGTTTGGCGGCAAGCCTGGCCGCCCTGCCCATGCCTTGCATCAGACCGGCGACAGTGTTCACAAGATTCTGAGCAGCACCAGGTCATCGCGGTGCACGATTTCATCGCGGCCGCGAAATCCCAGCACCTTCTCGATATCGGCGGACTTGCGGCCGATGATCCGCGCCGCGTCCACGTCCGAATAGGCGCAAATGCCTCTCCCGATCTCCGTGCCGTCTGGGCCGATGATGCTGACGGTATCGCCGCGGTCGAATCGCCCCAGCGCGCGGGTAACGCCGGCGGGCAGGAGACTCTTGCCGCCCATCAGCGCACGAACCGCGCCATCGTCGACGGCGATCGCGCCCGCAGGCTTCAATGTGCCCGCGATCCATTGCTTGCGGGTGGCAACCGGCGTCGAGGTCGGTACAAACCAGGTGCAGCGGGCCCCCTCCTCGATGCGCTGCAGGGGATGCTCCGCCGATCCCAAAGAAATGCATAAATGGCATCCCGCGCCCACGGCAATCTTGGCCGCGGCAACTTTGGTATGCATCCCGCCCGAGCCCATCTCGTTGGTCGTGCCGCTGGCCATGGCCTCGATGGCGGGCGTAATTTCCAGGACACGCGCAATGAAATGCGCGTCCGGGTCCTGTTTCGGGTCGGCGGTGTACAACCCGTCGATATCCGAGAGCAAGACCAGACAATCCGCACCGATCATTTGCGCGACGCGGGCCGCCAGCCGGTCGTTGTCGCCGTAGCGGATTTCTGCCGTCGCCACGGTATCGTTTTCATTGATGACCGGTACGGCACCCAAGCCCAGCAGGGTGTTCAGTGTCCCGCGGGCATTGAGGTAGCGCCGCCGCTGCTCGGTATCGCCCAGCGTCAAGAGGATTTGCGCGACCGCGATCTCGTGCACATCCAACAGCTCTTTATAGGCGTGTGCGAGCCGAATCTGTCCTACAGCCGCCGCGGCCTGGCTTTCCTCTAGTTTTAGCCTTCCCGGACCCAAATTCAGGTGCCGTCTCCCCAGGGCGATGGCGCCCGAGGAGACCAAGATGATTTCCTGACCCCGCTTGCGGATGGCCGCCACGTCGGCCGCAAGGCTCTCGAGCCAGGTGCGATTCAGCCGGCCCTTGTCGCCGTCGACCAACAGGGTTGAGCCGACCTTGACGACGATGCGCCGCGCATCGGTCAATCGACGAGCGGCCACTTTACGGTCTGCGACGGTCATAAGATCAGATATTGCCATTTACTTAGCTGAGGGGCCTCACCTAATATTCGTAGCTCTTAAAGCGAGCCAGTCTTCAAATAAGGATGAACCGTGGGTAGAGAGTACGAACCGACAGTCGGGCAGTGGTACGACGACTTGGAAAACGAAGAAACCTTTCAGGTTCTCAAAGTGGACGAGGACCAGGAAACCATTCAAATCCAACATCTCGACGGCGATACCGAAGATCTCGATGTTGACGACTGGGCCGAGCTGGATCTCGAATTGACCGAGGAGCCGGAGGGTTGGTCAGGCTCCAAGGCCGAGAAGGACGATGACGACGAAGAAGAGGACGAAGACTGGGACGAAGACGAGGATGACGAGGACGACGACGATTTAGACGATGAGGATGAGGAGGATCGCGAAGAATACTAGACGCGTTCCAACCAGCCGTGCACGTCCGGTGTTTCACCCCGCTGTAGGGCAACCAGTTTGGCGCGCAATGCCTTGGTCGCCTCGCCGACGTGTCCGGTGCCCACCCGGTGCTCGATCCCTCCGTAGATCAGCGTGCCCACGCCCGCGAGCACGGCGGCAGTACCTGACAGGGCCGCTTCACCAGTGCGCACCCAGTCGAGCATCTCCAGGACGTCGAATTTCTTCTCGGTCACGGTGTAGCCCATGTCGCGGCCCATCCTCAGCAAGGAATCACGCGTCACGCCGTGCAGAAATGTGGAATCCAAACTGCGCGTCATGAGTTCCCGGTCGCGGATCAACAGGAAGTTCGCGGCGCCGGTCTCCTGGACCTGGCCCTCCGGGCAAAACAGTACCTGATCGGCTTGATGTTGCGCCCGCGCATTGATGATGGGCGCCAATGCCGCGGCGTAGTTGCCGCCGGTTTTTACCATGCCCATGTGCTGGGCGGAGCGTGTGTTCTGATCGTCGACCAGAATGCGCAGCGGCTTCTCGCCGCCCTCAAAGTAATCCCATACCGGACTGGCGAGCACCACCAGCATCGCCTCGGTGCTCGGCGTCGTGGCACCGCCGAGATTCGCCGACGTACCAAAAATAATGGGCCGCAAGTAGAGCGCGCCGGGTGCTTCCGGCACGGCATCGCGGCAGCGATTGATCAGCGCGCGCACCATGTCGGCGACTTGCGCCACATCGGGCTCCGGCAGCACCAGCGAGCGCGTGCTCTGCAGCAGACGCTGCATATGCCGATCCATGCGAAACACATGCACGGAACCATCGGCATGGCGGAAGGCCTTGAAGCCTTCGAAGCAGGTGCTGCCATAGTGCAGCACGTGCGCTGCGGGACTGATTTCAACCGTGCCGACGGGCTTGATCTCGCTCTGGCTCCATTTGCCATCGCGATAGTTGGTCACCGCCATATGCGAGGCGAGCAGAGTGCCGAAAGCAGGACGCTTGGGTTGCGGAGTCATGGAGTTTTCACCGTTGGAATGAATATGGTTGCGGGATGTTCGAGACGTTCTTTCAATGCTTGGATCATCGCCGCGGCGTCATAGCCGTCCACAAAGCGGTGATCGAACGAGGATGACAAATTCATGATTCGCCGCACAGCGATGGCGCCCTGATAAACGACGGGCCGTTCAACGGCCTTGTTGAGTCCGATGATGGCCACTTCCGGCGCATTGATTATGGGCGTGGAGGCGATGCCGCCGAGCTTGCCCAGGCTCGTGACCGTGATGGTGGATCCCACCAACTCCTCGCGTGTGGCCTTGTTGGAGCGCGCGCGTTCGGCGAGCCGGCGGATTTCCGCGGCGACTTCCCACAGCCCGAGCGCCTGCGCGTTGCGCACCACCGGAACCTTCAGTCCATCGGGTGTTTGGGTTGCAATCCCGACGTGCACCGCACGGTGCCGGATCAACACGCCGCGCGCTGCATCGTACAGCACGTTGCATTGCGGAAAAGATTCGATCACACGAGTGAGCGCCATCACCACCAGCGGCAGATAGCTGAGCGAACCTGCGTTTTCAGGGCGCGAATGATTCAGATGCGTGCGCAACGATTCAAGCTCGGTGACATCGACTTCTTCGACATAGGCAAAGTGCGGAATGTTGCGCTTGGCCTCGCTCA
>Ga0209169_10000527_pt1 | contig 23397 bp, 19 predicted proteins | sample HubBroMetageWRM4_FD_188346 | JGI IMG/M metagenome (GOLD analysis project Ga0209169, IMG submission 188346) | Warmed soil microbial communities from the Hubbard Brook experimental Forest, New Hampshire - Hubbard Brook CCASE Soil Metagenome WRM 4... | ecosystem: Environmental > Terrestrial > Soil...
GTCGAAGCCATGCCCGCCGACAAATTCAGCTACAAACCGAGCGACGGCCAGATGACATTCGGCCATCTTGTCGTTCACATGATCGAATCGAATAACCTATTCTGCAGCAAGGCGACCGCCGTCCCCGCTCCCAAGGTCGAGGAGGTAAAAGACACGGATTCGAAAGACAAGCTCGTGACCGCGTTCAAGGCCTCTTTCGACTTCTGCTCCGATACGCTGGCGAAGATGGACGATTCTAAGTTAGGCGAGACCACAGAAGGTTTCGGCGGGAAGCAGGTTACGCGCGCATGGTTCAGCCTGGTTCTCGCCAGCAGTTGGGCCGACCACTATGCCGAAGCCTCAATGTATCTCCGTCAGAACGGAATACTACCGCCGACCGCTAAAAAATAGATGTAGATGTGGCATGTGATTCGGCTTGTGTGGGGACGGGCGTCTCGCCCGTCCAAGCCGATGGAAGCTCGGCTCCCATGTGCAACGCAAAACATCTCACTGGATAGAATGAATAGCGCTAACCTAGCTAAACCAAGTTTTCTAACTCCTCTTCCCCAATCACGCTCACTCCCAATTCCCGAGCCTTGTCCAGCTTCGACCCCGCGTCGCTACCAGCCACAACATAATCAGTTTTCTTGCTCACGGAGCCCGAAACGCGGCCGCCCGCATCTTCGATCATCTTTTTCGCTTCGTCCCGCGTGTGGCGCTCCAGCGTTCCCGTTAGAACAAAAGTCTTTCCCACCAGCTTGGTGCCTTTTTCTTTTTTCTGTCCGGTGAATGTCAGTCCGGCCTTGCGCAAATCGCCCACGAGTTTACGATTATGCTCATCGGCAAAAAATTCCACGATGCTCTCCGCGATCCGCGGCCCCACTTCGTTTACTTCCTCCAGTTCCTCGGCACTCGCGTTCATGATCGCGTCCAGCGATCCAAAGTGCTCCGCCAGAAACTGTGCCGTGCGCTCGCCCACCATCCTTATTCCAAGGCCGTAAATCACGCGCTCGAGCGGAAGTTTTTTCGACGCCTCAATTTCCGCCAGCACGTTATCCGCGGATTTTTCGCCCATGCGCTCAAGCTTGAGCAGATCTTCTTTCGTTAGCTTGTAGAGATCGGCAACATTCTTGACTAGGCCGCGTTCGGTAAGCTGATTCACCAGCGCCTCGCCGAGCCCGTCAATATTCATCACGTGACGCGAAGCAAAATGCAGAATCGTCCCCTGCAACTTCGCCGCACAATTCGCATTCACGCAGCGATGATCGGCTTCTCCGGGCGTTCGCACCACATTCCCGCCACACACCGGACAATGCTCCGGCATTTCAAAAGTCTTATGCCCACGCGGATGCTCCTTATCTTCGACTACCTTCACTACCTTAGGTATCACATCGCCGCCTCGTTCCACCTCAACCCAGTCGCCAATCTTCACACCCAGTTGCTCGATGAAATCCATGTTATGCAGCGTGGCCCGCGAAACCGTCGTGCCACCAATGGGAACCGGCTTCAGCCATGCCACTGGAGTTAGCTTGCCGGTGCGCCCGACCTGCGGAACAATATTCTCGATCTGTGTAACTGCTCCGTGAGCTGCGTATTTATAAGCAATTGCCCATCGTGGAGCTTTGCCGGTGAATCCCAGCTCCCGCTGCCAAGCCGTGCGATCCACCTTGATAACGATGCCGTCAATTTCATAAGGCAGAGATTCGCGCTTCGCCTCCCAGCTCTGAATAAACTTCCAGACCTCGTCGAGATTTTTCGCCAGCTTGCGATTCGGATTCACCTTGAAGCCTGCCGCCTCGAGCGCATCCATCGTCTTGGATTGACGGTCGAAAAAAGTTTGCCCGTCGTTCAACAGCATGTAGGCAAAATAATCCATACGACGCTGCGCTGTTATGGACGGTTCAAGTTGCCTCACCGTCCCCGCCGTAAAATTGCGCGGATTGGCGAATACTGCTAATCCCTGTTTTTCGCGCTCCTCATTCAATGTGCGGAAGGCTGCCAGCGGCATCAGCATTTCGCCGCGCGTTTCGAAATCGGCTGGTATCCCGGCCTTCTTCAACTTGTCCTTCGAAATCGATAGTGGGATGGAACGCACCGTCCGCACGTTCGCCGTCACGTCCTCGCCGATGCTGCCATCGCCTCGTGTGATGCCGTGTCCGAGGCGCCCGTCTTTATAGACAAGCGCCAGCGACATGCCATCCAGTTTCAACTCGCACATGTATTCGAGATCGGTGCGCCCGCTCAACTCGTGCACCCGCCGCTCCCAGTCGCGCAGCTCCTCTTCACTGTAAGCGTTGTCGAGCGAGAGCATCGGAGAGGAGTGCTTCGCCTTGACAAATCCCTCACGCGGCTTCCCGCCCACGCGCTGCGTAGGCGAGTCAGGCGTGATGAATTGCGGATGCTCCGCCTCAAGCTTCTTCAACTCGTTCATCAACTTGTCGAACTCAGCATCCGAAATTTCCGGATCGTCCAGCACGTAATAGCGGTACTCATGGTGCCGGATCTTTTCGCGGAGAGCCTCTATTCTCTTATCCATGGGGGGAGTGGACATGACTGGGAAATTATAGGGGAGTTCTAAACTGATTTTTCTGAGAATTGAACTGGGAGCCCAGAACTCGCAGCGGCAACAACCTATTGTCTTTTCACATTCCGAATCCGTTGCCGTCCCAGCGCGATCCGGCCCACGCTCGACGGTGGTTTTGGCATCCCGTCCAGCAACTCTTTCAGTACGACCGCGTTGTTATATTCCTCATTCCGCGACGCATACAAAAGCGTGACGCGCCGCTTGCCCTCCGCCAGATGGTGCAGTTTCTCTACAGCGGCGGAAGCCTTCTCGCTCACCAGTTCCTTGAGATAGCGCTTACGAAACATACGCCAACCCTCGGGATTCGCGTGGAACCACTGCCGAAGCTCATTGGAAGGCGCCAGCTCGCGCAGCCACAGCTTAACTGCCGCATCCTCTTTCGCCAGTCCGCGGGGCCATAAACGATCGACCAGCACGCGCAATCCGTCCAACCGGGAAGCAGCCTCGTAAACGCGTTTGACCACAACGTCCATCTCATCCGTATTATCCTACTTCTACCTCATCCTATGGAATTCTTGGACCCGACTTCGCGCCTTAGCCTCTCCGTCGCGAGTTTTGTGCCTATCGCTGTCGTTGCCCTCGCGTTTCTATTGCTATCCGGTTGCGACGTCGAGCGCCGAAAATCCAACGCCGAGCTCGGCCTCAACCCGCAACAGGTCGCCGGCAGAAAACTCTATGACAACTATTGCGACCGATGTCATGAAGCCTATTCGTCGCGCGGCAAAAAAGGTCCGAGTCTGCAAGGCATATTTAAGCGGCAATACCTGTCGGTGAGTGGATTACCCGCCAACGACGATCGCGTCGCTGACATCGTCAAGAATGGTCGCGCCAAGATGGAAGGCTTCAGCCAGGTCATGACCGATCAGGAGGTTAAAGACCTGCTGGCCTACCTGCACACGCTATAGCTCATGAGTCGAGCTATGGCATAATCGCCCCCAGTGCCTACCACCAGCAAATCCGCGCTTTTTCAAAAACTGCCTTCGACGGATGAAATGCTCCGCCAGTCGGAGATCCGGGTGCTGATCGAGCGCGAGGGCCATACGGCGGTCGCCGAAAGTATCCGCGTCGTGCTGGCGCACGTGCGCGAGGAAGTTGGCAGTGGTCGGTTGGACGAGAAGTCGCTGGATCTTGCTCTCGGTGGCCTGCCCGCAGCAGTCGAACGTCAACTTCTCCAGTCGCTGAGTTATTCGCTGCAGCCGCTCGTCAACGCCACCGGCGTAATCCTCCACACCAATCTTGGACGCGCCCCGCTCGCGGCGGCAGCATTCGATCACATCCGGGCCACAGCAGGCACTTACTCAAATCTCGAATTTGACCTCTCAACCGGCGAACGTGGCAAGCGCGACATCCATGTGGATCGCCTGTTCCAAAAGCTTTTGGCCAATGATCGTGTGGAGACGGGGCTGAGCCGCGCATCCGAGAGCCGCTCGCCGACAATCGCCATTTCAACCATAGTCGTTAATAACAACGCCGCCGCAGTTCTGCTGACGTTGAACTCGCTGGCCGAAGGTGGCGAAGTCATCGTCTCTCGCGGAGAACTCGTCGAAATCGGCGGCTCGTTCCGCATTCCCGACGTGATGTCGAAGTCGAATGCAACGCTGCGCGAAGTCGGCACGACTAACCGCACGCGCATCGCCGATTACGAAAATGCCATCAACGACCGCACACGCCTCTTGCTCCGCGTGCATCGTTCGAACTTCGAAATCACTGGTTTTACCGAACAACCTGAGATCGACGAACTGGTCGCGCTCGCCCGCCGCCGCAAACTTCCTCTGGTGGAAGACCTGGGCAGCGGCGCACTATTCGATCTGCGGTCCGTCGGAATCGTCGGCGAGCCCGGCTTGCTCGATAGCCTGCGTGCCGGAGTTGATGTAGTCACCTACAGCGGGGACAAACTTCTAGGCGGTCCACAGTCAGGGTTGATCAGCGGTCGCACCGATCTAATCAAGCGCATGCGTTCGAATTCGCTGTTCCGCGCTCTGCGCGTCGACAAGCTGACCTATGCCGCACTCGAATCCACGCTGCTCGCCTACGTCAAACGCGATCATGACGCCGTGCCGGTGCTGCGCATGATGCGCTTATCCAAAGAAGAGATCACGCGACGCGCTGAAAAGATCGTCGCCACCGTCGAATCTGCGCAACTCAAGCATCTCAAACTGGAACTCTTCGACGGTGAGTCTGTAATCGGCGGCGGCGCAGCTCCATCCGCCATCTTGCCCACGCGCCTTGTCGCGCTCACTCATGCCGATCTCAGCGCTGACGAACTGAGCGCCCGTCTCCGTTCCAGCACTCCACCGATAATCGCCCGCGTCGAAGAGGGTCGCGTTTTATTCGACCTGCGGACCGTTTTTCCAGAACAGGATGCAAATCTGGCCAATGCACTAGCATCTCTGACTTGAGATCTGCTTTCCGTGGCAACCCTCTACACCATCGGACATTCCACTCGCACCCTCGATGAACTCGTGTCGGCGCTGAAGGCACATGACATCGAGACGCTCATGGATATCCGCGCCTTCCCCATGTCGCGGCGTCTGCCGCACTTCAATCGCGAGTCGTTGGAGCGTGCGCTGGCCGAGCAAGGTGTTCACTATATCTGGATGAAAGCCCTGGGCGGATACCGCAAAGCAACGCGAAAAGACTCTCCACACACCGCGTTGCGAAATGCGAGCTTTCGCAACTATGCCGACTACACGCTGACTCCCGACTTCGAGAAGGCGATGGCCGAACTTATCGAAATTGCGACCGCCTCGCGAACCGCATATATGTGCGCCGAACGCGTTTACTTCCACTGTCATCGCATGATCGTCTCGGATTGGCTTGTGGCACATGGCCACGAAGTTCTTCACATTGATGCGGAGGGTCCCACGCGACCGCACCAACTCCTCGCCGAGGCTCGCTTGATCGATGGGCAGATGATCTACCGTGGCGACAACCTTTTCTGAAATTGTCTCGTCGATCAATTGCCAATTACAAATTACCGATCCACAATATTCCTATGATCATTGGTACCGGAATCGATATCGCCGAAGTCCCGCGCATTCGCGAAAGCATTGAGCGCTTCGGCGAGCGCTTTCTTCATCGCATTTTCACCGACGGCGAAATTAGCTATTGCGAACGAAAAGCCGGACGCTTCGAAAGTTATGCTGCGCGCTTCGCAGCCAAAGAAGCTGGGATGAAGGCGCTGGGCACAGGTTGGAGTCGCGGTGTCCGCTGGCGCGATATCGAAGTGGTGCGCCCGAAAGGGCAGCGTCCGACCATTCAATTTCACGGTGGGGCCGCAGCCATCGCCGCCAAGCTCGGCACGAAAAATATCGCGCTCTCGCTTACACATACATCCGAGCAAGCTCTGGCCCACGTCATTCTAGAGAACTAATAGACAGCCATCAGCTCTTAGCGGCCGGCCTAACAGCCTCTAGGGAAGCCTCTACTAACTCGCTCATTCAAAATAGCTTTTTCCATCTCCGCAACATGCGCGCGGATCTCGGGTTTATATGGGCGAAAGGTAATAAAGGCCGAGTTACCTGCTTGGGCCAAATAGCAAGATTACGAAAGGCAATCAAAATGAAAAATTCCATTTCTAGGTTGGTATCAGCTGTCGTATTAGGAGCATTGATGCTGTTGGTCTCGGTCCTGTCGCTCTCGACGACATCCTCCGCGCAAATTGGCATTGGGATTTCAGTCCGCATCGGTCCGCCCGCGCTGCCGGTATACGCGCAGCCCGTTGCTCCTGGCCCCGGCTATCTCTGGACCCCAGGTTATTGGGGATGGAATGAAGATGGCGGATACTACTGGGTTCCCGGCACATGGGTGGTTGCGCCAGTAGGTATGCTTTGGACTCCCGGCTACTGGGGATTTGCAGGCGGCCTCTATGGCTGGCACCCTGGCTATTGGGGACCGCATGTAGGCTTCTACGGCGGCATTAACTATGGCTTCGGATACACGGGCGTAGGTTTCGCCGGCGGCGAGTGGAGAGGCGGCGCCTTCTTCTACAACCGCGCGGTGATGAACGTGGGCGTTGGCTTTACCAACGTCTACAGCCGCACCGTAATCGTCAACAATGTGCATACAAGCTTCAACGGCCCGGGCGGCATCGTCGCGCGGCCAACTCCGCAAGAAGAAGCATACGGGCGTGAACGACACGTGGCGGCGTTATCAACGCAAGTCGAACACGAGCGCGCCGCCAGCCAAAACCGTGCGTTATTCGCATCCGAGAATCACGGTCGGCCAGCAATGGCAGCCACCAGCCGTCCAGGCGATTTCTCGGGCCACAATGAAGCGGCCAGAAACGATGTGGCTAGAAATGAAGCCCACGATCGCGACGTGGCTCGGTCTGAAAATCGTGACGCTGGAAAACCCAGCAAGCAGGAAAGGCAGGCTCAGAAGAGACAGGCAAAAGAAGAGAAGCACAATGATCGCTAGGGAAGACCGGTCGGAGCGGTCGCTAGCCAAACTCGGCTAGGAACGCAAAGACTGGCCGTTCGCAACAAAAGCCTCCCACTTCTCCGCCGCTTACGCGAGGAAGTGGGAGCCTCCGTTTTGCCCCACAAAAGTCCTACCCCTGTCCGTATAACCGCTCTTAGACCCTGAAAATTTGGTGGCATTTGTTATGATGTTCTGTCGTTTACGGACCACCTTGCCTAGTCAGAAGCAGCTCAAATGGTCGCAGCTCCGCGTAGGACTCACCGTCCTGTTCGCAAGTGTCACGCTCATGGTCCTGATTTTCGTCATGAGTGGCACGGGCGGATGGTTTACCCGCAAGATCACACTGCGCTCGTACTTTGATGATGCCGGCGGCTTGCGTGAAGGCGCACCCGTCCGATTAGCCGGTGTGGACATCGGCAACGTGACGGCAGTGCGCATCATGAGCAGCAAGCCGACCACGCCAGTTGAAGTCACGATGAAAGTCAACACTAAGTACTCATCGTATCTGCGAAAAGATTCGGTTACTTTGATGAGCACCGCCGGAGTCTTGGGCGAAACCTTTGTGAACATCGATAGTGCGCAAGCAAAGGGTCCAGAAGCTACCGATGGAGACACACTGCCAGCCCGCGATCAGCCCGATATCCAGGATGTGGTGCGGGCCAGCCAGGGAACGCTACAAAACATGGACGCGCTGCTGAAACGCGTAGATCGCATTGTGGCGTTTATCGAAAGTGGCCAGGGATCGATCGGCAAAGTAATTTACAGTCCCGCGTTATACGACCAACTTAACGCCACGGTGGTTGAATTCAAGGGCTTGGTCGATGATATTCAGAGCGGAAAAGGCTCGCTCGGCCCGTTATTTACCAGCGATGAAGCCTACAAGAAAGCGATCGCTGCGATCGACAAACTGAACGTGATTGTAGATGAGCTACAGGAAGGCAAAGGCACTGCCGGCAAGCTGCTGAAAGATCCCGTACTGTTTGACAACGCGAATAAGACGATCGCAAATGTCCGCCAGTTAACTGACGACATCAACGCGGGCAAGGGTGCGATTGGCAAAATGACGCACGATCAGGAGTTCGCCGACAAGCTCCAGGCCACCATCAGCAATCTGGCTGCACTCACCGATCGTCTGGCAAAGGGCGAAGGTACTGCGGGAATGCTGTTTAAAGATCCTGCGCTCTACAACAACAGCAATCAGATGCTGGTGGAGACACGGGAACTGGTGAAGTCGATTCGTGAAAACCCCAAGAAATATCTGACGTTCAAGGTAAAAGTTTTCTGATTTAGAGCGGTCGCTAGTCGTCGGTCGTTCGTCATTCGCGACCACAGTATCGAAATTGCTTTGCCAACGGACTAAAGACCATCGACCAACGACCAACGACCGGCAGCTAACGACTGCCGTTGCCGTTCGTCCAATACCGCGGTTCAGTGTGCCCTTCGCCCCGGCCACTGCTTGTTCCATCTCTTGATTCGAGGATCTAATGCGCAATTTCTTGATGGTATTGATTGTCTGCATTTTGCTCACGCCCCCGTTGTTTTCGCAGACTCAGCCCGATGCAGCGAAGCCGTCTGGCGATGTGCGTTTCTCCGTCGACCTGCTCGACAAGAGCATCGATCCCTGCAACGACTTTTACGCCTACGCATGCAGTAAGTGGTCGGCCAAGAATCCGATTCCCTCCGACCGCCCGTCTTGGGGCCGCTTCGACGAATTGCAGCAGCGTGGTCAATTTGTTGTGCGTGACATTCTCGAAAAAGCGGCAGTTGACCGTCCCGGCCGCAGCGTAAACGAGCAGAAGATCGGTGATTTCTACGCCAGTTGCATGGACGAATCTGCCATCGAAAAAGCTGGCACCAAGCCGCTGCAGCCGGATTTCGACAACATCGCGGCAATCAAGTCGAAAGGAGATCTGACGAATGAGATTATCCGCCTCCATCGCGAAGGCACCGATGTCCTGTTTGGATTCGATTCCGGCTCAGACTTCAAGAACGCCAGCCAGATCATTGCCCAAGTAGACCAGGGCGGACTGGGCATGCCCGACCGCGATTACTATTTCAAGGACGATCCGAAATCAGTCGAGTTGCGCAAGAAATATGTCGAGCATGTAACTAGGATGTTTGTGCTGTTGGGCGATGACGAAAGCAAAGCTGCAGCCGAAGCCAAAGTCGTCATGGACATCGAAACCGGGCTAGCCAAAGGCGCTCTCGACCAGACTAGCCGCCGCGATCCGCAGAAGACCTATCACAAGATGACCGATCAGGAACTGGCCGTTCTGAGCCCATCGTTTAATTGGACTGTGTATTTCGAGGGCGTTGGTGCACCACATTTCGATTCGCTCAATGTGGTCGAGCCCGATTTTATCAAGAACATGCAGGAAGTAATCGGCGCGCATTCATTGGAAGAGTGGAAGACATACATGCGCTGGCATGCGTTGCATTCGAACGCCGCAATTCTGCCAACAGCGTTCGTGAACGAAAACTTCAATTTCTTCGGCAAGACGATGCAAGGCACCAAGGAGTTGCGTCCGCGCTGGAAGCGCTGCGTGAGCTATGCGAACAATGACGTCGGCGAGTTAATAGGCCAGATTTACGTCCAGCAGACTTTCGGCGCTGAAGGCAAAGAACGCACTCTGGCAATGGTCAAAGCTCTCGAAAAAGCATTAGGCGAAGACATCAAGAGCTTGCCATGGATGGGCGCGGATACCAAGGCGCAGGCTCTGGTGAAATTGCAGTTAATCACCAACCGGATCGGCTATCCCGATAAATGGCGCGATTACTCATCTCTCCAAATCGTGCGCGGCGATGCTCTGGGCAACTCGAAACGCGCCAATCAAAGCGACTTGAAATACAGATTGGACAAGATTGGCACGCCGCTCGACAAAAGGGATTGGCCGTATCCGCCGATGACCGTGAACGCGACCTATGATCCGACTCAAAATAACATCACCTTCCCTGCCGGAATTCTGCAGCCCCCGTTCTACGACAATCAAGCCGATGATGCCATGAACTTTGGCGGAATCGGCGCCGTGATTGGCCACGAACTCACCCATGGCTTTGATGACCAAGGCAGCCAATTTGACGGCGACGGCAATCTCCGTGACTGGTGGACGGCGAGCGACAAGAAACAATTCGAAGAACGAACCGATTGCATCAAGAACCAATACGGAAACTTTGTAGCAGTTGACGACCTGAAGCTGAATGGCAAACTCACCCTCGGCGAAAACACCGCCGACAATGGCGGCCTGCGCATCGCCTACATGGCCCTCCTTAGCACCTTCGCCGGCAAAGAGCCCGCGCCCATCGACGGTCTCACCGCTGAGCAGCGTTTTTTTCTGGGATGGGCCAATGTCTGGTGTGACAATCAAACCGATGCCTTCACACGCATGTTAGCAACTATCGATCCCCACTCGCCATCGAGGTACAGGGTCAACGGATCGTTGTCCAATATGCCCGAGTTTCGAGAGGCCTACCATTGCGCTGCGACAGCGCCAATGGTGAATCAGAACGCCTGTAGGGTTTGGTAAGGGGAAGAGCGCAGAGAGAAGAATAAGGTGCCCCATCCTCGCCTACTTTGCCAAGGGCCGGATTCCACCGAAGCATGCAGTTAAAAAGTTTGTCTTAGGTGGAATCGATGCCAGAGCTTTGACGATCTGCCCTTACCCAGCTACTGCGCTGCCACGTCCGCCTGCTCATGCGCATGATAACTCGACCGCACCAGCGGTCCCGACTCAACGTGCTTGAATCCAAATTTCAGCGCTTCTTCCTTTAGCGACACAAATTCCGCAGGAGTGTAGTAGCGCGTCATCGGAAGATGATCTTTTGAAGGACGCAGATACTGCCCGATCGTCAGAATATCGACGCCGCACTCGCCCAAATCGCGGAAGACTTCAATCAGCTCGCCAGTCTCCTCGCCAATGCCAACCATTACGCCGCTCTTGGTTACCGTAGCCGGATCCCACTTCTTGGCATTCTCCAGCAGATCAAGCGTACGCTTGTAGCGCGCACCGGAGCGCACCGCGCGGTACAGCCGCGGCACCGTTTCAGTATTGTGATTGAGCACGTTGGGCTTCGCGTCCAGCACAATACGCAAAGGTTCTTCCAATCCCTGAAAGTCGGGAATCAGGACTTCGACCCGGCACTCGGGCACCAGTTCACGAATCTGCCGGATCGTCTCCGCAAAAATCCTCGCGCCGCCAACGTTATCGTCATCGCGATTCACGCTGGTGACGACCGCATGACGCAAGCCAAGCGTAGCAACCGCCTCCGCCACCCGTCGCGGCTCATCCCAGTCAATTGCTTCGGGACGCCCCTTCGGTACGGCGCAGAATCCGCAGCGCCGCGTGCAGATATCGCCCAGCAACATGAAGGTCGCAGTGTGATGGTCCCAGCACTCGCCAATATTAGGGCACTGTGCCGACTCGCAAACCGTATGCAGTCCCAGCCCGCGCGCCAGCTTCTTCAAGTTATGAAAGTTATCGCCCACCGGAGCCCGAGCCTTGAGCCACGAAGGCTTGGGGCTTGGAACCTTGGGGCCAAGCTCAATCTGGATGAGTTGCACGGTCTGTGAAGATGCGGACATAGCTAACTCTCATTTTAGCAGTTGGGTAGGCGCAAGCCCTAAATCAGGCGCGATCAAGCATTTGATTCAGCCGTCGCTTAGCATCCGGCCACTCCGACGCCACAATAGAAAAGCGCGCCGAGTCGCGAGCAATAAAGTCAGATGCCATTCGGTGGGATCGTAGAATCCCTTCAAACTTCCCGCCAATGCGTTCGATCGCAGCTCGCGAACGCTCATTGCGAGCGTCCGTGTGTAAGCAAACTCGAAGCATCTGCCAAGTCTCGAAGGCATGCGTCAGCATGAGGAGCTTGGCTTCGGTGTTAGCTGCGGTTCGGATTGCCGAGCGCGTCAGCCACGTGTACCCGATCTCACAGACATCGGAAAATTCCCGGCCGTGCCGCGGATGGCCCTGTGGCCAAGCCCATCGTTCCAGATCAAAAAATCGCGTAGACCCAATCACCACACCATCCCCAATCCGGACGGTAGCAAACGCCATCGCAGTGCCAGCGTCTCGCCAAGCCAAAGCAGTATCGATGTAGCGGATTGCTTCAGCCTCGCCTTGCGGCACCGAACTCCACTGATAGAGCGAGCGATCCACCGCCGCAGCGGTCACCAAGCCATCAACATGTCGATGGTCAAGCAGTTCGAGGCGGATGTATTTTCCAGGTAACACCAGGCTAGCGGTTTCCACATCGTCAGTATGCAATGAGTGCCGGTACACCTGCAACGCAGCTATGATCCTGACGCCGCTGCCGCTAACATCAGTGCTGGAACTCACTCAGAGTCGGGTTGGTGTCCGAGGTGCTCGCGGGCAGGAATACGAATTGCGTAGTGGAGATCACGTAGAGAATTCCCACTTGCGCCCCGCTCTGGCTTACGACCACCCGTCCGTTGGACGAAACGGTGTAAGTGTCCGTGATGTTGTTTGTAGATGTTCCCCCACTGCCGTTTTGATTCAACGTTCCTGTGAGAGCGCCAGCTCCATTAGCCTGTAGGTCGCCAACGTTCTGGCTCACACTTGCATCGACCGGCTGTAAACTTCCACCCAGATAAGCCCCAGTCAGCGAGGAATTGGTGAAATTACTCCCCGACTGCGGTTCCATCATTCCGAAGTCGACCGCCAGGGGATTGGTCCCAACTACAAAAGCCCGGTTCGGGGAAATTAGATAGAAGATCGGTGGTGTGAGCTCTCCAGTTAGAGACAGCGTTACACGGCCGTTTGTCGCAGTGCTATAGCTCCCTGATTGATTCAGCGAGCTAATTGTGCCACCGAGGTTCTGGTCTTCACTGAAGCTGATCGAGGACCCTGTGCCGTTAGTGGTGACGAGGCCAGCCGTTGCTGAAGCTGTGGTTCCATTGCTAAGCGATTCAATTTCAGCCACGCCGATTCCGTCGAGTGACGCGTCAGTGAAGGTACCGGTTTGCTGGAGCACCTGGCCGGCAAGCAGCGGATCACCGGTGCTGCCATCTTCCATAACCAGCAGTTCGGAAGCGGTGACCACATAGAAGACAAAGTTCAACGTATTCTGTCCAGTGAACGTTATGGCTGCCGTACCACGGCCATTGGAGGCGACGCTGAAATTGCTCGAGCTTAGTGTCGCGTTTGCGTGACCTGTTAGGTAAATGTCACTGTCGAACTCGCCAGTCAATGTGCTGCTGCCATTGGCGGTGAATTCACCGGCCATGGCATAACGCGTGCCACCCGCCCCCACCAATCCGAAGGCGTAGTTGCCATTGATTTTGCTGGTCGAAAATGCGGTCGTGTCTTGTTGGCGCAGCAGCCCGGAAGCTTTCAGGTCACTGTTGTCGTAGAAGATAATGTTACCGTTGCTCCCTCCGGAGTTCAGCGCTGCCGCAAACGTGTTGCTGCCACTGAGTCCGCCGCCATAGGTCAGCTTGATAGTGGCAAGATTGTTTGTGGAGATACAGTACGTCCCGGTAAAGGTGCCGCTACCCGGTCCGCTGCCCTGATCGTTCATATCCAGGTTTCCACCGGAAATGTTGCCCGCTCCGTCGGCGGCAAAACTGCCAACGGCAGCGGTGGCCGTCGTCCCAGAGCTCCAGCCGTTGAGCAGCATGGCATAGTGCCCGGTGAGGCTTGAGTTGTTAGGACAGCTTGCGGAGTTAATCACAATGCTGAGTGCGGCATTGGCTTTGACCGCGGGACTTTCTGAATCCGTAGCCGTAACCGTAAAATCCGAAGTTCCAGTCGTGGTCGGCGTTCCCGAAATCACTCCGCTCGCAGAATTAATAGAGAGCCCAGCCGGCAGGCTGCCGCTGGTAATGCTCCAGATGTAAGGCTGGGCGCCACCGGTGGCACTTACTGTAGCGCTGTAAGCCGCGCTGACGCTGCCGCCCGGCAGCGTAGTAGTGGTGATAGCAAGCGCGGCATTGATAGTAATGCTGAGCGTTGCTGTCGCGGTACCCGCGGTCGGTGTCGCCGAATCGGTAACCTTGACCGTGAAGCTGGATGTCCCCGTCGCGGTTGGCGTGCCGGAGATGGTTCCAGCACTGGGATTACTCAAACTCAAACCCGTCGGCAGTGACCCCGCGCTGATGCTCCAGGTGTACGGTGGAGTCCCGCCGATGGCCTGCAAGGTTTGGCTGTACACGTTGTCGATACTTCCACCGGCAAGCGATGTCGTAGTAACGCTCAATGGCGGCTGAATAACCGTGATGCTTAAGTTGGCATTCTTGGTGGCGGCCGTCGGCGTTTGTGAATCGGTCACAGTCACAGTGAAGTTCGAGGTGCTGCTTACGGTGCCGCTCGGCGTGCCCGAAATCACACCCGCGCTGCTTAGGCTTAAACCAGCAGGCAAACTTCCCGCGGTAATACTCCACTTGTAGGAAGGAACACCACCCGTCGCTTGTAGCGTTTGACTGTACGGTGTCCCGTTCGTGCCATTGGGCAGCGAGGTAGTCGTAATAATCAACGCCGGAGGCGGGTTCACGGTGACGGTAAGAGCCTGACTGGCGGAATTGCCGGCCGCGTCTTTGACCTGGAAAGTCACCGATCCACTGCCCGCTCCCGTTGGCGTACCCGCGATCACTCCCCCGCTACTCAAACTCAATCCCGCCGGTAACGATCCGGAGGTGATGGTCCACGTGAACGGACTAGTTCCGCCGGACACAACCAGTGCGACGCTATAGGCAGTCCCTGCGGTCGCTGTCGGGAGAGAAGCTGTCGTGATGGTCGGAAGAGGATTGACCTTAATCTGCACTGTGGCCGATTTCGTCGCATCTGTGACCGAGGTTGCCGTCACGGTTGCCGTGAACGCGCTGGTCACAGACGCAGGTGCGTCATAGGTCGCCGAGGTCGTGGTCTGGCTGCTCAGCGTGCCGCCACCGGAAACGCTCCACTGCACGCCGGCATTTTTCGAGTCGTTCGTAACCGAAGCAGTGAGTGAAGCAGTCTGAGCTTGATCGATGCCGCCGGCGCTTGAGGTTAAAGCTACAGCGATGGGCGGAGTCGAACTACCGCCGCATCCTGAAAGAACCAGAGCAAGAAGAAGGACCAATCCCGACAAGGCCAAAACTGCAAAGCGCTTCACAAACACCCCCTGTGACAAACGGAAGGTCAAGTGTCTCCCGTTACATCCAAAGGGCATCATGCTTCAGCGAGATGGTTACCTCAAGTTACTGAGGTACTAGTTTGGGCGACGATCCTTGTTTGTATTTCCGGGGGCGCGACGTGCCCAACGGGTATCCGAGGGATTATGACGCCTGACCAGTACGGGTCAGTTGTTTCCAATAGTTGCAAACGTGTGGGAAGGCGAAGGCCTACTGCTGTTGTTGCTGTTCCTGTTCTGCGCGCGAGTTCATTCGCGCAAACACGGGCCGCGATTGGATGACAATGCTGGGAGCGCTTTGTTCCGGTGTAGGAGCATCTGAAGGGCTCACCGTAACCGCGACGCTGAGTTCGCTTTGAGCTTCGCCCTTATACACGCCGCGTGTAGGCGGGACATCTGCATAGTCGCGCCCAATCGCCACTCGAATATGGCGATCTCCACCGATCAGGTTGTTCGTCGGATCAAATGCTGTCCAGCCCAGACGTGGCACCAGGGCCTCAACCCATGCGTGCGACGCTCCTTCAAGCGAACGATCCTTGCGTCCGTTCTCTTCCAGGTGAAACAAATAACCGCTGACGTAGCGGCAAGGAATGCGCAGCTTGCGCACCAGCGCAATCATGATGTGCGCGAAATCCTGGCACACCCCCTGGCGCGAACGCAGTGCGTCCTCGATCGGAGAATCCACCTTAGTGCTGTTGGGCACATAAGAGAACAACTCGTAAATACCCTCATTCAATTCCGTGAGCAACTCGAGCGGATCGCCGCGGCGTTCGCATCTTAATTCTTTCGCCAGCTCTTCCAGCGAGTCACCGGAATGGGCAAACTCGCTCGGCAGCATCATCTCCCAGTAGTCGTCACCGGCGGTTAATGCGTCCAGATCGGCCCAGTCGCCCGCTTCGGAAGAACGCGGCGCCGGTACGGATTGCACCTGTACCGTTGACTGTGCGGAAACCTTGACCTCCCGATGCGCTCCCGCAATGTCGAAGTGGTGCACCGTATTTCCAGCGAAGTCACGGTACTGTGTAATATTCGCGGAAGGAGTTACATCAAGAGTGAAGCTGAGGCAGCGCTGGTTCGCTTCGCTTCGCGGTTGCAGGCGCACTTCCATCACGCTTTCGCGCACGGCGGGCTCATAGCGAAAGGTCGTAACGTGCCGAATCGAGTAAATCAAAAGGCCAGCTCCGCTTCCACAGGATAGTCAAAATAAATCTGATGGATCGCCGTATGCGCCTGCCCACACTGCTGGCGGACGCTCTCCACGTAGGTGCTTGCACCCGATGCCATGACCTCATCGATCTGGCTGAAGCTGAGCGTGGCGCGCAGTCGTCCCGCTAGACGCACCGGCTGTTCTGCTTTTCGTTCCGTCAACTCGGCAATCGCTTGCAACGCCCCGTGCACCTTGTCCACGGAGAAGCGGACCGAGTGCGGGAACTCGGGATTTAGGAGAAGAAACTCCGCCACGCGCAGCGGCCGCAACTCCGCCGTATATTTCTTGCAATAGGCCTCAAACGCCGCGCAGGATTTCAACAGCCCCACCCACTCCAGATATTCTTCACTCTCTACCGCCTGATCGAGAGAGTGATCGTGCGAGTAGGGCAGGCGACTGAAATAAGCGCCAATCAGCCTCGCCACCGCGTCGGTACGCTCTACGAACCGTCCCAATTGAATGTATTGCCAACCCTCGCCGTGCGACATCGTGGAGTCGGTCACACCCTGAAACAGATGCGCGCCTTCGCGCACCGCACGAAAAAATACATAGGAGTGCAGCAACCACGCCTCGCTCGCCGTAGTGCTGTTCACCTGAAGATAAAGACGATTCAGTTGCTCCCACATTTCCGTGCTGCACTGCTCCCGCACCTGGCGCAAATTTTCCCGCGCCGCCGCCACGCAAGAAATAATTGACGAAGAGTTTGTTTTATCGAGCGTCAGAATGTGAGTGAGGGTAGTAGCGTCGATAACGCCATCCTCAGGATGTGGTGCCTGCAACGACTCGAGCAACCGCCGCCAGCGCCCCGAACCCGCCTCCGGAGACTGATCCAACCGCAACTGCAAATCTACGTCGATCAGACGCGCCGTGTGCTCGGCGCGTTCGAGATAGCGGCTCATCCAATACAAGCTGTCCGCCACCCGCGAAAGCATGGTCGTGTCTCTGCGGTTATTCATGTTCGATCGCTCATGCGCGCAATACCCACGTATCTTTACTGCCTCCCCCCTGCGAAGAGTTAACTACCAGCGACCCGCGTCGCAACGCCACACGAGTCAACCCACCCGGCACGAGCGTGACGTTCTCGCCATAAAGAATGTATGGACGAAGATCAACGTGACGAGCCTGCGCCTCTCCTTCAAGGAAGCACGGCGCCCGCGAGAGACTCAGCGTAGGCTGCGCAATATAATTCCGCGGCTCAGCCAAAATACGCAGGCGAAACTCTTCCCGCTGCTCCGCCGTGCTATGCGGACCAATCAGCATTCCATAACCACCTGACTCGCCCACCGCCTTGACCACCAATTCACTTAAATTTTCCAGCACATAATTACGCTGCGACTTGTCGGACAACAAATAAGTCTCAACATTCGGCAGGATCGGTTCTTCCCCCAGGTAATAGCGGATGATCGCCGGCACATAGGCGTAAACCGCTTTGTCGTCGGCAACGCCCGTGCCCACCGCGTTCGCCAGAACCACGCTGCCGGCGCGATACGCATTGAACAATCCGGGTACGCCTAGACTTGAATCACGCCGAAAACAAAGTGGATCGAGAAAATCGTCATCCACTCGCCGATAAATAACGTCCACGCGCTTCAGCCCAGCGGTGGTACGCATATAAACGACATTGTCGTGGACCAAAAGATCGCGACCTTCGACCAGCTCAATCCCCATCTGTTGCGCCAGGAATGTGTGCTCGAAATATGCCGAGTTGAAAACTCCGGGTGTGAGTAGGACCACCGTAGGCTCGTGCCGACTGGAAGAATGGGGACTCAGCGCTCGCAGCGTAGCCAGCAGCGCTTGCGCATAATGATCGACGGGACAAACCCCGTAATCGCGAAACAGTGTGGGGAAGACTTTCTTCAGCACCTTGCGGTTCGCCAGCATGTAAGAGACACCGCTGGGCACGCGAAGATTGTCCTCCAGCACGGCAAAGCTGCCGTCCGGAAGCCGCACCAGATCCGTGCCGCAGATGCTTACATAAATCCCGCGCGGCACCGTAAGATTCCGCATCTCGCGCCGGAAATGCTTGCAACTGTAAACCAGCTCTCGCGGCACAATGCCGTCAGCCAGAATTCGGCCGCCGTGATAAACGTCGTCCAAGAACAGATTCAGCGCCGCAATACGTTGCGTGAGCCCGCTCTCGATCTTCCGCCATTCCTGGTTAGGAATGATCCGAGGCAGTAGATCGTTAGGAAAGACGCGCTCCGTCCCCTCATCATTCCCATAAACCGTGAACGTGATTCCCTGATGGAGAAACGACAAGTCCGCCGCCTGCTGGCTCTTGCGCATTTCCTCAGGAGGCAACTCCAGCAACGTCTGAAAGAGTGCCTGATAGTGCGGACGAGGCAGCCCCGGCCCTTCAAACATCTCATCGTAGGCCAAGTCGAACTGATAATTCCGAAAGGGAGGCCGGAACAGCGAGCGAGCGCTTTCCGGCACGGGCACCGGCCTCAAAAAGCTCCGAGTTCGAGTACGGCTATGCGGCACCTCAGAACTCTAGGTGTCGTCCCACCTCAAGTCCAATCGAAATTGTTTATGGTTACGATTTAGTTTTCGGTGAGCCAATCTCTCGGATTGTGTGGCGCGAACACTCCTGTCCGCGAAAGTCATTGCAGAATTTATAGTTTCCGCCCGCCTGTTACTGTCTGAATAGCGAAGCTGGCAAAACGGCGGCAATCCGTCATCCCTACTTCAGATGCACTGCCGCTTCCGAACGCTTCGGTCCGCCTGACTTCCCGCCGCGAGCGCCCTTAGCCGCAGATCCAGGCACAGTATACTTAGGCTTAATCTCATGGCATCCCTCGTCGCAGTAAACTCCACCAACAGCCGATTCTGGCGCGGGCATCGGAGAATTCACTGCAATCTCTCGATCCGCTTCCAACTGCTGTTCCACGCCGGTGATCAGCTTTTCATTTTCCGTGGCCGTCAGCCACTTTTTCTTGCTCACCAGATAATTTTCCAATCGAGCAATCGGGTCACGCCTCTTCCAATACTCAAACAATGGCTTTGGAACATACTCCGCCGCATCATGAATAGCGTGTCCCTTCATGCGCATCATCTTGGCTTCAATCAGCGTGGGACCTTCGCCGCGCCGCGCCCGCTCGCAAGCCTCATGACAAGCGTCATACACCTGGCATGCATCGGTGCCATCGACGATCACACCCGGAATGCCATAAGCAATAGCGCGTTCAGCGAGATCCTTGACGCGAAATTGCATGTCGGCAGGAGTGGAATAAGCCCAAAGATTATTCTCGACGATCAGCACGAGCCCAAGATTCTGCACCGCCGCAAAATTCAGCCCTTCGTAAGTCGCGCCTGTCGACTGCCCGCCATCGCCGATGTAAGTCATAACCGCAATGTGCTTCCCCTGGAGCCGCGCTCCCAGCGCCACACCCGCCAGCACCGGAATCAAATCCCCCAAAGTAGAAATCGGAGAAACCACATTGCGTCGTTCGATATCGCCAAAGTGCGAAGAAGCATCGCGGCCCTTGGTAGGCGATCCAGCCTTTGCCATGTATTGCATCATGATGTCTGCGGGAGAAAATCCTCGGACCAACAGCGACCCCTGATTACGAATCATTGGCCCCAGCCACTCGTCTTTATGAAGAGCGTAAGCCGAGGCGCACGAGCAAGCCTCCTGCCCTAGCCCAAAATAAACGCCGCCAACTACCTGTCCTTGTTTGTAGAGATTCTCGAGCGCCGTTTCCATGCGCCGGTTCAGGAGCATCCAGCGATAAATTTCGATGAGCTGTTCGCGCCGAAGATATTTCGATTCGCGAATAGGAGGCGCAGGTCGGGAGAGATCGCCGCTCTCGATTTCGAAACGAACTTCGTCGCCAACACGAACCTGGCGCAGAGTGAACTGAGGTTTTTCCAGCCGGTAATCACGAATGGTGTAAGTGCGAAGATCGCCGTCGTTTATTGCTGGCTCGAGAGGACGAGTCGACCTTTTCTTCGCAGCCCGCTTCGCGGCGATGCGCTTCTTGGAAGTGGCCATGGCAGTCCGGCAAACATGCTAACAAATTGCTCGTGTGGCGCGGGCGCCCTCGCCCGCGGAAAAATTAGCAGCAAAAACTAAGGCTCAGCGTCAGCCCGAGAAAGTCAGCTCAGAAGCAAATCGTCCTCGCCGTGAAGTTGCCGCAACGTCGCAGGTACCTTCATTGGGACGCCTAGGCTGTTTCCCAGCAAAGCGTCAACAGTCTCGACCCACAACATCTGACTCCCAAACACGGTGCCGAAGTTGCGCGATACCGCATTCGCTACGTCGCGCAAATCAAGATTTCGTCCCAATTCTTTCTGCATGGAAGTCACCGGCTTAGTCGCTATCCCACAAGGCACGATCAAATTAAAGAAGTCGAGATCCGTATTCACATTCAATGCAAACCCATGCGAAGTAACCGAGCGCGAAATGTGAACGCCAAGCGCGGCAATCTTTTTCTCAACAAAATCGGCCAGCTCACGATCCGACTGAGTCCACACTCCCGTAAGCCCCTTCACACGCCGAGTCGGAATACCGAAATCACCGCAAGTTCGAATCAATACTTCTTCCAACCGCCGAACGTAGTCGACGGCGCCGAGTGTTTTGCGTGTAGCTGAAGTTGGATCAACAGTCGTACCCGAGAGCCCTGGCTGACGGCTGACGGCTGACGGCTGAGAGCTGAACCCCCGCAAATCAAATATGGGATACCCCACCAACTGTCCCGGCCCATGAAACGTCACATCCCCGCCGCGATCGCACTCAAACACCTCGACGCCGCGAGCCGCTAGCGCATCGGTTGAAGCCAGCACGTTAGCAGCCTTGGCATTGCGTCCAAGAGTAATGACAGGAGAATGTTCCAGAAGCAGCAAGACGTCGCCAATTTCTCCAGCCTTGCGCAGATCAACCAGCTTCCGCTGCAGCCGAAGGCCCTCACCGTAATCGATCAGCCCGAGTTGGACGACAGAAATCATCTGGTCACTGAAATTATAGGCTCGCAGTGAATGTTGGAGAGTTTAGCCACGAGCCGTTACGCACGCACGAGCAGCGCGATGGCAATACCTAGGCTCACACCTTCGATGAGGAGTGCATAAGAAGTGAGCTTTTTTGCCCGACCAAATCGGGCGACGAAACGACTGACGCCGATTCCCAAGAGAATGAAAGGCGACGCTACAAGCCTGAACAAGCAGACAGTGATCAAACTCTCCGCCATGTGATTCCTGCCGAAATAGAACAGATTCAGGCAAACTGGCGCGCTCAGGCTAACACCGACTAGAAGTTGCGAATACGTCGTATAAACGCTTTCATGCTTTGCCATGACCCATACCAGAAAAACGGTCGGGATCATAAACAGACAGACAATGAAGATCGCGAGAATCAGGTCGCCGAAAGCATACATACCACCCGCGGCCGCGACATCGGCGCGATGAAAATGTTCCAGTAGGTACCTCGCAAGGATTAGAATCGCCGCAACGGCGAGGAAGGCGGCATACCCTGAGGCAATCAGCCAAATCTGCGTCCGCCAAGAGCTAGGTTTCACAGGAGGATTCTACGCGCAGTTTATGTAGAGCGGACGCCCTCGCCCGCTAAAACTCGCGAACGCAAACCAACAATAAATCGGAAGCATCAGACTGGCGCTTCCATGCAGTTTGATCTTAATCTTGGATGAGAGAATTGGTTCGCAGAGTCTATTTGGAGGGAGAAACAAATGCAAACGCGCAAACTTGGAAAAAGCAACCTCGAGGTCTCGGCTCTAGGCCTCGGCTGCATGGGCATGAGCTTTTCGTATGGCGTGCCTAAAGATAAGCAGGAGATGATCTCTCTGATCCGCACAGCCGTCGATCGTGGCATCACGTTCTTCGATACGGCCGAGGTCTACGGTCCGTACACAAATGAAGAACTCGTGGGCGAAGCGCTTGCGCCTCTCCGCGACCGCGTAGTGATTGCCACCAAGTTCGGATTTGATCTAAGCGGCACCGATCATCGTCCTGGAGCAACGCGTGTGAATAGCCAGCCCGAGCACATCAAGCAAGCCGTCGAAGGGTCGCTCAAGCGCTTGAAAGTAGATGTCATCGACCTGCTCTATCAGCACCGGGTTGATCCGAACGTGCCGATTGAAGACGTGGCTGGCACAGTGAAAGATCTGATTCAGCAAGGCAAGGTAAAGCACTTCGGACTTTCGGAAGCAGGAGTAAAGACCATTCGCAGAGCGCACGCTGTTCAGCCCGTGACAGCACTGCAAAGCGAATACTCGCTGTGGTGGAGAAAGCCCGAAGAGGAAGTGCTGCCAACTCTTGAGGAACTTGGAATTGGTTTGGTTCCGTACAGTCCTCTGGGAAAAGGATTTCTCACCGGAAAGATGGACAAGAATACGACGTTTGGAAGCTCCGATTTCCGTAGTAAGCTCCCTCGATTCACACCGGAGGCTCTCAAGGCGAATCAGGCCGTCGTCGATCTGCTCGGCAGCATCGCTGGGAAAACGAAAGCGACACCAGCTCAGATCGCGCTCGCGTGGCTGCTGGCGCAGAAGCCGTGGATTGTTCCGATTCCGGGCACGACTAAGTTATCTCGCCTGGACGAGAACATAGGCTCGGTCGCCATCAAACTCACCGCAGAAGACCTGCGCGAAATCGACACCGCAGCGTCGAAAATCACGGTGGAGGGTGATCGGTATCCGGAAAACCTACAGCGAATGACCGGTCTATGATCGGCAAGAGCGAGTATAGACTGACGCGGTTCCATTATTTCTATCCTAAGGGTGACCCGTCATCGCCGCATTCTGTGCGACAGGGGTGGGGACTTTGACTCCGCAATCGCAGCGAGTTTCCGCACCCCACGAACAAGAATGCACCCTCGGCACACGGCAATTAATTTTCTTGATTCTCCCCTTGCACAAGTTCATTCACTTTGGTATAACAAACCAGTCGAGGACAAGTGAACAAGTGTCTCAGCTGACCGGTGCATCCTCCCGGTAGCTTCTGGCATCAAATTCAGTAAGCCTCCAATTGACCCCTTTCCGGGGTTCGCATTCGGGGACAAAGTTCCCTGAAGGGTTTCCGCGAATAGCAGAGCCTCCAAGCGATCTTTAATTTTTGAACTGTCTTC
>Ga0209169_10000528_pt1 | contig 23384 bp, 16 predicted proteins | sample HubBroMetageWRM4_FD_188346 | JGI IMG/M metagenome (GOLD analysis project Ga0209169, IMG submission 188346) | Warmed soil microbial communities from the Hubbard Brook experimental Forest, New Hampshire - Hubbard Brook CCASE Soil Metagenome WRM 4... | ecosystem: Environmental > Terrestrial > Soil...
GCCCCCTCTCCTGTAATGCTTATGCTTATGCTTATGGCGTGACTTCGCTTCAACCGGCGCTTCCGCCGGCGTGAGTCGAGACAATGCACACGCATGGAGGGACCGCACGTCTCATGCTCACCGGGAGTGATAAGCATTCAAGAATACTGATCGCGGCAAGAATTGTGGCCTCGCTCGCCAACTGTGATATTTGTCTGTCAACTCGGCCAGGATTATGCCTTGAGGTTGGGTTTGATGAATGCGAGGTGGGCCGTTCTTCGGTTCGGATTTCGACCGCCGCACTCCGCCGTGCTTCAAAGATCCTGGTCTTCAGCATCGCTTGATGGCTTCAGAAGAACTGTTCCCTCCTAAAGGTCGGCACACCCGAGCTGGAAGTCATGGCAATCTCGATCTGGAGATTGGACCCTTTAGGATCCCAAGCAGATGCCGTTTCATCGCTTCTGATCGCATCTCCAGAAATCTTTAGAAAATCTTTCGAGAAGACAATGTCGCCGTTCTGGCCAAAACTCCAACTTCCTTTAGCCTGTTTCGTAACACCAAGAGTGTTGATCACTTGCTCGAAAGTGTGATCTGGCTTCACAACCAAGGAAGCCGATACTCCGTTCTCGTCTCCGGTATACGTGCCGGAGACAGTGTTGGTAGGGGAAGGATCGACTCTGCCGTACCACAGTACGTGATACTGACTGAGGGTGAGAGAAACAAGAAATCCGTAGTTTTTGTGGAACTCGCCGTAAGCTGTTCGGTCTGCACCTGGTTCCTGCCCAGATACGATTAGAAACTCTTTCGAAAACGCGACACCGCTTTCGCCAATGCGCCGCCAAGTTCCGGTTGCACTTTCCAATTTGCCATGCACACTCAGTTCCTGCTGAAAGCTGTGGTCGGATTTGAGAATCAAGGTTGATCTTTCTTCGTTAGAAGAAAAGGTGTATGTGCCAGACAAAGCTCTATACCCATAATCGGCAGCCACACTGTACCAGAAGAAAAAAAGCGCGATTGCAAGAAAAATCCCACAACTCACTCGTAAAAACATGGTCACCTTCATCGCGCTCTTCCCATCAAACTACACGGATAAGGACGAGGCCTTCGAATAACAAGCACCCACACATGCGAACCAAGGGGGGCGCTCTATGGGTTCTTCCCTCCCTCCTCCCGTCAAACTGGAAAGCACGGAAAATAAGGGAAACATGCAGATTCCAGCGAAGAGAGGTTGAAGCAAGCTGCTCACGTGAGAACAGCGTCCACAAGACCGCTATCCCTTAACACTAATTTTCGAAAAAGATAGCACCGCCGTTCCCGCCGTAGGACGGCCCATCAAAAGCGCGGGATGAAACGTTGTGAAAATCAGCAAGTTCTTCAACTGCGGCAGCACCGCCTTGGCATCGTCTGGCTGCGATAGGATACGGTAATCTTCGACCCGGCCGTTAGCATCCACATAGGCTTCCACCACCACGGCGTCATCCCCCATGTTGCCGAGCGACGTTTCAAACGCGGACTGTTCGAGCTGGGGACCGGTATAAAGCATCAATGGAACATCTCCGCTGCTAGCCTGTAACTCAGCCGGCAAAGCAAAAAAGCCCAGTAACAGTCCGAAAAATAATATGGCACTGACAACCCCTGCCGTGGCCGGAACCATAAAAGCATTGAGCGCATTTTCCAGCCTCACCAGCATACCTTCGAACTGCGGACGCCGCGTCTGTGCCGCCTCGCGCGAAATCGCGAGCCGCAACTTCAACGCTAGATCCGCCGGAGCCTTCTTCCGCCCCAGACTGGAAAGCGCCTGCTGCGTGCGTTGTACAGTGGCATACTCTTGCGCACACCCCGTGCACTGTTCTACATGGCGCGTGAGCGCGTGCATCTCGGAACCGCTGACCCGGCCGTCGAGGTACGGCGAGAACAATTTCTTGATCTCAGCGCACTTCATGGTGTCACCTGAACTTCTCTGCTGCCACGCGAGCCCTCGCGAGAACCTTCTTTTGAACTCTTCTTCTGCTCGTCACCAGGGACATGCAGCCCCAACTCCGGCCCCACTTCCCGAATATATTCTGTCAACTTCTTGCGCAGCGCATCACGCCCTCGTGTGATGCGCGACTTCACCGTACCCAGCGAAATCACCAAAATTTCAGCAATCTCCTCGTATGACATTTCTTCCAGGTCGCGTAGGATCAATGCCGTCCGATAAGGCTCCTGTACCTGTTGCAAAGCCTGTTCAACCGTGGCGCGCACTTCGCCATGCGCGAACTTTTCAAACGGAGACTCACCCGGGTCGACCAGTCGTTCTTCACTCGGAAATTCACAGTCGCCCGTACCGACCGGATCAATCGGCCTTTCCTGTGCTTTGTGGCGGAACCACCACCTGCGACGATTTGCCGCCTCATGCAAAGCGATGCGGTAGATCCAGGTCTTTAGGCTGGACTCTCCATGGAAATGTTTCATTCCGCGAAAGACCTTGAGAAATACTTCTTGTGTGGTGTCGGCAGCGTCCGACGGATCATTCACAATGCGGTAGATGAGCCCATAGATCGGCTGATGAAATTCGCCGATCAACCAAGAATAAGCTTCTTCTGAACCAGCCTTCAGTTCGGCAATGACGGCGGATTCCTCAGTTCGGACCCCGATAGCGCTGGCAAGATCGCCCAATGTCGTAGCTCCCGCCATGGCGGCGTTACCCTCAATTATAGAGTGACTATGGCCCGGGGCGGGAATATAAAATCTCTACTCTCTACCTTCCCGCTCAGTAACTTAGACTCCACAGCAATCTGAAGAGTTCCAGCTGCAAATCCAGCATTTGCAATAGCTTTCGACCGAGGCAGTGCTGATTCTTGAGCGAAACAGCGATTTATCGCTGCGCTGTCCAAAATAGGCCCGTGGTGACGGTCGGTGGGTAGCGCGTACCCGAGGTTAAACCCAAGTGACCAATCCCAGATTTAATTGCTCGTTGGCGAAGCACTTGGCGGAGTGTTCGTAGGTGCCGCTGGAGTAGTGGCCGGTGGCTTTGGCTTTGTCACTTTCTTTTTCGCTGCGGGTTTCTTTGGGGGCTCTGTGTCATCCACGACTATTTTCTTTGGTGGCGGCGGTGGTGCAGCAGACAACGTCTTAACCTGCGCTCGCAGCCGCGTTAACTCATCTTCCTTACTAGCCGCCAGTTTCTGCATGCGTTCGCCAAATGCGCGCCGGGCGTTCTCGAGTCCAGTCATGTCGTTGCTTAGGTTTTGAAATTCCTCTTTAGATCCGAAAGCTCCCGCCGATTCCACTACGGAACCAAACACGTCATACAACGCATCGAGGTTGCGGTAAAGTTTGAAACTCACGGCGACGTCTTCTGGCGAATTGTTAAGTTCGGTGATGATCGCTGGCAGTGCCGATTGCAGGTTGCGCTCGATGGACTGCACATTCGACAGGGTCTCTTGTTTCGTAGACGCGCCCGTCTTCCACTTTTCTATCCGCATATTTCCTAGATCCGTTTGCATACCCTGCGCCGTCTTCTGCAATTGCGTCAGTATGCTATTCAGCTCACTGACTGAAGCATAAGCAACCGGTGGCTGCGTACTAGGCGCAGAAGATGACGCGGCCGCCGCGCCTTGCGCGCAAGCCGCCGCTGCTGAAAGCACAACGATAACGCCGGGGGCGAGAAAGAAAAGTGATCGAAACAGAATGTTCCGCGAGGTCAACATGGGGCTCCAAATTGTGTCTTTGTGCTTAATCCACCATATCCTAGTTGACGAGCACTCTCCGAGTCGAGTTTGACGCCACGGCAAACCTAAGCGAGAATTGAAAGATACCAGTGGGCCTGTGGCGCAGCTGGGAGCGCGCTTCCATGGCATGGAAGAGGTCGTCGGTTCGATCCCGACCAGGTCCACCAACATAACCTTCCCATTTCGCCTCCGATTTGGATAGACCTACGTCACCTACCCTGTTAGGCGCGGAATACTGCACTCGAACATCCTTTCACTACAGTCTCTACCGGATTGCTCTCTTTTAACCATGACAGAGACACTGGGGTCACCCCCGGAGTCGAGTGACAACTTCTCTTAAGTCGCGCCGTCGCTTGGAAGATCGCATACGCAATCTGTCTGCTCAAGCCGTGGCCGCCACGGACCTTGCTGAGCTGGATGCAATTCTTAAAGAGCTGAGAGTTGCCCTCCGTAAGCATGTTGAATACCTGAGAAAAATCGCCAGCGAGCAGCATGTCCCTTCGCAACGACGCCGTCCAACTTAGAAATTCCACCATTGTTCGACATCGAACATACCTGTCATGGCGGGCGTTGTAATAATGCCGCTTCACCGATGACTTCACCCGAAAATAACCGGATCCACGAGCTTTGCTCGCTGATTGCGGTGGAAGAGAATCGGCAAAGGTTTCAGAAGCTTTGTGAAGAACTAAATCGCATCTTGAGCGCCAAAGAGGAGAGGCTCCAGGACAAAGAGCCCTATGGCGAAACCAACGATTAGTTCTCGCTTGAGCCGAGTCGATCTTATCTGTTAATAGGCATCTGCTATCGACATCTACCTTGCAAGAAATCGGTCAGGATGTGGCACTTGCAGTGCGGGAAGGCCAAGGGGGCGTTCGCCGTATCTTCTCCTCTCCCATCTCCGCGAACATCAGTCAGATGATGAGCGGCACTACAGGTTCCCTGAAGTGAACTGAAATCGACCTGTTGCATCGAACTTAGCGTGACTACTTTGGTGAACGGAAATACAATCCTTAAGAAACCGATAAGATCGCCGCGGGCGAACAATCTCCGTGGCACGCTGCATCCCGGCGCCCGTTCTGACGCGGCAGGCAAAGCGGTGAACAATCTGGTGCTACTGTCACTCCCAGATGAAGAGTACAACTTACTGCGACCTCATCTGGAACCAGCGGAATTACCCCAATATGACATCTTGCATGAGCCTGGTGACAAGATCGATTTCGCCTATTTTCTGAATGAGGGTATGACTTCCCTGGTGGCGCTCAGCAGTGATGGCAGAAGCGTAGAAGTTGGTATCGTCGGCAAGGAAGGCATGGTGGGAATGTCACTGACCATGGGCCTGCAACGAGGTATCTTTCGTGCGATTATGCAGATGCCAGGGAGCGGATCGCGTATACGGGCGGAAGTTTTCCAGGAAGTGTTGGTGTGCGCGTCAACACTTCGACTTGAACTCAGCCGCTTCGCCCTAATGCATGGGATGCAGGTCGCTCAACTTGCTGCTTGCAATCGACTGCATGACATTGAGCAGCGGCTAGGCCGCTGGCTACTCATGTGCCAGGACCGCATAGATTCCCAGCTTCTCCCCCTGACTCATGAATTCCTCGCGCAGATGCTGGGTACCGGACGTCCGAGTGTGAGTTTGGCGGCGCGGGAATTGGAAGATGCCGGGCTGATTGAAAATTTGCGAGGCAGCGTCAAAATATTGAACCGCAAGGGCCTCGAACAAGCGGCATGCGAGTGCTATGGAGTTATACAGCACTTTAATGGCGGCCTTGGCCTGAAATAACTACCGAGGCGCCGATTTACACGTTGCCGGGTGATCGATCACTTTGGAGAACAAGCGACCACCCGCTACTTAATGGTTCCTCCCACGCACACATTAATCGGAGCAAAGCCAGCGGTAAATGGCGAGCCGGATAGCTGCGTCAGAGCGCCATTGCTGGCGTTGATGCTATAGCCCAGAAGATCAACCGAGTTGGCGACATACAGGAATTTTCCGGAGGGATCGGCGGCTACTCCGCGAGTAGCTCCTCCGCCTCCAGTAAATGGCGAGCCCTTGACATTGGTAAGCCCTCCAGTCGAGTTATCGATCACGTAGGCGTTAATTGTGCTGTCGTTATTAGTCATATAAACATAGCTCCCCGTTACATCGGTCGTGATGCCCCACGGATTCGAGCCGCCGGGAATTTCGGTGCCCACGAGAGTCAATTTTCCTGTGCTGGCATCGATGCTGTAGGCCGTGGCGCCAACGTTACCGAACGAACCGCCATTGGCCGCATATACATATCGGCCAGTGGGATCGACTGTGACCCAACTGGGCCCACTGTCTCCTGAAGGCGGCAGAAACGGAGAACCTTTGACTACCGTTAGTTTGCCGGTGGTGGCATTGATACCGAACACGGTAATACCCGCGGTATCTGCGCAACACTCTTCCCCTACCATCAGAAAGCGCCCCGTGGGATCGACCGCGACCGAATCGGGCGCCACCAAATCCGACGTGAACGGAGAACCCTTGATTGAAGTGAGCACGCCACTCGTGGCATTGATGGAGTAAGCGTAAACACCGTTGGTATCAATGGCAACGGCGTAAACAAACCGGCTGCTGGGATCGACAGCTACGTCGTAAGGGCTACTTCCAGTTGCGATCGTCCCCACGGATGTTAGAGCGCCAGTTGTGGCGTTTACGGTGTATTCGCCGACCGTGTTCGAACCATCGGCGTTCGCGGTGTAAACAAACTTACCATTGGACGAAGCGGCGATAGCACGGGGATCCCCGCTCCCGAAGGGCGAGCCCGTGATTGTGGTCAGCGCCCCAGACGTGGGATTCACCGAGAGTACGGCAACAGAATCTTCAAAGTCCGCGGCGAAAGCATAACTAGGTGTGTATGTGATTTTGGTGGTTCCAGAACTAATTGCTAATGCCGCGGGATTTTCCCGTGCTCGAATGGGTCCAGGGACTAAGGCAGTTAACGCGCCACTGCTACTGTTGAGCTTGAAGCCGGAAACGTCATACGAAGTCGCGTTGCCCGTGAACACAAACTTCCCACTAGGATCGACCGCGACAGACGAGGGAGCAGTGCCAGCCTTCACCGGCGAGCCCGAAACCGCAGTCAGTGCGCCGGTTGTCGAATTGATAGTGAACTCGGAAACATTGTTCGACCCGGAATTGGATACGTAAACAAATTTTGAAGAGGAATTGACGGCAACGGCCGATGGCTTTGTTCCGGCGGCAAACGGCGAACCTGTTATGGCCGTGAGCACGCCGCTGCTCGAATTCAGGCTATAGCCAGAAACGTTACCGGAGCCGCTGTTCGCCACATAGACGAACTTTCCCGATGGAGCAACAAATAACCCAACCGAGGTTGTTCCAGCCGCAAACGGTGAACCAGAGATCGCTGTCAGCGCGCCATTGGATGTGTTGATGGTATAAGCAGAAACATCGCTCGATCCACTGTTGACCACATAGAGAAACTTGCCTGACGGATCAACCTGCAGCGCCACGGGATTGGTTCCGGTGGTAAATGGCGATCCGGCAATCGCTGTCAATGCTCCGGTACTGCTGTTGATGGTATATGCGGAAATGTCTCCCGAAGTTTTGTTGGCGACATACAGAAATTTGCCGGCCGGATCGGTAGCCGCTGCTGAGGGTGCGGTCTTCGCGGCGAACGGAGAGCCAGTTACAGCGGTGAGACTGCCATTTTGCAGGTTCACCGAAAATGCCGATACGTTGCTCGATCCGGAGTTCGATACGTATAGGAATTCGCCATTAGGCGTGACTGTTACTCCTATAGGATTCTTGCCAACCACAACATAGCCGTCAGCGCGCAATAATCCGCTGGTTGCGTTGACGGTGAAAATAGAAACCGTATTGTCTTTCTGGTTGGCGACAAATGCAAACCTCGGCACTGCGGCGCCGAAAGAGAAAAAACTGAAGGCGAAGAGTGACGCGAGGGTAAGAAGCGCTTTCGAAACCAGATGGAAGATACGCATACCAACACCTCTTTAAGCGGCACAAGTATACTCCAGTTAACAAGCTTTTAAGGGATGGTTGTCACTGCGAAATGGGGCTCTGGTCGGGCACTCTGGCGCTTTGTCATAGGCTGTTGAGGCATTAGTACCTGCCGCATTCTACGGCCGGATTTGGGCAGAATTTTATCCAGCAAAAGCCGGGCCTTCCGCTGCCAGCATCCCGATAAGCAACAGCACGATCATGACGGCAGTATGTATGTTATTCGCTTGAAATGCTAGCCTGAAACGGCGATGCGCGACCGACTTTTCCATTACTTCGCAATCATTGTGTTCACGTTGCTTTTGCTTACCGCGAACTCATCGAGTGCCACTGTCGCGAATTGGATTGTCGTCAACCAACCCGCCCGTCTCGTTAACGGAACGCCGGTGCTCTTTCGAGTTACTATGCAGACGCAGATCCGCACACTCTCGGGTACATGGCTGGGACACGAGATCGCGTTCAGTTACGATGCGAGTCACAAATCATGGTTCGCGCTGGCCGGGGTCAGTCTGGAAACGAAGCCCGGCATTTACCCCTTAGAACTTCATGCCGAAACTTCTTCAGGACGACTTAACGAACAATCCGCCCAACAGACGATCGCATTCGAAAAGAAGATTCAAGTGGAACACCAACGCTATCCCCGCGTGCTATTGAAGGTTCCGGGACGATACACCGCGCCCAGCCCCGAAGATCAGCGCGAGATCGAACAAGATAAGGAAACGAAGGCAGAGATTTTCAAGACCGTCAGCCCAGAGCGCGAATGGACGGGATCGTTCGCTCCTCCAGTGGACGCCGCGATCTCGGATGTGTTCGGAGTCGAACGCGTTTTCAATGGCTCCGTTCAGAGCACGCATCAAGGGCTGGATTTCCGCGTGCCCGGCGGAACCTCGGTTGCAGCCGTCAATAGTGGACGGGTCATTCTGGCAAGGCCTTTATTCTTTGAAGGGAATTGCGTGGTGATCGACCATGGACAGGGACTTCTGACGCTCTATCTGCATCTCTCGAAATTCTTGGTTAAGGAAGGCGACGATGTGAGTAAGGGCCAGGCGATTGCAGTGAGTGGTGGAACAGGGCTTGCTACCGGACCGCATTTGCACCTTGCTGTGCGCTGGCAGGGGGTGTATCTGGATCCGCAGGTGTTGCTTAAACTAAATTTGCCGTGAGAAGAGACGAAGTTAGTAGCCGGAAGCTTGCATAGCGTCTTCGACATCCAACACGCCATCACGAAAGACAACGCTTCTTCCTGAGATCGCGGGAATGCGCTCGCCGGTGACAATAATTCCGACGAGATTCAGCGGATCTGCGGCTGCTATGACGATGCGTTCGGTATTGGCATTCTGCGGCAGCTTGCGGTGGGCGCGCAAACTCTCTACGGCTACGGGAAGCGCGAATTGTTCTCCTATAAATCCGTCCACGAAGCGGCCGCCCCGAATTTCGCCACGATCCTCCAGACGGCGATAGCCAATTTGCAATTCCCGCCAGCGGGGCAGATTGGTTTCACGCACCAGCAAGTCGCGGAAGACTACGCCATAGCGGCGCAACAACATCCAGCAGCAGGACTCGACGCTGCGGTCGCGATCGGCGCCTTCGGTGTGCAGCAGCGACCAGCGTCCGGGCGCATGGCGCGGACGTCGGGCGTTGGCGGGCACTTTTCCCAGCGTCTTACTAAGGCCGCTGCCTGACGTGTTTTTCGGCGTCACCAACGCACGAAGATTTTCGAATCCATCGGCGGTCACTAGACCTGCGGCGACGAGTTCCCACAGCCCGGTTTCGACCTCTGCCTTGAGGCGGCCGGTGGCTCGCACCATATCCGGAAAGAACAGCGCACCTCGTTGCTTCAAGAGTTCCAGCAGCGCCTGCGCCACGGGACTCAAGTACGAAGTAGCAGAATCCTCCGCTCCGGGATGATGAGGACGGAGCCAGTCGGCGTCTTCCCGAACAAAGAATGCGATCGGCGCAACCCGCGTTGGAATCACACGGCGGCGGTTTTCGCGGCCATTCTCATCAGGTCCTGTCGTTTCAAGGGTTGCTGGATGTGGCGACAGACGGCCCCATCCCACCACACCTGCGAGGCAGAGCTGATCAAGATAGGCGGGATCGTAGTCCGAGATTCTGCGGGCAAGCACGAATCGTTCCCAAGCGCTCGCTGGAATTTCAAAACCCTGCAACTGGCGGATCACTTCCAGAGTTCCATGCTCGCCGCGGACTTGCGTGCCCGGAGCAAGGTGCTGCCAGCGCAAAAGCCAATTCATGAATTGCGCTGCGGTAACCGGGGCAATCTGCTTGCGCAACGTTGCTACCGTCAGGCGATGGATGCGCGCCAAGAGACGGCGCTCGCACCACTCGGTTTCGGTTGCCGAGGACGTTGCCGGACGCGAATCGGCGGGGCGGAACTGGCCACGGAGGATTGCTCCGCTAGCTTCCATTCGTAGTAAGGCTTTTTCTATCTCGGTTGCCGGAAGTCCTAGCAACTCGCCAATTTCTGATGCAGCAGTTGGACCAAGATGTGGCATCCATCCTTGAACCGCGGTTAGTAGTGCGTCATCTGAGCTTGGCTTGGACCGGCTCGGCATGTCTTTGGTTGTTGCTGTCGTTTCCTGATTTGTAGCCAGAGACGGGACCAGCCCCGGCTCCACAGGATGGATTGCCCTGAACCATTCCAGGCGCTCGGCGGCAACCCAATATTGTTTACTTGCAATTTCTGCTATGACTGCACGATTCTCCCGTTCCAGGCGATCGAAGAATCCATGCCAGTTGGCAGTTAGCATTGAGCTCGGGGATGCGAGCGGCGAATGCATATCGGGATGAGTGAGAGCTGATGGCTGCAACTTTCTATCCACCGGCATCATTACCAGCGTATGGAGTACATCGTGCAACTCATCAGCGTCGCGCACATCGGGCCATGCCTCTTGCTGCACCTGTGCGATGGCTGCCGGATCGAGCGCACCTACTTCTTCGAGCACAGAAGCTGGTAACATTCGCCGCATCTCGACTGCTCGAGCACGGCGCTCTTCGAGTGGTGCATCGTCTAGATAGGCGTATGGATTTGCGTTCAAAATTTCGTGAGAGAATTGCGACGGCACAGGAGTGTCGACCGCGAGGCAACGGATCCTTCCTTGCTCGATACCGCGCAACACATCGCCCAGACCTTCGATATCGAGCGCCTCGGTGAGCACGTCTTTCATTACCTCGCCCACAAGTGGATGGTCCGGAACCTTGATGTCACCCTCGATATTTTCCTGGCAAGCAGCTACATCGGGAAAAACTGAAGCCAGTAGATCGTCGGAGCGCATGCGCTGAATCTGCGGTGGAACTCTCTTGCCACCTTGAAAACGCAACAGGGCGAGAGCTCGGGTTGCGTCCCAGCGCCAGCGGGTTTGGAAAATGGGCGAGGCCAGCGCCGCTTGCTCTAAGATCGGCCGCATGGTTTCGGAATGCAGAAATTGAAAAACATCGGCGAGAGGAAAACTGTGCTGCTCGGCGAGCGCTATGTTCAATCCATTATCGGTGGCAGCTGCTTGCAGTTCGAAATTGAAACCGCGACAGAAGCGCTTGCGTAAGGCCAATCCCCACGCTTTGTTGATGCGGCCGCCGAATGGAGCATGGATAATTAACTGCATCCCGCCGCCTTCGTCGAAGAATCTTTCGGCGATGATTGTCTTCTGTGTGGGCACGTCGCCGAGCACGACCCGGCCTTCGAGCGTGTACTGAATGAGTTGTTCGGCTCCGGATAGATCCAGTCCGCATTCTTCTTGCAGCCAACTGACGGCTTCTGCCACGACGGGAAGGTTGCGCCATCCTTCTACGGGAATTACGCTGGGCAGCCGGTCGCTGATTGCCTTGCGCAAGTCGCCGAGCTGCTCGGAGAGTTCGGCGGTGCGGGCTGGAGCTTCTCCTCGCCAGAACGGCACGGTGGGCGGCGCGCCGTGCGCGTCTTCCACCAAGACGCGCGAGGTTCTGCCTTCTACTCGCCTTATGCGCCAGGAAGTGTTGCCTAGCAGCATGATGTCGCCAGCCATACTTTCTACCGCGAAGTCTTCGTCAACGGTGCCAACTGTGCCGCCGTCTGGTTCAGCGACTACGGTGAACAGGGAATTGTCGGGGATCGCGCCACCGCTGGTGATGGCGGCCAGGCGCGCGCCTCGGCGGGCTCGGAGCTTGCGATTGATGCGGTCGTGATGCAGATATGAGCCGTAACGTCCGCGCTGCGAAGAGATTCCTTCGGAGAGCATGGTGAGGACGTTGTCGAACGTCTTGCGCGAAAGGTTGCGATAGGGATAGGCGCGTTTTACGAGCGCGAATAACTCATCTTCATCCCAGCCGTCATTACTCTTATCACCATTCTTATCGCCCGCTTGGTTCGCTGTTGCGGCGCTGCCAGAAGCTGCGCAGCAAGCTACGATCTGCTGCGCCAGAACATCGAGTGAAGCTTCCGGAAAAATCAGACGATCCAGATCGCCCAACCGAATCGCTCGCACGAGCACGGCGCATTCCGCCAGATCATCCCGTGTGGTGACAAAAAATCGTCCCTTAGGGACGGCACCTCGCCAGTGACCCGAGCGGCCCACCCGTTGCAAAGCGACCGCAATCGAACGCGGCGAACTGATGTGACACACCAAGTCCACCGTTCCCACGTCAATGCCAAGTTCGAGTGACGCCGTCGCTACCAGAACTTTTACCTGACCTTCCTTCAGCTTACGCTCCGCCTCCAAACGCAGTTTTCGCGACAGACTGCCATGATGCGCTGCGACGTTATCTTCACCCAACCGCTCGCCGAGTTGATGGGCAATGCGCTCAGCCAGGCGCCGCGTATTTACGAACACAAGTGTTGATCGGTGCGCATTTACTAGTTGCACGATGCGTTCGTAAATCTCGTCCCACATTTCGTTCGACGCGACCGGGCCCAGTTCAGACGACGGAACCTCAACTCCGAGATCGAGCTTCCGCTTGTGTCCAACGTTCACGATTACGGGATCGCGGCGAGGATTTGTGGAATCAGAGTTGCCAGCTAAGAATCGTGCCACTTCTTCGATAGGTTTCTGCGTCGCGGACAAACCGATGCGCGCAGGCGGTCGATGAGTCAAGGCCTCAAGCCGCTCTAGTGAAAGCGAAAGATGTACACCCCTCTTGTCATCAGCCACAGCATGAATCTCGTCGACAATAACTGTCTCGACATCACGCAGGATCGCTCGGCTTTTCTCCGCCGTCAGCAGGATGTAGAACGACTCGGGAGTCGTGACCAGAATATGCGGCGGACGCTTGAGCATGAGACGCCGGTCTTTCATTAATGTGTCGCCGGTGCGTACTGCGGTACGGATCTCTGGCATCAGTAAGCCGCGATCTCCAGCCATTTGCAGAATTTCTCCGAGCGGAACTTCGAGATTTTTCTGGATGTCGTTGCCAAGGGCTTTTAGCGGAGAGATGTAAAGAACTTCGGTGCGGTCGTGCAATTCGCCGGCGAGAGCCTTACACACGAGTCGATTAATGCATGCGAGAAACGCAGCCAGCGTTTTACCCGATCCAGTAGGAGCGGAAATCAGCGTGGTGTGGCCAGCGAGGATATGAGGCCAGCCTTGCTCCTGCGGCTCGGTCGGCGTCGAGAAGCGCGCCGTGAACCACTCCTGCACCAGCGGATGAGCCCAAGCCAGCGAAGGGGGGACTGCGGACGGCATGGGAGTTATTGTAAATAGAATTGGTTGTTTCGTAAAATGTTCGCCTTAAGGGGCGCAGGTCGGTTGGTCTAGGCGTCGGACCCCATCGATTTATCCGCCTTCGTCGCGTTAAGTCCGCCGCCTGTTAGAATTTCAGCGATGCCGAAGTCCTCTGCTCCTGCGCGTGCCCGCAAAATTAAACTTATTATTTTCGACGTTGACGGCGTTCTTACCGATGGCAAAATTTGGATTTTCCCTGCGCCTGTCGGTTCGCAATCGGGAGCCCGGCAGACGGTGCTCGAACGGTCCGCTCAGCACGGCGGACAGGGGGGCTTCGGGCTTCATAGCACCAGCCTGATCGAGGCTAAGGGCTTCCATGCTCACGATGGCACCGCCATTTCGCTGGCGCGATTGGCGGGAATTAAGACGGGCATCATTACCAAACGCATATCCGAAACGGTCGCCCTGCGGGCTCGAGATCTGAAGATTGACCACGTTCATCAGGGGATTCAGGACAAGGCTTCGGTCTTTGCGCAGATTCTCGCGAAAGACGGAATCACCGCGGCCGAGGCGGCATTCGTAGGCGACGATGTCATCGATTTGCCAGCGATGCGCAAATGTGGATTCGCGATCGCGGTGAAGAATGCTCGTCCTGAGGTTAAAACAGAAGCACATTGGACTACGTCCCACGCCGGAGGTGACGGAGCGGCGCGCGATGCGGTCGAATACATTTTGAAAGCTCAGGGCAAATGGAAAAAGGCAGTAAACGAATATATCTCGGATCGTAGCTGATTGCCGAGAACTAACGGCTGAGACCTCGAAATTCACCCACCGGTTGCGTGCTTGGGGCGTGCTCGGGTTAGCAACCGGTGGATGTTTGTTCTCCCTACTCACCCTGTTGTTTTCAGGAGCAATGATGCTGAAAACCCAGCCTTACTGGGAAAGTTTCGGTTGATCGTTGGTTTTTTTGCTTTCTTCTAAAGCATTTTCTGCCAATAATTTATCGGCAGCTAGTTGGAAATGGACGTCGTCTTCGCCGCCATCAGTTCCGCGAAGCGGGGATCTTTCCGCAGCATTGCAAACTCGTCGTCTTTGTATACGTTCTTGATGTCCTTGTAACCATCTTCCATTGCCTTCTTCAGATAATGCAGCGAGCGGTCGTTGACACCCGATTTGGCAAACATCTTGGCGAGAACGTAATCGTAGTGGGCGCGATCCTCGGGAGATGGCAACTTTGCCTGAACTCCGGCATGCGAGCTTCGATCGAAGATACCGGGATCGAGTTGTACCGCTTTGCCATAACACTGTATGGCTTTTTCGAACTGTTTCTTGCCAAAATATGCCGTGCCCAAGTTGCTGTAGTAGGAGGCTGCGTCGTTCTGTATCGAGATCGCTTTCTCGTACTGTTTGATCGCTCCATTATAGTTATGCGTTGCATAATACGTGACGCCGAGGTTGTTGTAAGCATCGGCGTGGTTGTGATCGGACCGGATCGAGCGTTCGAAACTTTTCTTTGCTTCTTTGTAACGCTGGATCATAAGCTGGCAAATGCCGATTTTGTTGAACAGCGAAGCATTCGTAGGTGCTCCCTTCAACGCAGCCTGGTAGTAATCGATGGCGTCAAGGAAGTTCTTCTCCGCCCGCAATTCATCGCCACGTTGTTCTAGGTCTTCAGGCGTCGCGCTGGGAGCGGGCGGATCGGCGCGGTGGAGCGGCGGCGGCCCGACCTCCAACTGTTCGGAATTCTGAGCATGCGATGGGAGAACAAGAAGCGCTGCGAAGAGAAGCAATACGGAGCTGATGCGGATCCAGGAAAACATATACACCCCCGGGCCGAGCGCGATCAAAACTCAAACGTTTGTAAAGTTACTTGGACGAACTTACTTGAAACGAACCTAGCTTACTGCGGCGGCGCGCCGTTGTCACTACTTTTAGACGTTGCGGGTGCATTTTTGTCAGTCTTCTGAGAGTTACTGTCTCCCTTAAACGCACCGACAATTTTGCCAAAAAGGCTCTTTTTTTTCTTTGCCTCTTCGTCAGATTGGACACCGGTGACGGCCTGCGGGTTCCCGTTTGTGCCAGGCGGCGGTAGCGCCTTGTCGGAATTTCCGCCGAACATCCTCGAAAAAAACCCTTGCACGCCGCCACCGCTCTGGTCGCAGGTATCGTGAGGTTCGGTGCCCGCTATGAAGGCAATCGTGTAATCGTCAGGACAGGAAGGAGTTGCGAGGCGATTGGTAATCTTATCGAGCTGGACATCGACTACGCCTTCAGGTTGACTAAAGGCCTTTGCGCCAGAATATTGCGGCAATGTAACCGCTTTCTTCATAAAATCGGCCCAGATAGGAGCGGCAGTCTGCGCGCCACTCAGCCGAATGTCGCTGTAATCGTCATACCCCACCCAAACGATGCATAGCAGGTTACTGGTATAGCCGGCGAACCAGCCGTCGTGTGAAGTCCCGGTCTTACCCGCGGCGGGAGCGCTGAATCCGCGAGTGCGAACGGCAGCGGCTGTGCCGAAATTCATGACTCCTTCCAACATGTTGGTCATAACTGCGGCGATTCGGGGATCGAGCACTTGCGTTTTCGTAGTCCCGAAATTCATGACGACGTCGCCTTTAGAATTCCGCACCGAGTTCACGAAAATGGGCGAGAGCCGCACGCCGCCGTTGGCGAAACTGGTGTAAGCGGCCGTCATGTCGACAGGAGTGGCGTCGTAAGCGCCGAGAGCCATTGCCGGTGTGGCTTTCACGGATGAGATTCCTGCGGATTTCGCCAGATCCGCTACTTTGTCGTAGCCTACTTCTTCGGCCAGTTTCACGGTCGCGTTGTTGAGTGAAAGTGCCAGTGCATATCGAAGCGTGACGTCGCCGTGGTACTCCTCTTTGTAGTTCCGCGGCTCATAGATCTGGTCGCCGTAGGTGAACGTTGAGGGCTGATCGGTAACTGTCGAGGCCGGAGTAATTACCGTCGGGGATCCGTCGATGGCCGTATTCATGGCGGCCGCGTACACGAACGGTTTGAAGATGGAACCCGTGGGACGCTTGGCTAGAGCATGGTTCAGTTGGCTCGTGCCATAATTTCGTCCGCCAACCAATGCCTTGATCTCTCCAGTGTGCGGATCCATAGCCACGAGAGCGACCTGGGCTTGTGGTCCAGGCGCAACCGTGGTCTCAAATTTGTTCTTCCCGACCTTGGTCTTCTTAGTGCGCATCTTTGTAACCTGATCGTCTACCAGCTTGATGCCGCCTTCGACCGCCTGTGCGGCTGCTCGCTGGAGTCCGGGGTCGAGCGTCGTGTAGATGCGGTATTCCTGCTCGTTGACCTCGTGCTCATTCAGCTTGCCGACGATGGTGTCGCGCACCATATCCACAAAGTACGGCGCATCGCTGGCCTCAACATTCGGCGGTGCCAATTTCAGCGGTGTCGCCTTGGCTTTCTCGGCTTGCTCGCTCGTGATGACGTGATTTTCAACCATGGTCTCGATCACGGTATTGCGCCGTTCGAGCGCCCGCTCCGGATGGCGATAAGGCGAGAGATAACTGGGCGCTTGGATCAATCCCGCGAGCATCGCCGCTTCCGGGAGGTTAATGTCTTTCAGGTCTTTGTTGAAATAAGACCGCGATCCTTCGGCTAAGCCCGAAATCGTGAACGATCCTCGTTGCCCCAGATCGACGCGGTTGGCGTAAAACTCGAAAATCTGTTGCTTGGAAAACTTCTGCTCGAGCTCCACCGCGATCAGCATTTCAATGAGCTTGCGTTTAAAGGTTTTTTCCGGGGTAAGGAAGAATGCCCGAGAGAGTTGCATGGTAATCGTCGAACCGCCCTGCTGATGTCGTCCATGGGTGAAGTCAATCCATGCAGCCTCGACCAGTCGCATGAAATTTACACCGTTGTGCTGGAAGAAACGGCGATCTTCGATCGACGTAACCGCGTCGACCATGACCTTGGGAATCTCATCGTACTTCACCAGTTGCCGTTTCGACCGCTGCTCGGCGTCAAACAGCGAAGTCAGCATCTGGGGCTCAAGTTCATAAGCCTCCAATGCTCCAGCAGAGCGGCTATTGATGGATGAAACCGCTCCATCTGCGATGGTGATCGTAGCCGGTTCGGGGCTGTGATAGGACTCCGGTCCAGGCAGAACTTCAATCGAGCCGCCATGCAGACGATAGCTGCCGAGCGGGGATTCACCGTCTTTTTCGGCGTAGCCAGCGTGACGAAGCTCCGCAGCAATTTCAGGGACCGTCATCTTTTCTCCGACCCTAACTACTTGCGGGGCAGCAAAAATCTTAGCCGAGCTCGCGAACACCGGACCGCGAAAGCGCTGCTCGATGATGCGGTCGTACTTTACATACCAGTAGGCAAAAAAGCCGACTACCAGCAGCGATAACGACAGAAAGCTGATCAGAGCGATGCGCACGATAGGATCACGCGCCAAAAAGCCGTTCTTGCCAGGGCCTCTTCCGGACTGATTGCCATTTCGAGCCGCCGGGATTTTTAGCTTAATTGCCATAGGGACGGCTGTGCATTACTTACTGTGTATTGCACAAAGAGAGCAATCCGCAGTCCGAACTACGCTTTGGAGCAAACGTGCGTTCAGGGTTGATTCTAAATCACCGCACGACTCCTCAACCTATTTGGATGCGTGTCAAAGGATAGACGGGGCGTGGCAGGGAATCCGCAGGGCCGCTTGGATTTTGGGGGCTGCCGAGAATTCCGCTTAGTAAATGCCTTTGTTCTTTGTCGAAGGATGGAATTCGAGAGTGGTCGAATAGCCCGGCAGGTCGATAGGAACACTGTAATCGACTTCTATGGCCAGAGTGCCAGTGCCGAATCCCCCAGCCCGTGACACATGAACTTCCTTTGGGGTCAGGGCAATGTCGTAGCCGCGAGCCTCTTTAATGATCGCTTCGCGAATATCGTCTTCCGATCGCGTGCTGTATGTCGATTGTGTGGCTTCTGTCTTAATCGAATCCTCGAATTGGTAATTTGAGAAATACGGTGGGATGAGCTTGAAGCCCACCAGGCCCATAAACCCGAGGATAGCCACGATGAGAATCAATTTCACAGTTGCCATAAGAAACAAATCGCCAAATCGCTGGTTGCGCGTTTCAATCCTGAGCTTTCCGGGATGCGCCAAGGGCTGTTTTTCCCAGCTAATAGGCGGTCGGGCGCAATCCCTGGAAATACTCGGTTATGGCAGAAATCTTAACGTCCTCTCTCTGTAGAGTCGAGCGCCTAACGACTTCGACGGTATCTTCGGTAACCTTCTTTCCCACATTGATTCGAAAGGGGATACCGACCAAATCGGCATCCTTGAACTTCACACCTGGCCGTTCGTCCCGATCATCGAGTAAAACGTCGAACCCGGCCGCTTCGAGCTGCAAGGCAATACCTTCCGCTGCCGAACGAATGGCTTCGTCCTTGGAATTGGTGGAGACCACAACCACTTCAAAAGGAGCAATTGAAGGTGGCAGCCAAAATCCGCTCTCATCGTTATTCTGTTCGACCGCCGCCGTCAGAATGCGCTCAATCCCAATTCCGTAGCTTCCCATAATTGGAGCTATTTCTTTGCCGTTATGATCGAGCACACGAGCGCCCATGGTCTCGGAATACTTATAGCCAAGCTTGAAGATATGTCCGATCTCTACGGCGGTATCGATGCGCAGGGGCGATCCACAGTTGGGGCAATCCTCGCCGGCTATGACACTGCGCAAATCGACGTAGGCAGTCGGATGAAAATTCTTTCCCGGCGTCAGGTGCTTGACGTGATAGTTCTCTTTGTTCGCGCCGCCAATCAGGTTGGTGCGGCCTTCGAGCGCTTTGTCGACGAGCAGGATCGGCTTTGTCGGATCGTTCATGTCCTTTGCCCAGTCGATTCCGAGTGGTCCAAGATATCCTGCCGGAGATTTAAACAGCGCCAGAATTTCTTCTTCCTGCATGGGGCGAGTCTCTTTGCCTCCGACCGCTGTCGAGAGCTTGGTCTCATTCATCTGGTGATCGCCACGCATGAGCAGCACGACCGCTCGTGAGACTTGGCCTGGTTCCCATTTGGTAGGGGTGCGAGCTCTCGCTTTTTCCGGCTCCTCTGCCGTGATCATCATCGCCAGCGTCTTGATCTTGTTCTTGGGAGAGACTCCCAGAAAGCGAGCGACATCTTCAATCGTCTTCTGTCCCGGCGTGTGGACTTCGAGCGGCTGGCCGTCGCCTTCGGGCTTCAAATCCTCGACTGGAGCAAGCTTCGATGTCGCCTTCTCCATGTTCGCGGCGTAGTTGCACTTCTCGCAGCTCACGATCAGATCCTCACCTGCCGGAGTGCGCACCATGAACTCCTGCGACTTCGTTCCGCCCATGGCGCCGGAATGCGCATCGATCACCATGTACTTCAAGCCGCATCGGTCGAAGATGCGGCAGTAAGTGTCGTGATGCTTTTGGTACGACGTATCGAGTCCTGCCGCATCGATGTCGAATGAGTACGCGTCTTTCATGATGAACTGACGGACACGCAACAAACCCGCCTTCGGACGTGGTTCGTCGCGAAATTTAGTTTGTATCTGGTACCAGATCTGGGGCAGTTGCTTGTAGCTGCGCAGTTCCTTGCGCGCGATGTCGGTCATGACTTCTTCGTGGGTCATGCCCAGACAAAGGTCGGCGCCCTTACGATCTTTCAGGCGAAACATGTTTTCGCCCATCACGGTCCATCGCCCGCTCTCCTCCCAGAGATCGCGCGGATTCAGTGCAGGGAGGTAAAACTCCTGGCCGATTTTGTCCATCTCCTGGCGGACGATGCCCATGATCTTCTGAGCAGTGCGGTTGCCGAAGAATAGAAACGAATAAATCCCGGCACCCAGCTGACGAATGTATCCGGCGCGAACGAGCAGTTTGTGGCTAGCGACCTCAGCATCAGCCGGAGCTTCTCGGAGAGTAGGAATAAAAAGTTGCGACCAACGGTGCATGTTTATGGTTTCCAATCGTTTTCCAACCTAGAGAGAATGCTTGATTGTAAACGACCGGATTGAAACGACGGAGATTGCAAACGAATGTCTGCAGCGTCTCCGTTTGGAAACCGAGTAATTTCTGCAGTTCGTTTTGACGGGGCAAACACTCCCCCGTAAAACAGGGTACTCTGTGCTGACCATTCCGGAAATCGTAACAAGATGAGACTTTTTGATTCTGGCTGGGCCAATCGCACTAAAATCTAACAGGAGTTGTCCCTTCCCCTAATGAGAGCCTACTTCACCCCTTCGGGGTAGGCTCTCATTCAGTTGTGCTCATTCAACAGGGCCGTGCCCTATCCAGAGAACGTCTTGGTTATCTTGAAACCAGCCCAATCAGATATTCAGACATTCACTATCGCGGAATGCGGGTTGGAACGTCTGTGATCCGGCTCACGGTCAGGGTGTGAGGAAAGAGTTCAAGTAATTCCGGCAGACTGCACCTCTGAAAAGGGAATTGGATGGTTTACCGGAGATAAGGGTGGGCCGGCTGGCTGCAGCGGAATTCTGCTGGTCGCAGAGCAGTCCGATATGAGACATCAACCCCCTTGTCCAGCGCGGGCTTTACTTCAAATGGCTCGGGGAGGGCTCCCGATACTGTTGTAGAATGGCCGACACTGCACAACATACGCCCCCGCGGAACGGAGGAGAAATGGTCAAGAAAGTCGCCCCAGGTGTTTGCCTCGGCCTTGCGTTTGTAACCCTTAGCTTTGCCTGTGCCAATCTCGCAGCTCAGGCTCCGCAAATCGCGCTGAGCCAGCGATCTCAAATCATTAAGCCCGCCAATGGACCCGACGCAGGTCTGAAAACCATCCACAGCAATCTCGGATCGAAAACCGATGCTTTTGACGACGGGATCAGCTGGAACATAACCGGGCCCGGCAATCAGCATTGGGGTGTCGGGTATCTCGCGATGCCTTTTACTCCTAAAGCAAATTCTACGGCGACGGAAGTTCTGATCGCGCTGGGCTATATTGGCGGTGGCACTAACGGTGGCACCATCTCCATTTTTAGCGACGCGGACGGCGTACCCGGCAAATCTCTGCAGACTTGGGCCGCGCTCAATTTTCCATCCGAAGGTTCATGCTGCCAGCTGGTCACATTTAAAAACTCGGTTGGCATTCCACTGCAGGGCGGCACACAATATTGGATTGTCGCTGCCACAGGTTCCGCAGACACCGGTTCGGGCTCCCAACAAGCGCAATACCAATGGAACTTCGTTTGGAACGATGCCCAGGGCAAAGTCGCATTCCTAAATGGCAATACGAATGGTCAGTGGGTGCCGTTCAGGGATAACCTGGCTGCTTTTGCCGTGTACGGGACCATCGATTAGTTCGAAGCGCTTTTCTGGTTTCGCACTGGCGTGAGCCCCGCGCGAAACCGAAAAAGTTATCTCAGAGTCGCTCCTACGTTTGCTGCACCACCCGTTTCCAACTGGTTGATTTCACGCAGGATGGCTGAAATCAGCCAATCGTCTTTCCGCAACTTTTCTTCGCGATTCGAGTTTAAGTGTGTAGTACTTCAGAAGAAAAAGCTGAAGCACTGAACGCTCCGGCGAATTCGTAGTAACGAAGCGCTGGTGGGAAGAAAAGGGGGATCACCATGAAATACCTGAGATATGTTGCACTACTCGCATTATTGATGTTGCCGGTTGCGTATTCGCAGGCTGCGGTCAGAGTCGGCGTGGGCATAGGAATAGGCGTTGGCCCAGGCTATGTGGCGGGTCCGCCGGTCTGCTCTTACGGCTATTACCCGGACTATCCGTATACTTGCGCGCCATATGGCTACTATGGTCCGAGCTGGTTTTCCAGCGGAGTCTTTATCGGTGCAGGCCCCTGGTACCATGGCTGGGGACATCCGGTTTATCCGGCTTATGGTCGAAGCTTTGTAGGACGTGGTTTTGATGGACGCGGTCGGGTGGTTGGACGCGGCTTTGTAGCACGTGGTCCGGCTCGTGGCGGGTTCCACGGTGGAGGATTCCGCGGCGGCCGCTAACCAACTAATGCAACCGCACGAGAAACTGACGAACGGCTGGCATCTGCCAGCCGTTTTTGTTGGAAGCGGTGCCGCTCCGGAAATATAATTGAATCCCCCCTTGGAGTGATTTTATGAAGCATTCCCTCGCCTTGGCCTTGGTTGTGGTAAGTCTGTTGGCACATGCTCAGACGTCACAGCCTAAAAACTACCCTCCTCTAGTCGTCGGTCCGGTTAGCTTGAATTGCATTAATAAGCCTTGCTCGGCGGCGACCATAACGGGGACGGCTCGTGGTAGTGGCGTCAACGGTCCCGCCACGGCACAGACGGGGATGACGATTAATTTTTCCAAAGACAATTGGTGGACAGGTGGGAAGGTTGGCGAGGTAGACGGACTGAATATCCTGGTCCGGCAGAATGGTCCGCACTCGGATTCGTCTGGGATCTTAGTGAATGTTCAAAATCAAGGACACGGATTTCTCTCGGCCACGGAATTTTCCTCGACTATTGTGGATCCCGTTCAAAACGTCCTTACCTACGGCATCGATGTGCAGGAAGGTGTGCTGGATCATCTGAATGGAGACTACATTGGCGCTGTCTATAACGCGGACTACGGCGAGCTGGGCACTGGAATTCTCATCCAAAACGGGCCTGGCGCCTCCTGGCAAAACGCCATTCAATACGCCAAGAATGGAACTCTACTATTTTCGGTCGATGGCATGGGAAACATTATTGGGTCGAGCGTGTATCTTGGCAGTGTTACCGCGAATGGCGATCCTGGTAATGGCTCGGTTGATGTTGGGAACCTTGGCAATGCTTCAGCTACTCCCTATGTAAACCTGAACGGCTTTGGGACTCCCAATAATGTAAGGATGATCAACGATGCGAACGGGCAATTGACAATCAATACGGCGACTGGCGGCAATCTTCAAGTGAACGCCAACGGGGTTTACACGACGGGAAGTTTCCACATAAATCTGGCTACGCCGGCTAGCTCTTCAGCTCCGTGTACGGCTGGGCAAATTGGAGCGGATGCGAAGTATATTTATGTTTGTGTTGCGGCGAA
>Ga0209169_10000529_pt1 | contig 23359 bp, 25 predicted proteins | sample HubBroMetageWRM4_FD_188346 | JGI IMG/M metagenome (GOLD analysis project Ga0209169, IMG submission 188346) | Warmed soil microbial communities from the Hubbard Brook experimental Forest, New Hampshire - Hubbard Brook CCASE Soil Metagenome WRM 4... | ecosystem: Environmental > Terrestrial > Soil...
AGCGCTCCCGAATACGCTCATCGCTATCTCGGTCGAAAATGGTGTCGATTGAGTTGAGTGCCTTTACGTGGTCGGGATGGAGTGGAGCGGCGCGAAGGGACATCAGAGTAAAGTAAAGCTGCACTCTTCGATTCTTCTTTTCTCGGAGCCAATCGAGGGCGCGCTGCGCTAACAGGGCTAGGATCGGACCGAGGACGATGGCGGCGACAGTGATCCAGTCGAACCACGAGGGGTGAACCTGTTGAATGACCTGTGGCGCGGCGTTCGGGTCAATCATGCACAGCAGGGTAGCACAAAATACGACCTAAGAGTGCGAAAGCGCTAGCGAACAAACAGCGAATTGCGTATTATCGCAGGTGGAGGTGAATTGTATGCCGTTTGCTGGTGCGATGCCTTACGTCGTTTGCAAAACATGTGGCGACGCGGTCGCTGGAAGATTGCCTCAAGGTGACGAACTGCCCGTCGTGACCTGTGTGCACTGCAATACAACGTTCGAGTTCGAGGACGGGGAACGTCAGTATGGCGTCGTAGAGGTTGACAGCGATACGATGCGTTGGAAGGTTGTCACTCTAAGATCCATGCTGAACAGCCGTTAGAGATTTGTTGAAGGACCTTCTGGGAGAGTGCTAGGCTTAGCTAAGGACTGCTTATGACAATTTCGCTGATTCCCCCTCAGCTTGATCCCACCCGAGAGCGACGCCGTCAAGTAACGGAGCGGCTCATGCAGGAGGCCGTCGATCGGCTTGCCAGTGGTGGCGATTACCGGACCTGCACCGCGATTCTGGGCACGCTCGGTCCGGCTTGGGAGCGGGAAGATTCGCAACAGGAAGTGAAGATTTTCCCTTGAATAGGTGCGCAGGGGCACCTCGTTCGCGCCTAGCTGTTGGGGAAGAGCCTCCAGCGGTTCAGGTCGCTGTCGAAGACGAGTGCCCAGCTCCGGTCTACGTAACTGTGATTGAGCATTCCCGCCGAGACGTTTCCCGAGGCCGCGAGCGTGTTCAGACTCGAAGGGAACGTCGGCTCGATCCAGGTTGGAGACGGCTTCGTAAAGATGCACAAGGCCGCCATCAACAAGACTCCAGCGATCCAGGAATGATTCTTCACGCTCTTTTGATGTAGCAGCCGCTTCGTTGGATTCTCCATCGCACATTCATTGCATGGACTGCAAGGGAGCCTACGGGAAGCCAGACAATTAGAGGCTCAGGCGCAGGGGGGGCGGGCTACCCGCTAGGAGGGCGAAACCATGAAGAGAAAAGCAACTTACAAAGCATTCGACGCGGCAGCGTATCTCGACAACGACGCCGTCATTGCAGAATATCTTTCGGCGGCTGCCGAAGACCCAAACCCCGATGTATTCATGGCCGCGCTCGGCGACGTGGCCAAAGCGCGCGGTATGGCGCAGATCGCAAAAGAAGCAGGCCTTGGCCGGGAGAGTCTATACAAAGCCCTGAGCGCGGGCGCACATCCGCGCTTTGAAACCATCAACTCAGTTCTGCACGCCCTGGGCGTGAAGTTTGTTGTAGTTGCAGAGCCTGGGACCTAGCCGGTACGGCTTTAGAGAAGGAAAAGCCCCGCCAACGCGGGGCTCTTCGAATTTTTGGAGCGGGAGACGAGGGTCGAACTCGCGACATCGACCTTGGCAAGGTCGCGCTCTACCACTGAGCTACTCCCGCTCGGCACGAACGATTATAACATTCCGGCTTCGAACCCCAAATCCGCCACAGAGGCACAGAGTCACAGAGGAAGATCCTGCAAAAAAGGCCTAGCAAGCTGGTCTGGGGACTCCGGTTGTTTGATTCAGGGCCCTGAAGCATGCCCCCGCATTCAGGTGGAGTGGGCCCAGGCGGCGGCGAATCGTGGGCTGATTCTGATTGGCGGCCGGGAGTTGGTCAGACGCCGCATGGTGTCGACCAGGTCATCCAGACTGGTGCCACGTCCGAAGTGTGCGTCCACGAAAACAAGTTCTGGGGCGGGCAAGTTGGAGTAGCCGGAAATGAGCACCACGGGGATATCGGGCGCGAGGAATTTGATCTCCTGCGCCAATTGTGAACCGGTGAGGGAGGGCATCTGATAATCGAGAAGCGCCAAGTCGAAGGAAAGTTTCTCGCAGCGGCGTAGCGCTTCCGCGGGATCGGCAGCAGTGATGATATCGAACCCACATTCGGTAAGAACGCTGCTCAGCCAACGTCGGGATTTCGGGTTGTCATCTACGTAGAACACGGTAGTCATTTCATCATTCATTGTGTGCACTCCTTCTGTCCTTGTCATGAGAACGATGCGCACACGGCCACCTTGCCGGTAAAGTTTCACAAACCGAGTAAAAGTGTGTAAAGGGACCGCGGCAGATTCTTTGGCGGGTGGGTCGTGAACCGGCAACTCAAGACTCACCACAAAGTCACAGAGTCACCGAGAAAATCCAGCAAGAGGGGTGGATATAAGGGCATTCTCTGCGGCTCTGTGTCTCTGTGATAAGAAATCGCTCAGTACGCTGACTTGCCCTTCTGCATGGCCTCGTTGGCTTTGGCGGTGATGTGGTTGCGCACGTCCCAGAGGTCTTTGTAGAACAAATGTTCCATGCGCTGATGGAGCACTTCGACCGGCGTTCCCATGGTGCCCACGACTCCGCCGCCAATGATTCGTTGCGCGAGTTTGAGGTGGTGGAAGCGAAAGAGGTGAACGCGCTCGTCAAAATCGAGCAGGCATTCGGCGGTTTCATGCGGGCCGAAGAGCTCGTGGTGGCGGCGATAAACGTCGTCCACTGTCACGCCGGCTTTGCGAAGCTGGGCGTAGAATGCCTCGCCGAGGCGCGGGCCAACATGGAGCAGGCCAAGAAAGCCGGGCGAATCGAGGCCGCTGCCGTGTCCGAGACCGGCGCGAATGATGTGATAGTCGTAGGGGGTGATCGTTTCCAGCACGTGCAGCATGGAGATGGGATAGTCGAGCATCTGGTTGGCGCGGCGAATCAGGCGGCAGGCGTTGGCGTAATCGCCGGCTTCGATGTACGTCCGAGCGCGGGCGAGTTCAAAGGCGATGCCCTTGAGCAGCACTTCCGAACTCTGGTGGACGACCTGGAAGGTCATCTCGTCGGGGTGTAGAAGTTCGTCGTCAGTCTTCTGTAGAGAAAGGAGCTCGTCGGTACGCAGGTAGCGCTCGTAATCGGAGTTGCCCTTGCCCGGCAAGATCGGTTTTTTCAAGTCGTCTTTATGCAAGTCGGTTTTTTTCAGGTCATCCATAAAAATTGGTTCAGTGATGGCCGGTCCACTGCGGATCTTTCTCCGGGGGCACGATCTCGCCATCGCGCATATGGATCATGCGATCGCCATAGGCGGCGGCTTCCGGGTTGTGAGTGATCATGAGCACCGTCTGACCCAATTCGCGATTGGAATGCCGCAGCATGTTCAAGACAGTCTCTGAATTGACTGAATCCAGATTGCCGGTAGGCTCGTCGGCGAGCACGATCGCCGGCTTGTTGATGAGTGCGCGCGCCAGCGCTACGCGCTGCTGTTCACCGCCCGAAAGTTCGGCGGGGCGATGCGGCAACCGCTTCTCGAGGCCCAGCAATCCCACGATTTTGTCGAAGTAGGAGGCATCGCGATTGCCGTTGGCGCCGGCAATGTCGAGCGCAATGTTGATGTTGGAGCGGGCATCGAGCGTGGGCAGCAGGTTAAACTTCTGAAAGACGAAGCCGATCTTGCGTTTGCGCAGCCGGGTGCGCTCGGCGTCCGAGAGTTGGGAGAAATCGTCGCCGTCGACCACCACACGGCCGGAGTTGGCCCTTGTTAGGCCACCCAAAAGGTAAAACAGAGTGGATTTTCCGCTGCCCGAGGGCCCGACAACGCTTACAAACTCCCCCTTTTGAATGCTGAACGAGATGCCGCGCAGGGCGGGGACTTCAATCTTGCCCACGTGGTAAGTCTTGCGCAGGTCCACGGCTTCAATGAATGCAGTCATCCCGAAGCTTCGATCTTACACGAAGCTGCACGGGCGGTGGAGGCTGCGCGGACGGCTCAGGCGGCGGTGGTCTGCGAAGGCGGCTGCGGCGGTTGCTGAATCAGACGTTTGGGGCCGCGCTTGCGCACCAGCAACATGCGGACCCGCTCCAGAAGTTCGGCCGGGGCTGACATTCCTTTGGGAAGAAAGACGTCGGCGCGGGTTTCCTGATCGTAGGTTTTCACCTTGCTTGAAAGCAGAATGGCCGGAGTATGCGGAGAAAAGCTTTTGACCGACTGGATCAACTGGCCGCCATCGACGCCTGGCAGGCCGAGATCCGCCAACACCAGGTCGATGCCTCCCCGCTTAAAAACATCCAGGGCTTCGGGACCGGCGGTGCAGGCCACAACCCGATAGCCGCGGGTTTCCAGCATGACTTTGCGAATGGAGAGCTGCTGTTCATTACTATCGACGCAGAGGATGGTTCGTTTAGGCTTCATTCCTGCTTCCAGAGTGACGTTTCGGCGAGTGGCATGCCGGGTAAATCGAAAATTATTTCTATGATGGAGACCTTCAGAGCGAAACAAATCCTAATGCTGAAACACCGCGGTGTAAAGTGGCGTTGACGTTAACTCTGGATTCGGGCGTTCAAAAGTTTTTTCCGGAGGCGCACCCCGCATGTTTGCAGCGTGCGAGGCCCAAAGCAGCTAGAAAAAAAGTTCTCCGCGAATGGTCTCGACAACATTTCCACCGACCCGCACATTAACCACTCGGTCATCCCTGCGCGCAGCGCGGACAAAAATCCGGCTGGGGCGTTGCATCTCCAGACCCTGTTCGATCAAGACGCGTTCGTCGGGCTTGGCCACGCCGTTGGCCACCATCCAGGCGGCGGCGCAGCCGGCAGCGGAACCGGTGGCCGGATCTTCGCCGTTGTAGAAAATCATGCGGGCATGCAGCCGGGCGGCGGTATCCACCGTCTGGCGGGTGACGAAATAGAAGAACTTCCCGCCCGAGCGTTCCAGATATTCGGCAGCGCCTCGCAGATCGACGTTCAAGTCGCGCATGTTCTCCAAGCCGCGCAGAGGAACCATGGTGAAGGGCACGCCGGTGGAGACGGTTTGAATGGGCAGGGAGGGATCGATGTCGCCGTCTTTCAGGCCGGCAGCGCGGGCCACGGCTTCGCGATCATGGCGGGGGCCGAGTTCCGGCTCCATCTGGGTCATTTCACCGAAAACCGGTTGTCCGGCTGTTTCTTCGAAGCGTACCGGAACTTTGCCGACGGTGAGATCGAGCGCAACTTCGCCGACACCGCTCGACCCGCGCAATTGAAAGGCCGTTCCCAGAGTGGGGTGACCGGCGAAGGGCAATTCCTCCTGCACGGTGAAGATTCTCACGCGCACGCCGCGTTCGCGTTCGGTCGCCGGGTCGCGCGGCAGGACGAAAGTAGTTTCGGAAAGGTTCATTTCGCGTGCGATGGCCTGCATCTGCTGATCGCTGAGGCCGCGACCGTCGGGAAAAACCGCCAACGAATTGCCTTCAAAAGGCCGCGACGAAAAAACATCGAGTTGAACAAAAGGGAAACGCATTGCCTGTTTTGCCATTGCGCTATACCTCTGCGATTAGATCGATTTCTACACACGCGCCCAGGGGAATCTGGGCCACGCCAAAAGCGCTCCGGGCGTGGGCAACGCTGGCCCCGAATACTTCGCCGAAAAGCTCCGAGGCGCCGTTCGCCACCAGGTGCTGTTCGGTGAAGGTAGGGGCACTATTAACCAGAACCATCAGTTTGACGATTCGCTTGATCAGATTCAGGTCGCCGACTGCTGATTCTAGTGTAGCCATCAGGTCAATGGCCACTGCGCGCGCCGCATCTTTTCCTTCCGCGACGGACACATTCACTCCGAACTGACCGACCCAGGGCTTGCCATTCCTCTTGGCAATGTGACCCGCCAAAAACACCAGATTCCCGGTTCGGACAAACGGGGCATAGGCGCCCGCTGCCGGAGTGGCTTGCGGGAGGGAAATGTTCAGGGCTTTGAGCTTGTCATAGACAGACACGTGTTTACCTCTCGCACGCAAACCAACAATACATTGTGGTTTCCCGCGATCAGCGTATTATAATTAGTTAATTGGCTAATTGTCTATATGATGACTCCTGATGTCGCACTCCGAGCCTTGGCCAGCGGCCGTCGCAGGTTGATCCTGGAATGGCTGAAAGCCCCTACCCGTGAGTTTCCACCGCAAGTGTACGGAGACCGGGTCAAGGATGGCGTATGTGGCGTTTTCATCGCGCAGAAGCTGGACGTCAGCCAGCCCACAGCGAGCGAACACCTCAGAATTCTTTCCCAAGCCGGGCTTATTCGCGGTAAGCGAATCAAGCAATGGACCTTCTATCGACGCGACGAGGCGGGAATCAAGCAATTCAAGAAAGCCATCCTCGCCAAACTCTAAGTCGCGCTTGACTATGATCCCGCGAAGTCCTGTAGTTTATCTTGCAAAGGAAGTGCGCCCCTAGTATTGCGGCTGCGTCAAGGAAGGGAAACCGATGAGACAGAACTGTGGTGAGGAAACGGGGATGGGAAACTTCTGCCGAAAAAAGGTGCTGGCCGCTTGTCTGTGTTTCCTGCTGGCGGTTCCTCTGCTTCCCGCTCAGGATGCGAGAGTCTCTGCTGACGAACGGGTAAAACTAGAGGCCGCAGTTTCACGGTTCATGGCGGCGAACAGCATTCCCGGTTTGTCGGCAGCAGTGGTGGAGAACGGCGAACCCATCTGGTCAGCGGGATTTGGTATGGCGGATCTGGAGAACTTCGTGCCCGCGACCGCTGAAACGCTTTACCGCCTGGCTTCTGTCTCCAAGCCGCTAACTGCTGTGGGTGCCATGGAGTTGTGGGAACGCGGGAAGTTGGACTTGGATGTGCCAGTGCAAAAGTATTGTCCGGCGTTTCCGCGGAAGGAAGCCCCCATCACTACGCGGGAAGTGCTGGGACATTTAGCCGGAATCCGGCATTACAAGTCCGAAGCGGAAGATGATCCCGAGGTTTACAACGTCCGGCACTTCGATGACCCGATCACCGCCGGGCTCAAGTTCTTTGCGCAGGATCCACTGGTGTCCAAACCCGGCACGCAATTTCATTACTCAACCCACGGCTACACGCTGGTTGGCTGCGTCATGGAGGGAGCTTCCGGCGAGAAATACGTGCCTTACATGCAGGCGAATGTTTTCCTTCCGGCAGGCATGGCCCAAACCCAAGTCGACGACCGTTATGCCATCATCCTGCACCGCACCCGTTTCTACCAGAAGGACAAGGCGGGGAAGATCGTCAACGCGGACTTCCTGGACTCGAGTTACAAGATTCCCGGTGGCGGCTGGTTATCGTCGGCGCAAGACATGGCGAAGTTCGAAGCGGCGGTGCTGAATGATCGTCTGCTTCGGCGCGCCACTCGCGACGTGATGTGGACGCCTCTAAAACCATCCGACGGTTCGGCGGATACTTACGCGCTTGGGTGGGGAAGCGCAGTGGACGGAGGCATCGCCGAGGTCGGACACACCGGCGGCCAGCAGGGAACCAGCACCGCCATTCTGCTTGCGCCAGATCAGCGGGCCGGAGTGGTGGTGCTGATCAACCTGGAGGAAGCTGATGCCGATGCTCTGGCCAAAGAGTTGCTACAGATTGTACTGAGCAATAGGAACAATGATTCGGGGAAATAATTGAGATCGGCCCCGGCTGCCCCCGAAAAGCTCGGCTGCGAAACGCACTCAACTTAGGAGGAGGTTTTTTGAGCCGACACCAGTCCCTTGGGCGAGGATACCCGCACGCTGCCGTCGATGGTTCCGGCTTCAAACAGGCGCTTCAGTTTCAAGAGCAAGGGCAAGGTCACTTCTTGTCGGTTGGCGACCAGCAACGATCCGGCGCGATTGCGAATCTCCTGCTCGATGATCATTCCGGCAGAAAGTTCGGCCACAGGCAATTCGCACACCAGAGTGTCGGCAACCTCAGGCCCCAGTTCCACCAAAGCTTCGAAGATCCGAGGGTCCAATTTCTCACTTTGCCGTGAGAGTTGATGCGCGGCCTCGGTGCGGGACAATCCCTTGTGCAGCAATGAGTCAAAGGCCAGCGCCAACTGAAGCAGGCTTGCGCCCAGCCGCATGTCGGTGCGCTCCGGGTCAGAGATGTCGCCTTCCACCGACGCGGACTGGTTTTGATGCAGGATGATCCAGGCGATGGGTTCCATGCGGGGAATCTTAGCCAGCAGATCGTGGGCAATCGTGGGGTGGGTGTCATACTGGGCTTGCTGCTCAGGCGACAATTCATGTCCGGAGTAGATGCGCTCGATAATTTCCGGATCAATGGCCACACAGCCGAGCTGCGACATCATAGCCGCCACTTCGAACTTCCAGGGGTCGCCCAGTCTGAGCCGGGTCACAAGGTGATGCATGTAGCGGCGAACCCGGGTTGCTCGGCCAAAGGCCGCAGGACTTACCAGACTCAAAACCTCGGTGAGCACTTGCACGCTTCCGCTCAGGGTTTGTTCCAGGAGTTGCTTCTCGGCGATTACCATATGGTGTTGCACCACGGCCGCGGTGAGGGTGGTGGCCAGCAACTCCTTTTGGCAGGGCTTGGTGAGAAAGCGGAAGATATTGCCTTCGTTAACGGCCTTGACCGCAGTGTGGACATCGGAGTTGCCGGTGAGCATCACCCGAACCGTGTCCGGCGCTCGGGACCTGATTTTGGTCAGCAATTCGATACCATCCATCTGCGGCATGCGCATGTCCGAGACTACCACGGCGTAGGGGCCATTTTTTTCCAGGAGAATCAAGGCTCCCGCTCCCCCAACGGCGATCTCGGTATCGAAGACGCCGTGGAGCAGGCGCTGCAGACCCTGCAAGACTGCGGGTTCATCATCGACCAGCAGGATTTTGTTAGACATGGTTTCTACCTCTTTTCATTGAGTTGTTGGCAACTGCGTTTCCAAGCCGGAATCCGGTCAACGATTTTGAGCGTGGCCAGCAAGGGCTCGTCGAGGACACCCTGGCAGAGGGATGAAGCCGAGGGACGCAGTTGATGTTCAAAGAAACTCGCGACGTGAACCGCAATCAGCGGTGAAAAAGCCTGGGGACGAACTTGCGTCGGCTCATGGTGCCAGGCTACAGCTTCGACCACCGAATCAGGCAGGCCCCAAAGCGCCAGCAGATAAGCGCCCACCTGGGCGTGTGTGGTTCCGAAGACCCCTTGCTCAGCATCCGCCAACGTGCAACGCTCGAGGCTCGCCAGACGGATGGCCGATTCGTATTCCTCCGCACAGGTTGTTGCCAGCACCAAGTGCCCGATATCGTGTAATAAGCCAGAAGTAAAGGCATCTTGGGCCAGGCTTTCGGGCAGGCCTTGGGCGCGTACGATGGCTTGTGCAAAGGTGGCGGTGGTACGGCAGTGCGTCCACAGTTCTTGCAGCCTTTCGACCAGCGAGGGAGGCACTTCGGAAAACAGCTTGAGCGAGACTAAAGCTCTAAGATTTTCAATGCCGATGATGGAGGCTGCCCGCCGGGGATCAGACTCCCTGCCGGCTGCTCCCAGGAAGGCGGAGTTGACCAGTTGCAGCAACTTCGCGGTCATCCCCAAATCCTGCACTACGATGTCCGCCACTCCCGCCATCGAAGCCGCCGGTGATTCCAGTAGATTCCTCAGCGCCTGACACAAAGACGGCAAACTGGGCACAGTCTCTACCTGCGAGACCAATTGCTTCAGCCGGGGGTTGTCGAGCACATCACGCAGGGCCAGCATGCGAACCAGCTTCTGCTTAAGTTCTTCCACATCGCAGGGTTTTGAGAAATATTGGTGGGTGGGCTTGGTCGAGCGAAAAATGGCGTCGCGGTCAGATTGGCCAGACAGCACCATACGCACGGTTTGGGGAAATTGCTGTTTGACCTGTTGCAGGAGTTCGGCGCCATCCATCCCGGGCATCCGCATATCACTGATCACCACATCGAAGGGAGCGCGGGCCATGGCGTCGAGTGCTTGCCGCCCGCTGAGTAGGAATTGCATATCCCATTCCCGGCGCATGGCATGGAGGCTGCGCTCCAATCCGCTGAGCACCCTGGGGTCGTCATCGACGAATAAGATTCGCTTGGTCATACTTCGGGCCTTGGTGGGGCGATGGGCAAGCGGATGAAGAAGGTGGTGCCTTTTCCAGCTTCGCTTTGAAACCAGATTTTCCCTTCATGCCGGTTCACGACGGCAGAGTGCGCAAGAGCCAGGCCCTGGCCGGTTCCTTTGCCCACTGCCTTGGTGGTGAAAAAGGGCTCGAAAATCCGTGAACGAATTTCTTCCGGAATCCCGGTGCCAGTGTCTTGTACCGCGATCTCTACCCATTTTTCGTCGTGGCTGGTGGTAATGGTGATGGCGCCTTTATCGAACGAAGGTTCTTTGACGGTGGGAGCGATGGCGTGGGCGGCATTAATGATGAGGTTGAGAATCACTTGATTGAACTCGCCGATCAGGCAGGGGACCAAAGGCAGTTCCTTATCAAATTGGGTGACGACGTTGGCCACGTACTTCCATTCATGGCGGGCCACGGTGATGGTGGTTTCGATGGCTTTGTTAATGTCGATTTCCCGCTTTTCTTCCGAACCCGGATGCGAGAACTCCTTCATTCCCTGGACGATCTTGGCCACCCGTTGTACTCCATCCAGGGACTGTGCGAGGGCGGCGGGAATTTCTTTCAGGAGGTAATCAATATCGGCCTTCTCGGCCAGCCGATCGAATTGGGCCAACAATTCCGGGGAGAGAACGCCTTTACCAGCTTGTTGACGCAGGGTGCGGCCAAGTTCGAGCAAGGCCGCTATCCCTTCCCAGGAATCTCTTAGGAAACGGGTATTGTCGCCAACGTACTGCGTGGGCGTATTGATCTCATGGGCCACTCCGGCGGCAAGTTGGCCAATGGCTTCCAGCTTCTGCGCCTGCCGGAGCTGTACCTCCAAGCCTTTGCGCTCGGTGATGTCAGCGCCGGTGAGCAGCAAGCGCCTCGCGCCAGGCTCCGTCGTGGAAATGGGGCGAGCGTGAATTCCCAGGAATCGCGTCTGGCCCTGGCGTTCGAAGCGCAGTTCTCCGTGATACGCGGTTTCCGCCTGCAGCCAGCGATTGACTTCCGATTTCATCTCCGACTGTGACCACTTGATTCCACAATCGTCGATTCTCCGTCCCATCACTTGCTCACTGGACAACCCCAGAGCATTGGCGGCTGTGGGATTCCAGCGGGTGATACGGCCTTCCTCATCCAATCCGATAAGGATGGAGGGAATCGATTGCAGAAACAGCTCAGTCTCGGCATTGGCAGCTTGTAGCTTGGTTGCTGCCTGAATGCGATCCTCAACCACGCGGGAAACCACCACCAGCCCATCCGGTGCGCCACGAGATTCGCGCAACAGAGAGACGCCGGACTCCACATGCAGGCAGGCGCCGTTTTTGTGCTGGCAGCGACAGGTGAGCACCCGCGCCTGTTGGTCATTGCAGACGCGGGCAAAGGTCTGCTCAACCTCGACCAGGTCGGCGGGATGGACAATCATCCGCACGCCGGTGCCCAGCAGTTCCGAGGGGGAGTACCCGAGATGCCGGGTGTAAGACGGGCTGGCGTACCGGCAGTTGTAACTGAGGTCGCGCACCGTGACCAGGTCGTTCATGTTATTCATGATGGCGCGAAATAGGGCCTCACTGTGTTGCAGGGCATCCTCGGCCACTTTGCGCTGTGTAATGTCGTTGAAGTGCACAATAAAGCAGGTTGCACGATGGCCGGCATCCAGGACGGTGGATAGCGTGATTAGCGCCCACACCGTCTCACCCTTCTTCGTGAGGAACTCCCGCTCATAGGCAGCGTTGCGCCGCCCACTGGCCAGAAACTGGGCCAGTAGATCGGTTGAGCTGGGCCGGTTGTCGGGGTGGCCGATGGCGTGGACACCGAGGGTCATCAGTTCGTCAGGGGTGTACCCCAGAAACTCTGACAACGCAGGGTTGACCTGGAGAAACTCTCCGGTGATTTTGGCCAGGGCCATTCCGCTTCCGGCATACTCAAAGGCTCCACGAAGGCGTTCTTCGCCTTCCCGTACGGAGGGTTCAATCTGCAGTTCGTTAGGCATGGCGCACAAGCAGGACATCGGCAAGGAAGAGGTTTTCTTGACCCAGCAACGGTAGCCGGCATGGGGGGAATGAGCGGCGAAGTGGTTTGACGCCTATTTAGGTGCCGCGTATCCTTAAAGTTGTATGCGAGCTTGTATGCGCATAGTCCACGTGCCAAGCCCGGTATGGTGTTGCAGTCGGACGCCGACGTGCGGGTAGAGCGAAAGCGTTTTCTTATTCCCACCCGGCCAATCATGGGTGGGTTTCGTTTTTCTATCCCATAGCCGCCTCGAACGCTGGGACGAGTTTGGAACGAGCCTTCCAGGTTCAACGGGCAGGACTTTTGGACCAAGAAGTGAAGAAATTGAGTTAAATCAGGAGAGGAATCCGATGAGCAGTAATGTTGCAACCGAACTTCAGATGCTTCGCATTAATGACACCGCCCCTAATTTCACCGCCGAATCTACGCAAGGGAAAATCAACTTCCATGAATGGATCGGCGACGGCTGGGCGATTCTATTTTCCCATCCCAAGGACTTTACTCCGGTTTGCACCACCGAACTCGGCTACATGGCGGGTCTACAGCCAGAATTTGCCAAGCGTAACTGCAAGATTGTCGGACTGAGCGTGGATCCGGTCGGCAATCACAGCAAGTGGTCTGCGGACATCGAGGAGACCCAGGGCCACAAAGTGAACTATCCGATGATTGGCGACCCTGAACTCAAGATCGCGAAGCAGTACAACATGCTGCCCGCCTCCAGCGGAAGCACATCCGATGGCCGAACGGCCGCCGACAATGCCACGGTGCGTACGGTGTTCATCATCGGGCCAGACAAGAAAATCAAACTGATGCTGACCTATCCCATGGCGGTCGGCCGTAATTTCGATGAGATATTGCGTGCGCTCGACGCGCTCCAACTCACGGCGAAGCACACCGTGGCGACGCCGGTGAACTGGAAGCCGGGCAATGACGTCATTATTCCGACCTCCGTTTCGAATGAAGACGCGCAGAAGAAATATCCCGGAGGGTTCAAGACCCTGAAGCCGTATCTAAGGGTTGTGGCCCAGCCGAAGTAGGATTTGCGCCGCAGATTACACGCATGAACACGGATTCGATTGGCAAGCGCAAGGCGCAATCCGTGGGGATCCGTGCTACTCTGTGGCGTTTTCTTTTGGCCGCGGAAACACTGGTCCCAGATCGGGGCGAGGCCGGTCGCTTATGGAGTAATCTCGAACACTGCGCCGTAGCCGTATGCTCCTCCACCCTGCGTCAAACCGTACAAGTTCCCCGAAGCGTCTTCAAGCAGACCTCCTGGCCCTGCAGCATCACCCGAGTACTGGCAGAAATCATAGAGAAGGGATTCCTGACCCGATGCGTTGATCTGAAAGACGCCTCCGCAGCGATCAGGGCTATATTCGACCGTGCCGTAAACCAGACTACGTTTGGGATCGACGATCACCCCCGTAAGGGGAGTGCTTCCATCCGAGCCATTAAACTCGAAGACTTTCGTTGCGCCGTCACGTTTAACCACGACGACGGCTCCCTCGAACTCGTCAGGCACCGAGAACGTTGTATACACGTCGCCTAATGGGTCGAGGCTCGGTTGTCCGAACAAAGATCTGCTTTCCCTTACACGCGGAAAACTTGCCAGAGTTCTCTCGGTCCATCCGTTCGAGCCCGGTGAAAGCTCGAACAGTGTCCCCCCTCCGCCGAGCCTGCCTCCTTTCGTACCTCCATACGTAGTTGTTCCGTAAAGATTGCCCATTTTGTCGAAGGCCACGCCGGTTGCGGGATTGGCGCCGCAATCTGATGGTGAGCAGAATGGATAAAGAACTGTTTCGATCCAACCGCTGGCGTTCGGTGACAACTCATAAACAATCCCCGACCCGATTTGGCCACCTTCAAACGTCGTGCCGTAGAGGTTCCCAGATTCGTCGACGGTCGGCGGGGCATAAGGGCCGCTTCCATCGAGACAGTCGCTCAGCGAGCAGAAGTTGTAGATGACCGAATAAGTCCAGGCTCCTCCTGGAACCGACGACGGGGAGAGCTCGAATACGACTCCCTCGCCATATGCACCCCCGCCGCCATTTCCACCATATGCGGTAGCGCCGAATAAGTTTCCCGCGCCGTCAATAGTTAGGCCCACAGGGGAAGACCCATCAGGACAGTTCTGGCTGAAGAGACAGAAGCTGTAGATCAGCGTTTCGCTCCAGTTTCCGTCACCGTTCGGAGAAAGCTCGAATACCGCGCCGCCATTCTGGCTTCCTCCTCCGGTGGCTACGCCATAAAGGTTTCCAGCGGTGTCGGACACAAGTGGACTTCCGCCACCATACTCCGCATCAGGAGGGGCACCAAAGCTGTACAGCAACTTCTCCGTCGTCTGCCCGAGCGCCAAGCCACAACTTAGAAACATCACCGCCGCGCACAGAAGTGCGTTCTTCATGCCCGCCTCCAAAGCGGCAAGAAGCATAGCACTGAATGAACGCTGAGCGACAGAGAGATATGGTCTCTAGCGGACGACCGACACCTTCCTGAACGCAGTAGCATCATTTAGGATGAGTAGCTTGGAAGCGCATGCGGTCCGGTGATCGTCCCGGTCTTCAAAACCGGCGGTCGTCGTCTTTCGGCGGCGACGGTGGGTTCGACCCCCACTCGCTTCCGCCAAGCTTTAACGAGCTTGTGGGCTTCGCATACGGCCCCTCCCCAGAGCTAGGGAGTAAACTCAAACACCGTGCCGCAGCCATTGCTGACGCCGCAGGTGAAGTCACCACCCTGGCTAGCGGTTCCGTAGATATTTCCTTTTTTATCGATGATTGGTCCAGCGTATGGATACGCGCCGTCCGTACCGTTAAACGAGCCCAAAAGGCGAAAGGACATGCTGGGCGAGAGTTCAAAAATCGTGCCACAGGAATCGGGGAGATTGTGGCAAGTCGCCACACCGCCTACAACCGTTGTACCGTACAGATTACCGGCAGCATCGAGTACTAAGCCGCCCGCCGGACTATCTCCGGTCTGGCCGTTCGCGCTGTCGAAAGTATAGGCAGTTTTTTCGCTCCAGGTCGCTCCGGCCTGGGGGGTAAGCTCGAAAATTACGCCGCATCCGACCTTCGAGCAAGTGAAGGAACCACCGTAGGAAGTTTCACCATACATGTTTCCAGCGGCGTCAAACACAACTCCGCTGCTCGGATATCCTCCGTCGGAGCCGTTCTCAAAACTATAGAGATCACTCTCCGTCCAAGTACCGCCTTCATTGGGTGTTAGTTCGAAAACACTGCCGAAACCGTTCGCTCCGCCGTTCTGCGTGGTTCCGTAAAGGTTGCCCGAACTATCGAAAGCTAGGGCGCTTGGTACCAGAGACGCAAAAGGTTGAGGCTGAAAAGCGTACAGGACACTCTCTGTCCATAGACCGCCTTGATTTTGTGCGAGTTTAAATACCACTCCGCCGCAGATGTTAACTGAACAAATTCCACCGTATGAGGCCGTACCGTACAAATTACCCTCGCCATCAAAGATCACGCCCGTGAGCGGGTTCCCGCCATCACTGCTTCCCTGGAAGGTATAGAGTGTGTCCAGATTCCACCCGCCATTGCTCGGCGAAAGCTCGAAGACGGTGCCATATCCGGATGCGCTTTGGGCTGCGGTGCCAAATATATTGCCGGATGAATCCAGAGTCAGTGTTCCCGATGGAAAGCGCCCACCTGCATTCGCGGGAAAACGGTAGATAATTGACTTTTGCCAGGAACCGCTAGACGACTTGGAAAACATATATACGGTTCCACAGCCAAATTGGCACCCAGCGCCGGAATTCACGATTCCGCCGTAAGTGCTTACTCCGTAAAAGTTTCCGGCGGCGTCTTCGGTAAGGGCTGAAGTGGGATAGGCCCCGTCGGGTGCACCGCGAAAGACATACGATTTGCCTTGGGAAGAGGCTTGGGAGATGGGAACGATAAGAACCGCCAAAATCGCCAATGCCGCACCTCTTCTAATAGCAAGTAAACAATTCACTTCCATTCTTGTTTCTCCGCTTTGAAAAGTAGAACTGCATGGATCGAAGTCTCGACTGGGGAGTGCAACGCGAAGACGGTGCCGCCGAGATTCCCCGCAACGTCCGGCCTACTAGATGGCTCCAAACGCCGGGGAGTTGGCTCTCGGGAATGCGGGCGCGCTATTTCCAAGAATGGCTGCGGGCAACGTGGACTGACGCGACCGGCTTGGCAGGTATCTAGGCCCGTCGGGGGCAGTCCCTGACGCTTTGCAAGTTGCCGAGATTAGGCTCCACGCGGGTTCGACTCCCACTCGCTTCCGCCGGTGGGAGTTCCTCGCTGATAATTAACGGGTTAGGTAAGGGGCCGTACCTGGTTAGACGAGGCGCTTTCCCGCACAGCCCTAGCCCGATAGTAACGTCGCCGAGCTTATCGATTCTGACTTACCATATCCAGATAGGTATCTCGCATTCGTCCGCGTGAGGGAAGTTCCATGCGCCAAACATACAGAACGTTAGGATATCTTGCCAGCCTGGTTTTGCTTTCGATCAGCGCGAGCCGCAGCCAATCCTTGGGCGACGTGGCCCGCCAGCAGCGGCAAAACGAGCAGGCGAAACCGGCACCCAAAGTCATCACTAACGATGACCTCTCTGGACCCGGTTTAGAACAGAGCGGTTCCGAGAAACTGGGGCGCAATCGTGGGACAGCGCCTCATCGGACCTCGAAAACCGCGGAACAGTGGAAGGCGGAAATACTTGCGCAAAAACGCTCGATCGCCAACCTCCAGACCCGGATGGAAAGGCTCACCTCGACGATTCACTTCGCCCGAGTCCCTACCGCCTACAACGCCGCTCAATATAATGAGCGCCAGGAATTGAAGCTGGACCAGGTGCAGCAAATGCAGGCACAGCTCGACCAGCAGCGGGCGCAGTTGGAAGCGATGCAGGAAGCGGCGCGCCAGGATGGCTTCGGCAATGGGGTTTACGACCCGTAGACGGGAGCAGTGATTTGAATCGCAGTTCCGCCTGAGCCTCGTCACCTGTTCCGGCCCGCTTCACGGCTCAAAAGCTCACCGCGTCCCTCTGGTCTTAAGTTTTCAAATTCCTCCGCTGGACCTTCCGTCTGTTTTCGAACTTCGTCCCTGCTTGCCGGTTGCGTGTAAAATCTCCGGTGAGGCTTGCCGGAGCCACCAAGCCGTGACTGGCCGAAAACTTTCACATTACGACATTCTGGATGATCTGGGCGCAGGCGGCATGGGCGTGGTGTATCGCGCGCATGACACGCGGCTGGAGCGCGATGTCGCGATCAAAGTTCTGCCAACCGATCGTCCTCTGAGCGAAACTGCGCGCAAGCGCTTCCAGCGCGAAGCCCTTGCCGCCTCCGCACTCAATCACCCCAACATCATCACGATTTATGAAGTCGGCAGCGAGCAGAACATCGACTTCATCGTGATGGAGTACGTGCGCGGCGCAACCCTGTCGTCGCTGCTCAAGAAGCGTCCTCTGGGAGTCGCGGAAGCCACCCGCTATTGCGTGCAGATTGCCGATGCGCTGGCCAAAGCGCACGCCTCCGGCATCATTCATCGCGATCTCAAGCCCGGCAACATCATGATCACGGAGGACGGGCTGGTGAAAGTGCTGGACTTCGGTCTGGCCAAGTTCGATCCTTCCGCTGCCACGCAGGACGGTGAGAGCGCCGATAACGACACTGCCGCCAAAGAATTCACTTTGACGCAGCCGGGAATGATCACCGGCACGGCAGCGTACATGTCTCCGGAGCAGGCACGCGGGGAACGAGTGGATGTGCGCTCCGACATTTTTTCCTTTGGGATTGTGATGTTCGAGACCCTGAGCCGGCATCTTCCGTTCACCGGCCCGAATTCTATCGCCTTACTACACAATCTTCATTTCAGCCCGCCTCGTGATTTGGGCGAACTCGCGCCCAAAGTACCCAAGCCGCTGGCGGGCCTGGCCCTCCGGATGTTAGAGAAAAAGCCGGAGAAACGCATTCAGACCATGGCCGAAGTAGCTGCGGAGCTGCGCAAGCATGCGGCCGGCCTGGTGGATGGGCCGGTGACGTGGCATCCCAGTGACGCCACGGTGGAGATGTCTGAACTAACCGCTCCCGGCCCGAAGAAAATCTGTTGGAGAAATGTCTGGCTGGCTGGGGCTGCTATCGCTGTGGTGGTTCTTGGCAGCGTAATTGGATGGCGTCACTTCCGCAAGGCGAAGCCAGCAGAAAGCGCGAGCGCGCCAATATATCTGCCCAGCGACAATGCCTACACGCTCTACCAGCGTGCGCGGCAGAATCTGGATCATTGGGACCGCGAAGGCAATATCGACAATGCCATCAAGCTGGGCGAGCGTGCGGTACAACTCGACCCCCAGTCTGCGGCCAGCTACGCAGCGTTGGGAGAAGCCTGCATCCTCAAAAATAGAGCGAATCCCGACCCTCAGTGGATAAGGATGGCTTCGCAATATGCCAACAAAGCGGTTGAACTCGATAGCTATCTTTCTGCGGCGCATACTTCGCTGGGCGCGGTAAAGATGGAATCCGGTGACACTTCCGGTGCAGAAAAGGAATTGAAGACTGCGGCAGATCTGGATCCTAAGAACGAAGCTCCCCATCGCTGGATGGGCAAGCTTTACGACAAAATAGGCAAGGCAGACCAGTCCAAGGCGGAGCTGAAACGGGCGCAGCAGTTGGATCCGAATAATTGGCTCATCTACATGGATTTGGGGCTGAACGCTTTCAAAACTGGCGAATACAAGGACGCTGCGTCGAACTGGGAGGAGGCGCTCCGGTTGGAGCCCGACAGTGTTCCCACGCTACGCAATCTGGGCGCCGTTTACCACCTGCTCGGGCGGGACGATGACGCGGCTTCCGCGTTACAGCACGCACTTGAGATTCACGCTACTGCCGACGCTTACAACAACCTGGGAACCGTTCGCTTTTATCAGGGACGCTATCAGGACGCCGTCCCCGCGTTCGAAAAAACCGTGGCGCTGGGCGCCAATAGTTTCGATAATTGGGCCAGCCTGGCGGATGCTTATCGCTGGACGCCGGGGAACACTGACAAGGCCAAGCAAGCTTACGACACAGCAATTCGATTGGTGCGGGAGGAAATAGTCAAGAATCCCAACCAGTCCGACCTACACGCCGATCTGGCCTTATATTTGGCGGAGAATGGGGACAAGACGAACTCGCTAGTGGAACTGAAGACCGTGGAACAGGCCCATAGCAAAGACCCTAGCGTACTCTACAACGCGGCAGTGACCTACGAGCTGTGCGGCGACCGAGACAAAGCATTAGATGTTCTTCTCGCAGCGGTCAAGGCTGGCCAAAGCCTCGACGAAATTAAGAATGATCCAGAATTAGTTTCACTGCGTGCAGATCCCCGTTATCACCTGAGGATAGCGGGCGCGAAGCCTAATCCCTAGGCTGCCACTTAGAAAAGCGAAAAGCGACTTGACTTTCGGCCCTACGGAGAATAACTTGCCTTCCTATTCGTTTTCCAGCCCCTGGTGTCGATTCGAAAGCTCAGGAGGAACGATATGGCGATTTACCTTTACAACTTGCTGTTCTCGCTGACCGGTACAGACTACACTCTCGGCCGTTTCACGCAGTTCAACGCGGCAATTGTAAACCCTACCATTTCCAACCAATCCTGCGCCTGGTTCACATACCAGCTTGCGGGTGTACCTTCTGGTTATGGCGACTGGTTCACCCCGATCACGGCGGCCCTCGCTTCGGGGAATTGGGGCGGTTGCGTGCCGGACAGTGGCAGCCTGTCCTTGGAGCCAGGTGACTACCTGTTGATCAGGGTAGCGTCGCTGGATAGCAATGCCGGGAACTATTTGACTCGAGTCACCGGCGTCTTTGGCCGAGGCACCAGCCAACTCGAGGTCGGGGGCGACGATCTCCAGTCCCCTCTGTGTATGAATACCGCCACTACGACCAACCCCAATCCGCGAGCGGTGATCGATGTGGATGGATCCTCCGGAACAAGTTGGCCGGGGCCCATTACCACCGATAATTCGTGGGTAAATTGGCTGGGCGCCGCTCACACCCCGGCAAACGATGAGGCCAATGATTACACCCTGAACCTAGGGGTTTGCGTTTACGTTGGAGGCGCCTATTACACCTTCGGGAGAGATCCACGCGTGCACGTAGGTGGCAGCATGAAACGCAAACACCGTGATTGCGCCGCCTGAAGATTCGCGATGATCGATGGCCGCTGGGATTGCCGGCGGCCTTAATTGTTTTTGGGGCGTTCCGGATCGATGGCCCAGTCCAGGTAAATCCAGAGCACGCGCGAGAACAAGGTCAGGGCCGGCGCCAAAGGCAGAAAGAGCAGAATTGCCCACACCGTAATCCTCTGCAACGACCACGGAGTCGCGGCCCACAGAATGAACCCCAGACCGACAATCGTGACCAGCGCCAGCACATAGCTGATGTACATCGCTCCGAGGAAGTATCCTTCCTCGCGCTCAAATTTCAGATCGCAACTCGAGCAACGCGGGTGCATCTTGGGGAATCCCAGGAAAATAGACGTCCGAAACATGCGGGCGCAGCGGCATCGCGGACACATCTGGTGAAGCATCGCCGAGGCGGTAGATCGCCGCACGGATTCAATCATAAGAAACTAGCGTTTACGCCCGGGCGGATTGGCGGGTGTGACCAGGGAACGACGAACCGGCACGATAGCTCCGCGGTTGGGATCAGCGGCAGCGCTGGCACGGGACAGCACTTCTTCCTGAATGTACTTCACGAAATCCTGAATCTGGCGCTGCATTTCTTCGGTTCGCTCGCGCATCTGCAAAATGATGGCGATGCCGCTGATGTTTACACCCAGGTCGCGGGCCAGGGAGAGAATAAATTCCAGCCGCTGCAAGTCTTCGTCAGTGTAGAGCCGGGTGTTGCCCTCGGTGCGCGACGGTTTGAGCAGACCTTCGCGTTCGTAAAGCCGCAGGGTCTGAGGATGGATTTCGTACATCTCGGCGACCGCCGAGATCATGTACGCTCCCTTGGATTTGCGCTTGGTCACTGCCCCATACTAACAAAACAGAACCGGCCACGGATGCGCGCAGATTTTCACGGATTAAGTGGTTCGTCCATGTCTATCTGTGAAAATCCGTGGCCGGTTCTCTAAGCGATCGCTTCAGGTTTCTTGGGGGCCGCAGTCCAGCCCTGCGGCCTGACTGCGAGATTGAGGAAGTAGGCGACTACGCCGGCGGCAATCAGCAGCATCCCGAAGGCAAACGAACTCATGCCGAGGACCTGCTCCGTCTCGCTCCGCACCACCGAAAAGCCGAGCAGCAGCATGGGAGGGACGCCGACTGCGATCGCCCCGAACATTCCTCCGGGAACGCGAAAAGCGCGCGGCAGTTCAGGTTCGCGGATTCTAAGAACGACGAGCGCCACGAATTCCAGCGACAGGCTGACGCCATAGAGCAGAATGTCCATGGTAACTAGCCGCTCGAATCCCAATCCGAGGCACATGGCCCAGCAGACAGCCAGCGCCAGAATTGCCACCCAGGGAGCGCGCGTGCGCGGGTGCAGTTTGCCGAAAATCTTCGGCAACATGCCGTCTTGCGCCATGGCCAGGGGCAGGCGCGAATAGCTCATCACCAGCGCGTTGAACATGCCAAAACCGCTGATAATGCCGCCCAGAGCCAAACCAATGCGCAGCAGCGGTCCACCCAGCATGCCGGCGATGTCAGCCCAGAAGCCGGTGTCCCATGCGGTGGAGGGAAGTCCGGTCATCCACATCGCCGCTACCGGCACGATGTAGCTCAACGCCACGATCACCACCGCCACCAGCATGGCGCGGGGATAAGTTCGCTGCGGGCGCTCGACTTCGGTGGCGATGGTCGAAGCATTGTCCCAGCCCATGTAGTTCCACATGCAGATCAACAGGCCGGTCAGGATGTCGACGCTCGGATTCGTGGCCTTGGTGGCGACATGAGCCAAGGCTCCGAACTTGAAGGGCGCGATGCAGACAATCGCGATGAACGGCGCCGAGAGCGCGAAGAACAGCCACAAGGACGTGGTCGAGACCACGCGCACACCGGCAATATTCATCAGCGCGCAAATGATCACTACCGCCAGCGCGACCATCACTCCGCGATGTCCCTCCGCAAACCAGGGGAACAAGCGGTCGAGATAAAGGACGAACAACGTGGGATAGATGGCCATGTCGAAAATGGACGCGACCAGGGAGAGCCATGCTTCCTGAAATCCCCAGAAGTTGCCCATGGCGCGCCGCACCCAGGCGTAGTAGCCGCCTTCGAAAGGCAAGGCGCTCGAGAGTTCGCCAATCATGAAAGCGGTGGGCAGGCTCCAGAGAATCGGGGTCAACAACAGGATGAGGATGCCGCGGCCGTAGCCGGCGCCATGCACGATGTCTTCGGTGCCATAGGTTCCGCCTGACACCATAAAGAAGGTGGCGGCGACGAGTGGCCAGAGCGTGAGGCGGACGGACTTTTTCCGGGGGGCTACGATGGCGGGTGACTGGAGTTGTTGACGCGGAGCGCTAGCTGTTGCCAATTTCTATGGCTTCCTCCTCGAACGAATCACTCTCAGCCACTCCGTCTCCTGGTTCCACAAATGAGACACCGAGGCTCCCGGTTCAGGCGATTCCGGGCATTTCGGCTGAAGTTAGTTCGCAGGTATGAGATTACGGCAAATCCCCCCAGATGCAAGAAAAATCTTGAAGAATTTCGTAGCGGGCGGCATGGTACGGAGGTAATGGCCAGAGCGTCCACCGACCCCAAAGCAAGTACGGGAAAATGCGTTGAAGACCTGATATAAATAACGCGATTCCCAAACCATTTTCTCAGGAGGTGCTATGAAGAAGATGCTGGCAGCTGCTTTTTGGATTGGTGCCGTCGTTGTGCTCGCTCAAACAGGAAAACCACAGAACGCCTTCACCCCGGCTCAGATCAAGTGGGGTCCCCCTCCGCCGTTCGTGGCCGCGGGCGCCAAACTTGCTGTGCTGGAAGGCGACCCGACCGCCAGCACCGGCGATTTCACCATCCGCCTGAAGATGCCGGCCGGGTATAAGATCGCGCCTCATTGGCATCCCAAGCGGGAGAACGTAACCGTGATCTCGGGCAGCTTCAAGGTGGGTATGGGAGACAAATTCGAGGCAGGCAAAATGATGACTTTCCCGGCTGGCAGCTTCGCCTACCTGGATCCTGACATGCACCATTACGCGATGGCCGTGGGGCCGACGGTGGTTCAAGTGCACGGCATATCGCCGTTGCAATTCAACTATGTGAACGCAGCGGACGATCCCAGCAAGAAGTGACTGGAAGGGCTTTGACCGCAAGGGG
>Ga0209169_10000531_pt1 | contig 23320 bp, 15 predicted proteins | sample HubBroMetageWRM4_FD_188346 | JGI IMG/M metagenome (GOLD analysis project Ga0209169, IMG submission 188346) | Warmed soil microbial communities from the Hubbard Brook experimental Forest, New Hampshire - Hubbard Brook CCASE Soil Metagenome WRM 4... | ecosystem: Environmental > Terrestrial > Soil...
CTTTATATCTCAACAATGGCGACGGCACATTTACCGACGTAAGCGCGCAAGCCGGAATTTCCACGCTGCGCGGGAGCTACGGCATGACGGTGGTTTCCGCCGATTTCGATGAAGATGGCTGGCCGGACATCTACCTGGCCTGCGATTCCACGCCCAGCCTGCTATTCATGAACAATCACGATGGAACGTTCCGCGAAGAAGGTGTGATTCGCGGCGTGGCACTCAGTGAAGATGGCGAGGAGCAGGCGGGAATGGGCGTGGGCGTCGGTGATTACGATCTCGACGGCCACCTGGACTTGTTCAAGACACATTTCAGCGAGGACACCAACGGCCTGTACCACAACGACGGCAAAGCGAATTTTGTGGACGTGACCCGCGTGGCGCGGATCGGCGTGGAAAACCGCTATGTGGGCTGGGGCGCGGGCATCGTGGACCTGGACAACGACGGCTTCCCGGATATTTTTATGGTTACGGGTAGCGTTTACCCGGAACTTGAGAAAACGATGCCCCAATTCCCCAATAAGACGCCGCGAGTGGTGTTTCGTAACCTGGGCAATGGCACGTTTGAAGAGCTCCTGGATGGCGCGGGTCCAGGGGTTGCAGCGCCGCATTGCAGCCGAGGCTGCGCGTTCGGTGATTTTGACAACGATGGCGACCTGGACGTCCTGATCGTCAACCTGAACGAGCCGCCGTCTCTATTGCGAAATGACCTGCGCGGCTCAAACCACTGGCTGAAGCTCAAGTTGGTGGGCACAAAATCGAACCGCAGCGCCATCGGAGCACGAGTGGTGGTGCGCTATGGGAAGAAATCGCAGGCGCAAGAGGTGTTGAGCCAATCCAGCTTCTACTCCACGAACGATTCCAGGCTGCATTTTGGGCTCGGATCCGAAAAGACGGCCGACATCGCCATCCGCTGGCCGAGTGGGACGCATGACGCGCTCAACGACGTCGCGGCGGACCAATTGATCGTGGTGAAAGAGGGAACGGGCATCGTTTCTGGGCAAGGTTGGTCGAAGCCCGTCACGGAGCAGCAGTAAGAGTTGCTCTGCGCGCTAGTGTTAAGCTCCGGTAACGCTACAGCGATCGAAAAACCCTCCGCGGGGCACGCCCAAGATGTAGCTGTAATCTAAAAGTGCTATTGAATCCAAATTTCTTCTTGACAGCATTTGAGAAACGGATGTAAATTGCCCGCAACAGTAAGTAAACGTTTTCTCTGACAGTGGTGGAGCTCTTGCATTTGCTTTCTCGGGTCGGCATTTCGCTGATGCGGCTGGGCTGATGCTCAACAATGTGCGTCGCGGGACGTTTTATCCGGGTGGGCCAAATTCGTAAGAATGCTAGGTGGGGGGATTTGAATGAGATTCACAACTGCATTGCGTTGCTTCTTCGTGCTCGTTTTGGTGTGTTTGTCTGCCAGCGTTTCCTTCGCACAATTTAGCGGCAGCGTGACTGGTGTGGTGCAGGACGCCACCGGCGCGGCTGTGCCGAAGGCCAACGTCGTGCTGGTACAAGTCGGCACCGACGTTACTCGTGCCGCGGTGGCCGATACGAACGGCGCGTTCAACTTTGTCAGTCTCGCGCCCGCCACCTATGAAGTGAGCGCCGAGGCAGGCGGATTTGCAAAGACGGTTGAGAGGATCACCCTCGACACCAACCAAACTCTTAGCGTTACCTTGTCGCTGTCTCTCAAGTCGGTGACGACGCAGGTCGAAGTCACCGAACAAGCGCCGGTGCTGAACCCTGCCGAGCAGCGCAACCAAATGACTCTCGAGCACCAGGCCGTGGATGAGTTGCCCGTTGCGGGCCGCAGCATCGTGGGATTGGCGACGTTGGCTCCTGGGGTGACTGGACTGGGCACCGGCACGGCGAACGCTCCTGGATCGGGCGTGGACAACTACTCGACGGAAACCGCGGTCGACGCAAGCGCCAACGGGCAAGGCGAAATGTCCAATATGTGGGTGGTGGACGGCCTCGACGTCACCAGCGGAATCCGCCAAGGAATTCTGAACCTGACTCCCAATCCTGATTCCGTGCAGGAAATGGGCATCCAAGTAAATACCTATTCGTCCGAATATTCACGAGCTAGCGGTTTGCAGACGGTGATGGTAACGAAATCGGGCACGGACCAGTTCCACGGTTTCGCGGCCGACTATTATTACAACCGCAACATGTTCGCCCGCGAGAAATTCAGTCCCAGCGAGTACCTGCCGTTTCACGGCAACAACATGGCCTTCGGCATCGGTGGCCCGATCATCCCGCACCACCAGTTTTTCTTTTTCTTTGACGTCGAGCCGTTGCGCTCGGCTAATTCCACTAACACAGGTGGCGTTACTTTTGCCGATCCCGCATTCACGACCTTTGCCACCACTAACTTCCCTGGCACCGTAGGAACAGGGCTGCTGACAACATATACGCCTGCGGGCCTGTCGAGCGTTACTGTCGCGAATACTGCCGGGACTTTCTTTTTTGGACCGAGCGGATGCCCAGCGGGCCAAACCAATATTATCGTCGGGACAGCGCTGCTCCCTTGCTCGACCAACTTCATTGACAGTGGTAACTTCAGCGCAAAAGCTCTTCGGAATGGGACACAGTATTTCGGCCGCGTAGACAAGTATTTCAGCAAGGATCGCATCTACGGCAGCTTCTACCGCACAGTTCTCACCTACGGTTCTCCAGGCGCGATACCCCAGTTCTCTGCCGCGAACAACCAAAACTGGGAATACGCTCTGCAGGCCAACTGGACCCACACTTTCAATGCCAACACACTGAACGAAGCGATTTTCGGCGTTAGCCGCGTTGAGGGCACGCTGGGTAGTGGCGCCCAGGTTTACACCGTGCCGAACGTAACCGTGGGAGGCATTAACACCGAGAACAACGAAGCTTTCGGCGCCGGTTTTGCGCAAGGTGATTTCATTCAGAAGAACTATCACTGGCGCGATGTTCTCACCCACGTACAAGGCGCGCACACGTTGAAGTTCGGCGTCGAAGGTTGGTATGGAGAGGACGTTGAACCGTTTCAAGGTCCTTATTCCACGCCGACGATTCGATTTTCGGATTTGACCACCCTGATTCAAGACAGCGCCATCAACGAAACCGGCGCAATGTACAATCCCATTAGCGGCAGCCCAGTTCTTTGGTCGTGGGACGCCCGATCACGTACATGGGGCGCGTTTGCCATGGACACCTGGAAGATCAAAACGAATCTGACTTTGACGCTCGGCGTTCGCTACGACGATTCGGGTAACCCTTGGTCAGACAGCCCGACGACGGTTTTCGGGAATTTCTACCTAGGACCCGGGCAGACGTTTGACCAGCAGGTCGCCAATGGCTTCGCCAAACAAACGCACAATGCCTTGAACCACGCGGTAGATGGTTTGATAAGCCCGCGGCTTGCGGTCGCCTGGGATCCGACGGGACACGGGGTCTGGGCCGTGCGTGGTGGGTTTGGAATTTACAATAACTGGCTAACGTCGGCGAACATCCAGGAGGAATTCCGCGGCAACCCCCCGGGGCCCGTGCAGCCGACTTTCTTGCCCAACGGCGTGCCAGGGGTTTCAGACCCTCTTATATTCGGCCTGGGAAACAGCAACAAACCGCCGTTCGGCTTCCCGACTCCCGGTTTCACAGCCGGCTTGGATAGCAAAGGTGGAATCGCCGGTCTCAATTTTGGAATCGGTGGGATCAACCCGAACATTGAGTCGCCCCAGGCCGCGATCTGGTCCGCAACCGTGGAGCGCAGCTTCGCCAGGAACATTGTCGCTAGCGTCGGTTACACCGGCTCGCACAGCTACAATCTGGTCGGTGGAGGCGATGTCGCCGGCGGCGTGTCCTACGGTGTGAACATCAATTCCTTTGCCGGCGACTTGGTACAGAGCAACAGCCTGACTCCGACGCGGCTCAACACCAGCTTCGGTACCATTAACTATGCGGACAACAACCGCTACGGGAACTACGACGCGTTTATTGCCGACGTTCGTGGCCGGTTCTCGCATGGGTTCTTCGACGCGTCCTACACACATTCCGAGTCCAAAGACGACGCCGGCATGTATCCCACGGCAGCGAACCCGGCCACGTACTACGGGCCGTCGCCCTGGGATGCACCTAACCGTTTCTCTCTAACTTTTAACTACCAGATTCAGGGCCTGAACGGCGGGAAGGACGTGGTCGGCCATTTGACCGGTGGATGGGGACTTACCGGCACGAGCATCTTCCAGAGCGGTTATCCGTTCACGGTCATAAACCAGCACCCGTTCGTTCCGGTCTGTGTCAACGCTGGTGCTTGCCCCGCAGCTGGCAACCAGATTAACGGGCTGGCGCCGAACAGCGGCGATTACAATGCGGACGGGACCAATTATGATTACCCGACCGTGACAAGCTACGCTCAGGGTACGTCGAAGTCGGCGTTCCTGAACGGGGTTTTCGCGGCCGGGCAATTTACGCAGCCGACCATCGGAACGGAAGGCAACGAGAAGCAGAACGCGTTCCGCGGACCGAACTTCGCTGAGACGGACCTTGCGATTTACAAGGACAACCGCTTCAAGGAAAGATTCAACTTCCAGATTCGGTTTGAGTTCTACAATATCTTTAATCGGACCAACCTCAATGACTTGAACATGGATACGGACCCATTAGATGGCAATTTCGGTAAGGCCACCGGTCAGCTGCTGCCGCGGTGGTGGCAGATCGGCGGTAGATTTACTTTCTAGTTTGTCCACCCTGGAAAAGAGCCTGCGGCCTCCCCCAAGGACGCAGGCTCTTTTCGTCTTAGGCCTGTGTTTCTGCTGAGCTAGCACGTAGTTATGGCACGCGCCCGTTGAGCCCAGCATCTTCAGACCGCGAAAGTTGGAACTTCCCGGTTACGGCAACTGAATCCTCCTAGGGCGGCAGCGTGTGTGGAACTGTGTCCAGCGACTGACGGTACAATTTAAGGCGAGGAAGGCAATGGGTGAATCGTTCATGTCCAGTGCACGGCCAACAATCGGAAGAGCGCGCACACGCGTGTGGAGCTTCGCAACGTGGAATTCTTTCGGCGGCAGAAAACTCGCGTTGCTTCTCTGTACTGCTCTCCTATTGCTCGCGGCTGCTCCGCTGCTCAGCCAGCAGCAAGGCCCCACCATCTCCGTGAACGTGAAGCTGGTGACCATGTTCGCAACGGTGCGCGATAAACATGGCGCGCTGATCCGCAACTTGACCAAAGATAATTTCGCGCTGCAGCAGGATGGCCATCCGCAAACGATCACGTATTTCGCGCCGGATTCCGATCTGCCCCTCACGCTGGGCCTGCTGGTAGATACCAGCATGAGCCAGCGCCGCGTGCTCGATCAGGAGCGCGACGCCAGCCACGCTTTTCTCGATCATATGCTGCGCGAAGATAAGGACAAGGCGTTCGTGATTCACTTCGACCACGAAGTGGAGTTGCTGCAGGACCTGACTTCCTCGCGGCAGAAGCTGGAAGCGTCGCTCGATCTGCTGGGCAGGCCGCAGTTCTCGCAAACGGGCGGAAGCGGCGGGTCATCGGGAAGCGATCCGGACAGCACCAGCGGCGGCAGCGGTGGCGGCGGGCGCGGCTCGCGCGGCTACGGCGGAGGCGGCACGCTGCTGTACGACGCAGTGTTCCTGGCGTCGGACGAACTGATGAAAAAGCAGCAGGGCCGCAAAGCGCTCATTATTCTCACCGACGGCGTGGATCGCGGCAGCAAAGAAACGTTGCGCGACGCCATCGAAACGGCGGAACGCGCCGATACTCTGGTTTATTCCATCCTCTTCGCCGACCACGAAGGATACGGAAACGGAGGCGGCTATGGCGGCGGACACATGGGCGGCGGAGGAATGGGCGGAGGCGGCATGGGAGGTGGCGGCCATCGCCGCTATCCACAGGAATCGCGCCCTGACGGCAAGAAGGTTCTGCAACAATTATCGAAAGAAACCGGCGGTCGCTTCTTCGAAGTCACGAAGAAAGAAACCATTGAACAGATTTATTCGGAGATTGACGAAGAGCTACGCAATCAATATGCCCTGGGCTACACCCCCGACAAAACCGACGCTGCCGTCGGATATCACAAGATCCAACTGACAACCAAACAGAAGGACGCGACAGTGCAAACGCGCGAAGGCTTTTACGTTGATCGCTAGCTGATCGCCCGCTGGTCGCCAGCCGATCAATAGTCGTGCGCTCAGGGACTCGGCGTAGCCGACGCTGGAGTCTGTTGCAGCGCCAGGTAAGCTCGGCCGAAAGCCGAATGCTGTGTGCCAGGCGCGATGGCGACCACCTGCACGGTATATCGGCCGGTGGGCAGTTTCTGCAGCGGCAAACTGATGCGGAACGAAACGGTGTGCGTCTTCGCATCCACTTGCGCCGGCGCAATCAGCGGCGTGGCGTTCATCTGAATCCCGTTACGCAGAAATACCAGCCCGGCGCGCAGCGAATTCGGATCGAAGATCGCGTTCTTATCCGCTTTTTCCGGATAGTACGCTTGCAGAAAGACGTACAGCGTCTGCCCCTGCGTGAAATAGTTCGTCACGCTGGGAATAATTCGTTGTCCCTCCATATCGAGCGGCGAGCTGGTGATTTTCGCGCGCACACCTTGCCCTTTCGTCGCGACCTCGGATGATTTTTCGATGGGAACCAGCTGGCTCGATAGCAAAACGGAACTGAGCGTCACTTTCTCCGGCTGCGCTGCCGGCACCACCAGATTCTGCTCGAACGTCCCGATCTTTCCCGATTCATTTTCGCGCGCCACAAATTTCAACCTGTAATTTCCCGGCGTCAGAACCATTCCGCCCTGGTACAGCAGATTGCTGTGGCGCACCTGCTCGAAATGTTCGGCCTCTAGATTCACTGTAATCGTATCGCGCAGTTGCGCGACGATCTGGCCACCTGGCACGGCGCGCACTTCCACTGCAAAATCAAATTCCGCGTGCTGTTTATTGTGTTTTTGCGCCCAATCCAGCGCGCTCGAAGCGATTTTAGCCGCGATGGGAACGTAGCTTTGCGTCGCGCTCAGCCGGAAGATGCCCGTTTCGACGGCCACCGGAAGCTCGACGACCGGATGATCGGAATTAATGGCGTCGGCGAGCTGCTGGTCGCGATCCTCTTTCTCCAGATGCTGGAAATCGCGCGGCGCATAATATCCATCGCGATAGCGCACGTGCGCGCCCGGCACATTGATCTTCACGCGAATCGCTCTCCACCGGCCATCGTGCTTTACATCCGCGCCAAGATTGTAGCCAACCAGATAGTAGCCGCCGTTGTCCTTCTGTATGGCAGGGAACGCATCGCTCAGATCGCCCAAATCGAAAAACGCTTTTCCACCCGTGTCCGTCGAAAGCGTCGCGAGGGTGTCGCGCGAATCTTCGCGCTGGTCGGTCTGATGGAACACGGACGCGCCGGTGAACATCGAAGTCCCGGTCGCGGCGTTCGTCGTCGTGTCGCCACCTGGCGGCGCCGCCAGCAGTCCGCGTGAATCAATCGAATAAATCGAAACGTCCGCGCGATTCGCGGCATCCGTAGCGGCGCGCAGTTGCGTGCGGTTTTCCTCGCCGGTCTGCGTGATTCCGCCGGTAAATTCCACCATCGCTTTTCGTCCGGGGATTCCGCCCAGCACGTCCGCGAGGCCTTCGACGGCCGCGAGCTTCTGGTCGGTATTGAAGACGTTGAATTCGGTTTCATCCGGTGTGTACGCCGCGCCGGTATATTCCTGCACGTCATATTCTCCATTGGCCGCCGTGGCGTAGAGCGGGCTCGCCAGGTTCGCGGAGTTGTCCGGCGTCAGCTGCGCGATCGCTCTACCCAGAACGGCGCGATCGTTCGTGAAATTTGCGAGCACGTTGAGCCGGGTCGAGAAAACAACCACGGCCACCACGTCGGCCTTAGTCATCTGCTGCTTCACGAATTTGTCGGCCGCATCGTGGGCGCGAATCAAATCATCCGTCTGCATCGAAGTGAGGTCGAAGAACAATACGATCAGGCGCCGGTCGCGCAGGGCATCGCTGATCGCGTCCGCGGAAGGGGAATTCGGCCCTTCATTATCAACCGAGACGACGATCGGCTTGTCGTCTGCGGCTGTTGCGGTCTCGATTGCTTCGATGTCGAAATATGAAAAAGATGTGATCGCCTGCGGCTTGCCCTCGTCCGTCACAGTGAATTGATTCGCGGTCAAGTTCTTGATTGGCTTACCGGACTTGTCGGTAACTTCCACATCAATGCGCACCAGATCGGATGAACTGCGCAGCACGGAGGATGGCTGGTGAGAAGCCTGTTGCGCCGGAGTTTGCTGTGGGCGCGGCGGGGCAGGCGTAGGCGTCGCGACTACCACAGGCGCAGACTGGCTGCCGGATTGTTGTTGCTCCTGGGCAGCTTGGACCACCTGAGCTGCGCAGGGACCTACAGCCAGTGCGGCCACCAGCCACAACGTCGCGATTTTGTAGGCAATCTCTCGCATCAGAAATTAAACCGCGCCATCACGTCCATCGTACGCATCGACCCGGCGCTCGTCACGCGCCCAAATGACGACGACCCCAGCGTGGCCGAAATCCCGGAGAACGCGGGCGTGTTCGTCAGATTCTGAACTTCCCAACGAATGTCCAAATGATGCCGCTCGCGCGGTCCAAAGCGAAAAGATTTCGCCAGCGACGCATTCCAGTTGAACTTGCACGGCCCTTCAATCGCGCCGCGCCGTTCGTCGCCATACGTCCCGGCCGCCGGAGTCGCGAAAGCAGCAGTATTGAAAAAAGCGAGGGGCGAACCGCCGCAGATTCCCAGGTCCGGACTAGCGATTTGATCGGGACGCAGCGAAAAACTGGCGCCAGTGCCGTTATCGGATGCCGTGCCGCCCAGATATGCCGTAACGGGCGTTCCGGTTTGCCACGTCACAATATTCTGCAGGCGCCAGTTGCTCAACACTTTTTCGGCCCAGCCATGCGTCGCCAAGCGATGGTGTTCACCGAACGGAAGTTCGTACAAATTCAAGAAACGCAGTTGGTGCCGCACGTCGAACGACGAAAGCCCGCGCTCTGCGGCGAAGTTGCCGTCCTGTTGCACTACGATGCCGGAGCTGCCGCCGATGCTGCTGGCGTTGTCCAGCGATTTCGCGAAAGTGTAAAACGCCTGAAACGAAACGCCGCGCGTGAAGCGATGCACCAGGCGCACCTGCAGCGCGTTGTAAATCGAATTCGCGCCGGATTGATCGTAGTAAAAGCTGTTGGCGTTGGGAATTTGCAATGCGTTCTGCGTATCCAGGGGACTGGTGCCCAGCGGCGCGCGATTCGGAGCGCGCAACAAGTCGAGGTCCGTGCCTTTCGTCCCGGTGTAGGTCAAATCCAGGATCCAATTCTGCGAGAAGGAAGTCTCCGTCCCCAGAGTCCAGATCTGTGCGTAGCCATCCTTGTAAAAAGGATTCACCCCGCCCCGATTGGAAATAATTGTGCTGGTGTTGGGGAAACCATCCTCCAGAGTCAGCACCTGCGTGCCGGAAGTGATCAGGTTTTCCGAAGTCGAGAAGGGCGGCTCATATGACAGATATTTCTGCGCCAGCGAATTGTAGATTGCCACGTTGTAGAAAATCGAATAGCCCCCGCGAATCACCGTCTTCGGTTTGATTCCGCGCGGCAGCCACGCGAATCCGATCCGCGGTGCCCAGTTTCCGTAGTCGCCGTGGATCAGCGCGCGCGGGAAAGGGCCATTGAAAGGTCCCACGGTGCCGGGCGTCACCACGTCCACCGCGGTGGCCGTGGAATTCAGGTCCAGATTCGCGATCTGATTGTATTTGTCTTCTGCTGGCGTCGCGGCCTCATAACGCACGCCGTAGAGCAGCGTAAATTGTTTGGTCATGCGCCAATCGTCCTGCGCGTAACCGATGAAATCCCAACTGCGCAGATAAATATTCGGCCCGAATTGCACGGTGGTGCTGTAAGGCAGGCCAAGCAGAAAGTCGGCGAGCTCATAGAAAGGCTCGGTCTGTGGCGTCGCGGGGACCACCTGGCCCGTCGCGGTCAGTTGCGACGTCATCACGCCCGTAAAATTAAATGACCCGCGCGGTACCGGATTCGCTTCGGAATTCAGCTCGATGCGGCGCATCTCCCCGCCCACCGTCATTGTGTGCTTCCCGCGAACCCACTTCCAACTGTCGCTCAGGCGCAGCGTCTGGTTGCGCACCAGCGAAGGCACCGGATCGTTCAGCGCTGAAAAACTGGTGAAATTCACCTGGGGTATGCCAAACGTGATCGGCTCGGTGGAGACGCCGCTAATTCCCAGATCTCCGGCCACATTATTCACGAACGAATTGTCGCTCAGCACGCGCGCGCGGCTGCGGCTCCAGTTCAGTTGCGTAGTTTCCACCAGGTGCGAAGTCCAGTTGTGCGCGAGCCCCAGCGTCACGGACTGGTTCAGCGTCGATGAAGTGCCGGCGGTATTCAAGAAATTGCCAAACGTATTCTGCCGCTGGGAATTCAGGTTGTAGCCGCCGTTCAGGCTGAGTTTGGAATTGATGGTGTGCAGCACGTGCAGGTTCAATGTGTCGCTATTTACCGGCACCGTGGTCTGCAGAATATAATTTTGCACCGTGCCGGGCAGATTCGGCATGGGGTAAAAAGCCAGCAGCCCGGCCGCGGCCGTATTAATGGTGGGAATCTGGCAGCCATTTCCGAGCGGGGTGCGCGGTCCGGTGAAATTTGAAAACGGATCAAACAGCGTGACTCCCGAGCCGCAGAAATTTCCGCTGCGTTCGGCGGCCGTGGGCACCGTTGAATAGTTGTCCAGCGCGCTCGATTGCGTTTCGTGCTGGTAGTTGACGAAGAAAAACGTCTTGTCGCTGCCATTATATATGTGCGGAATTTTCAGCGGCCCGCCCAGATTGCCGCCGAAGCGCTCGTCGTAATGGCTTGGCTTCGGTACCTGATTGCCGGTAATCGAATACGGTTTCGCATCCCAAACGGAGTTTTCGTAGTGGTCGTAGAAACTGAAGCGGATGCGATTCACCGCCTGGCGATTTAATCTGCCGCGCCCGCCAAACATTCCCCCGCCACCACCGCCGCCTGCTCCTCCGCCACCAGGAGCTCCGCCAAACATTCCTCCGCCTGCGCCGCCTCCTCCGCCACCGGGTCCGCCGAAGCCGCCCGCGCCAGCTTGTCCGCCACCGGCTCCCCCACCGCCAGGCCCACCGCGTCCTCCGCCCGGACCTTGTCCACCTTCTCCGGTAGGATTGCCGGGTACCAAACCGTTCTGGCCAAATCCACCCGGGCCATTTCCAGACAGGCCCTGGCCAACCGTTCCCTGCAATAAGAATGAATCAGAAGTCGCACCGGAACCGAGACCGGAGGGTAGTTCGGCCGCGATTTGCGTTCCTTCATTCGCGGGAGCATTGTTTGCGCCGGCCGGGCCGCCAGCGCCTTCGTCGGTAAGATCAGTCTGTTCGAACCCGCCGCCCGCCAGTCCAGCGCGAATCGCATTAGTGACGCCCGCGGGCGTTTGGCTTCTTCCGCCGCCACCTCTGCGCCCGCCGCCCCCATTTGCGTCCGCACCTGCATTGGCATTCGCCGCGTCACCCGACGGACGGGGATTTCGCGGCGCGCGCGCTGCTTCAGGCTTCCCGGTCAGCTCCGCCAAAGTTGCGACGCGCAGCACAATCGGAATCGGCCCGGGCGGCACCACCGGAATCTTCACCACCAGCGAGGCGTTCGCAAATCCCAGCTGGTTTGCTTCCACGCGATAAGACCCTGCCGGAATTTGCGGAAATTCGAATTTCCCGGATTCGTCCGTCCAGCTCAGCCACGCTTTATTCGTTTCGGTATTCACCAGACGCACCGTCGCAGCGGGCACTGGCGTGCCTTCCGGAGTGCGCACCACTCCACTCACCTGCTGCAGCGCACCGCCAGGCTGCTGCGCCCCAGTCAAATATCCGCAGGCGAGCCAAAATAGCAGCAGCGCCAGCACCTTCCCTTGGTGGCGGTTAAAAATGACGTTCCCTCGAGCCGATAGCCTTACGCGTATACACCGCAATTGTATGGGCAAATGACGGCACTTCTCACGAAATCTGAAAGCCCGCGCTGCTAACTAATTCAGTTTCAATGGCGCGAGAGTTCCAGAATTCCGGGGACACGGACGCCTGCAAGTGTCTGCGACCACACCGAAACGCGAGGAAGGGAACTTCCCACAAAATCGCGGAACTTTTGCAGACGAAAAACAGAACTAGGGAAAAGGTAGGGTGGCACAGCGGCCGCGGAGCACCATCAGCCATATATTTGTAAACGCTGCTGGCAACCTTTAACAATTCTAACTGCATCTGTTCGGTAAAAATGGCGGGGAAAAACGGGTGATGCGGCAGCAATCGATAAGTCAGAGGTTAACGAAGAGATACACTTCGGCGACAGCTCTTGTGGCCTGCGCCGGCGCGCTGCTATTCGGCTGTTTGGGCGGACCCGCGCAAGCCCAGGGCGTGCAAACCGTGCTGCACGCGCGCGGGAGGGTGTTTCCAGAGGTCGGTCGCGGCGCGGAAGCCATCGAACGCGATCCGGCCGGTCATTATTATGTGCTGGCTGCCCCGGCCAGCGTCATCTGGATCTATAGCGCGGACGGAAAACGCATCGGGCAAATTCCCAGCGCCCAAGCCGCTGGCGACGCCGCCATCAAATACGCGGTGGACTTCGACCGCGACGCCGCGTCCGGCCGCATTTTCGTCGCCGACCGCGGCGCGAACGCGGTGAAGATTTTCACGGCGGAGGGCGCGCTGGAAGCCAGCGTCGCGGTGAACGCGCCGATGTCCGTGGTGGCGCTGGCGAACGGCGAATTCGCGGTGGTCACGTTGCGCAGCGATCACCTGGTGCGCGTGATGAACGAGCACGGCAAATTGCTGCGCAGCTTCGGCAACATTTCCGACGCGGTAAGGGATCCCAGCCAGCTGACGATGCCCGCGCTCAGCGCTTCCGCGGATTCCACAGCAGGCTACGCGGCGGGTTATTCCACCAGCGCTCCGCCCTCCTACGCCATGGATATCGGAAAACTCTACAGCGGCGCGCCGGGTGATATTTATTTCGCGTTCACTTTGTTGAAAGATCCGAAATTTCGAAAATACGATCGCTTCGGCTACGCAGGCTACGAAGCCGAAGTTTCCGCGAAGGAATTAATTCCCGATATCACTCGCGATAATTCCCAAGTCCAGCTGGGCATGCGCGTTTCGGGAATGGCGGGGCCGGGCGAAATGTTTTCGTTCGGCAGCATGTACTCGGTCGGAAGCGGCGCCCCCATGTTTACGGCGAACGGCGGGCGTGGCGCGGGCGGTGGCCGCCGCGGCGGCTCGGCGGCGCCAGCCAGCACTGGCGGTGCCGCGCCTGGCAGCGCTGCGGGTTCCGGCGGCAGCAGCGATACAGATGCCGCAACGGGCGGGACGACGAGCAGCGCGTCAGGATCAGCGGATGGCTCCGACCTGACCGGCTCATTATCGGCAAACAGCAATAACAACAACAGCTCGTCGACCACTTACACCTCCAGCACTACTCCGGACTTTAACGCCTTGCTGGGCGTGGGGGGACCGGGTGGAGGCTTCGGCGCGCCAGGAATTTTTGGGCCTGGAGCCTTCCCCGGATTTGGCGGCGGATTTGAACATCATATGATTGGCGCCGACGCACCCGGCGGCGCAGGCGCGGCGGGCGCAGCGGACGAAGCTGGTCACGGCGCCCCGGGAGGTTTTCCCGGCGGCCATGCTGGCGGACCTGGAGCAGGCGGCGGAGCGGAAAATCCCGGAGCGGGCCACGGCGAGTTCGGCGAGCATTACGGCCACGGCTTCCGGCAAGAGGGCCTGAACAGTTTTGCCGGAGTCGTGAAATTCACCGAACGCGAGCCGAATACCTCGGTGACGCCGGTGATTCGCGCACTGGGCGTGGATCGCGCGAACCAGCAAGTGTGGGCCTGCATCGCAGATATGCTGCTGCGCTTCGATCGCGAAGGAAATCTGCTGGATACTTATCGCGTGGCAACGACCCAAGGCGCCGCGCTGCAACCCGTGGGTATCTTGGTGGAACCCGATCGCATCTTGCTAGTTTCCGATCCCGCGGGAATTTACGAGTTTGCGCGTCCTGACAAGCTGCCGGCTCCCAGCAAACAATCCGGCGAACCTGAGCCCGCCTCACAGTAATTTTTCGCGAGAGCCAATCGCTGCGTTCAGCTGAGGATTGCTTCCGATATGCCGTTCTTCAGTAACTGGCGAACTGCCGGCAATCACGGGCCGGCTGAAATAGTAGCCTTGCGCCTCGTCGCATTGGTGGGCCTGCAGAAATGTCAGTTCTTCCAGAGTTTCCACTCCCTCGCTGCCATCCTTGCGCCGTGCCGTCAGTTCAATGCCCGTGCCGATCTGCTGCGGCAGCGCTTCCGCCGCGCTGCGCGTGCCGTCTGCGATCAGGCGTTCAGCGAAACCCTCGGGAATGATATTTGTCACCTTCTGTCCAACCAATTCCTCGCGCTGGTATCCGAATCGTTTCTTGGCCTGTAGGTTCAGCAGCACGATTTCGCCGCCTGGATTCACCACCACCATCGCGTCCGGAGCCGCCTCCAGCAATCCGCGGTACTTCGCTCCCGACTCGCTGCGCGTTTCCTCCGCGAGCTGCAATCGCGAGATGTCGAGCTGCACGCTCCAAGCGGCGGCTGCGGCGATCAAGAGGCCCAGGGCGGTTCCGATCATCGGGGTCGTCTTAGTCTGGAGTAAGCGCGGTTTCGCACCCGCGTCGCGCAGTTCCAACACCCGCAACTCCTCCGCCTCCGTCTCTGCAGCACGTCTTGAAACTCGCCCATAATCCTCTCGCCGTCTCCCGCTCGAATGTAGTCCGCCGCCACCTCCATTCTCTTGGTACGCCGCAGCTCAATGGCGGATTCCGCGAACTGAATCTTTTGGCCGGCCAGTTGCACCGGGATCGTAATGTTGCGCTGCCGTGTGGCGTTATCCACTGTCAGATTTCGAACGGTGGTCTCGAGCTGGTCGGCGTGGGCGGCCGCGTCGCGATAGCTCTGCAGGGTATTCTCATCACCGGTAAGCAAGAAACCGCGATCGCTCGATTCCACCCGGCGCATCTCCAGGAGCAAATCCTGGAGATTCTCGATCGCCTCGTGGCTCTGCCGCACCCGATCGTAGCTTTCACTGGATAAGGCGATGCCGCGATAGGAAATCGCACTTACAATCAGTAAGGCCACAATGGCGAAACCGAACGCCCGTTGCACCGTGTGATTTGACAGAGACTTCGTCTGCATCTAACACCACTTTGGGAAGGGCGCTGCTATTCCTCGCATGACCCTGAAGGCTGTAAGGGGGCAGCGCGTAGCCACGACGGTATTTGTTTGGAAGGGATTCCAATCGTAATGCGCGCCTAAAGCGAGGTCAGGCCGCGTTTGCCTGCTGGTGTCGCATAGACAATCAGCTCTGAACTTTCGCGGCTCAATGCTTGCGGGTCATTCGTAGATCAAGCGCTGCAGACTCTAGCCTGTGAAGTAGATTAATCCGAGCGGACGGCGTTCCACGGAGCGTGTTGGCCGTGAATTCCGTAGAGGCCGGACATCGTGTTTCCATCGATCTTTCCGCGGAACGTGAGCACGTCGTGAGTATGGGTGCTGAATTCGATGTGATGAACATTCACGAAGCCTTCAATTCCGCCAGACTGATGCGGGCCCTTGAAATGTCCGGAAAGCTGGTTCCCAAATTGCTGGATTTGCACGAACTTTGTGGAACCGCCGGGCTGGTCAATGTTCTGCGCGTAGATTGTCCAGTTTCCTGAAGCGTTGTCCGGCCCCGGCTCCGGTTGTTGCTGCTGGGCGTCCTGCCTGGCATTTGCAAAGTCGGCCGCCAGGCTAAGCTCCATGTTCGCCTGCGACAAAAAATCCTTCGCCTTTTGCGCATGACCGCCCAGTTGATCATTGTTAGCGCTCTGGGCCATATCGATTCGCTGGTACGCATCCACGATATCGCCTTGCGCCGCAGCAAGGTTCCCATGCCGATTCGGATCGATGGTCACGACCGGGGCCTGCGGCGCTTGCGCATCTTGCGCGCCGAGCAACGGGCCGGCGATCACGGCGGCAACGATCAATCCGCCGGTTATTATTTTTTTCACATTCATGTGGTTGGGCCTCTTCGGCTTTTCTAATCCCACACCGCAATCACGATTCGGCCATCATCTCCGATCACAATCGTCAGACGATTCGGGTCAGAATCGAGCTTGCCAATTCCTTCCGTGGGTTTCACCACGTGCAAAATCTTCGGCAGAGTTTCCTCGTGAATCACTTCGTTGGCGCTCACTCCGGAGGGCGCAGTTTCGCCCTTCGCCACGAAGTACTTGCCAACGCAGTCCGTGCAATCGGCTGGCGGTGGCGGTGCTTCGGCGTAGCCCGGTATCGCCTTCAGCGTAACGCGATTCGTCGCCCCGTGGACGCGCACGCCCTTGAACGGATGCCCAGGCTCGAGCGTGAAAACAGCCTCGATCACCGGGCTTTTCGATGGCGACGTGGAATTTGCCGGCGCCTGTGCGACGAACGCCAGATCCAGCATTCCATCCGGCGGCGTTCCCTTGGTAAGCGGAACCAATTCGGCTTCCTCCCAACCGTCGGTGCTGGTTATTCCGCGCACCCGTATCACGTCCAGCGTCGGTGCATGCGTGCTGCTCATCGCCTCGACGCTCGTCACCCAAAGCACCGGCGCCACTTTCGGCGTTTCTGCTTCCTGTTGCTCCGGTTCTTCTGATCCTTCTGGAGGTGCTCCGCTCTGAGCCGTCTGCGGCGCTTGACCTTTTTTCGGCGCAGTAGAGCCCGTCTGCGCAAACGCACAAGTACCGAAGAGACATACGCCAAATACCACCGCGGCAATCATCCACTTTTTCATCGCGAACCTCGCTGAATCAGGTGTATTGCAACATCCGGAGTATCTGATCCGAATTTTTTCAGGCCTGCGCCGCGCGCGTGCCGTGCCGCCAATGTCATTAACGCGCGCCTTGAAACTTGTCTGCCGCGGCCACCGCCGCAAGCTGCGCTCCACGGGCGATCGCGCCATCAATGCCGCCTTCCAGGCGATCCAGCGCATGCAGAATTAGGTCGGTAGGCACAATCTGTACCAGGCTGCAAAACGCCGTGCGGCTGCTCGCAAAACTGCCGTTCTCGGCGAGCTTGTTCACCGGCGCGCCGCCGCCGCAAACCGAAAAGTAATCGCACTCCTTGCGGCACAGCGCGACGCCCGCGGCAATATCGCGCGTCATCGCCTGCATCGCCGGACTGCGCAGCATGTCTTGCAGCGACTCCGAAAGAATATTGCCAACAATAAAATCGTTGTATTTGGCTTCCTTGTAGCCCAGCAATTCCGGAGAAAAGCTCGAGACGTTACCATGGCAATCGATGTTCACCATGCCAAAAGGCTCCACCTGTGCATTCTCCGCACAGCTCTGTTCCGGCCGGAAAATTCGCGGGATCATCCCGTCAATCTCACGGATGAACTGAATCCGGGAAGTCTTGCGCGACAAAGTCCAGAACCGATCCAGAAAATAGCGAAAGCCCTCCGCCGGATTGCTGCTCGAAAGCAGCCCCGACACATAAGTTCCCTCGGACTCCTCCACATTGAAACAGACGTCGTCGATCCCTTCGGAAATATAAAAGTCAAGCAGCTCATCCGGCGCGCGCATGCTTTTTTCCGAAAGCACGGTGATCACATGGAAGGGAACTCTCTCGCGGCGCAGCAACCGAATCCCGGCAATGGTGCGGTCAAACGTTCCTTTGCCGGCGCGCGTCACCCGATTTGCATCGTGCAAGTGCCGCGGCCCATCGATGCTCACACCCACGCCAACGCGCCATTTCTTGATGAAGTCGCACCAGTCCTGGTCAATCAACATTCCATTGGTCTGAATGGAATGCCGCAATTCAATCCCGGAAGGACGCAGCGCCTCAATGGCGTCGAAAGCGGCTTCATAATAAGAAGTCGGCAGTACGAGCGGTTCACCCGCATGCCATATTACTGTGAGATAAGGGCTCGACCAGCCCGACACGAAGATTTCTTCGAATATCGCAATCACCGTCTGCAATGGCATGACGGTTTTTGCATCCCGCTGCGGCAGATAGCAGTAGCGGCAATTAATATTACAGAACGGCGTCGGTTGCAGTACGACGGTGTGGATCAGCGGCGCCGCATCGGAGGATGTCGGCATGTCTCGCCCCGGCGCATCCACGAAAATTACCAGTTATGCCAGAAATTGTGCCAGTTGTGCCAGCCGTTATGCCAATTGTGCCAGCCGCCGTTGCCCCAACCCCCGTTACCCCAGCCCCCGTTGCGCCAACCGCCATTGCGCCATCCCCAGCCGCCGCCATTTCCCCAACCGAAGTTCGGCCATTCTCCCAGCAGCGCGACGTCCGTCGCACCATCCTTTCGGTCCTTGAACTCGATCTCGGAAACTCCCGCGCGAATCTCGCTCAGCCGCTCGGCGACGCTCGCTACAGGCGCGTCATCTTTTCGATTCACCGACGCAGCTTCCGCCTGCACAGTCGCCAGCAACGTCGAAATTCCCAGAACACCGGCGGGAAGCAGTACGGAAAGCGCTTGTTTGACTCGGCTACGCACGGTCATAGGCAGGCTCCGTCACTTCGGATGCGCGCAAACTATCACCGTGCCTATATCTCGTCAACTTCTTTTATGTAAATTCCAAGTCAACGAAAATCCGCCACCACCATCACGTTGCCATTGCCTTCGCCCTTGGGCGGTTGGTGATCGCGATGCCCACCCCCTGGTGCCTTGCCTCTAGTCACTCTGGTTTGCCCTCACTCGGCACGATCCGCACGGATTTCATAATCTCCAACAGGTGCGTATCTATAAAACGCAGCTGTGCCGGCGTGAGGCCTTCGATGTCGTCCAGCGAAGCTACGGCCACATCCGTTTCGAATAGATAGCAATTCGGATGCGCGTACGTTGCGTAGAGCTTCCCTGAATTGGACTGCGACATTCCTGCCTCGCCGGTTTCGCGCTCGGAAAACGTACGGCCTCCGAACACCACAGTGCGATGCTCAGCCGTCTGCGATATTTCGGCCGCCCTGGCATCACATTCCGTCGCATTCGCCGCCGCAGCGGCCGAGTAAACGATGCCGAAGCCCTCGAGGTTCGTTGCGGAATACGGGCCCACCACGCGGCCGCGGGGGAAGCCACCCTCCTCGTATCCAAATCCCGCAATTGGCTTTGGCGTCGCATCACTCAATGCGGGTGGATTATAGCCAAACTGCGCCCTGGGCTTCCAGATACGCGGATAGCGAAAGGTTACGCCGTGTTGCTCGTCGGAGTACGTCGCATCCAGCGTCCAAACCTGCGTCAATGTAAATGGCGCGCCAGGCACAGCCGGCTTTTGCGCGCTTCGCTCTCGCTGCGAAATCGAGGGTAGAGCGACGAACGCAAAAAAGAAAAACGCAAGAATCCGCATGGGCTTTGCTCCTGTTGCCCGCAAGGATTATCTCCCAATGGAGCGGCTGGCGTGCGGGGGTTCCTGACGCTGGGTCTAAACCCCCACTCTTCGCATGAAACAGAGGCGCGAAGGATGGGCCACCCGGAAATTCAACTGCCCGCGTTTGGGCGGTGTCGAAGGGTGTCCCACCCGCCGTGCGTGACAGTGACGGACCCTGCGATCACCGGCAAAGCGAATTCGCAAGGCATATCGAATGGAGGATGCCCTCTAGCTCCGAAAAAAAACACCTGTCCGTCTAACACGGTGGTCTCCATGGGTCGATGCAACACCATCTAACATAAAACCTGTGTTCAAAGGTGGTGTGTATGACCCAAGGAAAACGGGTGGCGCTTTCTGCGGCGCAGCGGACCGAGCTACGGAGCCGTTGGAAAGAGGGGCAGGGAAGAGCCGGGCAAGCTGTCGCTCCCGCACAGATCGCATGTGTCATTGAGTTGATTGAGATATTTGCCAGCGGATAATCGCGGCAGAAATGCGATTGCCCGACGTAAATTAGATGGCGCGGCGTCAGCCGTTTGGATGGAACGGCATCCCAGGATGCCCTTCGCTTGCCGGCTCTGGCGTATCTATGTCAAGATTCACCACGATCGGTTCTCGCCCGTTGCGGACCACCACTGCCTCGCAGATCTCGTCCGGGCTGGCATTGATCTCCTGATGCGGCACGTAAGGCGGCACGTAAATGAAATCCCCTGCCTGAGCTTCTGCGCTGAGTTCCAGGTGATCTCCCCAGCGCATGCGTGCGCGGCCCTTCACAATGTAGAGCACGGTCTCTAACGCCCCGTGATGGTGCGGTCCGGTTTTGGCTTCAGGATGCACCACAACGGTGCCAGCCCATAGCTGGTTCGCGCCGGTGCGTGCGTGAGTGATGGCCGCGGCTCGCGTCATGCCAGCTGTTTGCGGCGTGTCCGTGTCGAGTTCGCCGGCACGCACGATCTTGACTCCGTGCTCCTTCCAATCCATGAGAGCCACCTCTGCCTCTTCAGGCCGCGCCTACTTTTCGATCACGCCACAGGCGATGCGAGCACCGGAATTCCCAGCGGGATCCGTCTTGTAATCGTCAGGATCTGCGTGAATCACCAGCGCGGTGCCGCCGTCGTGAAAAATGGAATTTGGTCCGTCAGCAAGTGCGGCGTTTGGGTCCAGCAGCGACGCCTTGCCGGTCCCGTCTGCACCCACTTTCAGCATCAGCAAGTCTCCCGCGTGCGGCCCTTCTGGATTGTCTTTTCCGTGATGCTTGGCAGTCGGATTGAAATGCGGACCCGCACTGGCGAAAGCCGGACCTTCACATTTGCCCACGTTGTGGACGTGAATGCCGTGCAACCCCGGCGTCAATTGCGACACCTTGACGTCAATCCGAATGCCGCTGCCGGCTGAATGAATCTGTGCCGTACCTATTTTCTGTCCCTGTGCGTTCACGATATCCGCGTGCGCGGACTGGCCAAACCCTGTGGTGGCCCACAAAAGGCCTGCTGCGAGAACATAAATGTGCATTGACATGAGAGCCTCCTTTTTCATTTACAAATCCAGCTCAAATATACATCCACCCAGGTGTTCGATGCTTTCGCACTTTCGCCGGATGCGGCAAAGGACCGGTCACGGATGGCGTGAGCCTCGGTCGCTCGCGAACCCCGCGCCAGTAATAGCGAATTTCTAAAAGCTTGACAGTGTCCAACGGTTCGAGAGGAGAACCCCGCCGACCAAGAGTTACGTTCCCCACGCTTAATGCCGCATCCTCCTTGCCGCCAATATCTTGCGTGCGTACTCAGTTCGCGTTGCCGAACGGCACGGCGCATGTTAACTAGTAGAGGATGGTCTAGATCGAATCCGCAACTCAGACCAAAGGCGGCTCGCAATGAAACCAATCACGCAGGAAAACGACAAGCTTGGATTTATCGGGATCGGCTTCATGGGACACCCTATCGCGCGGAGGTTGCTGGAATCCGGCTTCCAGCTGATGGCGTATGACCGGAACCGCAGTAAAGCAGAGGAGCTGATTCAATATGGGGGCAGCGTCGCACAGAGCGTTGCAGAACTTTGCTCCAGTTGCAATGTGGTGTTGACGTGCCTGCCGAACGATCAAGTCGTGTTGGACATTTATAGAGGACCCGGCGGCGTTTTCGCGAGTGTGCTGCCCGGCTCGCTGGTGATTGATACGAGCACGGTATATCCCGATACCTCGCAGGAACTTTCAAAGCTGGGATCACAGCACAGCGTTGAGGTCCTGGATGTGACGATTTCGGGAAGCACTCCCGTCGCCGAAAAGGGGTTGCTGACCCTGTTCGGTGGCGGAAACAAGGAGCGCTTTGACAGCGCCGAGCCGATTTTTCGGGCAATTGCGCATCAGTATTTTTATCTGGGTCCCAGCGGCTCCGGAGCAAAGATGAAGCTCGTGGTGAATACTTTACTGGGAATTGGAATGCAGGCGATTGCCGAAGCCGTCGCACTCGGCGAAAAGGCAGGTCTTGATCGCAAGCGGTTGCTGGAGGTGCTGGCCAAGACCGCGGTCGTCGCCCCGGCTCATGTGGGGAAACTGGCGCGAGCGATAGCAGGAGATTACAGCCCACAATTTCCGATCCGGCTGATGGGCAAGGATTTCGGGCTGATTCTCAATCTCGCCTCCGCGGTTGGCGCGCGCATGCCCGCCGCGCGAGCTTCTGCTGAAATAAACGCACAACAATCGCAACAGGGAGAGGAGCAAGATTTTTCGGCGGTGATTCTGCAAATGGAAAAACACGCCCAGATCGCATCCGGCGGCAGCGAGAGCAAGTGACCGCGGTCAAAACGATCATCAGTTCTTCAGCTGTGGCGAACCAGCAACTAGAATCGATACGTAAATCCCACATTGCCAAAGATAGGCGCCGCGTTGTAGGTCAGCGAGTGGAAGAACGCCCCCGGCTCGAAGCCGGCGAGGTTAAACGCAAGGATGACGTGTGGCGCGGGAGACCAGCGAATCTCGAGATCTCCTTGAGCGCCGAGATAGCGCGCGCCGCTGGCGCCAGCCGGGTCAATCAGGGCCCCGCTTCCAAAAGCGTAGATCCCATCGTGCGTTGATTCTCTCCAGTACCAGTCCCAGGCAAAGGCGCCGGTGATGTTCGTTCGCAGCTGAAATTGAACCAGCGGGTGCAAATCGATCAGGTTCTGAGGTCCAAACGTGGGCACCATCTTGGGTGTAAAGTAACAGCCACGGGGGAAGAGGGAGTTGAAAGTTCCCAGAGCCTGATTCGCGGGATTGCCGTCGCCGCTATAAACGTCTGCGCGTAGCGTGGGACGAAGATGAAAGCGCGCACGATCGAACGTATATCCCGTTTCCGTTGACACGCTCCAAGCGTGAATCGAGGCGCTTCCGAAACTTCCCCACTGGTAGTTCGGTTCCCAGTTGTAATCCCAGCCTTTCCCAATTGGCCGAAATATTCTGGTTCCGATGGTGTGGCGAACTTCGTGGGCCGCGCCTCTGTTGTAGGTGGCGGACTTCGTGTCCAATCCGATGTAATAGATGTCGGCTTGCCCGCGGCTCACGATGGACGCCGGAACAGTGAGATAACTTCCCCATAGGCCTTGCGCGTGATTCGGCGCATCGTCGAAAAAACCGAGATTATTCAGGACGGGTTTGACGGCGAAGAGATCCAGCCTCACGTCCGAGTTTTCCGCGATAAAGCGAAATCCATCGAAACTCAGCTTCACGTTGGGGCCTTCGTTGTTGTCGAGCATGCGGCCCGTACCAAGAACGATTTCCTGACGTCCCGCACGGAGACTGAGTCCGTGTGGACTGCTCACGTGCGACCCGATCTCGACGAACGCTTGATGAACGTCACCGCGGTCTTCGTCAATTTGGGGTCGTGGGCCACCGTTCCTCCCGTCTTCGAAA
>Ga0209169_10000532_pt1 | contig 23311 bp, 17 predicted proteins | sample HubBroMetageWRM4_FD_188346 | JGI IMG/M metagenome (GOLD analysis project Ga0209169, IMG submission 188346) | Warmed soil microbial communities from the Hubbard Brook experimental Forest, New Hampshire - Hubbard Brook CCASE Soil Metagenome WRM 4... | ecosystem: Environmental > Terrestrial > Soil...
ATTCGTATTTCGTAAGCGCGGCGCAGGTACACTACACACACGATGCCGACGGCCGCGATCATCTCGAAACCGCAGAAGCCTGAGCTGTGCGAAATTCTTGCGGAGCTGCTGCAGTGGTTCGCAGAGCGCGGATATGAGTGTGTGCTCGACCCAGAGAGCGCAAGTTATCTGGACCGGCGGCAGGACGCGGTGGAGCGTCCGGAGATGCCGAGCCACAATCCGGAGATCTGCGTAACGCTGGGTGGCGATGGGACTCTGCTATCAGCGGCACGTGCGTTTGCACAGACCGAGACGCCGATTCTCGGCTGCAATCTTGGATCGCTGGGCTTCCTGACGGAGGTTCCGCTCTCGGAGCTGTTCGCGACGCTTGAGGCGTGGAAAAGCGGGACGGGATTCATCGACATGCGGCACATGATGCACGCGGAGTTGGTGCGGGACAATCAGCCGCCGCGCGAATTCCTGGCGCTAAATGATGTCGTGCTGGCCAAGGGTGCAATCGCTCGCATGGGCGAGTTCATGGTGGAGCTCGATGGGGCGTTTGTTGCGAGATTCCGGGCAGACGGTGTGATTGTGTCGACGCCGACGGGCTCGACGGCGTACAACCTCGCGGCCGCGGGGCCGATTCTGATTCCGTCGCTCGACGCGATGGTGCTGACGGCGATCTGTCCGCATCTGCTGACGATTCGGCCGATTGTGTTCCCGGGGCAGTCAGTGATCACGGTGACGGTTGATGTGGTTCCGCATGAGACCTACCTGACGGTGGATGGCCAGGAGGCGGTGGAGCTGTTGCTGAATGACCGGATATGTTGCCGGAGGTCCGAACGCTGTGTGCGGCTGCTGCGCCTGCGACCAAACGGCATCTTCAATGTGTTGCGATCGAAGCTCAGCTGGGGTGAGCAGTAAGCTCGAGATCTTCGGAGTCCGAAGATTCTGGCGCCTTGATGACAGGGTGGCGGGGACTCTTCAAGACGTGCGCGGCGGCGACGATCAGCAGCGCGAGAGGAACCGGAGCGAGCAGCGCAAACCAGTCCGGGATGCCCCAAAAGAACAGCAGGTAGGGCAGGATATAGCAGACCACGACGAGATAGGTGTGGATCCCTTCAGAGAGCAGCAGGATTGGGATGACGAGAATCGCTGCGTCGTATGAGGAAAAGTGATAGCTGAGCAGCGAGGCGCCGACCACGGCGATGCCGAAGCTGAGGGAAACGGTCTTGGCCCTGCGAACGACATATGCGCAGCACCCGAAAACGATCAGCGAAGCGAGCACGGTTACGAGAAAGGACGCGCTGGCTGAGAGGTGGCGAGCTCCGCAGATGTAGATGAGACCGTAGAGGTTGGGCATGCGCTGTGGATAGACCGACATGGCCTCCTGGACAGAGGGGCTCTGGTTGTGCGCGAGTGAGATCGTCGAGATCAATCCGGTGAATGCAACTACGCCTGCCTTTCGAACGAGAAAGACAGAGAGTCCCGCCAGCAGAGCACTCACCGCTGCGAAGCTGGTGAAGAAGCGGCGGCCGTAGCGGATTCCGAGGAGAAGACCGATGGGGATTGCGAGCTGCGGGCGAAAGATTGCGAGGCCGATGAAAAAGCCGGCACCCCACTCGTCGTGGTTCTCCAGGCGTTGCAATGCAAGACAGCACAGGAGCAGAAACAGGATGCTGTCCTGACCCACGATGATGGTTAGAAAGACGGGAAGAAAGGTGAAGAACGTGAAGGCGCGTGCGTGCCTCGCGAGTGGAAAGGCTGTGTGCCGTGGGCCGTTGAGGTATGCGAAGCCCAGGAGGATGCAGTTGACGGCGATGGAGGCTAGGTACGCCGCACCGTAGTGCAGCAGGGAAAAGGGAATGAAGACAAGCGCCTCGAAGGCGGGATGATAGAACGGTTTGACGCCAAGGATTGGTGAGACAAAGTGATCCTCGACCGCCTTTTGGAAGCTGAGGTCGTAGAGATGCGAGATGGCGGTCCTGGAGAGATGTCCGGCGGCGTAGAAGGCGCGGAAGTCATAGCCGCGAGCTGTTCCGTTGACGAGAGCGATGCCGAGCAGCTCCGAGCACAGCAGAAGAACACACCAGCCCTGGAAGGCTTTCGATCTGAGGACACGCATCACAACGTCTGCCATGGAAGAGGCAGCCAGTTTATGGGGACAGGAAGATCCCAGGAAAGAAAATTCCGGGGGGGACTTGCAAAAGATTTAGAAGGGGAGATGGTGCGCCCGGAGCGAGTCGAACGCCCGACCTACTGGTTCGTAGCCAGTTGCTCTATCCACTGAGCTACGGGCGCACATTGCAGAAGATGCAACCTGAATAGAATACAGGAAATCGCGAGTTTGCCGCAAATCTGTTGATGAAAACTAGTTTGCGGTGGGTTGCGGCTCGGGCGCAGGTTGCGGTGGTATGAGCGAGACGCGCTCTACGATGTCGAGGCCGGAGCGACGCAGCAGGCCATGCACAATGGCCTCCGTGAGGCGGGTTGCATCGTACTCAAGGCGGACTGTGCGGGCAGCTTCGTCGAACACGAGCCCGCGAATGCCGTACACCTCGCTAATGCGACCGAGCGCCATCATGGAGGCTTCGCTTGGGGGTGCGTCGTAACGGTACATCACGTCGAGCTGCGTCATGCCTCTATCCTAACAAGCCGTGCGGCGATTCTGAGGCGAGCTGTTTGAGGTAGCCGACAATCTCGGGGCTTGTCCATTCCTGCGGCCCGATGAATTTGCGGCGGATCATGCCGTTCTTGTCGATGACGTAGGTTTCGGGGAAGCGGGAGGTGCCGTACATCGCATTGGACCGCTGGTCGCCATCGCGGACGGTGAGCAGCGAGACGGAGTGTTCTTTGAGAAAGCGCTCGTAGGCAGTGGCATCGTCGTCGGTTGAGACTGCGACAATCTGGACTTGAGGCAGGTCGCGTTGCAACTGCTCGAGGCTGGGGAGTTCCTCGAGGCAGGGAGCGCACCAGCTGGCCCAGAAGTTCAGTACGACAACGTGGCCGTGGAATTTGGTGAGGTCGACGGCGTGCTCGCCATCGTTGAGCGCGAACATGGGGGCGCGGGTGCCGAGCTGTTCCGGATGGCTGCCGCGATCGCAGCCTGTCCCGATGAAAATGAGCAGCGCCGCCGCGGCGAACAGGCCCGTGATCCGCTGCCTAGCTCGGAACGCACTCGAATTCTTAGCCATCCTTCCTATAATACGAATCTGTGTCCGACCGGCCCAACTCCGACCCACCGAAGCTCAGTCCGATTCTTGGCCTTCCTGTTGATGATGAGCTGTTGCGCACGGTGCCATCTGCCGCAACCGAGACCGCGCGCGTGACGCCGATGGGCGAAGAGGTTCGCTTCGAACTGAGCGTGATTATTCCGGCGCGCAACGAGGAACGGAACCTTCCGGTGTGTCTCGAGAGCCTGCTGGTTCAGGATTCGACCCTGTTCCCGCTAGGCACGGATTGGGAGCTGATCGTGGTCGACGATCACTCGACGGACCGCACGCGAGCGATTGCGCAGGAGGCTGCGGCGAAGCACGAGGGCGTTCACGTGCTGGAGGCACCGTCTCTGGCTGCAACACAGGGTGCCTTCACGGGCAAGACGAACGCGTGCTGGTTTGGCGCGCAACACGCGCGGGGAAGATGGCTACTCTTCACGGATGCAGACACGGTACATGAGCCGAACGATCTTCGGCATGCACTGCATGAGGCAGAGAGGTATCAGGCAGCTCTGTTGTCGTATTCGCCGCGGCAGATTGTCTCAGGACCGGCGCAGCGTGCTCTGATGCCGCTGATCTTCTCCGAACTTGCGAGTGTCTATCCGCCGGCAGACGTCAACGACCCGAATAAGAGAACGGCCGCGGCGAACGGGCAGTTTCTGCTGGTGGAACGCGGAGCATACTTTGCAATCGGCGGACACCGGGCGGTCGGAGGATCGGTTCTCGAGGATGTAGATCTCGCTTGGAACATGAAGCGCGCCAAGCGGACGATTCGTTTCCGCTATGCTCCGGACGCGCTGAGCACGCGGATGTATCGCGGGTTCGGCGACATGGTGGAGGGATGGACAAAGAACCTAGCGCTGTTGTTTCCGCATGCCTTGCGGCTGGCGGCTTGGCGTGCGCTTGATGTCCTGCTCTTGCTGCTGCCGCTATTGATCTGGCTGCTGCCGTATCTTGTGCTGTGGCAGCGAGCGGCGATTGTGCTGCTATGGCTGCGCACCGTGATTCGCTTCTATACTCGGGTGGCGCGTTCGCACTTCGGATTCGTCAACTGCGCGCTATCGATCTTCGGAATTCCGCTGTTCATTCTGTTGCTGGCGAGGAGCTGGATGCAGCATCATCTCTTCCACCAAGTAGCATGGAAGGGAAGGGCCTATCATACTGATCGGTAACCCTTTATTTGTAACAAGAACGGAACCCGTGCATCTAATAGCGTAGTACAGTTTTGCTCTTATGATTCTGCTGACACGTAAAGCCGAGTTCTCCGCCGCCCATTTCTATTTCAACCCCGCATGGAGCGAGGAGGAGAACGAGCGAGTCTTTGGCCGGTGCGCCAATCGCCAGGGGCATGGCCATAACTACACGCTGGAGGTCACAGTAGCCGGCGAACCCGATCCTGTCTCTGGCTTCGTCGTGGACCTCAAGGAGCTCAAGGACATCTTGGAGAGCGAGGTCCTCTCCGTGTATGACCATCGGCATTTGAATTTTGAGGTGCCTGAGTTTGCTTCGACTGTCCCGACTACAGAGAACATTGCGGTCGCGATCTGGCGCCGGCTGGACGGCAAGATCCCCAATGCGAAGCTTCATCGGGTGCGCGTGTACGAGATCGCGGATCTGTTCGTGGACTTCTACGGAGAGGGTGCATGATGAAGAGAGAGCCTCACGCACACCTGTCGCGCCGATATCATTTTGCCGCGTCGCACCGATTGCATGTTGATGCACTTACGCCTGAGGAAAATTGGGCGACCTTCGGCAAATGTAACAATCCCTACGGCCATGGGCATGATTACACCGTGCAACTGACGCTGGCCGGTCCGGTCGACCCGGTAACGGGTATGGTTACGAATCTTGCCGACCTGGATGCATTTGCGGAACGTGAGATGTTCGCACGCTTCGATCACGCGAACCTGAACACACTGGAATGTTTCCGCGACCTCGTACCGACAACAGAGAATCTCGCGGCAGAGATATGGCGCATCTTCGCCGAGTATCCGCATGCAACGTTAGAGCGTGTTCGCATAGAAGAGACGAGCAACAACTCGTTCGATTACTTCGGCGCGGGCTCGCAACCAAAGGCCGCAACATCCCACCTGTAAGTCAAATCACCTGTAAGCCAAAAACTGATGACGACAAAACCGCCCGTAGAAAAACCAGGCCCGGACCGTTCGGGCGAGACGCCTTCACAACGTGCCGCCGAGGCGACGCACGTAGAACTGGGGCAGGCGTCGCTTCAACAGATTTATGCGGAGCTCTTGCACCGCATCGGAGAAGATCCATCCCGCAATGGGTTGGCGCGAACGCCGGAGCGCATGGAGAAGGCGATTACCTTTCTAACGCGCGGCTACGGGCAGACGGTCGAAGAAGTGGTACATGGGGCGCTTTTCGATGTCGACTATGACGAGATGGTGATCGTGAAGGACATCGAGTTCTACTCGTTATGCGAGCATCATCTGCTTCCTTTTTTCGGCAAGGCGCACGTTGCCTATCTGCCGGAAGGTAAGGTGATCGGGCTGAGCAAGATTGCGCGCATTGTCGACCTGTTTGCGCGGCGGTTGCAGGTGCAGGAGCGGCTGACGCAGCAGATCGCGGAGGCCATCCAGGATGCAGTTCATCCGCAGGGCGTGGGTGTCGTTCTTGAAGGCCAACACCTCTGCATGATGATGCGGGGTGTCGAGAAGCAAGACTCGCAGACGGTGACGAGCTCGATGTTTGGCGTCTTCAAAACGCAGCAGCAGACGAGGAATGAGTTTCTCTCACTGATCGGCGCGCGGCCCTTCAGCCGTTAGACAATGGTTGAATGAACGGGCTCCTCATCATCGACAAGCCAACAGGGATGACCTCGCACGATGTGGTTTCGATTGTGCGTCGAGCCACGGGTGAGCGCAGTGTTGGTCACCTTGGAACGCTGGATCCGATGGCTACCGGTGTGCTTCCTCTGCTTCTCGGAAAGTACACGCGGCTCGCGCAGTTCTTTTCCGATTCGGACAAGTACTACACGGGCACGATCCGATTTGGCTTTGCGACCGATACCTTCGACGCTGAGGGTGAGCCGCAGTCTGCGCCGCGACCGCTTGCGCTGACACTTGAGCAGCTGCGTACGCTCGCCGAGCGTTTTCACGGAATTATCGACCAGGTGCCGCCGGCCTACTCGGCAAAGAAGATCGGCGGCGTGCCCGCGCACAAGCTCGCGCGCGCAGGCAAAGAGGTGCCGGTTAAAGCTGCGCGCATCATGATTCATAGCTTCACTCTTGATTCGCTTGAGGGTGACACGGCGAGCTTCACGATACATGTCTCGGCTGGTGGCTACGTGCGTTCAGTTGCGCATGAGCTCGGGCAGCACGCTGAGTGCGGAGCGCATCTTGCGTCGTTGCGGCGCACGCAGGCCGGGCCGTTTACATTGGCGCATTCGCTGACAGTGGATGAATTGAAGGCGCTTTCACCGGCAGAGATCGAAATGCGCCTCCCGCATCCTCGCGGGATGTTGCCGGACCTGCCGTCTGTGATTGTGGATGAACTCACCGCAGGCCGGATTCGCAATGGCATGCAGGTGAACGTGCAGGAACTCTCCTCCGCTCCGCTGATTAAGATCTTCAGCGGACCGCGTGATCTACTTTGCATCGCACGCCGCATTGCGGGAACGCTGGTGCAACCGGTTGTGGTGCTGGGGTGAAGAGCTATTTCTTCAGCATCGGCTGAATCAGTTTCTGGACGTTTGCCGCTACCTGCTTTGCTCCCTGGGCAGTGGGATGCACGCCGTCGGACTGGATATCGCCATCGACGCCGTAAACGTCTTGCAGGATGAACGGCAGCAGCGGTAGGCGAAACTGTTTGGCAAGCGTGGGGTACATCGCGTCGAAATGAGCAATGTAATCCTGGCCATATTGCGGCGGTAGCGAGATGCCGGCGAGGGCGACCTTGATACCGCTGTGCTGCAGCCGCTCGATCATCGTGGCGATGTTCTGCTGCACCATGGAGACTGGCAGGCCGCGCAGGCCGTCGTTTCCGCCGAATTCCAAGATAACGATCTGCGGCTTGTGCGCGATTACGCTATCAAGGCGTTCGAGGCCGTCCTTTGTCGTGTCGCCGCTGACCCCCTCGTTTACCACCCGATAGCGATAGCCCGCTGCGTCGAGCAGATGCTGCAGGTCCGCCGGATAGCTTGCTGTCGATTCAATCCCAAGGCCGGCGGTGAGGCTGTCACCGAAGCAGACGATCAGCGGTCTCGAATCCGCGGTTGAATCGGAGCTGGAGGCCAAGCTTGCGGGTGCGGGCGGATCTATTGTCGGCGAGGGTTGGGCACTTCGATCGGACGTGACAGCCGCGCCCTGCTCAGAAGCCGCTTTCGCGCTGTGCTCGGAGCTGCAGCCCGCGGGCACCAGCAGCCCGGCTAAGATGAGAACCAGATCGAGTCGTAGCTCGTATCTTCTAATCACAGCTTTAATCTTACCCAGAGGATCGCCTTTGCTCCCGGATTCGAGTTCAAGAAATTCCGACACTGCTTCCACTCCCATCATCGTTGTTGAAGCGTTACGTAAAAGTCTTCGCACCGGGTCCACGACGGTTGACATCCTGCGTGGGCTGGACTTCGTGATCACGCGTGGTGAGTTTGTTGCCATCATGGGCGCGTCCGGTTCCGGAAAATCGACGCTGCTCGGTTTGCTTGCAGGACTCGACAATCCGAGCTCCGGAAATGTGCGATGGCAGGGAACGGCGATAAGTTATCTGCCGGAGAATGAACTGGCACAACTCCGCGGCCGCACGATTGGCTTCGTGTTCCAGAGCTATCAGCTGATTCCAACGCTTACCGCACTTGAGAACGTGTTACTGCCATATGAACTCAACTCCGAGGCTGGCAGCCGGCGCGAGGGTTTGGCTCGCGCGCGTCAACTAGTTGCGTCGGTCGGGCTTAGCGAGCGGCTCGATCACTATCCGGTCCAGCTCTCGGGAGGCGAACAGCAACGCGTAGCGCTCGCCCGCGCCTTCATGCTGCGGCCGCCGATCGTGCTTGCCGATGAACCGACTGGCAACCTCGACTCTACGAACGGTCAGCACGTGCTCGATCTTTTGCTTGAACTGAACCGCGCGGAGGGAACTACGCTCGTGCTGGTAACGCACGACCCCGCACTTGCGGCGCATGCATCGCGCAGGATCATTCTGCGCGATGGCGAGATCGTCGCCGAAGAACGCACCGCAGTCGCAAGCGAGGTCTGACGATGGGGTCAATATCCTATTCGACCGCGGGACGCATCGCGACGCGTGAGCTTCGCAGCTCGCCGGGGAAGTTTGCGTTTGTCCTGCTCTCTGTTGCCATCGGGGTAGCTGCGCTCACTGGCGTACGCGGATTTTCGGCGTCTTTCCGTTCGATGCTTCTCTTGCGTGCGCGCGGCATCATGGCGGCCGATATCGCTGCGCGTATGACGGACGCGCCCACGCCCGGTGAGCAGGCATCGCTCGATAAGATTCAGGGCCTGGATGCAACGCCGGTTACCGAGATGCTCTCCATGGCATCGTCGACGACCTCGCTTGATCCGCTGCTGGTTGCGTTGAAGGCGGTCGATCCAACGAAGTATCCGTTCTATGGCGATGTCGTACTTGAACCTGCAATTCCGCTGCGCGAAGCTCTTACGGACTCCACCGTCGCGGTTGGCGATGATCTGCTTTTGCGTCTCCACGTTAAAGTTGGCGATTGGATCAAGCTGGGCAACGGTACCTTTCGCATCGCTACGGTTGTGACGGATGAGCCAGACCGTCTCACCGGCTCCTTTGCCGCAGGTCCACGCATCCTCATTTCGCAACACGCGCTTGCCGGTACGGGTTTGCTCGCGCCGGGCACGCGTGCGACGCGTCGCCTGCTATTCAAACTGCAGCCGACAGCGTCCGGACAACCTGCATCCGATTCCCATGTTGCCGACCTGCGTACTCAACTCGAGGCGATTCTCCCGCAGGCACAGCTCAGCGACTACCGCGAGGCCAATCCACAGCTCACTCGCCAACTGGATGGGGCCACCGGACTACTTTCGCTCATGTCTCTTGTCGCGCTCGTCTTAGGTGCAGTTGGTGTGGCGATGGCGATGCGCGCACATCTACAACAGCGGTTGGACTCGATCGCGATCATGAAGTCGCTTGGCGCGGGTTCGTCGCAGATTATTCGTATCTACCTGCTGCAGACGTTGTTGATAGGATTCTGCGGCGCTGTGCTCGGTCTGGTGCTTGGCCTTGGTGTGCAGCTCACGCTGCCGCTCTTTCTTGCGAAGCTGTTGCATCTCACGCCCGGCTTCCGGATTGACGCGCACGCTGCGTTGCTGGGTGTCGGCGCTGGCCTGCTTACGACTCTGCTTTTCACACTGCCACCGCTGCTGGATATTCGCAACGTTCGGCCGATCCTCATCCTTCGGCGGGCAGTAGAGAATGAGGAGTCCCCACTGTTCACGCGTGCGGCCAGGCACCTGCGCGGCTCGGGGCTGCAACTTGCGGCGACGGCGCTCATTCTCATTGGGTTGGCGGCGCTCGCCGCAACTGTTTCGGACTCGCGACAGGTGGGCGGCTTCTTTGCGGCTGGGCTGCTTCTGGCGCTACTTGTGTTGCTCGGAGCGGCGGCGCTGACGCTGCTGTTGCTGAAGGTGTTTCTCAACACCACGCGCCGCCAGCTTCCTTCCGTTCTTCGGCATGGTCTTGCGAATCTCTACCGCCCGGGTAATCCCTCTGCGGCTCTGCTGGCCGCGCTCGGGCTGGGGGTAATGCAGATTGCCTTGATCTCGATGGTGCAACGGTCGATCGTCGGCGAGATGCAGGAAACAACCGCGGCGAAACTGCCGAACCTCTTTCTCATCGACATCTCAACCGACGAGGTCGCTGGTGTGCGCGCGCTGCTTGCGACGCAATCGACGGTGCAGGGAACGCCGGAGATCGCACCGGTTATTTCCGCACGGATCGCCGCGGTCAACGACACGCCCTACCAGCAGCTTCACCTGAAGCACATGCCGCGTCGCGGGGTCTTGTCCGCACAGCTCACGTGGCCGCCAACACCCGATGCGCCACCGCCGGGCGATAAGGTCGTCTCCGGCAAGTGGTGGAGCGCGCAGCAGGGGGCCGATGCGGCGCACCCGATCGTCGCGATCGAACGTCAAGAAGCCGACCGTCTGAATGTGCATGTGGGGGACCGCGTAACTTTCATGCCGCTCGACACTCCAATCGTCGCGACGGTTGCGGTGCTCTACGAGGCCGACAGCCAGCACGCCTTTTCGCGCGCGCAGTTCGTCCTGCCCGAAGCTGTGCTTCACGGCCTTCCCGTGACTTGGTACGGTGGTCTGCATTGCGATCCCTCAGCAACTGGCACCCTGCGTCGTGTTCTGTACCAGCACTATCCGACGATTACAGTCATCGATGTCGCGGCCACTCTCGAGACCGTGCGTCAGGTGTTACTGCAGATCAGTTATGTGATCCAGTTTCTTGCCGGCTTCAGCACCTTCGCGGGCATCGTGATCCTCGCGAGCGCGATTGCGGGAACACGGTATCGCCGCATTCGCGAGGTGGTGGTGCTGAAGACGCTTGGAGCAACGCGTCCGCGCATTGCAAGTATCTTTTCGATTGAGTTCGCCGTGCTTGGTCTGATCGCAGCCGTCATCGGACTGGTCTTCGCAAACTGCCTTGCGAGCCTATTGCTAAAGCGCGTCTTCCACTTCGACTACCACCTGAATATTGGCTGGAATCTCGCTGCACTATGTTCGACCGGAGTACTTACGGTCGCTGCGGGCTGGCTCGCGAGTCATCGCGTATTGGGTCAAAAGCCGCTGGAGGTTCTGCGTGAAGAGTGAGATCTAAGAGTGGGCGCGGGTTGACCCATTGAGGCTACGCCCGTACACTCAATAAGGCGGCTGATTGTGGCTCCCGCCCGAGCCTGCAGCTGCCATATTCAATCTGAATTGCCCTCTCGTTCAATGGTAGGACAGTCGGCTCTGAACCGATCAATCGGGGTTCGAATCCCTGGGGGGCAACCAATTCAGTACTTTCCCGAACTTAATAACTTCATAAGAACAGGACTTGCGCAAGACAATCGTTACCTACTCATGTGACCTTGGCTTACGTCTGCGTAGGGGTGTTTCTTTGCCGCTTCTGCTTCCCATTCGCTATAGGTTGATTGCAGTATGAAGAATGCCTGCTTCTTCTGCCCCTGATCGGAAATCAGGCCCTTCCTGTTGAACCCATCCTGAATGCCAGGAAGTTGTCGCATCGGCGACCGGAAATCCATCAGGATCCATGGACTCAATCCTCGAAATTGTGGAATCTTCACCAGCATCGCCAGTTGATGTTGAAAGATGCTGGCCTGATACTCCTCCGTCCATCGCTCCGTAGCGGCGCCGTGTAAGCCCGCCTTGGCGTCGCCGCCGAACTCACTGATGATGACGGGCTTCTGGTACGCAATGTGCCAATGCGTCAAGTCTGCGTCTTGAGGAGTTTCCTCGTACCAGCCGATATATTCATTGATGCCGATCACGTCGAGTGCCTCACCAAGCGGATCGTCTACATACTTCTCGTGCCCTTCGGATCGTACCAGGAGCGCCGCTGTAACGAGCCTAGTGGAATCGAGTGAGCGTACGTCCCGGGCGAGCGTCTTTAGGAAAGCTGTTCGCTCTGGAGTGAGTGGGGTCTCATTCGCTACAGACCAAAGCACAATCGATGCCTTGTTTCGATCGCGGCGAATCTCTTCCCCAAGTTGCTGTTCGGCCTTCGCAAGCACGGAAGGGTCGCCGAATTCCTCTGCCCAATAGACAGGAATCTCCGACCACACCATCAACCCCAGCCGATCGGCGGCACGAGTCATCCGCTCATCATGTGGATAGTGCGCTAGGCGCACATAGTTGCACCCAAGTTCCTTCGCCCAGCCCAGCAGGGTGGCGGCATCCTGCTCGTTGTTGGCGCGTCCACCGCGGTACGGAGCTTCAGCGTGGATGGATATGCCGCGAAGGAACACGGGCTTGCCATTCAAAAGGATGTCGGTTCCACGCACTTCAATCGTCCGAAACCCCATCGTGTCGTCGAGTGTGTTTTCCCGCGTCTCCAGGTGCACCCTGTAGAGCCTCGGTTGCTCCGGTGTCCACAGCACAACACCATCGGCAGAAAGTGAGAAGGCTGCTCGATGGTCCGTGCCGAGCCTCGCGGAAACGGTACGGTTCAACTCGGGAAGGGAGACCCTTACTTCATCGCCTGTCTCTGCGCCTTCGACATGCACACTGCCTTCAATGGCCGTGCGCTCGCGGTTCAAATGTAAGTCGTAATCGTCAATGTATTTGGCAGGAACGTCAATCAGAGAAACGTCGCGTGTGAGTCCGCCGTAATTCCACCAATCCATATTGAGTGTAGGCACGCCATCCGCAATGCGTGTGTTATCGACGGCGATCACAATGAAGTTCTTGCCCGTATGGATGCTCGCGGTGGCGTCGCAATCAAAATCGGTGAAGCCGCCTTCGTGGCTACAAACCTGTTGTCCATTCACCCATGCAATCGACTTGTAGTTTGCCGCCCCGATATGAAGAAACGTTTTGTGACCCGCGATTGGCTGATAGGTGAAATCGCGCTGATACCAAAGCATGCCTTCGTAGTTGAAGAGCGATTCATGCTGTGTGTTCCAGTCACCAGGAACCTTCAGGGTTGGCGATTTGCTGAAGTCATACTCCACCAGGCCAGCACTGTTAGTCTCCGGAACACCGTCGAGGAAAAATCCATCCTTTCGGATCTCACGATGGAAGTTATACAGTCCGCCGTCATATGGGTCGACGATGTAGTGCCAGTCTCCATTCAGACTTAGTGCCTTGCGATGATCGGCATCGACCAGCAAAGTCGTGCGCGACTGCGCCTTTCCTTCCCATCCGCACACGACCCAAAGCGCCAGCATGCCAGTAACGAGACGACGATTCACAACAACTCCTTGATCAAAAAGAAAAGAGACGGTGGATGGGTTACACCCACCCACCGCCCGAGGAGGATTTCTGGTAAGTGATCTGCGCCGATTTGTACCGGTCACACTTGTCAGCATCGACGTTGAACTTTGGGGCGCCTGCCATCGCTCCGCTCAACATCTGCGTGAATTCGCTCTAGAAGGTCAGCCGGCCTCCCAACTGGATAATGCGCTGCGTGCCCGCCGCGGAGGTGATCTTGCCGTAGGTGCCCGACGCGAGGCTTGCGGTGGGGTTCGAGAGACTTACGATATTGAAGACATTCGTGGCCTCCGCGCGAAGTTGTAGCGCCACCCCACGCTCGAACGTGATGTTCTTGAAGATTCCCATGTCGATATCTTTGAATCCTGGCCCGTACAGCGAGTTGCGGGGTACGTTGCCATCGGCGCCACCCGGGCCGATGCCCCCCGCCAAACCTGGTCCGTTCGATGTGAAAGCTGACGTATTGAACCACTCAGTCAGCACGCTATTCGTGGAACAAACTCGGCAGCGATGAGAGTCGAGCACCGGATTTTGGCCGGGAACTGCATTCGGGCGTTGATTGTTGGTGCTGTCAAAGCTCTTGTTGGCTCCTGTCGTCGCGGTGAATACCCCGCCGCTATGTAGGTAAACAATCGGCGAGATTTGCCAGCCGTTGAGCAGTCCCTTGATGACCTTATTGCTTCCACGGGCGTAGTCGAGGTTCCATATACCGGACATCGCGGCGTTGCTGCGAATGTCGGCATTCATCGGGCCATATTCCTCCTGGAGCCCGCCGCCGATGGCGCCCAAAGAGTTATTGAACGGAGTGAATGGCGCACCAAAGTAGCCCGAGTCTTGTGGATTTGAAAGTCCGTCCACATCTGGCTCATAGCTATCGAGCGCGTGGCTCCAGACATAGAAACCGCTCATGCTGAAGTTGTGGGAGAGATGCTTAGACGCCGAAATTTGCAGCGAGTGATAATTGGCTGTCAGATTTGATAACAGCTGAGTGATCGACGCTCCCAGCACGCCGGTGCCATTGTTGATAGCGGCCGCACCAGTGGGACAAACTACGATGCAGGGATCAAACTGACGCCGTACGGCGATGCTGGTAGCTGACGTGCTTGGTGGCCCGAAGGCGGTTGAATACGGCGCGTAGTTTGCGTCGATAAAGTTGGGTAGTTGGTGCGAGAGCGCACCTACATACGCTACTGTCAGGGCTATGCTGCCGGGCAACTGTCGTTGCACGGATAGGTTGAACTGATAGGTGTATGGATACTTGAAGTGCGGCGCGATAGTTTCGGTGGCGCCGCCGGGCCCGGAGATGAATGTCGGTTTGCTGGGTGTGTAGGTGTACGGAAACAAGCCGCCACCCGGTGCCGTCGACGGGAAGTCTCCCGGATAGGAATAGAAATTGGTGACGGAATTGAGAGGACCCTCGCCGGTCTGTGGCCGCAGCGCGAATGGGATGGCATTTCCGGGTTGATTCCACTCATTGCCAGCGACTGTGCCGAAGAAGATGCCGAAGGCCCCGCGGACCGAGGATTTTCCGTCGCCAAACGGATCCAAAGCGAAACCCAGGCGTGGCGAAACGTGGTAGTACTTCGTGGAAATGATGCCGCGTGGGATGCCACTGTCACCCGGGAACAACAAACCCTTGGGCGCGAGCGGAGCAACAGTGGATTGCTGGCCGGGAATGAACGACTCCGTTCGGTTCAAGCTATCAACGGGAGGCGTATCGATATCCCACCGAATTCCAAGGTTGGCCGTAAACCGCTGCGTAAAGCGGTAGTCGTCCTCCGCAAACACCGCTGTGTGCCATGTGCTCAGATGAGTGACGTACGGCGAGTCCTGCTCGACCGAGGAGGCTTGGCCGGTAACCCAATCCGAAGTCACATTGCCTGTAGAGGTAGGCGCGGAGGTGGCAAAGCTGATGCTGCCGAAGTTCAGCAAGTCGGCGAAGAACATGGTCTTATCGAGAGCAAACTCACCGCCAACAGAGATGGCGTGCTTGCCCTTGGTTATGGTGACCATGTCACGCAGTTCATAGTTGTCAGAACCGGTGAACGGCCCCGCATTGGTCGTGGTCGCCGAGAAGTTGGTCTCAGAGATGCTGGGCAACGCGGGGGGCCCCTGAATGAGAAAATTGGAGCCGTACGAGGCAAGGGTCTGTGAGGCCGGGCCAGTCACTGGCAGATTGACACGTCCGCCCGCTGCCCGGGTGTACGTGAGCCATGCCTGATTGGCGATGCTTGCGCCGAATGTATGAGTGTGGCTCAGGACCAAATTGGTGCTGTTCGAGGCATTCTCATTGATGGTCCAGGGGACGTTGCCACCTGGAGAGTTGCCGAGCACGTTCCTCGAGAAGAAAAAGGTCACCGACACATGGTCCTTGTCGCCGAAGTTCTGGTCATACTTGCCCAGGTATTCGTTTTCGTTAGCCGGGATGGTGAAAAGACCCGAGTATGCCCCTCCTCCCTTCGCCGGATTTAGAGCGCCGTTCGGCAGCGGAATGGAAGATCCGATCTTGTTGCTGACGTTGTCCATGTTGGAGATGGTCGTGTCCAGCAGCGCCTGAGGGATGCAGTTCAGATGCGGAGTGGCGCAATTGGGGCTGGTGTTCACTCCGTTCACCTGGTTCGCGGGGGTGTGGGCCGCGCCTGGCGTATAAACCACGAAGCTGTCGCCGGTAAAATCGCCCAAGCGCTCGGCGGCCGTCGGCGTAAGAGCGCCTGTAAACACCGTTGACGTTACCTGGCGCAATCCGCCATAGCTGAAGAAGAAGAACGCCCTGTCCTTCTTAATAGGTCCGCCCACGGCACCGCCGAATTGATTGCGATGATATGGCGAAACAATGATCTGGCCCGCGGCATTATGGGCTGGTGCCCACGTATTAGCGTTGAAGTCGGTGTTGCGGTTGAATTCAAACAAATTGCCATGCCACCGGTTGGTTCCGGACTTGGTGATGACCGAGACGACAGCGGCTGAGAACTGGCCGTATTGCGCCCCGAACGCGCTGGTCTCCACACGGAACTCCTGCACTGCGTCGGGGTTCGGCGAGGGATTGCCGTAATTGCGCATGCCGGTGATGTTGTTTCCGCCATCGAGGTAGTAAGCCACCTCGGCGCTGCCGCCGTCGATCGAGCCGTTGATCTGCACATCCTGGATGTACAACCCCGTGGCGAAAGTAGGATTGCCGGTGGGGTTTGCGGAGGGGCTGTTATTGTTGGCCATCACTCCGGGCGTGAGAGAAACCTGGGTGTAGATGTTGCGGTTGACCAGGGGCAGACCCGCAATCTCATCTTGTCCGATTGTCCGGCCCAATACCGCGTCCGACGTGTTGATCTGCGGCGGAGTTGTCGTCACTTCGACCGTCTCAGTAGCCGTGCCGACAGCTAACGTAATCGGAACCGTCAGTTTCTGATCCACGTCGAGAGAAAGATTCTTTTGCACATATTTCCCGAAACCGGTCGCAGTCGCTTCGACGGTGTACGTGCCCACAGGGAGATTGTCGATGCGGTACTCGCCGTTGTCGTTGGTGGGCCCAGAACGCGAGAACCCCGTGTCCACATTCGTGGCTTTCACAGCGGCCTGGGTCACCGAGGCACCTGTCCGGTCGTTCACCGTACCTAAGATAGTTCCGGTAGTTTGTTGAGCCTGGACCGCCACGAAACTCGAAAACATCAGGACAGCCAGTGCCCACGAGCATCGTGCGAAGAATAATTGTGCGTAGTGAACCACCTGATTCCGGCTGTTCATCTTCATATTGCCTCCAATAGGACAGTGCTTCGCGGTCGCCCGTTTGCCGGATGCTCTACATTTAGTATCAATTCCGAACTATTTGGCTCTAGCATGCCGACGGCCGCACTTGGTGGTAACGAACGACGGCCACACTATCAACCCGGGGCGGGGCTGTCTTGTGAATTGCAAGTGAATGAAGGTTATTCGCGGATTCCGCAGAGAACGGCCACTGATCGGGCCCTAAAGACCACAGAAACAGCCCAATCCAAGCCGGCATTTGCCATGTTAGCGTTTGTTAGCGATTTGATAACGGGCTTCCTTTCAGCTGGTTAGGTATGGCAGAGTCTCGACAGCTCCTCTACCCGGCCTCCGCGAACGCAACAGAGAACGTGATTGATGGCTCAATTCTGGTAAAGGTAGAATCCCGGCGTGACACCATTCGAGACATCCCAGGTCGTCGAACCGCCGACCGTACGAGCAGAGGCTGAGCGGCAGGAGTATGAGTGGCTACTGAACTCCGGGGTCCTGGGCCGGTCAGGCAATTTGGCACGGGTGCTGAAGTACGTGTGTGAGGAGTACTTCCAAGGCAGGGCGGATCAAATTAAGGAATATACGATCGCGGTGGAGGCACTCGGGCGCCAACCGTACTTTGACCCTCAGACCGATACCATCGTGCGGGTAACCGTGCACTCCCTTCGGAAGCGGTTAATCGAGGTCTACCAAAATGAAGGTGCCGATCATCTGGTCCGGCTGGTGATCCCGCCGGGGCGCTATGCCCCTTCTTTTGTTCATCAACCTTCTCCCGATCGCACACTCGCAGAGAGCCCCGCACGCCAGGACGCGCTCTCGCGGGAAGGAAGCCATCCCAAAGCAGCGCAGGAAGCAGCTGGCGTCCCGCCACGGTCACGCCCTCGTAGCAGGCTGGCTTTCCTAGCTCATCCCATTGCCTGGTTGCTACTGACAACTGCGGCACTGACAGCGTGGTTTGGAGTAAGAGAGTGGAAGAAAGAGCGCCTGGCTCGACAGTCTGTTTCGGCCAATCTACCGGCCCCCGTGCCGCAGGCCACCATCCGCGCTTTGATGGGTAGCGACCGCGAACCGTACGTGGACCATTCGGGCAATACGTGGTCCGCGGCGAACTATTGCCAGGGTGGAACCAACGTCAACGTGCCAAGCCAGCGCATCGAAGGAACCGAGGATGCTCCCCTCTATTTCGGCGGCTTGCGCGGCATTGCGCACTGTGCCTTTCCCGTTACTCAGAGCATGTATGAACTGCATCTCTACTTTGCTGAGACGTCTGACCTTCCCATGGCGACCCGGCTGGCTTCGCTCTCCATTAATGCGGCGCCGGCTCTCAACGTGGATGTGGTGGATGAGGCCGGCGGACACAATATCGCAACGTCAACACTTGTCACCGGCGTGGCACCCGAGAATGACGGCTCCATTCACCTTGATTTCATCAGCGAGGTTTCCTTGCTCAATGCGGTGGAGATTCTGCCGGCGCCTTCCACCCGTCAACTCCCTGTCCGTATCGTAGCGGGCACGAATTCTTTCACAGATGACAACAAGCAGATGTGGTCATCGGACCGTTATTTCAGCGGCGGGCGTCACGGTCGTCCGCCCAAAGTAGCGAACATCAACGAACTCGGAATCTATCAATCCTCTCGCATCGGGCGTTTCCGCTACAACATTCCGGCCGTTCCAAACGCGCGCTACCGGGTCAAGCTCTATTTCCGCGAACCCTGGTTCGGCAAGCAGAATGGCGGAATTGGTGGTCCGGGAAGCCGGGTCTTTGACGTTGCCGGCAACGGTGTACTGCTGCTGAAGAACTTTGACATTCTGGCGGAGGACAACTCGAAGCCGATCGTCAAAACCTTCGAGAACATCCAGGCAAGCGCCAGCGGTAGGATCGAGTTGTACTTTATGCCGGTAGTGAATTATGCAGTCGTCAACGCCATTGAAGTCCTGCCGGAAGATTGATGGGAGTACCGAAGAGTGCGTTAGTGGATGGCGAGACTGAGAGCGTCGACGATTGCGGCCATCTGCCTTAGCACGCGTTCTTCGAGCGGCGGATTACAAGAAAGACGTCCAGCGTGAACGGTCCCTGAGAATACGGTTCGTCCGCGCCCCGAGCATGAACGGTGAAGAAGTGTCATGGGCTACTCTTTTACTGAAGCTCCGCTGTCCTTAGAAAATCAAACGTCCCGCCGGGATCCAGCCTTACTCCGCTCACGCGCGTTGAGTGCACAACTTCATTGTTCGGATACCAAAGCGGAATCGACGGCAAGTCGCGCGCCAGAATTTGCTGCACCTGGACGTACTCACGTCGGCGAGCTGCCTCATCTGTCTCCGCGTTCGCCTGCGCCAGCAGGGAATCGACCTGCAAGTTCGAGTAGTGTCCGCGATTGAACCCTTTCGGAGGAAAGCTCGAGCTCGCAAACGCATTGCGCAAAAAGTCTGGATCCTCGTTCGATCCAATCCATCGCAGCATGTACATCTGGAAGGCACCGCGAGTCACATCCGAATAGAAGGTCCCGAACTCCGCCGACCGAATCGACAACTCAATGCCAGCCGCGCGCAACTCCTGTTGCATCGCCTGTGCTACCAGCCGTGTCGTTTCGTCTGTAGAGGTTTTCAGCGTAAACCGCAGCCGGATGCCATCCTTATCAGGTTTCAATCCCGCAGAGTCGAGCAATTCCATCGCACGCGTCACATCATGCAGATAGTGCGGTAGTTCGGCGTCGCTCGCCGCTGCCCAATGCCCCCTGGGCAGCAGGGTGTTCGCAATATTCGCTTCGCCGCGCCACAGCGCTGCAATCAAGGCAGGTCTGTCGATCGCAAACGCAACCGCCTGGCGTACGCGGGGATCACGTAGCTTCGGATCCCGCACGTTGAAGTTCGCGTACATCACAATTGCCCCCGGGCCCGATTGCACGACGAGGTTTGGCTCACCATGCAGCGCGTGCACCATGTCTGGCGTCAGCACGTTGCTCTCGACATCGCCTGAGCCCTTCCTCATTTCCAGCGCTGCGGTAATAGTGTCCGGCACGACCTCAAATCGAACACGCTCAATCTTCGGAGAGCCTGCCCAGTAGTCGCTGTTGCGCTCCACCACGACGTCCTTGTCCTGCATCTGGCTCACAAACTTGAACGGTCCCGTACCAACTGGATGCAGTCCTTCATCCCTCCCCGCGCTCTTCTCCACCACGCCAAACAATCCATCACTCAGATTGAAAAGAAGGCTTGCATCCGGCTGCTTCGTGCGCACCACGACGGTCAGCGGAGTAGTTGTCTGAACACTGGCAATGTCTGCAAAATTTCCGCCCTTCGCTGTAACGAGACTTCCGTCGATCATACTTTCGATCGACCACGCCACATCATCCGCTGTCAGTGGCTTGCCATCGTGAAAGCGCACACCGTTGCGGATGTGAAAGACCCACGTCAGCGGATCAGGTCGTTCCCAACTCGCAGCCAGCCACGGTTGCAAAACGAAATGTGCGTCCTTCTTTACCAGCGCGTCGTAGATCAACCCACCCACGCGTTCCGACTGCGCGTCCGTCCCTTGCCGCAGGTCGAGATTGTTTGGTGAGCTCTCGATCAGAAAGCGCAGCGTGTTGGCTTCCGGCTTTTGCGGACCGCACGCAATGAGCGGCAGCAAGACCATCGCTAGAAATCCGGCCCAAAGCGCACGAACCCTCACGCGAGCGTCACCTTGCCGAGCACCACTGGGCGCCGGGCTCCCGTCGCGCTCGGCAGATTTCCAGGCAGACCATGCCACGTCAACCATCCAAGCAACGCAAATGCCGCAGCCTCCTTCGAGCCCGCGCTCAACCCTGTCTCCTCGATTGAGCTCAGGCGCACATCTGAAGGTTCTACCTGTTCGCGCAGCATCCGCATCAGTGTCGCATTTCGAACACCGCCACCTGCGGCGATCAACTCCACTCGCGACCCGGGCGCGAATCTCTCCAACTGTGGCTTGCAAAATCGAAGGTACGCCTCCGCGATGGTCCTCGCGGTCAGCGCCGTCGCCGTCGCGATCACATCCTCTTTGCGTGCGCCCTTGCGTTCACACGCAGCGATGAACCGCGATACAAACTCCTCACCAAACTCCTCGCGCCCGCACGATTTGGGCGGCGTCGTAGAGAAGTATCGAGCCCGGGTCACGATCGTTAGCACATCCTCGAGCACACGCCCTCGTGCCGCGGTCGCGCCATTGCGATCAAATTCCCGGTTAAACAGCCGCTCCATGCACGCATCGATCACCATGTTCGCCGGCCCGGTATCGAACGCCAGCACATCCTCTGCTTGGCATCTGGCCGGCAACACTGTCACATTCGCGATGCCGCCCAGATTCAGCAGTAACCTGCTCTTCTTCGTATCGCGAAAGACACAGAAATCGAACATTGGCACCAGCGGTGCTGCCTGGCCACCCGCCGCCATGTCTGCCGGACGAAAGTCGCTGACTACCGGCACGCGCATGCGCTCAGCAATCACCGCAGCTTCGCCCGTCTGCCACGTGCATCGCACCGGTACTCCGAGATACTTCGTCGCCACGCCCTGGTGATAAATCGTTTGCCCATGGCACGCAATGAGCTGCGGCTTGACTTTCATCTCGCGCACAGCCGCAGTCACTGCATCTGCATAGATCTCGCCGAGTCGCCAATTCAGCCGTGCCAATTCCGCCATGCTGGTGTTCTTAGCATCCATGGCGGCAAGCACCGCGTTCCGCAGCTTCGTCGGATATCTCATCGCATGATGTCCCAGGACCTTCACACGTGCTCCAGCATCCGCCGGTGACACGCGGCAGATGGCGACATCGACACCATCCGCCGACGTTCCAGTCATCACGCCAGCGACGATCATCGCCCTCGGCTTGCCTGTCATCATGCCGCACCGCCCTTCAGTTCGCGCTGCAACTCCGCCAGAATTTGCAGTGCTTCGCGGGGTGTCAGCCCATCCACATCAAGCGCCTCCACACGGTCCACAATCCGCTGAGACAGCGGCGTGAACATCGTCATCTGCAACGCAGCGAGCCGCTCCTTCACCGGTGCGGCTTCACGAACCTGTTGCGACTCTGCGCGCTCGTGCAATTTCAGCACCTCTCTCGCGCGTTCCACCACCGCCTGCGGCAAGCCCGCCAGTCGCGCCACCTCGATGCCGTAACTCTTGTTCGCCGCGCCCGCCTCCACCGAATGCAGAAACACAATTCCGCCAGCTCCCTCACGCACCGTCACACGCGCATTCTGCATCTGCGCCAGCCGTTCACTCAGCAGTGTTAGCTCGTGATAGTGCGTCGCAAACAGCGTGCGCGCTCCAATGCGATCATGCAAATGCTCCACGGTCGCCCACGCCAGCGACAAGCCGTCGTACGTCGCCGTCCCGCGCCCCATCTCATCCAGCAGCACCAGCGAACGCTCCGTGGCAGTATTCAGAATCGCCGCCGTCTCTGTCATCTCCACCATGAAAGTCGAGCGTCCGCGCGCCACATTGTCGCTCGCTCCAATTCGCGTGTAGATGCGGTCGACGAGGCCCAGCCGCATACGTTCCGCTGGCACAAACGATCCGCACTGGGCCAGGATCGTCAGCAGCGCCGCCTGCCGCAGATACGTGCTTTTGCCGCCCATGTTCGGTCCTGTAATCAGCAGCAGCGACGGCCCTTCGCACGCCTCGCCCGCACACAGATACACCGAGTTCGGCACAAACCGCCCGCCACCCGACTCTTCTAAACGGCGCTCTACAACAGGATGTCGCCCAGCAATCACTTCGAGCACGCCGCCTGCGTCCACCTGAGGACGCACCCATCCGTGCATTGCTGCCACGTGCGCAAGGCACGCCAGCAGGTCGATCTCTGCAATATTCCGTGCCGTCTCCCGGACCCTTGTCGCGTTTGCCAGCAACTGCTCTCTTAGCTCGGCAAAAATCCTGCGCTCGATCTCACTCGACCGCTCCTGCGCGGTGAGAATTTTCGTCTCGAGCTCTTTCAACTCCGCCGTTGTGAAACGCTCCGCATTTACTAGCGTCTGCTTGCGCTCGTAGTCCGCAGGTACAGCTTTTGCATTCGCCTTCGTCACCTCGATGTAGTATCCAAACACCGAGTTGAACCTCACCTTCAGCGAACCAATTCCAGTGCGCTCCCGCTCTCGCTCCTCAATCGCGGCGATCATCCGCCGGCCGTTCTGCGAGAGACCGCGAAGCTCATCCAACTCCGCATCTACACCCTCGCGCACCGCGCCACCGTCGCTCATCGATGCCGAAGGCTCCTCCACGAGCGTGCGCACAATCATCTCTTGCAGATCACTCAGCGGATCCAGTGCACCTGCTAGCTCCGCCCATCGCGCAGCATCCGACGCGCACTCCTTCACAGCCGCAAGCACACCCGGTAGCCTGCCGATCGTTACACCGAGCGACACCACCTCGCGCGGCCCGGCCGAATCCAACGCAACCCGCCCCAGCAGGCGCTCC
>Ga0209169_10000533_pt1 | contig 23280 bp, 18 predicted proteins | sample HubBroMetageWRM4_FD_188346 | JGI IMG/M metagenome (GOLD analysis project Ga0209169, IMG submission 188346) | Warmed soil microbial communities from the Hubbard Brook experimental Forest, New Hampshire - Hubbard Brook CCASE Soil Metagenome WRM 4... | ecosystem: Environmental > Terrestrial > Soil...
AGGCGGGCTTGAGTGGGCCACCCGCCCTGATCCTTCGGCTAACTAGCTCTTGTCCTTCACCACATCTCTTTCCACCACACCATCCTTGATGTGCACTACGCGGTGGGCGTACTCGGCGATGTCGTGTTCGTGGGTCACGAGAACGATGGTGTTTCCCTGCGCTTGCAAACGGTCGAACAGCGCCATGATTTCGTTTCCGGTTTGGGAGTCGAGGTTGCCGGTGGGTTCGTCGGCGAGAATGATGGATGGCCGGTTCACCAGGGCGCGGGCGATTGCAACACGCTGACGCTGTCCGCCGGAAAGTTCGTTGGGTTTGTGCATCATGCGTTCCGCCATGCCGACGGAAGTCAGCGCGGCTTTCGCACGCTCCGCGCGTTCTTCGGCGGGAACACCGGCATAGATCAGCGGCAGTTCCACGTTGTGAAGAGCGGTGGCGCGGGCCAGCAGGTTGAAGGTCTGGAAAACGAATCCAATTTCTTTATTGCGGATGTGGGCGAGTTCGTCGTCGTCCAGCTCACTGACTAACTGGCTATTCAGCCAGTATTGACCTTTGCTGGGAGTATCGAGGCAGCCGATGAGGTTCATGAGCGTCGATTTGCCTGAGCCCGACGGTCCCATGATGGCAACATATTCGTTACGCTGAATGGACAGGTTGACTCCGCGCAGGGCGTGCACTTGCTCCGAGCCCATGTCGTAGGTCTTCCATAGATCGACGGTGTTAATCATGTACGAGTTGGGAGCTGCCGACACTGGGGGTTGGGAAAAATTCAGCACTTCAGCGGTTGCCATTCTCTTCTCCTGGTCCTCTGAGGACACTAACGGCTCTCCGATCTCGTATCACAACCGGCTTGGCTCTCCATTGGACGAACCATAGCCGCGAAAGTTATGTCTCTTCTTCTTCCTTCTTGGGGGCGGAGTTATCGACCTTTACGCCGCTGCCGGGACGCAATGTGCGCAGAATCTTGTAACTGCCGGTGATGATCTCGTCGCCGTCGTTAAGTCCTTTTAATACTTCAATATCTGTTGTGCCTGCGATGCCTGATTCGACTGGTACGAACTCCGCCTTGTGATTCCGCAAGACGAACACGCCCTGGATCTCTTCCTTGTTCTTTTCATTAGACACAATTTTGGGCGGGGAGGCGGCCTCGACCGAACCTTTTTCGGTTTTTGGAACCAGGTCTTCGCGCCGTCGCACGGTCAAGGCCTGAATGGGGATGGTCAGGGCGTTGGCCCGGGTTGCGGTAGTGATCTTGGCGGTCGCAGAAAGGCCGGGACGCAAATCTTCGGGAGGATCCTGGAGCGCTACCACCACCTTGAAATCCTTGGCTTCCTGGCTGGTACCGGTTTGTTGAGAGGTGGAAACGCCGGTGGAACGCACGATGGCGTTGTCGCCAATCTGGGTCACCACGGCTTTGAAAGTCTTTTTGGGAATGGCGTCGACGGTGACCTGAGCCGCTTGACCGAGTTGCACGTTGACAATGTCGGTCTCATCGACCTGGACCTCGGCGGTGATGATCGACATATCGGCGAGGGTCATCAGGGTGCTGCCGGGAGCGTTCTGGATTCCCATGACGACGGTTTCGCCTTCCCGCACTGGCAGGTTGGTGATGACGCCGTCAAAGGGCGCCTGGTAAGTCGTCTTCTTCATAACATCGGTAGCGTGGGTAAGATTGGCGATGGCTTGCGAGACCCGGCGATCCGCAGAATCCTTCTGCGCCTTAGCCTGGGCGAGGCGGGCCTCGGCTTGGGCCAGGCCTGCAACTGCGGTCTGGTGAGCGGCCTTTTGGCTGTCGAAATCAGACTTGGCGATTAGTGCTTCTTTGTACAAACCCTGAGCGCGAGTCCAATCGAATTCGGAACGCTCGGCATCGGACCGGGCGCGGTTGAGGTCGGCCTGGGCGGTATTGCGCGCGGCATCGGCAGCGAGGGCATCGGTTCGGGCGGCGTCAACCGAGGCCTGCATGGCATCCATGTCCGCTCCGGCCTGCACGTTTTCCAGTTGCGCCAGTATCTGTCCCTGCTTTACCCGGTCGCCTTCCTTGACGTACAGCCGGGTAATCTTGCCCATCGCGTTGGCACCGATATTTACGTAGGTCTTGGGCTTGATTTCTCCCGAAGCGCTGACGATTGCCGTCAGATCCTGCCGTTGTACCTTGCCGGTTTGCACCGTGACCACATTCTTGTGGCTTTGGTAAACGGTAAAACCAACAATTGCGGACAGGAGGATGACCGCGCCTACGCCGATCGCGACTTTCTTCCAGGTGCTCATTGCTTCCTCAAATGCGTCCCCGAGCCGTGCCCACGCTGGCGTCGACTTGCCCAAACCTTGGCTCATCCTGGCCCGTTTGGGACGACGGGGTGGACACCTTCAGATACGACTACCCCCGCCAAAAAGTTCCCGTGGATGAACGCCTGAAACTGCCAGAATTGCAGCGGATCGCAGCCAACTCTTGATTATATCGTGCCGGTGTGTGAGAGGAATGATGACGAAAGCGCCAACGTTGTCAAAGCTGGGTCGGCCCGGAAGTCGGAGGCGTCGTTTCTAGAACGAGCGCGTCTAGAACGAGCGCGGCGGGAACGTAGCGACTGACAGCAGAGCCCCGCTGTTGGGATCGGCAACCGGCGACCCTGGAGCTTCGAAGAGCGAACACGTTCCATTTGAGACCGTAAGCCTGACTTCCGCGATTGAGGAAGGCGCGCCAAACTCCGCGACGTAGACTCCCTGGCCGTTTCCGCTCGGGCTTGCCAAGCCCAGTCCGGCGAGATACGACCATGCCGACGAATATCCTTTCAAGTGATCCGAGAGGCAGCCGTTCAGCAGGGTCCCCGTTTGGCTATTAAAGAACGCCGCCGTGATCTGGTCTCCCTGGGTGTTGCTGATATAGAGCACGGTCTCATCGGGGCTCAGCATGATGTTACTGGAGTTGATGCTGCTGGGCGAACGGTACACGACCGTCGGGCTCAAGGTGCCGGAGGAAATATCGGAGACTTCGATCATGGTGGAAGTGGAGGTGTCTCCGAAGAGGACGAATCGGCCGTCTTGCGTGATATCGATTGCGCTGGGATAGTTGCTGCCACCGATCGAGCCGGTCGAGTTCTGTTTGTCTCCATTCGAAACTGGTATGCCGGAAGTCAGATTGAACGATTCAATGGAACCGTCGCCGTAAGTGGCGACGAGCAGGTTGCCATGCACTGCCATGCCGTCGACGACGCCGGCTTGCAGGCCGCCCACGGTCACGTCACCCACGAAACTCAGATTGCAACTGGGCTCAATCTGAAATGTGCCGATGGTGCTGGAGTCAGTAAAACTGGCATACAAATATTGCGCGTTGAGCGCGAGCCCAACCCCGTTTGAAAGGCCCGTGTCCCCGGATGACCCATTAGCGCTTCCGGTCATTGCCAACGTCTGGACATCTACGCCGTCGATTTCGCCGGAGGCGGAGTCGGAGGCGAACACACATTGATTGCCAGTGGCGTTGAGGGCTATGACCCGAAGCGGCGGGAAATATCCGCCGGCCGCGCCGGTGACCCCGATCTGTACCGGTTGCTTAAGGGTGAGCTGACCGTTGGCTTCGATGGTGTAGAAGGTGAGGCTGTTCTTGAAAAAGTTTCCAGAAAGGTCGTCATTGGTGATCAGATAATGCGGGGTGTCCGCAGCGGCTGCTGCATTGGCGATCAAAAAAAGTCCGAGCAGCATTGCGCTGCCACAGAAGACTCGACTTAGGCCCGAAATCCGCATACCGCTAATCCAATGCTTGCGAGGAAAAAACCGCGCCCATCCGTGGTTCCGGATGAGCGCGGGAAATCGTTAGTTAACGGTGATACTCACGGCAACGGAAGGAATTCCGTTCGCTACTACGACCAGCGAACTCGCTCCCGTTTCCACTGCCGACGGTACGTCGAAGTTAGTGGACACAATGGCGCTGCCGGTGGCGACGCCCATGCTGCTGTGATCGTGGGTAACGGCGTAGAAAACATGCCCGCTGGAGTTGTTGGTGATCCGAACCAGGGGGTAGTTGGTTGCCGTCTGGTATTCATCTCCGAACGAGTTCGCCTGCGACAAGCCGTTGAACTGTGTGCCGGAGATCTTGTAAGTGCTTCCCCGAGTCACGCTCGACGGGAAAGTCGTGATGGTGGGGGCCCACGCCGGATTGTAAGTTCCAGGCGCGTTGTAGACTTCAGTGCCGCCGATAAGAATTTGCCCGGTGGGCAATACCATCAGGCTGTTACCCCCGGCGTTGGCAGATCCGCCGGTGAAGGTGGTTCCATCCCAGGTGTACAAAGTACCGGTATCGAGACCTTCCACCAGCACATTACCGTTGGTCAGCAGTACGGCAAAGGAATCGCCGGCGTTATCGTCGTTGGGGAAATCGGGCCCCTGGGCCCAAGTCCCGGGATCGGTAAGTTGAGCGCCCGGGGTATAGATAGCGGTGTGTCCCGGACCGCCGGTACCGGTATAGGAGCCGGTGGCGAAGACGGTACCATCGGGACGCAGAATTGCGGGGCCGATTTCTCCAGGCGGGTAATAGCAGTATTGCCCATTCGGCCCGAAATTAAGGCAGCCGTACGGGGAAGGCGAGTGCAAGTCGACGATGGTGCTGCCGGCCGTCTCCCACTTTCTCAATGTAGGGAAGAACCTCTCGGAGTTAGGAGCGTCCTTCACATCGGCGGTCAGGATAGTGCCATCGGGCATGAGGGTCCAGCCCTCCTCGGCATTGAAGTCGGCCTTGCCGGGTGCGATGCCCTGTACCCATTGCATAGTCTTGGGGTTGAGCGCAGCGACGTTCTTGACCAGTTTGTTGCCAATGAGAAAAGTGCCATCGGGCAGCACTGACGAAGGAGAATCTCCGATAAATGACCAGCCTTGGGGCGGCTGGAGTGCAGTCCAGACATTGGTCTTTGGGTTGTAAACCGCACCCAGGTTGGTGAGTGTAAAGTCGCCAAAATTGTATTCGCCGCCTTCAATCAAAAGCCGTCCATCGGCGAGCACGGCGGAGGCAAAAGCATCTGGCTCGTAGCCGGACGGCAGGCTGGCAAGCGATGTCCAGGTGCCATTCACGTAGCTTCCGGTGTTATCGGGAGTAAGCTTCCACCAATCATAGTCGTTGAAGCCTTGGGCCATCACGGTACCGTCGGTCAACTGAAAAGTCAGCTGAGCTCCGTCGGGGGCCTGATGGGTGAGTCGCTGAGTCGTTTGCGCGTGCGCAACGCATGTGAATGCGAGCGCAAGCAGGGGAATCGCAAAAGGAGAGAGTTTTCGCAAAATGGGTCACCTTTCCTGAGAGCTACTGAAGAACCAGATTTCTGCCAAGGGGAGAACCGGCAGGGCCGCAATCTTAGCAAAAACGCTGGCTGGAGGCAAAGACTTCCTGCTGGCCTGTACTGGGCTGGATAGTTGATCCAGCGGGCTGTTTGGCGAGACCGGGCACCCTGGCCAGGGTCGCGTGCATCCTACAAAGAGGGGTTGTGTCAACCTCACAATTTGTTTAAAACGTGATGGTTAACCTTGCTTTCCCATTGCCGAACGACATAAAATAAGGTACGCCAGAATGTCCGCGAGGAGTGTCCCGTCTATGTTCCGGGTAGGGTTACGGTGGTCTCTTTTCTTCGCGTCCTCATTGTTGCTGGTAGGGCCCGGTACGTCTGCCCTAGCCCAGACCTCAAATCCGGGCGCCACCGACCAACCTACGGCGGGTAGCCCTGCGCCGCAAGCGGTTCCAGGGGTTGATCCCCTAAAACGACCCATCAGCGAAAAGCAAAAGAAGGAAAATGCCAAGGGGCTCAAGATCGAGCTGGGTAAGACCTACAAGAAGTGGCTGGACGAGGACGTGGCCTGGATCATCACCGATGAGGAGCGCCGGGCTTTCAAGCAGCTTTCCAATGACGAAGAGCGCGACCAGTTCATTGAGGCCTTCTGGCAGCGTCGCGATCCCACCCCGGACACCGAAGAGAACGAATTCAAGGAAGAACACTACCGCCGCATCGAATACGCGAACGAGCATTTTGCCGCTGGAATTGCGGGATGGCGCACGGATCGAGGCCGTATCTACATTATGTATGGGCCTCCCGACGAGATTGACGCGCATCCCTCGGGTGGAGCCTACGACCGTCCTATAGAAGAAGGTGGCGGCTCAACTTCGACCTACCCGTTTGAAGACTGGCGGTACCGCTACCTCGAGGGTATTGGGCAGGAAGTGATTATTGAGTTCGTGGACAAGTGCATGTGCGGCGAATACCACATCACTCTGGATCGCGGCGAGAAAGACGCGTTGCTTTACACGCCCAATGCCGGCCTCACGCTTTATGAAGGCATGGGTTTGGCCTCAAAGGCCAGCCGTCTGGACCAGGGCGGGCTGGAAACGCTTGGGCTCGGGCCTTCGACCATGTCGCAGAATGCCAAGGAGTTCGACCGCCTGGAGCAATACTCCAAGCTGCAGGCTCCGCCACCGGTCAAGTTCAAAGACCTGGAAGAAGTGGTCAGTCACAAGATCAGCGTCAACCTGATGCCCTTCGATGTGCGGGCGGATTTTGTAAAAGTCACGAGCGACACGGTGCTGGTCCCGGTGACCATTCAGATCAAGAACCGCGACATCACCTTCGTGAACAAGGATGGGGTACAGCGGGGAACTGTGAATATTTTCGGCCGCGTCAGCACCCTGACGGGACGGATCGCACAGACCTTTGAAGATACGGTACAAGCAGATGTTCCGGCGGAGTTGCTGGCCAAAGCGGCGGAGAATTCGCAAGTCTACTGGAAGGCGCTTCCGTTGCGTCCCGGCCGTTACCGCTTCGACATCGTGGTGAAGGACGTCAACGGTGATCGCGTGGGTAGCTGGAGCAAGGGCATACAGGTACCGGATTTTGCCGATGATCGTCTGGTAGCTTCCTCTCTGATCGTCGCCGACCAGATGGAGCCGGTGGCCTCGAAGAATGTAGGAACGGGGAGTTTCGTCATTGGAGCCACCAAGGTTCGTCCGCGTGTGCCCCCCTCGGACGGCAAACCGGTGACTTTCAAACGGGGACAGAAGTTGAACTTCTGGATGCAGGTGTATAACCTGAGCGTGGATGAAAAGACGCACAAGCCTTCGGCGACCGTGGAATACAACGTGATCAACGCCGCAACCAACGCGTCGGTGGTTCATACAGTAGAATCCACGGAGCAGATGGGGAATATTGGCGAGCAAGTGACCCTACAGAAGACGCTGTCGGCCGCCAACCTTAACCCAGGGATTTATCGGATCCAGATCAAGGTGAACGACAACATTTCCAAGCAGACGGTCGACCCCACGGCCACGTTTGCCGTCGAGTGACCGCGGAGGCTTGGACTACCGCGAGGTGGTGGGTGATGTTCCGCAGGTTCGGGTTGCTGGTAATCGCGTGTGGCTTGGCGCTTCCGCTGTGGTCTGCGGACCGCCCCGGCTCCATTTCCGGCTACGTACGCAACGCCAGTGGTGCGCCGCAGATGGGTGCGGTGGTCGAGGTGCTGAGGGGAGCGGCGCAGACTGTCCGCGTGTTCTCAGACGAAACCGGATTCTACTCTGCCACTGGCCTTATCCCCGGTATTTACGATGTCAAGGTTTCGGCTGCATCTTTTCTTCCCACGCTCAAAGAAGATATCGACCTTCGCCCCGGGGCGCGAATTCTGGTCAACCTCACCTTGAACACCCTGTTTGAAGCCATCAAGATGGCGCCGGTGCGGGGGCCGGAGGAAAAGGACGATTGGAAGTGGGTGCTGCGTTCGGTGTCAAACCGCCCGATTTTGCGCCTGATCGACGATTCCTCATCGCGGCCGGGGAGCGAAGAGCAAACGCAAAAGAGTGACCACGATTTGAGAGGCAGCCTTTCGCTGGTCGCAGGTTCGGCGGCGGAGGGCTTCGGGAGCGCTTCTGATTCTGGCACCGCCTTTTCGCTGGAGCGATCGATTTTCTCGTCCGACACGATTGGACTGCGGGGCAACATCGGATACGGCAGCATTTCCCCGGCCTCGGTCCTGCGGGCAACGTTCAGCCACAAGATGGAGGATGGCAGTGAGCCGTCCTTTGCCTTGACCATGCGAAACCTGCCTGCACCTGATCTTAGTCTGTCCTCATTACAGGCCTTCTCGCTGACTACCTCCGACAGCTTCTCCATGGGGGACATGGTCGAGTTCCACTTCGGCAGCGAATTGCAAACCATCCAGTTTCTGGGACGCGTGACCGCGTTTCGTCCCTTCGGATCTGCCGATGTCCATCTTTCCCCCGACACGGTGGTGGAGTACCGCTATGCAACTTCCGAACCCAACGACCGTTTGGAAAAAGGTTTCGACACTGCGCCCGCCGACTTGAGCGAATCGGGACCGCGCATGAGCATGGTGGGCTACGCGTCGGCGTTGGAGCATCCACATCACCACGAACTTTCGCTCTCCCACCGTATGGGCAAAACCAGCGTTCAGGCGGCGGTTTTCTACGACCGCGTGGTAGATCCCGCGCTGACCGGCGTGGGCGAGTTTGCTACCGACAATGGATCGGTGCTGCCCGACGTCTATTCCGGGACCTTTACCTACCAGGGAAGCGATCTTAAGACTGAAGGCGTGCGTTTCGTGGTGCAACGCAAGCTGACCGAAGACATTACTGCCACTGTGGATTTCGAATACGGTGGAGTGCTGGATTTGGAGAAGCCAGGAGTTAGTCTGGATCAAGTACAGGAGTGGATTGGAACGCGCGATCGGCAAAGCGTTGCCGGCAAGATCAGCGGTGTGATGCCCAAGACCAAGACCCACTGGATCGCGTCTTACCGCTGGATCAACCAGGATGCGCTTACTCCGGTGGATATGTTCAATGTTTCGGCCGGACGCGCCGATCCTTATCTAAACCTTTTCTTCCGTCAGCCGATTCCCGGAAGTGGGTTCCTGCCGGGGCATTTCGAGGCGGTCATCGATCTGCGCAATCTGCTTGCCGAAGGCTACGTCCCGGTGGTCGGACACGACGGGCACACGGTTTATCTGGTGCAGTCAGCCCGGGCAGTGCGCGGCGGATTGAACTTTACGTTCTAAAAAAGCGCTCACGGAACGGCGATTCCCCTGCATGTTTCGTCCACACCCTTCGGACAACTTCGATAACCAGTGACCTTCGTCACCGTGAGCATGAAGTACGCTCACCTGAATTCCGCAACGCTCTGAGAGACTGAAGGAAGTTTCGTAATGCCGGTTTATGGGCGCCGTACTGCGTCTGGTCAGGGCCTCGGTTCATTCGGCCCGGAGTCTGCGAAAGGAAATCTGACGGGTGAGTGTTGGGACCAGTCCGGCGTTGGTGGCAACGTCTTCATCGTCCACATTCACTGAGGTTTTGCCCGCGCATTCCCCGCGCAACATGGGGTGGTATTTCCTTCTCTTTGTTGGTTCCGGCTTCTGTAGCATTCTCTACGAACTGGTCTGGCTGCGGCTCGCAATGGCGCAGTTTGGTGTCACCACCGCGCTGGTCTCCATGGTTTTGTCGATGTTCATGGCCGGCCTTGGGCTCGGTTCCCGGGCCTCCGGTAGTCTGCTCCGGAAAGCGGAAGGTCACTCAAGATTTTCTCCGCTGCGCCTATACGCGCTGCTGGAACTGATGGCCGCTTGCTCGGCGATCGCGGTTCCCGTCGAATTGCTGTGGGGCGGGAGGTTGCTGGAACAACTGGGAAGTCGTCTGCCGCAGTCGTCTTCTACTTACTACCTTGCGGTGGGAACGGGATTGGCTTTCACGCTCGTACCGTGGTGCGCATGCATGGGGGCGACTATACCGGTTGCAATGTCGGCCATCCGTGTCGATCAGGGCCCGAAGTCGCAACGCTCATTTAGTTTTCTCTATCTGGCGAACGTACTCGGCGCCATCGCGGGCGCAACGCTACCGTTGTTGGTGATCGAGATTTGGGGATTCACAACAACGTTACACGCTGCGCTGCTGGTAAACCTGATTCTATTCGCCACTGCCCTGGCATTGAGCGTCCAGCCTGCGGATGTGCTCGACGGGGCCGTTCGGAATGCGGGTTCGAAAACGATGAGCGCCGCTCGGCCACTCGATTGGAGAACCGGATATCTTGCGCTGCTGTTTGCGACCGGCATGAGTAGCATGGGAATGGAAGTGGTATGGATCCGGCAATTCACCCCATACCTCGGAACCTTTGTTTACTCCTTCGCCCTCATCTTGGCCCTCTATCTAGGAGCCACTTTTCTGGGATCGAGCCTTTATCGCGCCTGGAGCCGGAGCAGCAGCCAGGTAGACGGCATCGTCTGGTTCTTGCTTTGGCTGGTTGCGCTCCTGCCCTTGCTTACCGGGGACCCTGAAATAGGCCTCTCAACCTTTGTTCGCGTGCTGGGTATTGTGCCCTTCAGCGGCCTCATGGGCTTCGTGACTCCCATGCTGGTTGACCGATGGTCGGACGGCGACCCGGCGCGAGCGGGAAGCGCCTATGCTGTCAACATCGGCGGATGCATTTTGGGTCCGTTGTTCGCGGGTTTCGCACTGCTGCCCTGGATGGGAGAGCATCGGGCAGTGCAGGTGCTGGCGTTTCCCTGGCTGGTGGTAGGTCTTATTGCGATGTCCCGTGTGGGGTCATCGCGTGTCCGCGAATCCCTGGCCTGGCGCGCCAGTTGCTACGTGCTCGGTCTCGCGGCGGTGATTGTGATCTTCGACACGCACACTTTTGAGCAGCAATATCCGCGCGGGCATGTGCTGCGCGACAGTACGGCAACCGTATTGGCCGATGGTGAGGGGATGGACAAGCGTCTGTTTGTGAATGGTGTCAGCATTACTTTCCTGACGCCGGCTACCAAAATGATGTCGGCGCTGCCCTTGGCCTTGCTCGATCATTCGCCCAAAAATGCTCTGGTGGTGTGCCTCGGCATGGGAACCACTCATCGGTCAATGCTTTCATGGGGCATCGATTCCACTGCGGTAGAGCTGGATCCAAGCGTCCCTTTGCTGTTCTGGTTTTTCCACGCCGACGGCAATGAACTGCTGCGCTCGGCGCGATCCCATGTGGTGATTGATGATGGCCGCCGTTTTCTGGAGCGAACGAGCGACCAGTATGACGTGATTGTCATCGACCCTCCGCCCCCGACTCAGGCAGCCGCTTCCAGCCTGTTATATTCGCGGGAATTTTATTCCATCCTTAAGCAACGGCTGCGCGCCCATGGAATCTTCCAACAATGGTTCGCCGACGATGGTGACATTGCTGCTCAGGCGGCTATGGCACGGTCTCTGAAAGAGTCGTTTCGCTACGTGCGCGCCTTCGGTTCGGTTCCGAAGTACGGTTATCACCTGATTGCCAGTGACTACCCGCTTCCGAATCGCAGCGCGGCTGAGTTAGCCGAGCGCCTGCCTGCGGCTGCGGCGGCCGACTTGGTGGAGTGGGGGCCTTACTCGAACGCTGAACAGCAATTCGCGGAAGTGCTGAAACAAGAGATCCCGCTTGACGGGATGATCGCTAAAGCTCCCGGAGTCCCTGCTCTGCGCGACGACCAACCGGTCAATGAATATTACTTGCTGCGGCAGTGGCACTGGGCAGCTTATTGACGCGGCCGCCCCGCTCGAAAAAGCCCCAACTCGTGCAACAACTCTTTCGTCGTGTAGTACTGAATTCCGGCACCTTCAAAATCATCGTCATTCGACCAGAGCAGAATTCTTAGCTGGATCGCCAGTGCCAGGATTTCGACATCGTCAGGGTCGCGCCGTCCGATTCGCCTCCTCGCTTCGGAAAGGCTGCGCTCATAGGCTCCTGGTTGCAGGACAGTCACGGGAAGACTTGCCATCAGTAGCAGGATGTCCGCGGGGAGATTTCTCTTCTTGGCAAGCACAACTGCGTACTCTCGCACTCCAGCAACGACGCTTTCTGTGGTGAGGATCTCCTCGATTTGCGAGCTTTCCAGGATTAGACGGGCTCGTCCTCCGAGGATTGCCGAGAGCAAGACGTTAGCGTCGGCTGCGATTCGCACGGCGTGCCTTTCGCCAACGCTCAAAGTCCGATACTACATCTGATTCCGAAACGCCTCGGCGCTTCAGTTGTCGGGCGATTTCGGTGGTCAGCATGGCAAACAGGACGTGCTTCAGTTCGATGGGTAAGGCGCCCTTTTGCCGGGGAAGAACACGCCAGCCAGACGCCCGCGGCGCGTGACTAGAATCGGGTCCTTCGACGCAACAATCCGGTGGCCTTATCGCGAAATTCTCGAACGGTAGTAATTTTCATGTGGTCACTTGTGTGGCCATTATATGGTAATCATTTCTTCATTCGCCCTTCAATACAAAAAAAGCAAAAGCCGCAGCGGGCTGCGGCTTTGTCTCTGACCGGAAACATCCAGCCAAGCTAGTTGTGCTTGTCTTTGTAGATGCTCTTGCTTACGTGGTTCTGCTGACGATTGATCTTGTTCTGCTCCGCCTTGGTCAGGTGGCCATTGTTCTTCGCCATATCCCGTTTTTCTTCGTTCTGGATATGGTTTTCGCGCTTTTCGAGGTTCGCACTCTCTTTTGGACTGAGCGTGCCGTTTTTCTCGCCATTGGCGATACGGTCCTGCTGGTTCTGCTCGCGCTGGTTGACTTCATTGACCCGCGGATGGTCAGGATCAACCACGCCCGCGCCGGCGCCTGAGGTTGTGGTTTGAGCAGCCGATACTCCCACAAATAACATTCCGGCTGCCAGGACTAACAGACTCTGTGTGACTTTGTTTCCCATGCTGGCTTAAACCCCCGCCGTGAAGGATAGTTGTCCGGGTCTGTAATGGACTAGGTTACGAAGGTATTGGCCTCGCTGTAGATTCCGAAGCAGTCGTCTCCTCTTTAATTTACAACTCGCTAACCTGCCGCCGCCCCGCCCGTCTATGCCTGCAAATGAAGCTCGCATGCCCTTGAATATCCGTGGGTTGCGATCATTCCCCCGCTGGAGGACCAGGACGATGTCGCTGACTGCGGTGTTGGTTCCATGTAAAATCGGGATGGCCAATACCTGGCGACCTATGCGCACGGTGCTCGACATCCTGGGGCAAATCTTCCGCACCTTGTGGGCGCACAAGCTGCGCTCTTTTCTCACCATGTTTGGGATCGCCTGGGGTGTGGGATCGCTATTGCTGCTGGTGGGTCTGGGCGAGGGCTTCCGTTCTGGCAACAAGCGGGGCATGAACGAATACGGGGAGAACATTATTTTCCTGTTTCCGGGACGGGCGCCTGCGGTAGAAGGAAGCATGAATTCGGCCCGCTATTACCGACTCACCTACCAGGATTATCTGGACATCCGTCACGGTGCGCCCCATGTGCTGGCAGCTACTCCCGTGCTCACCAGCAGCGACGTTCGGGCGGTAAGCGAGTTTGCCAGTGCCAGCGGCGAAATCACGGGCGTAGAACCGCAATACAAGGGAATCCGCTATCTGCCAGTGAAACAAGGGCGCTGGCTCAATGGACTGGATGAGACCCAGCGGCGGAACGTGATCGTGCTTGGCGATGAGATGACCAAGAATCTTTTTCCCGGCCGACCGGCGGTAGGTGCGACGGTGTTGCTGAATGGGATCAGCTTCGAGGTGGTCGGGACGATCGAGAGGGTGGGGCGGGGCGACGATAATTCCACCAACATGCGCGGCTATATCCCGTATCAGACCATGAATACGTTTTTTCCTCTGAAGGGGGAATCCGAGCAGAACGCCATTTCATTCATCAACTTTCAACCGCTGACGGCGGCTGATCACCTGGCGGCAGTGGAGGAGACCCACAAAATCGTCGCCCACAATCACGGTTTTGATTACCGCGACGAAGATGCCTTCGAGGGCTGGGACACGGTAAAGCAGGCTGAGATGATGGGCGCGATCTTCGATGCGATGAATATGTTTCTGGGCACGGTTGGAATGGTGACGCTGGCGCTGGGAGCAATCGGGGTAATCAATATCATGCTGGTTTCGGTCTCGGAGCGGACGCGGGAGATCGGGCTGCGCAAGGCCCTGGGCGCGACTCGTCGCAGCATTATGTTCCAGTTCTTTCTGGAAGGAGTGCTGCTGACTTTGCTGAGCGGGTTCATCGGCCTGGGACTGGCGGGGGGATTTATGGCAGTGTTGGGCACGGTGCAAGGGCCGGAGGGCTTTGATCCGCCGCGGTTGGTGCCTTCATCCGCGATCCTGGCAATTTGCTGCCTCACCTTGTCGGGCGTAGTGGCTGGACTTTATCCTGCGCGTAAAGCCGCCGGGCTACAGCCGGTGGAAGCGCTGCGGCAGGAGTAAGCCATGTTACGAGATTTGCTCCATGAAGCTTACGCCGCGATGCAGCATAATCGCCGGCGCACCGGGCTGACCATGCTGGGCATGGCCTGGGGCATCGCGACGGTGGTCATGCTGCTCTCCTATGGCAATGGCTTCGGACAGGCTTGCGCCAACATCTTCGCTAACTTTGGTACGAAGTTGATGATCCTGGTGCCCGGACGCTCCTCAATGCAGGTCGGAGGGCAGAAAGCCGGTGTGCCGCTGCGGTTCACTCTCGACGATGTGGAACTGCTGTCGGCTGAGATTCCACAAATCATGCACATGACTCCGGAGGTGGGCAAAGACGCGAATATCCAGTACGAAACTCGTACTTACACGCTCAACGTGACCGGCAACTATCCCAATGTGATCTCCATCCGCGCACTGACTGTGGCCCAGGGACGCTTCTATAACCTCCAGGACGAGATGCAGCGGGCGCACGTGGTGGTGCTGGGCTCCGAGTCCAAAGACAAGCTGTTTTCGGGCAGAAACGCGCTGCACGAGCGGGTACGCATTGACGGCCTCAGTTTCGAAGTGATTGGAGTGCTGGCGCCCAAGATGCAGGCGGGTAACAACGACATTAACCGCGTGAATTTCGTACCCTTCACCACCATGAGCGACCTGAAGGACACTCACTATATCGATTCCATATGGTTCAACTACGAAACCACGGAGTATTTGAGGTTGGAGCAGGCGGTGCGTTCGGTGCTGGCCATACCGCACCAATTCAATCCCGCGGACCGGCGCGCGCTGGTGGTGTTCAACCTGATGGAGCAGGTGCGGCAATTCGAAGTCATTACTCTGGGTTTGAAAATTCTGTTGGGTTTCATCGGCACTCTGACCCTGGGAATCGGCGGTGTGGGACTGATGAACATCATGCTGGTCTCGGTGGCGCAACGCACGCGCGAGATAGGAATGGAAAAGTCCCTGGGAGCGCGCAGCCGTGATATTTTTCTGCAATTCCTGGCAGAGGCGCTGACCATCAGTTTTGCGGGCGGGCTGCTGGGCATCCTCCTGGCCTATATCGTTTCGCTTTCCGTGGGCCGGCTGAGGCTGTACAGCGCCATCGCACAACACGCCGAAGCTGGCGATGTCCGGCTGGTGCTTGATCCGGTGACGCTGCTGGTCTCCACCTTGATTCTTGCGGTGGTCGGGCTGGTGAGCGGGATGTTGCCGGCAATCCGGGCGTCGCGGCTGGATCCGATTGAGGCGCTAAGGTACGAATAAAACCCCTTAATTCGCCCGCACCACCACATCGAAGGTGATCTCGACCACGTCTTTCACCTTCACGCTGCCACCGTACAAACTGATGGGAGCGATCCCAAAGTCTGACTGCTTCAATTTCACCGAACCCTGGTAATGGCCATTGCGCAGCGAAACCGGCATCGCCAGCAAGTGAGTCACGCCGTGCAGGGTCAACTCACCCTCCACCGTGTAGGCGTTTTCACCAGACAACTTGACGTTGCGAGAAATGAAGGAAATGTCGGGGAAGCGGACGGTGTCCAGGAGTTTGTCGCTGAGCATAGTCTCCTGGACTTGGGCGCGGTCGCCGGCAGAAGCATCCGGATCCAGCACTTTGAGTTTTTGAGCGTTGAAATGCACTTCGACGGAAAGCGCGGCAGGATCGACAGTGCCGGATGACAGTGGAGCGGCAATTATGTGATTGTGGGCAAAGCCCGAAAACAAGCCGCTCTTAAACACCCGGATGGTGAGGGTGGAATGGTCCACATCGACGGGGGAAGCCGCGGCTTTGGCCAAGCCGGCCAGCGACCATATGAAGACGGCCGTAGCCAGCGGAGCACGGACGAAGCGCATCGTGATCACCTTTGAGGCAGACTCCGCCGAGTTTCGGAATGGCGAAGCCGGGCGCACAAAAAGTGTAAGGGCTTGCACATCGGCGTGCAAACCGAGGGCCTTCCCCGTTCGTCACTTTCGTGCAGGAAACCGCTTTCGCACTTGCTTTGTGAGCGCCGTGCGCTACAATTTGCGGTTAAGTTTACGGAGCCCATCTTTATGAAGCAAGGACTGAGGATAATCATGAGATCAACACTGGTTCTGGTGGCGGTGCTGGTGACGGCAACTGCGCTGTTCGCTCAAACGTTCCGTGGAACCGTGCTGGGCACGGTGACCGACCAAAGTGGCGCTGTGGTTGCCGGCGCCAAGGTGTCAGTGAAAAACACCAGCACAGGTTTGGAGCGCAGCACGCAGACTAGCGCCGATGGCAGTTACTCGGTCCCAGAATTGCCCATCGGCAGCTACACCGTAACCGCCTCCCAGTCCGGATTTCAAACGTCCTCCGTTACTGCTGTCGCGGTTGATGTGGCCCAGGAGCGGCGCGTGGATATTGCGCTCAAGCCTGGGCAAGTGTCGGAACGGGTAGAGGTTTCCAGTGAGGCACTACCGATGGTGGAAACCACCAGCAACACGCTGGGTGGCGTGCTCACGCAAGAAACCATGAAGGATCTCGCCATCAACGGACGTGACTATACCAAGCTGATTTTCCTGACTCCGGGCGTTACCGGGTCTCCCGACCAGATCACCGACTCACCAGGTTCGTTCGGCGAGTTCAGCATGAATGGCGCCCGCGGCCGGTCCAACAACTACCTGCTCGACGGCACGGACATGAACGACGGCTACCGTAATGACCCGGCCATCAATCAGGCCGGCGTATTCGGGACCCCGTCCGCGATTCTGCCGATCGACGCGATCTCCGATATGAATGTGCTCTCCAACTTCATGCCGGAATACGGACGCAACGGCGGCGCCATCGTCAACATTGTGACCAAGAGCGGAACCAACGCCCTCCACGGTGGTTTGTTCGAGTACTTCCGCAACGACGCTCTGGACGCGCGCAATTACTTTGATCCGACCTCCTCTCCCAAAGCGTTATTTCACAACAATCAGTTTGGCGGATCGCTGGGCGGCCCGATTATTAAGGACCGCACCTTCTTCTATGTGGACTATGAGGGCCAGCGCGAAAACGTGGGTGTAGTATCGCTGGCTTGCGTGCCGACGCCGGCCCAGATTCAGCAGGCAACCACCAGCGTATTGAACGCCGGCGGCGCGGTGAGCCCGGTGGGGTCGTCGATCTTGAATTTCTTCCCACACAACCCGGGGAACTACATTCCGGGATCGACCTCGACTGATCACGGCTGCCTCAATGCCAGCGGAAATTTCGGACCCGACTACACCGCGATTGCTCCGTCGTTCAATAACTTGAGCAGCTTCATTGCCAAGATCGATCACAGTTTCAATACCAACAACAACATCAGCGGCCGCTACTTCTTTGGCGACAGCACGCAGCAGTTTCCGCTGGCCCTGAATGCCAGCGGTGGCCAGCTTCCTGGGTTCGACACCGTGACCCCCACCCGGGTTCAGTTGGTGTCCATTTCCTACGTAACAGTTATTTCGCCTACCAAGGTGAATGAATTACGTTACGGCTGGAATCGTTTCGCAGAAGGGTTTTTCCCGCAAGACAAGAGTTTCGATCCCAGTTCGATCGGGTTCTGCAATGTTCCGACTACCTTCGGCACTTGCAACTCTCAAGGGCTGCCCATCATTCTTCTCGTACCAAACGCAACCGGAGGCGCAGCATTCTTTTCCCAGATAGGCGCTACCTCTGGCGATCCCCGGCAGCGTGTGGATACCAACAACCAGGTGATTGAGAACTTTTCGTGGAAGCGAAATAAGCACGACTTCAAGTTCGGGGCAGAGTATCACCGCACCAGTATTGAGCAGAGTTTCGACAAGTACTCTCGCGGCAGGATCCGGTTCGACGATCTGGAGAGCTTGCTGGAGATGGCTCCCCAGTCGGACTCGGACTTCGGACTGTTCAACTACTCCGGCTATACCCGCCGCCACACCAGCCAGAACGGCATCGGGTTTTACGCACAGGACGCGTTCCGCATCACGCAACGGCTGACTCTGAACTATGGCTTGCGCTGGGACTACTTTGCCCCGGTTAAGGAGAAGAACAATCTGTTCTCCGACTTTATTCCCACTTCAGCCACCACCGGCAGCCTGGTTCAGGTCGGGCCTGGAGGTCTATCGAACGTTTACCAGCCCGACTACAGGAATTTCTCTCCCCGAGTCGCAGCGGCGTGGGACGTGCTGGGAACGGGGAAGACGGTGGTCCGCGCCGGATACGGACTCTTCTTTGACGCTTTCTCGCAGGATATGCTTCTCGGCCACCTGCCTTACCCGACCTTCTATGCTCCGGGTCCTGCCTATAACAATATCGGCCCGGGCTCCGTTATGATGGCGAACGCTAATCCTGCCGCATTCGGCACTAACGGCGATGCAGGTAGGGAGCCGGTGTACATTCCTAATACGCCCATCTACGGGACTCCGGGTTGCACGGTCGAGTGCGACACTTTTTCCTTCGACCAGCACATTAAGACGCCCTACATCGAGAATTACAATCTGAACATTCAGCAGCAACTGGGTCGCAACGTTGCTTTGCAGGTGGGGTATGTGGGATCGCAAGGGCACCGGCTGTTCCGCTTCTTTGATCTTAATCAGCCGAGCCAGGCGACCATCACCGCCACTGATCTCGGCTGTGGCTGCATCGACGACTTTGGCGTGCCACGACCCTATGCTTCGCCGGCGGGCGGCATTAACACCGCTGCGGGCTCAACCTATATCTTCCAGGAGAACTCCACCGGTATTTCGAACTACAACTCGCTCCAAGCTAGCCTGAGGATCAACAACTACCACGGTTTCATGTCCATCGTGAATTACGTGTGGTCGCGGTCGCTGGATAATTCGAGCGACGGTGAAGACTTCGTGGTCAACGCCGCCCAACCGCAGGACAGCAATAATCCGCAGAAGGAATACGGGCCCTCGAATTTCAACGTTCCGAACCGGTTTGTCTGGGTGGCTGGCTATGCACTTCCCAAGCAGAGCGGCGACTGGTCGCGGCTGAAGAATGGCTGGGGCATCGACAGCACGGCCACTCTTCAGAGCGGCCAACCCTTCACCCTCAACTACAACTTTGAAGACGACTATAGCGGAGGCGGCGACGGCTTCGACCGGCCCGACGTGGTGGGTCCGATCGTCTATAACAAGAGCAATCCTGCAAACTATCTGCAACTGAGTTCGTTCGCCATGCCCTGCACCGTCAATGTGACGCAGGCAACTCTGTCTGGCTTCGCAGGAGATTGTGTGCCGGGCACGCGGCACTATGGCGACCTGGGCCGGAACTCGCTGGTGGGTCCGACCTATAAGCAATGGGACCTGGCTTTCTACAAGAACACTGCGATCACCGAGCGCGTGTCGCTGCAATTGCGCGCGGATTTCTTCAACATCCTGAACCACCCGAACTTTGCCAATCCGGTGCTTCCGGCATTTATTGCTGATCCGGCCACCAACATACAGACGTGCGGAACCTCATTCTGCGGTTTTCACGTCAACGGCAACCGTGAAGTTGGCAATGGCGGTTACCAGATTGCTGCCACTGGTGACGTAGGCGTCGGCAACCCCTTCCTGGGAGGCGGCGCTCCGCGCGGCATTCAGTTGGCGGCAAAGTTCACGTTCTAGTCAGGGATGTTTCAAGGCTCCTCCTGCGCAAGCGGGAGGAGCTTTTTATTTCCGTGACGGTTCTCCCCGACGCCCTATTGCTTCGGCGCAGCTTCGCCCAGCGTGGTAATTTTCGTCGAACTGCCGAACTTCTTATAGTTGCTGTCGGCCACATCGAGTTCGACGTTGAAGTTCTTCAGCAACGCCCCTCGCACATCGATCTTGACGGAAACGTGCTGTTGCAGCCAGACTTCGTCGTTCATACGGATGTTCTCGACTACCACTCGCGAACCTTTGTGGATGCGGGCCAGGAAAAGGCCAAAGGAAACTGTATCAATGAACAATACATCGATCTTTTTCATCTGCCGGTCGTCCTTGTCAATCCACACGCGGCCGCGAACTTTTGACAGAAACTTAGCTTCCTTCATGTGGGGTTCGTACCCTGGCCTGGGATCGCAGTCGATCACATAGTTGTCGCGTCCGTTGAGCGACTCGATGCCGGCAAACTTGAAGTTGAAAGCGTCGGCAATCTCCTTCACGAACTGACGGCCCTCTTCGCGTTCCTTTTCTTCTTTTTCCAGACGCTTCTTGCGGTCGTCGTCCGATTCGTTCTTGCGCTTATCGATGAGCTTCTGGATCTTTTCATCTTCTTTGTTTGCGTCTTTGTCGGAGAGAGGTTTGTCGTCCTTCGCGATCAGCTTCTCGACCTGCTCGCCATAGATTTCCATTACGTCATAAGTTTTTACTTCGGTGGATTTCACCCCTCCCTTGCCGTCGAGCCGGCGTTGCTCTTCACGCTCCACGTAGGTGTAATTGCGCTGCTTCTTGTCGTTCTCAAGGGCGTTGTCGGCGGAGTGCCGGATCAGGTCGCGGATCTGGTCCGCAGAAAGAGTGGGTGGAGGATTCTTGGGCGGCTGCGAAATTGTCTCTTGGCCGACGGCGGCCGCGGACAGCACAAGACCGATGACAAGGCAGAAAAACCGCATATGCATAACTACGTTCATAGAACCCGCCGGGTTCCAACGAGTTGCGTGGACCTCCTCCGGCTACGGTCTTGGTTTTTCAGCCCGCCCCAGGCACCCGGCGCGAAACGAGCGGTTGTCGAGCCGATGCAGCTTCTTGATCATGGCCGGTGTGAGCAGGCGGTAGTGGCTGATGGTAAAAAGATATTCCGCTACGTACCAGAGATGTTTGTCGGAGGTCATCCAGCCTCGCGAGTCAAATCGGGCCATGTTAACGGGCCGGGAAAAAGTCCGCAGGGTACGTTCACCGCGCAGGTTGAAGTAGACGTCGAAATAGCTGAGCGCCAGCTCGCGCAGGGAACGGTACACAGGTTCGCGATAGCGGCATCCGGTGTAATTCGACTTGGCGACCGCGCCCCAGTGTCCGTTGATGCGGTAAATGGCGATAACGTGGTCGGTGTCGTAGTCGGCTTCGAGGTCAAGAATTAGTGGAGGATAGCCGTTGACCCGCAACGCCGCCGCGGCAAAGAGAGCGGCTTCGAAGCAATGGGCAGTGTTCTCCTTCAACACCCGGCGCGGCGACCAGGCAGTCGTGGCCAAGTGATACGGCATGTCATCGAGCAGGCGCTGGATGCCGTGAGGAGTTTTCAGGCTGCGCAGTTTGCGGATTTCGCCAGGAGTGAATGCGTTGGCTGGGCTACCCATCTACCGCAGTTTAGTCGAAGGTGATCCCAAAAACGTTAACCACAGAGGGCACAGAGGTCACCGAGGAACACGTGGGGCGCGGATCAGGAAGAAGCTTTTGATCGCAGAGATCGCGGAGAACGGCCGCTGAGTTCGCAGAGAAAAGCTTAGTCCGGTCAGGTTTTCTTTGGCCTGGGGCTGCTTCTTACGCCACCGCGAATGGCGTCGAGGGCGATGGGGCCGGCGCCGAAAAGAATCAGAGCAAAGGCTATAGTGGCCAGGGTTAACGTAAGTTCGTATCCGCCCTTGCCGAACATGCCGTTTTTCCAGTGGATCTTCCAGATGGCGACAGCCATGTCGATCATCATTGCAAGCGAGATGAAGCGAGTCAGGAATCCGGCGATGAGCAGCATTCCGCCGAAGAATTCAGTGAACGCGGAGAGATAGGCGAGCCATCCCGGCAGTCCCAGGCTGCTGACGCGCGCCACATGCTGTGCCAGTCCGCCATGAAAGACTTTGCCGTAGCCGTGGCCGATCATAATGGTCCCTAGAATCAGCCGCAGAGCTAAGAGGGCGAGCGGTTGCAAACGGTCAAGAATGCGCAATGGTTCCTCCTAGGAGATCACCAGATTATCGCAATTGCAGGCGATTGCAGAAGTGGACAGGGGAGTGTCGGGTAGTCTCAGTGGAATTGCCATGAAATCAAAGGGTTTTCCCGCTTGTCCCACGACCTTCGTACCGTCTGTAGTACTTTAGTTACGATTCGAGCAGAGTGGCAAATCCATTCCTGCAAACACTACAACTAATTGTGTTCTTCTCCGAGTTGAATACAACAGCTAGATGCTCTTTGCAACTGCATTTTGGTTACCTTCCAAGAAACAGGCATAAAAACCAACAAAACCCGGAAGGGCAAGGGAATTTCCGGTTGATATATGCTCAGCACACCTGAATTCATTCGTATGCATTTGGTACGAGGAATTCTCTCTCCCAATTTTGCTCGTAGGCGTGAAAGACAAGCTGTAAACGGGCTTCAGTTCTGTGGACAAGGAAACGAGACTATGGCCGACTCGCGTGAAGTCATGAACATTCGCCAGGCGTCGCAGTACCTGGGAGTGAGTCCGGACACGCTGTACAAGTACGTTGGGGAACAGAAGATCCCCGCCTTCAAATTGGGAAACCGCTGGCGCTTCAAGAAGTCGAGGCTGGACCAGTGGATGGAAGAGAAGTCCACCCAGATGGAGGGAAGGGGCAAGAAGAAAACGCAGGTGGCTGCCAAAGCCGCCGGACAAGCGTAAAGGCGGGCACATGTTTGGATTCGGATCGAAGGCGATCGTTGGTCTGGATGTGGGTTCTTCGAGCATCAAGGCGGTGGAACTTCGCAAGGGGCGCAATGGTCTGGAAGTGGCGCACCTGGGGTTAGAACCGCTGGGGCCGGATATCGTGGTGGATTCCATGATTGTGGACTCAGGCACAGTTTCCACGGCGATCTCGAAGCTGTTTACCGAGAACCAGATCAAGACCAAGGCAGTGGCCACGGCGGTCAGCGGACACTCCGTGATCGTCAAGAAGATTTCGCTGCCTTCGATGAGCGACCAGGAGCTGGCTGAGACGATCCAGAAGGAAGCGGCGCAGCATATTCCCTTTGACCTGGCGGACGTGAACCTCGACTACCAGATTCTCTCCGAAGACGCCGGCAGCCCGCAGATGGACGTGCTTCTGGTGGCGGTGAAGAAGGACAAGATTCTCAACTACACCAACGTACTCTCGATGGCTGGTAAGACCCCGGCTATCGTGGACATTGATGCCCTGGCCTTACAGAATTGTTATGAGTACAACTATGAGCCCGCGCCGGGCCAGGTGGTGGCGCTCTTGAACCTGGGCGCGAGC
>Ga0209169_10000534_pt1 | contig 23278 bp, 19 predicted proteins | sample HubBroMetageWRM4_FD_188346 | JGI IMG/M metagenome (GOLD analysis project Ga0209169, IMG submission 188346) | Warmed soil microbial communities from the Hubbard Brook experimental Forest, New Hampshire - Hubbard Brook CCASE Soil Metagenome WRM 4... | ecosystem: Environmental > Terrestrial > Soil...
TTGGCCCGCTGGGCGGAGCGGTCTGGGTGGCGGCGGTGGCCGCAATGGTCTGGGTTGGTGGATTCGTCTGGACCGGCGCAGGCGGAGTTGTACCGGCGCCGGTTCCGCCCCCGCCGCCACAACCGGCTGCAGACCCGGCGATCAAGATGATTGCGGTGATCCGAGCAAACGCGGCAGTTAACATCGAAGTCCCTATCTTTTGCTCCCTTACAATGACTCTCTCATAATCGACGATCGCTGGCTATGAGAGGACACCACCGATTCACGTTTAGTTAAAAACGGCCGTAGTTACGAGAGCTTGGAATAAAAACGGCGCCCCGACACGATTGCGATTTACGGCTCAATTCATTAAACTTATTCGCGAAATTGTCATTGGGGAGTAGCCGTCTTCTTCCCCAAGAAGAGCCCACGTCAACAGACTTAGCATCCTCATGCTATGGCGCGGGCAGTGATATTCGGGATCGTCCTGACCCTGATATCGCCTGGCGAGACCTTTGGCCTTCGATGTCCTCACCTTTGCCGGGCGAGCGATGTCGTAAGCGCCATTGCGTTCTCGCTCGCCCGGCCAAGGTTTTCCAGCATGGCGCTCAGTGTGGTGCTTTTTTTGCTTTGTGCCGCGGCAATTTACCTGTCCTGCGAATATTTCGTGAACGGTGTGGAGTGGGTGGGCCGCCGCTTAGGTGTGGGTGCCACGGCAACCGGCACCGTCTTGGCCGCCTTTGGTACCGCGCTCCCTGAATCCGCCGTGACGTTTATCGCCGTGGTTTTCGGGCGCGATGCCGCACAAAAGGACATCGGTGTGGGCAGCGCCATCGGTGGACCGTTGGTGTTGTCCACCATTTCTTACGCAGTGGTGGGAGTGGTGCTCTGGTCGTCCCACCGCAAGTTGCGCCGCGATAATACGGAGCTGCAACTGGATACGCAGCGGCTGAGCAGCGATCAGGCCTGGTTCTTGCTCATTTTTATCGCGGTTCTGGCGCTCGGGCTGGTGAGCTTCCCGTTCAAGCGCTGGCTGGGGCTCCTGCTGTTTGGCGCCTACGCCTTGTATGTCTGGCGCGAAATCACCGCCAGGCATGGCGCGGAACATGACGAGGAACAATTGGAACCCCTCAAGTTTAGACCCAGCAGCCCGAACCCGAGTCTGGCGTGGGCTTCTTTGCAGACACTCATCGCTCTGGGGGTCATCGCCGTCGCCTCTCATAGCTTCGTGGATCAGCTGCAGAGCATCGGCACGCACCTTGGGATCTCATCGCAGTTGGTGGCGCTGATCTTGAGTCCCGTGGCAACTGAACTGCCCGAGACGTTGAACGCACTCATTTGGGTACGGCAGGGACGCGAGCGCTTGGCGCTCGCCAATATCTCCGGCGCCATGATGATTCAGGCGACGGTTCCCGCAGGGCTCGGCGTGCTCTTTACAACCTGGCGTTTCGATCCGCCGTTGGTGATCGCGGCATCGACGGCGTCTGCTGCGGTTGTTCTATTGTGGCTGATGTTTCGACGCCAGCGCGTGAGTGGGATGAGCCTCATCCCGTTGGGGCTACTGTACGTGCTGTTCGCGATCATCGTCGCGCTCGTGCAACGATTTCAGTCAATCTAGGCGTTGCTATGTCGGTTGGCGCTGCGATCGGATTTGAGCGGCACGGCGTCAATAGCCGGCCTTCTGGCAACTACTTCGAGACTCCGGGGTGATTGACGCAGCGAGACAAATAACTCTCTGGGCGATACCGCCTCAATCCCTGGGACTTGAATCAAATGAGATTAAAGAAGTTTTCTGTGGGCTCGGTCGCAGGCTGGGCGTGGGCATTCATCGCCGGGGGAGGGGATCTCTGGCTGCAGTTCGGCGTCGCAGCGTTTTTCTTCATTGCGGGACATGCGGCTCTGACAATATGGCCTCATCGCTGGCAGCCGCCATAGTGGCCGCACCGTGTTTAGTCCTCGACTTGTCTTCAGGCGGGTGCTAGTTTTTTTGAATGCGAGAGCGATTCGACACGATACCGGATGTCCGCGATGGGTTGACGCGCGAGGAGCGCGTCGTCTTGTACGTATTGCACGAGACGCAAAAGGAGCGCGGCGATCGGAACGTGCCAACTGCGATGTTATGGGGCCGAGTGTGCGAGCATTTCTATATTAGTCCCGAGGATCTCTCACTCATGCTCGCGCGATTGGGCGCGCGAAAATGAGTGCGGGGCTGTGAATCGCCCGACCCAAGAAGGCATCCGCGGAGGCGAAACAGTCGGGGGAGGGGCAGGGGGACTACACCTCATTGGGAGAGCCGATTCGCGCTCCGCGGCGCCCAAACAGACTCTATTCCTTAGTGGCTGAGCAATCGATAATGCTTTAGTCCTAGTTCGCACTTTGTCGAAGCGGGAAAGGAGTGATCACATGCCGGCGCAACTGAATCATACGATCGTTTGGTGCCGCGACAAGAAGCGCTCCTCTGCGTTTCTGGTCCGAATTCTCGGCTGCGCCCCGGCAGTGCCGTTTTACCATTTCATGGTGGTCCAGCTGGCAAACAACGTTTCGCTCGATTTCATGGAGACGGGCGGATCCGTCGCGGTGCAACACTACGCATTCCTCATCGATGAGAGCGAATTTGACGCGACATTCTCCCGAATTCGCGCTGAGGGCCTAAGCTACTGGGCAGACCCCGCGAAATCTCGGCCTAACGAGATCAACCATAACGACGGCGGTCGCGGCGTTTATTTCGAAGATCTCGATGGTCATATGCTGGAGGTCATCACACACCCCTATGGAGGCGTCGCGCGATCGTAAGGATTCGTTAGATCGTGGCACCCTGGGCGATCTGTAAACGCGCGAAACCACCCCAGGCGCCCATTTGCTCTGGCGCTGATCCGATAGCAAATCACTGCTGTTTGGAGTAAAAATACCTGCGAGCGAAGCGGGTGGCGGAGCCTACGAAACGGCATTTATTTTGATCAGAGGGTGCAATGGCGTACTTTGATCGCGTGCTCATGACACATGGATCTGGAATGCAGCCGGTCCTGACCGCCGTCTTTATCGCGACGATGGCCTGGCATGCAATGGCGTGGGCGGACGACCAGGTCGTTGGCGCGACGACGATCGCGATCGGCACGGATCCCGCGATTCATGCGCCGGCTCGCGCCGGGCGTTCCGCCGATGCGACCAAGATAGAGGCCGTCACGCTACCGCAGCCAGATCTCAATGCCGGCGCATCGCCGTCGAGTGCCGACGTGACCGTGACGGCGCCAAAATCTTTAACGAATCAAGAGTGGGCGGGGAACGCCTTGCATCAGTTCGTCGAAAACCACGCAACCGTGCATTACGACAACACCGGTACCACCGGCAACCTGGCGCATTGGCGTGGTGGTAAGCAGAGCATTTGTCCGCAAACTGAGGGGCTGACCCCGGCGGACAATGCCTTCGTGACGGCGCGACTGCGCGCAGTGGCAGAATATGTGGGTGCACCCGTGCAGTCGGACCGGCAGTGCGAAGACAACGTGCGGATCGTGTTCACGAGCGATCCTCATAAAATCATGAAGGACGTCGTTGACTGGGCTTCAGTCTACTTTGGCGTCAGGTATCCGGCCATGAGGCCGCTGTTGGCGTTTCGCGTCGATCATGCGATTCAGGGCTGGTACCTGACGACACGTCGCCACAGCAGCGTCTTGAATACTGACGTCGGGCTGCTGGCGCTGGGTCTTCAACCGCTCTGGCCCAAAATCATCCCCACCGGGCTTAACGACTATGGCGATATGGGTGGAATCGGCGTCGTCATCCTGGTCGTCGATACGACGAAAATCGCCGGCTACCAGGTCGGGGCAATTGCCGACTACCTAGCGATGTTGACCTTGTCCGTCGCGCAATCGCCCGACCACTGCGATTCGTTGCCGAGCATTTTGGACTTGATGTCCTCGAGCTGTGGTACGCGTGACAAGCCTACGGCCTTGACGGCGGCCGACCTGGCCTTCTTGAAGGCGCTTTACTATCGCAATACTGGGATCGGTTCATCGCCTTCGCGGGATGATGTCGAATTCACCATGGCGCGAGAATTCAAGAGTCACTGACCCGTGTAGCACTGACTCAGCACCGCCCGGCAACGAGTGGCAACGAGGGCTATTTTAAATTTTACATATGTCCTTTGAATTTGCCGACGATGACGCATTCTCGAGGGTCGGGTGTTGGAGAAGCGCGGCACGGGGGGTAGAACTAGCGCTTGCAGAATCGTGGTTCCTCAGACTGTTCGCGTCGGGAGGGAGGGTCGCAATGGAACTCATGAAACGACTGAGCCAATATGGTCGGTCCGCCGGTGCTTTTGTATCGAACGTCGAATCCTCGACATTGCGGAAAGTGGGGTTGTCGAAACGCTTCACGCCGATACCCGCTGCGATCAAAGCGTATGGCGCGGTCATCGCCGAGAAGGTCGCGCTAATCGACCGCCTTCCAACCAAGTATCGGCAAGAGGCGTACGAACTCGTTTGGATCTACGTGATGAAAGGCTACGATGCCTCCGGCCTGGCGCGCGAATTGTCGGATCGACTGGGGATGGCTCCCGATAAGGCAAAGCTGATCGCCCGATCTCAATGCAATATGGCTCGCGCGGTGATGCAGAATGCAGAGCGCATGGAGATGGGCGTTCGGGAAGCGGTGTGGCAGCACGAAAGGCGCTGTGGAATCCAGAGTCACGCTGCCTTTAATGGCCGACGCTATCTTTTGGCGCAGGGCGCGAGTTTGGATGGGAAATGGCTCTGGCCTGGCAGCGAGCCGACATGCCATTGCTCGAGTATCGATATCAAGTCGGACGAAGATTAGCCAGTCAACAGCGGAGCTGCGCTCGAGCGCGGCGGCGACTTGAGGGTGCTGCGATTCGCTCGGTGCGCAGGACCGTCATTTGATAGCAGGTCCGGTGGGTGATATACGCGGGCATTTCTCGCGGCCGAGGGCGATCTGCTCCATGCGCCTCACCAGCGCCGCCGACGGTGTCCATTGGCCCCCTCGAGCTATAAATCGCGTGCTGGTTTCGGTCGTTCCGGCGCGGCGTGCCGCTGCCGCGCGCGCCAGCGCCAACTCGACTCGGGCCTGTGCGTGGCGATCTTGTTGTGTTGGTAGCAACGTTCCGTCGCGCTTGAAGGTCAACATATTGAACACCGAACGGATGACCCGGACTGGTCGACCATGGATCATTTCCACGGCGACCTCGGCGCAGCGAACGCGCTGGCCCGCAAAGCGGGTGAGCCGAAAGCCGCTGCGGACTTGCAGCATGCGATCGAGGGACACGTTTGGTAGTCGATACAGAGCACCTTCCCGATCAAGTAAGAAATATCGGAGCGCGAGGCGCATGGAATCACTTTATGACGTTGCGGAAGTGCGTGGGATTCGTTATTGCCGAAGGAATTTAGATCACCTTCAATCTTTATTTCAACGACCGTTTCCCGCGCATTGATCAAGAAACGCACGAAACGCAGCGTGCGCCACACGCCGCAGCTCGCGCCTTTGTTTTAGAGACGCAATCAACGCGGCCGGCCGCAGTGTACGACCCTGCGCTGTAATGTTGGCATGGTCGAGCGCCATGGCGACACTTCCCGCATCCGCGTCGTGGTCGAGCGGAGCGCGGGTGTCTGTCATCGAACAGCGGACACGCCCACTACTGTAAGATGAAAAAATATCCGCACAGTGGATGAGAGTTCTGGGGTTAGAGTATCGCTTTCATATAGAAAGCCGCACGGTGGACAGTTTCATCAGTCGGCGTCATGGGGAGCGCGTCCAGCATGTCAAAAAAGGTGCGCAGCGGAGTCATGTCGGCGCCGCCAGGCCATGCTGCGTTCAATTCGGTGGTGGAGCGGCGCGTTGTGAAGCTGATCGAGTCCGGCGTCGCTTACAACATTGGCGATCTCGCCACGCAACTTCACTTGAGCTCATCCCACCTGCAACGGTTATTCAAGCAGGAAACCGGACACCGCATGGGCGAGTGGTTGGTGACCTTTAGGATGCAAAAAGCGGCGTATTTGCTGGCAAACAGTTACCTCACTGTGAAGGAGATCGCGCGCTTGGTGGGATACGAGCACGTCTCGAGCTTCATTCGCGCCTTCGAGAGCAAATATGTCCTGACGCCCACGCGCTTTCGGGAAAGTGCCGATGCCAAAGATCAATAGATTGAAGCGAAACAAGCCGGCCAAGTCGAGATGGCCAATCGAGGGGGAAGAAAGATGATGACACGGCGTGAGTTTCTGGATGGAGCGGTAGCCGGCGCAGCGGGTTTAGCCATCAGCTCGACGGCGAAGAGCTACGCGCGGATTATCGGGTCCAACAACCGGCTCAACTTTGCCGTCATCGGCTTAAACGGTCGCGGCTACGCGCACCTCTCATCCTTGAAGGCGAACAAGGCGAGCGCGCGCATCTCCCATGTGTGTGACGTGGAGAGCAATATCTTGAAGAAGTTCTCGGCCGTCACGCAGACTGAGATGGGCGAGGTCCCGGCGACCGAGAAGGACTTCCGCAACCTCCTCGCGCTCAAGGAAATCGATGCGATCACCATCGCCACGCCCGACCACTGGCACGCGCCGATGGCGATCGCGGGCCTACAGGCCGGCAAGCATGTCTACGTCGAAAAGCCCTGCAGCCACAATCCCTCCGAGGGTGTCATGCTAATCGAGGCGCAGAGGAAAACCGGCAAGCTGGTGCAGATGGGCTCGCAGCAGCGCTCCTCGCCACACACCATCGAGATCGTCGACAAGATCCACCATGGCTTGATCGGCCGCGCTTACTTCGCCAAGGCGTGGTACAGCAACGTGCGCAAGTCGATTGGCACAGGCAAGGAAGTTCCCGTGCCGCCGCAGTTGGACTGGGATCTCTTCCAGGGACCCGCACCACGCCAGGCCTACAAGGACAATGTACAACCCTACAACTGGCACTGGTTCAAGACTTGGGGGACCGGGGAATCGCTCAACAACGGCACGCACGAAGTCGACGTCTGCCGTTGGGCATTAGGCGTGGACTATCCCAACAGCGTGGCATCGATTGCCGGGCGCTATCAGTTCAAGGACGACTGGCAGTTCTACGACACCATGAGCACCAGCTTCGCCTACGACGACGCGATGATTTCCTGGGAAGGGAAGTCCTGTAACGGGATGACGTACTACGGTCGCGACCGCGGCGCAGCCATCATCGGAACCACCGGCACGGTAGTCGTCGATCGCGACGGCTACGAGATCTACGACTTGAAGGGTAAGCAGACTGCTCAGTTCAAGGCCGGCGACCAGACTACTTCGGCGGACCTGGTCGGCCGCGACTCGATGACGGACTTTCACTTTGCAAACTTTATCGCGGGCATTCAGAAGGGCGAAAAGCTGAAACAGCCCATCGCCCAGGGCAACGTCGCCGTGACCATGTTGCAACTCTCGAACATCGCTTGGGAGACGAAGCGTGAGCTGCACCTGAACAACCAGGACGGCACGGTGCTGAACGATCCGGAAGCCATGACGTTCTGGGGCCGCACTTATGAGAAGGGCTGGGCTCCGCATCTGTAAGGGTATGAAACGAGATTTTTCGCGGCGAAAGTTTCTACGCACCGCTGTCCTTGCCGGAGCTGCAATGTCCACTCCGGTCATGCTTTCCGCGGCTGTCTTGAAAAGGTCAGCCGCGGGCAAACCGTCAGCCATCAAGTTCGGTCTCGCCAGTTACACCTTTCGCAATTTCAGCCGCGCCCAGTTGATCGCCTACATGCAGTCACTCGGCGTCTCGGGGCTGAACGCTAAGGATGTCAAAGACCATCTTCCAACCGATCCTACGCTGGAATCACAGGCGATCGCCGACTACACAGCAGCGGGCATCAAACTTCACGCCGCGGGCGCGATCTATTTCCTCAAGGATAATGACGACGACATCCGCGCCAAATTTGAGTATTGCAAGCGGGCCGGCGTCGCTGTCATCGTCGCCGGCGATCCCACGCCCGCGAGTCTTCCGCGGGTCGAGAAGTTCGTCAAGGAGTACGACATCAGGATCGCGATCCACAACCATGGGCCGGAAGACAAGCTCTGGCAGTCGCCGCTCGACATCCTGAAGCTGATCAAAAATATGGACCCGCGAATCGGCTGCTGCATCGATGTCGGCCACACCGAGCGCGCCGGCACGGACGTCGTCGAGGCCATCCATGCAGTCGGAGCGCGCCTCTTCAACCTGCATATGAAGGATCTGGCCGACTTGCACGTCAAGGACAGCCAGGTAGCGGTGGGTGAGGGCAAGATGCCGGTCCGCGCTATCTTTGAAGCGCTCATCGCCAATCAGTACGCGGGCTTCGTCGACCTTGAGTACGAGATTCACGCCGATGACCCGCTGCCGGGCGTTACCAGCAGCTTCGCCTATATGCGCGGCGTGCTCGCGGGCATGGGGTATGCAAAGGGGAATGATGCAGTGTACGGCGACCGACAGGCCATGCGAGACGACAAGAAGGAGATCGAGCAGTGAGGCATCTATCCAGACGGATGTTCATCGGCGGCGCGGCTGGCGCATCCGCATCGTTTTTGTTGGCCCTGCGGACAGTCGCTGCCGACACGAAGTTCAAGGTCGGCGTCATCTCCGACGAGATCTCTCAGGACTTCGATCACGCCTGCTACGTCATCGCGAAGGACTTCGGTCTGCACTGGGTCGAACTGCGCGAGGTCTGGGGCAAAAACCTGCAAGTCCTCTCTGATGCGCAGATCGCCGAGGCGCAGAAAATCCTCGCCAAATACCGGCTTCAGGTCACCGACATCGGCAGCCCGCTCTACAAGGTGAACTGGCCTGGCGCGCCCGTCTCCCAGTACGGCACCAAGGAAGACATGCACGGCGCCGACGAAGTCAGCTTCAAGCATCAGGATGAGGTCCTCGAACGCGCGATCTTTCTCGCCAAACAATTCAAAACGAATAAGGTGCGCTGTTTCGACTTCTGGCGCATAGACGATATCAAGCCCTACCGCGCCGCCATCAATGACAAGCTGCGGCAGGCCGCCGAACACGCCGCCGCGCAGAACATCATGCTAGTGCTTGAAAACGAGTACGCCTGCAACACCGCCACGGGACGAGAAGCCGCCGCTACCCTCGCGGGCGTCCCCTCTCGCCATCTGTCGCTCAACTGGGACCCAGGCAATGCCGTCATGCGCGGCGAACTCGATGCCTATCCCGGCGGCTGGGACGCTCTGCCCAAAGACCGCATCCACCACTGCCACGTCAAGAACGCCATCAAAGACAGCGCTGGAAAGACGCAGTGGTCGCCCGTCGACAAGGGCTACATCGATTGGACCGCGCAATTCCGCGCGCTCGCGAAGATCGGCTACACCGATGCGGTCAATCTCGAAACGCACTGGACGGGCGGCGGCACGCCCGAAGAATGCACCCGCATCAGTTGGGCCGGCATGAAGACCGACCTTGAGCGCGCGACGCTGGGCTGAGTAGGCGCGAACTGCTGATCGGCAGTGGCCGGCGCCCAAAGCCGACGCGTGCCCTACCTGGGTCGCTGTGTTTAACAATAGTTCTTCAGAAGGGTGCGGCGGCCCACGCTCTTGGCGCGCCGGCAAAACCGCGCATTGGCAACAGCCTAGAATGCCGGAGAATGATTGCCGTAGTCGACGATGATAAATCAGTGCGCCAATCATTGATTCGCCTTTTAAGCGCCGCCGGCTTCCGGGCGCGTGCCTTCGCTTCCGGCGAGAGCTTTTTGGAGTCGTGGAAACTGGATCCACCCGACTGCCTCCTGCTTGATTTGCAGATGCCGGGCCTAACGGGGCCGGAAGTCCATGACATACTGAACTCGGCGGGCGTCAAGTTTCCCATTATTACTATCAGTTCGGATGATTCGCCGAGCACCCGGGAGCAGTGTCTGCATCGAGGTGCCCTGGCCCACCTCAGCAAACCCATCGATGCTGGGGCCTTACTACAAGCGCTCTTGGCAAAGGTAAAACCGGAACACCCGCCCAACGGAAATCAAGAAACAAAATAGGGCTCGATCGCTTGAAATGTGGCCTCTTGCGGGCCGATTATCCGATTTATTAACAAGAGGCGCGCCCGGCGAGGCGACCCGTTGTCCGATATTCGCGAGCCTGCAAGGGGGGAGACCATGTCCGACGAGATTGAGAGCCGTTGGCAGCGCTTAAGCGAGTTTCTCGATGAGGCGCTCGAATTGACGGACCCGGTCGAGCGCGCGCGATGGCTTGCTTCACTCGAGCAACAGGATGCGGACATGGCCGCCCAGGTTGCGCGGATGCTGGCCGCGCAGTCGCGGCAGGGGTACGCGGAGTTCCTCGCCACGCCGTTAGCCACCCCCGACCCACTTCCGGCCATCGGCTCGCTCGCCGGCCGGACGGTCGGACCTTATGTTCTCGAAGCGGAAATCGGGCGCGGCGGCATGGGCAGCGTGTGGCGGGCGCGGCGCGCGGATGGCCGCGTCTCGGGACTTGTCGCGATCAAATTGCTGCATGCGGCATGGCTCGGCCGGGACGGAGAAGCGCGCTTTCGCCAGGAGGGCAATCTGCTTGCGCGCCTGGATCATTTGAACATCGCAAGGCTGATTGACGCCGGCATTCTGGACGATATCTACCCCTACCTGGTGATCGAATACGTCGACGGGCTGCCGATCGACGAATATTGCGAACGCGAGAACCTGGGCATCGAGGCGCGCCTGCAACTCTTTCAGGCAACACTGGCGGCCGTGGGGCATGCGCACAGCCACCTCATCGTACATCGCGACATCAAACCATCGAACGTATTCGTCACCTCCGGTGGCGTCATCAAGCTGTTGGATTTCGGGATCGCCAAGCTCTTGGATGACGCTGATGATGGCGCTGCGCTCACCAAGACCGGCCTGCGCGCGCTCACCCCCGAATACGCTGCGCCCGAACAACTGTTGGGCCAGGCGGTGACCACCCAGACCGACATCTATGCGCTGGGTCTGGTGCTGTACCTGCTGCTCACCGGCCGCAACGCCACGCCCCAGGATGCGCAGGGAACGGCTCACCTGGTGCGGGCCATCATCGATGAGGACGCGGCGCGCGCCTCCACCGCGGTAGAGGATCTCGGACGGCGCCGCGCGCTAACCGGCGATCTCGACAATATTCTGGCTAAAGCGCTCAAAAAAGCGCCGGAGGAGCGTTATTCGAATGCGTCGGCGTTCAGCGATGATCTGCGCCGATTCTTGTCGCATGAGCCGGTGACCGCGGGACCCGATACGGTCCGATACCGAGTATCCAAGTTTGTACGGCGCCACCGCGGCGCGGTGGCGACCACGGCTTTGACCGGGATGGCATTGCTTCTGGCCATCGTCATCACCACGACACAATGGTTCGAGGCACGCCATCAGCGCGACATCGCGCGGGTGCAGCTGCAACGCGCAGCAGCCTTCGGGGACCTCGTATCGATTGTGCTGAACGAGTCGGGTCATGCGGGCGAAGCGCTGACAACCGGTCAGCTGCTGGAACGTGGGGAAAAGCTGGTGCGCTCGGAATTCGCATCCTCCGACGACTTGCGATCGCAGCTTCTCTTTACGCTGGCGCGCCTGTACGCACACGTCGGAGCGACCGACAAACAGCGGGTTCTGTATCGGGAGTCCTATGAGCTTGCGACACGCAGCGGCGATGTGGGGTTGATTGCGTTGAGCGGCTGCGCGGCGGCGGCGGCCGATGCGGCCAGCGGGCTTGGCAAGGACGCCGCACAGCGAATCGATCAATTGCTGGCGCGGCTGCCGCGCGATGCAGAAAACGACGAGGTGCGCGCAGGCTGTTTGAATTTCGCCAGCACGGTCGCAGATTTTGCCGGCGATGGAACGGCCGCGCTGGCCGATGCCGAACAGGCAGACCAACTCTTGGCGAACTCGCAAAGCGGCACCGAGTGGGAAAAAGTGGACACGATGATCTTTCTGGCGGATGCCCGTAGAGCCGCGGGACAGCTGGGCGCCGCCGATCAAACCTATGCGCGCGTTGCGGCGGAATTCCAGCGCATCGGCGTGGAGGACAGCGGATTTGCCGCCACGCTGTACAACAATTGGGGCATTCTTCTGGTGAACTTAGGATTGCCGGTTCGAGGCGCGCAGTTGTTCGACCGTGAGAGGGCGATTGACCAAGGTTATTCGCTGAACGATGCCTTTTCGGCAACTGCCTATGCCTCAGCCCTCGTTCCGCTCGGCCGCGCGGCGGATGCACGAGAGATACTTCAGGCCGCGTTGAATCGCGCGGTCCAAATCGGGAATCACCGTTCTGCTGCGATGGTGCAAATGGGGCTTGCGCGAGTGAACTCGGAATTGGGGGACCTGGACCGGTCGGACAGGTTTCTCGCAGAGCTCGAGCCGGTTCTAAGAGATATGCTGCCGCCGGGACACGAGGCCTTCGGCGCACTCCATCAGATCAAGTCGCAAAATTTCGCGAAACGCAGCGACTACATCGCGGCGCTGAATGAGGCCACCCTGGCATTGGGCATCTTTTCGGCCCACCCGGGACTGATGTATCGCGCGGCCGCCGTTCACGAGAGCATGGCCGGTATTCTTCTGGCGATGAAGAATCTGCCGCAGGCGCGCGCCGAGGTCTTGCAGGCCAGGAACACATTCAATGCGGCCTTTGGGCAGGACGCCAAGTCGTACTATCTGGGCAGGACCTGGCTCACCGAGGCGAAGATCGATGAGGTCAGCGGGGAGCGGCAGAATGCGCGTTCGGCGGCCGAAGCTGCGTACCAGCACTTCGTAGCCAGTGTCGGCGAAACGCATCCACTCACCGAGGAGGCGAAAGCGCTGCGCTGAGTCGGAACTCCACCCCATGGTCTCAAATTGCGCACGGGCTGGCCGTCGACAGTTGGAAGGGCGCAGAATAAAAGTCTTGCGAGTGCGCGGGGATGGGCGCAGGAAATGAAAGCCGTCAGATTGGTATCACCATTGCGGTCCTGCGTGCACTTATTTAGCCGGCAGTAGCTTGATCTATGAAGAAGTGGCGCGGCTTTGTCGTTCTGCTGATGGTAGGCGCGGCCTTCGCTTTTTCTCTTGTGATGATCCGACAGGTCGTGACGATAAGATCCGCTTGGTTCGGCGCCTAGCGCTGCTGCAGATCTTCGGCAATGTGTATCCCATTTTGCACTTGCGCCTGGCGCGGATTCGAATTGCCCGGGTGGTACACCGGTGGGCCGAGTCGCAAGCGTGACATTGAGATCACTCCTGGGCTCGATCGCTGCGAGCAGCCAACATCGGGTCGATCAGATCGCGCGCAGCGCAGCCGTCACGGGCACGTGCGCAGCGCGCAGCGCCGGCAGGAGCCCGCCCAGGGCGCCGATGCCAAGCGCCCAGCCCAGTCCCAACAAGGCCAACGAGGGCGTCACCGCCATGTGAAAGCTTGCTCCAAACGGGCTCGCGAGCAGCCCGTTGAAGAGCAGCCACGCCACGAGCGCGCCGATCAAAGCGCCGGGCAGCGCCAGAAGAATGGATTCCGACACAACCGAGGCAATGATCGGCGCGCTGTTGAATCCGACGGCCCGTAGGATGGCCAATTCGCGACGGCGGCCGTCGACGATGGCATACAGTGAGTTGGCCGCGCCGATGGTTGCGGCGAGGGCCATGATCGCACCCACGAAATAGCTGACGAAGTTCAGAATGCCGTTAACCTGCTGCAGGTCCTGCTCAAAGATCTCCGCTTCATGCTGGGCTTTCAAGTGAAGCGACGGGTTTGCCTTGAGCGCAGTGGTCAAGTCCGCAAACGCCGCGGGCGACTCGAGCATGACATTGGCTTGGTTATAGGTGTTGCGGCCGAAAGCGGACAGAATGGTGTCGCCATCCCCGAAGACGAGACAGACGGTGCTCGCAAGATCGAAGTTCCCCACGACGAGCCAGTCGCCACCGCGCATGTGCCGCTTCGCGCCGACGCCGAAATCGGTGTACTGGCGCGCGCATTTGTTGCTGGCGATCAACTCATGCAGTCCGGGGTTGAACAGACGCCCGGCGGTTATGCGTAACTCGGGCTGGTAATCGGTTAGACCGGGGGTTACTCCCATCACGGGAAAGCCGGTGTGCGTGCGGTCAATTTTGCTGCGCGCCTGGACGAACACGGTGACCTGAAAGACGACGATCGGTTTGCCCGCGGCGTTGCGTCGTATGCCCGGCAGATCGCGAATCAGCGACGCCTCATCCTGCGCGATGCTGCTCTGCGCGGGCGACGGGGCATCGACACTGATCAGAGTCGCGCGATTGGGGCTCACATCGCCCATCGCTTCCCGTCGTGCTCCGACGCCCATGGCCAGCATGGACACCAGCACTCCGACTGCACACGCCACACCGATGACGATGGTGCACACCAACCCCAGGCGCGTAAGTGTGCCGGCGAGATTCAGGCGGAGTAGGGCCCAGAACTGTTTTGCGAAGTTCATCGTCAGAATTACCGACCGGCAAGCCCGTCAACCACTTGGAGCCGGGCGGCCCGCGAGGCCGGCGGCGCGGCGGCGATCAGCGCCACGAGAAGCGCTCCGATCAATCCAAATGCGACGACGCTCAGCGGCATGGAAAGGCCGGGGATGAACTTCGCGGTGTACGGGAATACCCCCATCGCCAGAGCGAGTCCGATGAGCGCGGCGGCGACGCAAATGAGCAGACTTTCTCCAACGACCATCAGAAAAATGGCGCGATTACTGAACCCCAAGGTCTTCAACACCGCAAACTCCGGAGTGCGCTCGCGAATCGTCTGCATCATCATGGTGGTGATGGAGAACAGAAGCGCCACGAGCACCGCGCTCGTGACGGAGCGGATGAGAAAGTTCAGATCGCCGATCGAGCGCATCTGCTGTTGTGCATTCTCCCGGAACGAGGCCGTATTCGTCTCATTGGGCGAATTGACGAACAGCTCATCGATGGTGTCGGACATTTCCGCCGCCCGGGTCGGCTCCGCGATCACCGCGTAGAAGTTGCGCACCGAACCCTGGTTGAACGCCCGCGCTTTATCCAGATAATCGTAGTTGGCCACGATGAGGCCCGCCTCGCCGGGCTCATGATCTTTGAACGTGCCCACGATCTGAAAAGTCCAGGTTCCCGATCCGTCGACGTGCAGAGTGTTCGACGTGAGCGGAATCCGGTCTCCGACGCGCCAGCCGTATTTCTTGCCGATATCCGTGGTGATCAACGCGCCGTCGCGGGTCTTCGCGAGGGCCTCGAGGTCTTTGGGCAGTACTTGGAAAATCTCTGGCACGAGCGTCAGCCAGAGGTTGGTCGGCTGGATTGCCAGCACGTATACGGCCTCAGTCGGCCTCTGATAGGTCCCAACGAAGCCGTCGGCAAAGGACACGCTTTTTATGCCGGGGACCGATCGGAGCCGATCGAAGTAGGAAAACGGCAGCGGGGTGCCGCCGAAATCGGCGGAGGCGACGAACAGCACGTCGGCGCGAGTATTGGCGACGGACCGATCCACGCCCGCTTTCATGCCCTGCAAGACACCGAACAGAGCGAAGGCCACCGCGACTTGCAAGAGGACCAGCGCCGTGCGCCCGGGCTTGCGCCAGATGCCGGACCAGATCAGGGGAAGGTATTTCACGGGTGTCTGGACGGTTCCGGCGAACCGGATTCTCTCTGGGTTCCATGCCTGGCGATCGTGAATGAGTTATACCGCAGCAGGGAAAAGTGAGTGACAATTTCTCAGTCGAGGCGTCGCGTCGCTTTCCCGAGTTGGCTAAGAGAACTTATAAAGGCGGGAGTGCAATCGAAGCGGTCTTACCCTTGGTGGAAACGTAATGGTCCAGCGAGGGATCGAGGTCCACGGCGGTCACAATGTCCCTGACTGCATTGGGCGAGTCGCCCAGGTCTCCGGAGGCGGCGCCGCGGAGAAAATAAGCCCGAGCCAGCTTCGGATCGAGTCGGATCGCTTCAGCCTCGTCCTTGACGGCATTGTCGTAGTCGCGTTGGAGCAGGCGCACGTAGCCGCGTTCGCTCCACAACGTCGCAATTTTGGGCTGCAGACGAACCGCCTCGGAAAAATCCGCGAGTGCGCCACTAAAATTCTTTTGAGCGACGTACACGATCGCGCGTTGGCGCAGCGCTGCGACCAGTTTGGGATCGATGCTCAAGGCGGTGTCGAAGTCCCGCAGGGCCGCTGCGCCATCAGTCTGTAACGTATAGAAAACGCCGCGATAGTAGTAAGGCTGCGCGCTTTTGGAGGCCAATTGGACAGCTGTATTGTAATCGTCGAGTGCATGCGGCTTATCGCCCTGGGCATAATAGGCCATGGCACGATTCACGAACGGATAGAAGCGGGCGTGGCCCTCCAGTAACTTTCGGTCCACCAGCTCGGTGCAGGCCTGAATGGCCACGGGCGGCGCGCTCTTGCCGTCGCGATTGATGCATTTGTCGATGACCACACGCGTGTCTCGCGCGAGCTCAGCTTGACAGATTGTCGCCGCGATATAGTCCGGTGCTGCTGAACCCATGAGATTCGCGCTGGTCGTGTAGGTCCCGTAGCACTCTGTGAATTTATCCGGTGAAAGCTTGGGCAGCGGTGGCGCTTTGCCGGTGACGGTGACGGAGGGGGTGCTCGTTGCGGGTGGCGGTGTGGCTGCATCGGTGGCGGGCGGCGTATCAGTCTCTGCGGGCGGGGTGCTCGGTGACGGCGGGGTCTGATCAGAATGGCTTCCCGCGGCCGCCGCCATGGCGACGAGGAGCAGGCTCAAGAGTTGCCACGAGAATACACGCCGCAATGTTTGCCCCCGAACAAACTCATGGACACTCCGCCAGTTCCGCTAAGACCGGTCAAAAGCTCCGTGAGTTCAATCTAGCACGGCCGGACCTTCTTGACTGCTGCACTGCGGCGCGGAGTGCGACGGCTCGTTAATCGTGATGGCGGACGGCTTTCTGTTCGCCGCCGAGATCCATGGTCGTTGTTTTGTCCGCGAACGAGAACTCGACTTCGTTTCCAGAGTCGCGGCTGAAAAACTTGATGTCGGACTCCGGTAGCAGAGTCATTTCCCGGGTTCCCTTGTAGGTCACGACCAGCGTGCCATTTTCTCTGGTCACGTTGAGTTCCTCAGTCTTGTCATTGTCCTCGCCGGATGCGAGGGCGTAGCTGCCAATGAGGCGCTCGAGTGCGGCGACGGGCACGTCGGCGACGGTGCGTTCGACGGGCTTGATGCCGGGCCAGTCATACAAATGCCCGAGCGTCAGGATCAATTCCTGCGCGAGGCGTCCGCCGTTGTCCGAATTCGCCATGACAACCACACCGCCGCGACCGTCGAGGAAGCCGGTCATGTCGGCTTGGAAGCCGTCGTCGGCGCCGCCATGGCCGAAGCGCAATCCGTCCGCGCTAATCACGGGCCCGAGGCCGTGGTGGTTCATTCCCGGCGTGAGCATGGCCTGTACCAACCTTGGCGATAGGACATGGGCGCGGCCGAGGTTGGTGTTCTGAATCGCGATCACGTACTTCGCCAGTTCGCGCGGGGTGGTCCACAGGCCGGCCGCCGCCATCTCAGGATAGACATGCCAGTTGCCTTCGACCTTTTTGCCGTCGCGGTCGTAGCCGGACGCGGCCAGCGGGTGCAGCGCTTCGGGCAGAGGTTGCTCGTAGGTACTGTGATTCATTTGCAATGGTATTAATACCGATTCGCGCATGAGTACGGGAAACGGCAGGCCGCTTTGGTCGCTGAGCAAAAGCTGCAGAATGGTGTAGCCGCCGCCGGAATAGCGCCAGCTCAAACCAGGCTGTTTCCAAACGCGGATGGCCGGCGTATTTCCTTTGCCTTCGAGAACCTCCACGGTGGAAGGGATTTTGCTGTCGCGGGAGTAGCCGGGGAAACCCCAGACGGTGAGGCCGGCCGTGTGATTGAGGATGTTGCGAATCGTCACCTTGTGGGCGGCCGTGAACTCATTGTCGGGGAGCTTCCAGCTCTCGAGGTAGTTGTTGACGTTGTGGTCTAAATCGAGCGCATCGGTGTCGACGCGCTTTAAGACCGCCAGGGCTGTGAGCGGCTTACTGATGGAGCCGGCCTGAAACAGCGTATCCGGTGTCGCGGCGATGTGACGTTCCTTATCGGCGAAGCCGTAGGCGCGGGTCCAGTCGAGCTTACCGTTGCGGACCACGGCGATGCTGACGGCGTTGACGTGCAGCTGCGACATGCGCGTCGCCAGCGAGACGGCCGGGTGCTCCTCGCCGAGGATGACCACCGGCGGTGTGACGGACTGCTCCATCGAGGAAATAACCGACGGTGGCGCGGCAGCGAAGCCGCTTGTCGCGGCGAGGCACATCAGCAAGATTGTTTTCATGTCTACCCTGGTCCATTCAAGAAATAACGTGGAGTTCGCGGCGATTGCGTAGACTCTCATCGACCATCGAATTGATAAACCGCTTCAGCTTGAGTGTAAGAGTTCCCATCGCCCCGCGCCGAGGTTTTGATTGCGTAGATCTCACATCAGATACCGGCTGATCAGGATGAGTTCGGCCTCGAGGCGCGCCGCGTCTTGATGACGGCCGCCGCGTTCATAGTCGATGATGGCGGTGCGGCGGGATGTGACCTCTGTGTTCATCAGTGCCCGCAGTTCATCTTGGGTCAATGACTTTCTGGGCACTTCGGTCGAGGACCCAAAGGCTTTGGGGTCTTGAGCGCCGGCATTATCAAGTGCCGCGAGCAGGCAGCGTAACGTCGCGATCGTTTCCTTATCTCGTGCTTTCATCGCGGTGAGTAAGTCGGCCGACAGGCGAGAGCGCAACGGTTCGACGGCATCTGAGCGAGGATGCCCCGGACTCACTCTGAAAGGGCTCTGATGGCATCGGCGATGTAGGTGGCTTCGTTGGTACGTGCGCGACTCTCTTCGCGGCCCAGCGGCGACGATGCCGACGCCGAGTTGCTCCACAAGGCAGCTCGCCTTTTGCAGATTTCGACGCATCGCTCGCGTTCGCCGTACAGCAATTCCTTGATAGCCTCTTCGAGGCGCGCGTTGATTCTGGCCGCTAAGTCAATGGGTATGGGAGGGTTGGTCTCATTGAGGATCTCTTGTGTCAAGATTTGAATGGCGGCGGCAGTTTCTGCAGATGATCGATCGCGCACCAGGGCGTACCTCGCAAACATTGAGACACAAACGGCTAGAATTCACCAAGCCAGGCCTATCGCAAAACTGCAGACGTGTAGAATAGCGCGACAAAAGAAGGATGGTCCAGATGACAGACGCTGCAGTTGAAACAGCGCTTTCTGGTCCGCTAATCAGCCTGTAATGATCTTAAGCAAGGGGAAAGAAATGCGCCGACTGTTGCTCGGGCCCGTGTTTGCCGCGATCGCGACCTGCGCCGTCGCCGCGCCGATATCGAAGGAGCAGTTGAGCACTCCGCCCGCCGGCGCTCGCCATTACACGATCAGTTCGACGGCCGGCAAACATGGCGATATTTGGTCCTGGACGACGTCTGACGGACGCGTGGCCTATCGCATGTCGATGTCCCTGCGGGGGTGGGTCACCGAGGAGGACGAACTGGTCACCCTGGACCGCGGTCGCCGGCCGACGGCCATCGCGATCCGCGGCTACACCGATCAGGGCGACGCCACTGAGGATTTCTCAGTCGACGGCGCAGGCATTGCGCACTGGAAAACCGTGGTCGACTCCGGCGCTGCGCCCTTCGGCAGCCGACGCTACAATGCATACGGCGGGCCTTGGCTTGACAGTGAGTTGAGTGTCGAGGCGCTGGTCGCCGCGGGCGATAAGGGGATCGACCTACTGCCCAACGGCCATGCCAGCATCAGCTTTGACCAGTCTGTACAGATTGACGGTCCGCAGGGGCCCAAGACAGTCAAACTGGCCTTCCTGCGAGGCTACGGCTTTTCGCCTTCACCGGTTTGGCTCGACAGCGACGGTCATTTTTTTGGCAATGCCGGGGTGATTTCGCTGCTGCCCGAGGGGTACGAAGCGAGTGGCCCCCACCTGAAGGCGCTCCAGGATCAAGCGACAGCGGCCATGGTCCGCGGAACTGCACACCAATTTTTAAGCCCCGGCAATCGGACGCCGACGTTGGTCGATCACGTTTTGATGTTCGATTCGGTCGCAGGGCGATACCTGACCGACCGTGCGGTCTTGATTGCCGATGGCAAGGTTGCCGCCGTGGGTCCTGCGGGATCGATCAAGCCGCCGGCGGGCGCCGTTCTGCTCGATGGGCGCGGCAAGACCCTGACGCCCGGCTTATGGGACTCGCATCAGCATGTGGGAGACGATTGGAATTTGCTACAAAACGTCGCGACCGGCATGACCAATTATCGGAGCCCCGGCACGATGATTGACGAGGCGCTGAGCATCTACCGTCGTCGCGCCGCCGGCGACCTGCTCGCGCCCGACGGAAAGATCTCCGTGATCATCGATCGCAAGGACCCGCTGGCCGCTCAGGGTGCGCTCACCGTCTCGTCGGTCGAGGAAACCATTGCCGCAGTCGATAAGATCAAGGCGGCAGGTCTCTGGGGCGTCAAGTTTTACACCTCGATGAACCCGGCGTGGATCGCGCCGGGCGCCGCCGAGGCACATAAGCTCGGCCTGCATGTGCACGGCCACGTGCCCGCGGGGATGCGCCCGCTCGACGCGGTGCGGGCGGGCTATGACGAAGTTACGCACATCAACTTCATCCTGATGCAGGCGATGCCGCAAGAGGTGGTCGACCGGTCTAATACCGCCGCACGGCTGGAGGGTCCCGCCCGGTACGGCAAGGACGTTGATCTCGATTCCCCGGCGATGAAGGCTTTCTACGCGGAGCTAGCGCAGCGACAGACAATCATCGATCCGACGCTCACGGTTTGGGAGCCGCTGATGACTTCCGACGGCAGCGCCATCTCGCCGGAATATGCGCCGTTTGCGGAAATCGTGCCGCCGGCGGTCGCTCGTAGCTTGAAGATCGGAGGCTATCCTCTGTCCGAAGGCCTGACGCGCGACGACTATCGCCGAAGCTTCGCCAAGATGGTGGAACTGGTCGGGAAACTCCATCAGGCCGGCGTCCGGATTGTCGCGGGGACCGACGGATCCGGACTTGAATTGGTTCGAGAACTGGAGCTCTACCGCCAGGCGGGTCTGAGCAACGCGGAAGCGCTGCAGACCGCAACCATCATCCCAGCCCGGATGACCGGCATGGCCGATCGCAGCGGATCGATCGCGCCTGGAAAGGTGGCGGACATCATCCTGGTGGACGGGGATGTGTCCAAGGACCTGGCCAACCTTCGGCACGTGAATACGGTTTTCTTGGACGGCTATCGGTTGAGTGGGGAGGCGCTGCGGCAAGCCAGCGGTCTGACTGGCATGCCGAAGTGACGCTGCCGCGATTTGGGGTGCCCGCTCAGCCGGTGAAATTACGGCGCAGGGGCCGCCGCACCTCGTCGCTGCATGTGATGTTCCGCCGTTAAGCGCCAGGTTTTGCCGCCGTCGCGCGACTCCTCCTCGCGCCAGACGAAAGACCCGGGACGTAGATCGTTGATGGACCACCGCGTATCGGTGTCATCAAAGTCTCGGGTATCGAGCACGATCCGATCGTGGGCTACTGCGCCACCGGTGAATCGAGCGATCGAAGCATGTTCCACGTCAATGAAGGTCGTGGGCCAGGTGTGGGACTTCGGATCGTAATAGCGCAGGTCCGTATAGACCTCGCGCTCCTTACGCGCACCCGACGGATAGACCACCCAAAAGTCCTGAATGGCGCGCCCATCCATCACCCATCCGACGATGAATTCACCCGCGCGGTGAGTTACTTTGCCGTCCTTCGAAAAGTCGGTGTATTCGACATCCCAGGTTCCGACCAGACGATCAAAGACTTGCGCCTGGTCGCCGAGCGTCGGGTGAGGGCCCCGAGCTTCTAGCGCCGTCACCATGTCGAGTCGCGGGTCCGTGGCCGATGCGCTCCCGGCCACCGCACCGCCAATGCCGACGCTTAGCAAAAGCGCCGAGGCGAGCGAGCAGGCTGCGAAACTGTGCGTCGTTGCGATTTTATTCAAGATTCTTTCTCCTTTGGAACCTCAGGGTCATGGGCCAGTGTAGGTACGTGCGAAGGGTCGGAACCAGGCCACTCATTGCATCGGGCCGGCCATTCGTTGCATTGGGCGGCCCTGCATTAACACCTTGGCGTAAAGTGGCGGCCATGACTGCGACCCACACGGGCGTGCGCCCGACTCGCTGGCTCTGGATAATCGCGATCTGGTGCGCAGGGTCACTATTTGACGCGAGTCAAACGGTGCTGTTCATGCATTCTTTGGGTAAGCAACACACCGGCCTGATCTTTGGAACTGAACTGCTGTCCTGGTTGCCATGGATGCTGGCGACGCCGTTGGTCATCAGTTTGGCCCGGCGATACCCTTTATTTCCCGACATTAGCCTACGAACGGCCGCGGTACACGTCGCGGCATTTGTCTTGATTGGGTTAGCGGCCGACGCCTGGTTTTCGGTGCTGCAAATGCTCTTCAACCCGTGGGACTATCCGCAGCGGCCTTCTTTTATGGACGCATGGCGCTCGTCGCTTCTTTTCCAAATTCTGACCTTCCTGATCATGTACGGCCTCATATTGACCTTTACCTATGCAATGGACGCGCGCGAGAAGATGGCGCGCCAGATGATGGAGACCGCGCGGCTCAGTGAGGAACTGTCCAGGTCGCAGCTCGCGGCATTGCGCCAGCAGATAGAGCCGCATTTTATGTTCAACACGCTGCATTCCATTACCGGATTGGTGCGCGATTATAAAATCGATGCCGCGGTGAGCATGATCGTAGGCTTGAGTGAGTTTCTGCGTCGCGCCTTGGAGGATTCGCATCGATCGCAGGTGACGCTGGAGGAGGAAGTGGAGTACTTACAGCGCTATCTTGATATTCAAAAGACTCGTTTTGGGGAACGCCTCCAAGTGGACTTGGCCATTCCGGCAGAGCTGCTTCGCGCGCAGGTTCCCAATCTATTGCTGCAGCCCTTGGTTGAAAATGCAATCAAGCACGGCATCGCGAAGCGCGCCGCCGGAGGATTAATTCGCGTTGCCGGAACGCGCCGGGACGGCCAGCTGCACTTAAGCATTTACAATGATGGCCCCGACTCGCCGGCAGACCAGCAAGCGACGCGCACAGGCGTCGGCATCAGCAATCTGCGCACGCGCTTGCAAATCTTGCACGGCAGCGATTCGGAGTTGGAGCTGAGGCCGGCCGAGACGGGCGCCGTGGAAGTCTTGGTGACGCTGCCTTTTGCGGAGACCTGAATGCTCCCGTTGGATACCAAGCGAGCGGCCTTCATACAAACACTGGTCGTTGACGACGAAGCCTGGGCGCGTCGCAATCTGACGGTGTTGTTGGGCCGTGATGCGGACATCGCATCGATCATTGAATGCGGATCGGGATC
>Ga0209169_10000535_pt1 | contig 23273 bp, 18 predicted proteins | sample HubBroMetageWRM4_FD_188346 | JGI IMG/M metagenome (GOLD analysis project Ga0209169, IMG submission 188346) | Warmed soil microbial communities from the Hubbard Brook experimental Forest, New Hampshire - Hubbard Brook CCASE Soil Metagenome WRM 4... | ecosystem: Environmental > Terrestrial > Soil...
GTCCGCCGACGTGATCGGCGGCTGGACTGAGAAGTAGCGCGAGCCGTCAAAGGCCTGAAGAAGCTCGCGGCTCTCGGGCGTTTCGTCCTGGTCGAATGACGCGGTCGCCAGGTTCTCGATGTCGAACGAGATTCCATAACCGAAGGCGAACATGAGGATCACCGGACCGACGAGCGCGAAAGCCAGCCGGATCGGGTCGCGCAACAGCTCGACCGTCTCGCGCCGCGCATAAGCCCACAAGCGCCCTGGATTGAAGCGCTTCGGTATGCGAGCCGGCTCCGCCGCCGCCGCGGCCGCCGTCGCAGGCGAAGGCGCTTCAGTCTTTTTTGCACGATCGATTCCGGCGGCGTCGGCGAGATAGCCGACGAAAGTATCCTCAATGGAGTCGCTGCCGCGCTCCTTGACCAGATCGCGCGGCACCCCGACGGCGAGCACCTTGCCGGCATGCATCAGCGAGATGCGATCACAGCGTTCGGCTTCGTTCATAAAATGGGTGGTGATGAAGATCGTCACCCCATCATTGCGGGAAAGGTCGATAAGGGTGCGCCAGAAGGCATCGCGCGCGATCGGGTCGACACCGGAGGTCGGCTCGTCCAGGATGAGGATAGCGGGCTCGTGCAACACTGCTACCGCGAGCTGTAGCCGCTGCTTGATGCCGAGCGGCAGGCTGTCGGGCCGCGAATTGGCGGCCGCCTTCAGATCATACCGTTGCAGCAGCTCGCCGATGCGGGACGCGATCTTTTCGCGGGGAAGATGATAGAGCTGCGCATGCAGTTCGAGGTTTTGCCTTACTGTCAGTTCGCCGTAGAGCGAGAAGGCCTGCGTCATGTAACCGACGTTGCGCCGCGCCTGCATGTCGTCGGAGCCCATCGGCTGCCCGAACAGTTGGCACGTGCCGCTGGTTGCCGGCAGGAAGCCGACCAGCATTTTCATGGTCGTCGACTTGCCGCAGCCGTTCGAGCCGAGAAAGCCGAAAATTTCTCCGCGCGGGATCTTAAAGCTGACATGGTCCACAGCGACGAAGTCGCCAAACCTGCGCGTCAGCCCTTCGGCTTCGATCGCTGGCGTTTCGTCTGCCGAGGCCACGCGCGGTCGCACGACCACCTTCTGATGCAAAGCGCGCTTGGCCTCGGGCATCAGCGCAATAAACGCATCATCGAGATTGGACTCGCCCGTCTTAGCCAGAAACTCTTTCAACGTTCCGCTGGCGATGACCTTGCCGTCATCCATCGCCATCAGCCAGTCGAAGCGCTCGGCCTCGTCCATATAAGCCGTGGCAACGATGACGCTCGTTTGCGGCCGGCGCGCGCGGATGGTGTTGATCAGGTCCCAGAACTGGCCGCGCGACAGCGGATCGACCCCGGTCGTCGGCTCGTCGAGAATGAGCAAATCCGGATCGTTAATGAGGGCGCAGCAAAGACTAAGCTTCTGCTTCATCCCTCCGGAGAGTTTGCCGGCTGGACGATTCTCGAACGGGTCAAGTGCGGTGGCAGCGAGCAATTCAGTAATACGGACTCGGCGCTCGGCCGCCGATTGCCCAAACAAACGGCCAAAAAAATCGATGTTTTCGAAGACGCTGAGCGTGGGATAGAGATTGCGGCCGAGGCCTTGCGGCATGTACGCGATGCGGCCGCGGATCGTCCGCAAATGTTCACGCTTGGCAATATCTTCATCAAATACGATGACCCTGCCGCTTTGGATTGCGCGCACGCCGGAGATCAGCGCCAACATCGTCGATTTCCCAACGCCGTCGGGGCCGATCACGCCCACCATGATGCGCGCCGGAATATCGACGGTCACGTCATCGAGCGCGACCGTCGTCCCGTAGCGATGGGAAACATCGGCGAGCTGCGCGATCGGTGTCGGCGTCATTGCGGCAGATTGACCTGCAGATCATCCGGCCACTTCGAGGCGGCGTTGGTGCGCACAATGCCGAGCCCACGCACGCCGGTCTTCACCCGGCGCGAAAACTTCTTCAGAACCTCCGCGTCGAGTTGCAGCTTGACGCGAAACATCAGCTTTTCGCGTTCGTCCGCGGTTTCTACCGTCTTCGGCGTGAACTGCGCGTCGGCGGCGACGAAGCTGACCTTGGCGGGCACGACGAATTGCGGGACGGGATCGAGAATGATGCGCGCTTCGTCGCCGATCTCGAGCTTCCCGGCGCTCGCCGCCGGCAGGAAGACAGTCATGTAAACGTCGTGCAGATCGAGGACGGTGAAAACCTTGCCGCCGGCCGCGACTACTTCGCCGTTGCGCGCGAGCTGGTATTGCACCCTCCCCGTTCGCGGCGAGACCAAAATCAAGTCTTTTAATATGGACTCCAGGCGTTCGGCGTCGGCCTGGGCGGCCTTGATTGCGGCTTCAGCTTGATCGCGCTGCGCAATCGCCGCCTGCACGTTGGCTTGACCGCCCTCGTAGTTGCGCTTGCGTTGATCGAAGGTTTGCTGGGTGATGATCTGCTTGCCGACCAGTTCGACGCCGCGATCGTAATCGGATTTAGCTGCCGCCAAAGTCGCGTCGCGTTGGACGATTTGCGCCTCAGCTTCGACCAGTGCCTGCTTAGCTTTATCGACGTTCGACTGCGCCGCCCGCAATTGCGCCTCATATTCCGGCGAGGAAACCCGACCGACAACCTGCCCGGCTTTGACTTCGCTGCCTTCCTCGACGGTGATATCGGTCAAACGGCCAGGATATTTCGCCGCGACGTCGACTTGTGTCGCTTCGATGCGTCCATTGGTCTTGACGATTCCGTCGGGCAGTGATTGCCCGAGTAAGCGCGTAACGAAATTGCGTACCGGCCCTTTCGCCTGTGCGGTCGGAGCAAAAAAGCGTCCCGCCGCCGAATTCAAATAAACCGTGGGCAGCGGCACGCTGGCAACGACGAAAAGGCACGCCAGCACGGCGCCTAAAAATACGCGAGTAGACATTTTGCCAACTCCTCTAACCCCCGCGAAAAAGGCCCATCGCGACAGGTGAGGTTAATGCAGACCACGCTGCCAGAGCCTTCATTGACTAGGATCAATTGTCGGCGAATTGAGGCGAAGCAGCTCTACGAGGAGTTTGCCGTGCCGACGTCAGGAACGCCGCTGTTCCAAGCCGCAACCGCAAACCTCAATCCCTGGACCGAGGCCAAGGTCGACACAGAAACGGAGGCGAGAAGCCCGCTGCTCATCACCTCTGGAGAGAAAGACGACACCGTCCCGTGGGCCATCGCCAATGCCAGCTATCATCAGCAACAGCGAAATAAAGGCGTGACCGAAAATTCTTAAAATTGCGAACCGCGGTCACTCGCTTACGATCGATCACGGCTGGCGGGAGGTCGCGGACGCCGCACTTAGCTTTATTCGCCGGTTCGCGTGAGGTGCGAGCAGCAGCGTTTATGCCGGCGCTGCCTGCCGGATGTAGCCCTGGGTAATGCCGCTCATGAAATCGCGCTTGCCGAGTGGCACGCCGAGGTGGCGCAAAATGTCGTAGGCAGTGACGATATGGAAATAGAAATGCGGGATCGACCAATGCTGAACGAACTCGAGCGCATTCGATTCAAAGACGCGACCGCCAGAGAGTGATAGCTCGACCTTGCGTTTCGCCGCCTCGGCAAATGCCGAAGCGCCGATCGCTTGCAACGCGTCCGCGGTACTCGTGAGCAATGCTTTATGTTGGTCGAACGTCAGCTCCTTGATGTCGATCTTGGGTGGTTCCTGGCCGGTGGCGCGCGCGGTGCCATCCTTGGCGTGATAGCAGGCAATTTGGATCTGCGAGCTCAACGGAAACATGTCAGGCGCCAGGCGCTCCTGCAGTAGCGCCTGCGGGTCTGTGCCTTTTTCGCGCGCATGCGCGGCGCCTTTGTCGAGCACCCCCGCCAGCGTGCGCAGCGCCGGCACGAAAGTGTCGATCGCCAGATTTTGTTCTTTCATCGGACGTCCTCCCATGTGATGGCGAAAGGCGCTCGCCTTCCGCCACTCGTCGTTCAGTCCGTCCTAGATAACCGGTCCTGCGCCATCCGCTACATCCCGAGCGTGGAGCGAGTGGCGCGCCCGGCCTAGGTCTTGACAAATAAGACGACCGGTCATATTCGATTCAGATGCCTAGACCCAATGTCCGAGAAAAGATCGTCGACGCCGGACTTAAGGTCCTGATTGAGAAGGGCTTTAACGGCGCTGCCGTGCAAGACATCACCGACGCCGCCGGTGTGCCGAAGGGCTCCTTCTATAATCACTTCGAGAGCAAGGAAGCGCTGGGGGCGGAAATCGTCGATCGCTACGGCCGCAACAACCCGCGCCGTACCGCGCTTTTCGACACGTCGCTCCCGCCGCTGCGCCGGTTGCGCGCCCACTTCGAACGGCTCAACGAATCCTTCGCCAGCGAGAGTTTCGGCCGCGGATGCTTGTTGGGAAACTTCAGCGCCGAACTGTCGGGTCAGAGCCAAATGATCCGCGAGCGCCTGGCCGACCTTTATGTTTCGTGGTCGACGGATATCGCCACGGTGATCGCCGAAGCCCAAGCGGACGGCTCGATCTTGACCAAGACCCCAGCGGCTGACCTCGCTGCATTTCTGCTCGACGCCTATGAAGGGGCACTGCTGCGCGCGCGGGTCGAGAAGACCGGGCGTGCCTTCGACCGCCTTATGACCGTCGTTTTCACCCAAATCCTGGTCTAAGTCCCGCGTCGATGCCCTCCCGGGAACGCCCTTTGTATTTGCCCGAACGCAAGATGACCGACCGTCTTATGAAATGGAGCGTATCGTGACCGAGACATCACCCCTTTCAATGGGCCGGCTTTATTGGCTGGCGCTCGGCACCTTCGCCATCGGCACCGAGGGATTCATGATCGCGCCGCTATTGCCCGACCTGTCCCGCGACTTGTCGGTGAGCATCGCGAGCGCGGGCCAGCTGGTGACGGTGTTTGCGCTGACCTACGCGCTCAGTTCACCGCTCCTGACTGCGATCACGGGCGACATTGATCGCAGAAGGCTTCTGATCGCTTCCATGCTGGCGTTCGCGGCGGCGAATTTCGTCGCCTGGTCGGCGCACACTTACACCGGCTTGTTGGTGGCGCGCGTCCTGCTCGCCGTCGCCGCCGGCCTCTATGTCCCGAACGCCAATGCGCTCGGCAGCGCCATGGTCGACGTGTCGCGGCGCGGAACAGCGTTATCAATCGTCACCGGCGGCAGCAGCGTCGCGGTCGCGCTAGGTGTACCGCTCGGCGCTTTGATCGGGGATCGCTTCGGCTGGCGCGTGAATTTCGCGGCCATCGGCGCACTCGCATTGATCGCGACCGCCGGACTGCTGGCGGGACTTCCGCGCGACATCGCCGGCCGGCTTCCGGTCGCGAGCCTGCGCGAGCGGCGCGACGTTGTGCGCCAGCCCGCACTTCTCGTGGCTTTACTCAGCACCATGCTTTGGGCGACCGGCGCCTTCACCGTCTACACCTATCTCGCGTCATTCCTGGCGAGTGGGGCGGGACTTACCGGATCGTTCGTCAGCATCGTGCTGTTCACGTGGGGCGTCGCGGCGGTGATCGGTTTGCGGCTCGGCGGCCGCTTGACCGACCGCTTCGGCTATTTCCCGGTGATCGTCGCGAGCTTGTCGGTGCTGGCGCTTGCATTTCTGATCCTATCCACGAGTGCCGTGTTACTCCCGCCGCCGGCGGCGCGCGCGCCAATTCTGCTGGCGATAGTTCTCTGGGGTGTATCGGCGTGGTCGTTTTGGCCGGCACAGCAGGCGCGGCTTATCAGCATCGCCGGCATGAAGGTCGCGCCAGTCGCGCTCTCGCTGAATGCCTCGTTTCAGTTCCTCGGCTTTTCCTCGGGCGCGGCTCTCGGCTCACTGACGTTGACCAGCGCCTCGCCGCTCGCGCTCGGCTGGGTCGGTGCAGTCTGCGTAGCGGCCGCCCTGTCGCTCGCGGCGGTCACGCGGCACCGTGCACGTTGCCCGTCGCCGGTGACGGCATGACTAATGACGATGGCGACGCCGCCAGCGTCCCATAGATGAGGAGAACTGTTATGAATGACGCCAGCAGCATTACCCTGCCCGCCAAATTTATCGTCACCGGGGCAGCCAACGCGAGAAATGCAAGGCGAACATCGCGGACCCTGCTCACGTTGGCAGCCTGTTCGTTGGTTCTGCTGTTCGCTGGAATGGAGAGATCAATGGCCGATTCGACCCTCACGCGGCAGGCGCTGCAAGTCGAGCACATCAAGATGGAGACAACAAAGAAATTCGCCGACGTCGAGGCGGCGCTCGAAAGGATTGTCCCGCAGCTTGACCCAGCGATAGCAGAGGCCTTGGCACACGGCGACGAGCAGCGAGCGACCGAGCTGGAGCGCGGTCAGCCGCTTTTCATATTTCTGAAACGCGATCACGGCGCGCTCCTGCAAGTCGTCGGACGGCCACGCAAGGCGCTGCAATACGAAATCGGCAATCCGCACACCGCATCGAAGATGACGCGTCATCGCCTGCCGGCAGGCCTGTATGCGCCGTTGCGCGTCTTTCTCTACGAAGACGAACAAGGCCGCGCGATTTTCGAATACGACAAACCGTCCTCGTTGTTCGGCCAATTTGACGAGGAACAAGTCTCCGCGGTCGGGCGAAGCCTCGACGAGTCGCTCGAGCGCGCGTTGCGGCGAGCCGCCGAATAACGGCGCCATCGAAGGAGCGATTTTGTTCCCGATTACTGGATCATCCGCTCGCACGGATGATGACAGTCGATCGCCCTACTCCCACTCGATCGTGCCCGGCGGCTTCGAGGTCACGTCGTAGACCACGCGGTTGACGCCCTTGACCTCGTTGACAATGCGGGTCGCGACCGTGCCGAGGAAACCCATGTCGAACGGATAAAAATCCGCCGTCATGCCGTCGGTCGAGGTCACCGCGCGCAGCGCCACAACATAATCATAGGTGCGCCCGTCGCCCATGACGCCGACGCTCTTGACCGGCAACAGCAACGCAAAGGCCTGCCAGATCTCGTCGTAGAGACCGGCGCGCCGGATTTCCTCGATGAAAATCTCGTCGGCGACGCGCAAAATGTCGAGCTTGTCGCGGGTGATCGCGCCGGGAACGCGGATCGCCAGCCCGGGCCCGGGAAACGGATGGCGGCCGACGAAAACTTCCGGCAGGCCGAGCTCGCGGCCAAGCGCGCGCACCTCGTCCTTGAACAATTCGCGCAACGGCTCGACGAGCTTCATGTTCATGCGCGCCGGCAAGCCGCCGACATTGTGGTGCGATTTGATGGTGACCGACGGACCGCCGGTAAACGACACGCTCTCGATCACGTCGGGATAGAGCGTGCCCTGCGCGAGAAAATCGGCACCGCCGAGTTTCTTTGCTTCCGCCTCGAACACGTCAATGAAGAGTTTGCCGATGGTTTTGCGTTTCGCTTCCGGGTCTTCAACTGCGGTAAGCGCTTTGAGAAACGTTTCCTGCGCCGCGACGTGCACGAGCGGGATGTTGTAATGATCGCGAAACAGCGCCACCACGCGCTCGCCTTCGCCGAGCCGCAGCAGACCGTGATCGACAAATACGCAGGTAACCTGGTGGCCGATCGCCTCGTGGATCAGTACGGCGGCGACCGCAGAGTCGACGCCGCCCGAGAGCCCGCATAACACCTTGCCGTTGCCGACCTGCTTGCGGATGCGCTCGATGGCCTCGTCCTTGAAGGCGCGCATCGTCCAATCCGGCGCACAGCCGGCGATATTGCGAACGAAATTTCGCAGCAACGCCGCGCCTTGAGGCGTGTGCATGACCTCGAGATGGAATTGCGTGGCGTAGAACCGGCGCGCCTCATCGGCGATCATGGCGATCGGCGCATTCGGCGAAGTCCCGACCGCGGAAAAACCCGCCGGCGGTTGGGTCACGCGATCGCCGTGGCTCATCCACACCGGATATCGGTGGCCGACCTCCCACACGCCTTCGTAGAGCGCCGACGGCTTGGTCACTTCCACCTCGGCGCGGCCAAACTCGCGATGATGCCCGCCCTCGACTTTGCCGCCGAGCTGCTGCGCCATCACCTGCTCGCCGTAACAAATGCCGAGCACTGGCACGCCGGCTTCAAAGATCTCCGGCGGCGCGCGCGGGGCGTCATGGTCGAGCACCGAAGCAGGCCCGCCGGAGAGGATGATGCCCTTCGGCCGTAAGGTCCGGAGCGCAGCTTCGGCCGACTGAAACGGCACCAGCTCGCAATAGACGTGCTCTTCGCGCACCCGGCGCGCGATGAGCTTGGTCACCTGGGAGCCGAAATCAACAATGAGAATGCTGTCGTGCATGGCGATTGACGGTATGTGCGGCGGTGGCCTCACCCGGTCAAGACCGCCTGACCGCTTCTCCCCCGTTACCCCGGCGCGCGCATCAGCGCGACGTAAAATCCGTCAGTGTCGGTCCGGCGCGGGGTCATCAACAGTCCTTCCGCCGACAATAAAGCGGCTCCGCAGAACGCTTCGGCCTGTTCGCCCAGAACCGCCGCAGCGACCTCGCGTGACGGGACGAGCGCGTACTTCGGGTGCCGCGCCATGAAATCGCGCACCTGCGCGCCATTTTCCTCGCCGAGCACCGAGCAGGTTACATAGGCGATACGGCCCCCGGGCTTGACGAGCTCGGCAGCGCGATCGAGCAGCGTCGTTTGCTGGGCGAGGCGCTCATCTAGCGCGCCGGGGCGCACCCGCCACTTGGCGTCGGGATTGCGCCGCCAGGCGCCGGTGCCGGTGCAGGGCGCGTCGATGAGAACAAGATCGATGCGGCCATTGAGGTCGGTGAGCGCGTCTGTCGTGCCGCGCGGCGTGCGCACCTGGACATTGCGCACGCCCGCCCGCGCGATCCGCTCATGAATCGGCACGAGTTGCCGCTTACTGATGTCGGTTGCGTAAATCTGCCCGCGATTGTCCATCGCCGCCGCCAGCGCCAGCGTCTTGCCGCCGGCGCCTGCTGCGAGATCGACAACCTGTTCGCCGGGCTTGGCGCCGGCGAACAGGGCGGCGAGCTGGGAAGCCTCATCCTGGATTTCCACCATGCCCTTGCGAAAAGCCGGCTCGGCGTGAAGCGCGGGATTCTTGGCGTCGGCAGCAAGCCGGATGCGCAAGCCGATCGGCGACCACTGCGTCGGCTCGGCATGAAGGTCTTCGAGCTTCGGCCGGGCCTCGTCGCGCTCGCAGCGAAGCGTATTGACCCGCAGGTCAAGCGGCGCGCGGCGCGCCAGCGCCGCACCCTCGGCCGCGCGGTCGTCACCGAACACGCGCGAGAAATACGGATCGAGCCACTCGGGATAATCGCCGAGCACAGGGGCTGGCGCGCCCGCCAAGTTGTGGGCCGAGAGCGACGCCTGCTCGGCGGCGGTGAGCGGCGGCGGCGAAAACCGCGCTCCGCTGCATAATTTCTCGAGCTCATCGACGCTAAGCCCTCGTTCCTGGCGGAGCATCCCCAGCAGCACACCGCGCGGGCTGTTGTTACCGGCGATCCACGCCGACGACGATTTGCGCCGCAGCGCATCGTAGACAAGACCGGCAATAGCTGCGCGGTCCGACGAGCCGGCGAAGCGGTGATTAAGTCCCCAGTCCTTGAGCGCATCGACCGCCGGACGCCGGCGCGCTTCGATATCGGCGACAACCTCGATGGCGGCGGCCAGACGAGCGGACGGAATCATGCAGCCGCACGGCCAAAGGCCAAAGTCATATGATTACGCCGGTCAGCACTTCAATAATGTAAAGCGCCCACATGATCATCAGCACCACGGCGCCGATGGAGAAGAACAAGCCTCGGTAGCGCACCACATTGCTGGTGACGTGGATGTAGGCCTGGAGCACTCGGCAGATAACAAAGACCCACGCCAGCACCACGAACACAATGCCGGCGTGCCGGGTGTCCCAGGCAAGAATAGTCAGGACGTAGAACAGAACCGGAAGTTCGAACTGATTGGAAAAGGCGTTCGCGGCCTGGGTCGTGCGTTGCGGCCAGCGCGGTTCGCGCAACGCTATGTCGTCCGCCTTTACCGCGCCCGAGCTGTAATCGGCGCGCCGCAGCACGCCCATCTGTAACATCAAAACGAAAGTGAGAATGACTTCCACAAACAGCGGCAGCAGCACGGCTTGCAGTGACATCGGCTTCCATCCTTCACAATTTGACGCTGACGGCGGTCTCGCCCTGGGCGTCGATGAGCGCGCTGCGCCAGGATTTGCCGTCGAACAAAGCTTTCCATACCGCGTCGGCGGTGCCGCCGTGGTTGAGATTGGCGGTTATCAACAAGCCGCCGGTCCGCAAGAGATTGCGCAACGCGGAATGCAATGCCGGGACCGGAGCGTTGCCATCGAAAAAAGCCACGTCATAGCCGGGGTCGAGACTGGACAACATGGTGGCGAAGTCGCCCTCGTGAACGGCGATGCGGTGATCGAGCCCCGCCGCCGCGATATGTTCACGGGCGAGCGTCACGTGCTCGGGATCGCGCTCGATGCTGTCCACCACGGAGTTCGGCGCGCCGTTCGCAAACGATAACGCGGTGTAGCCGAGCGCCGTTCCCAGTTCCAGAATGCGGCGCGCCGGCACCGCGCCGGCGAGTGCCGCAAGCAAGAGACCGTTGTGATAGGGATAAGCGCCGCAGCCATGCCGCGCGCGATGCCGGTCCGTGGCCTTGCGGATTTCCGCGAACGGGTCGATCGGCGCCTTCCTCACGGCCCCTACTCGCGGCTCGGATAATTCGGGCTCTCGCGCGTGATCGTTACGTCGTGCACGTGACTCTCGCGCAGGCCTGCGCCGGAAATGCGCATGAACTCGGCCTTGGCGTGAAACTCGGCGAGCGTCTTGGCGCCGACATAGCCCATTGCCGCCCGCAAGCCTCCGGTGAGCTGATGCAACACGTGGCCCGCGGGTCCCTTATAGGGGACTTGCCCCTCGACGCCTTCCGGCACGAGTTTCAGCGTGTCTTTGATTTCCTGCTGAAAGTAGCGATCGGCCGAACCGCGCGCCATTGCGCCGACCGAGCCCATGCCACGGTATGTTTTGTACGAGCGGCCTTGATACAGGAACACCTCACCGGGCGTCTCATCGGTGCCGGCGAGCAAAGACCCGACCATGGCGCAGTCGGCACCAGCGGCCAACGCCTTGGCGAGATCGCCGGAATATTTGATGCCGCCGTCGGCGATTACCGGCGTATCAGTGCGTTTTGCGACTTCCACCGCGTCGGCAATCGCGGTGAGTTGCGGAACGCCGACGCCGGCGATCACCCGCGTCGTGCAGATCGAGCCCGGTCCGATACCGACCTTGATGGAGTCGGCCCCGGCCTTGATCAAGGCTTCGGCGCCTTCGCCAGTGGCGATGTTGCCGGCGACGACTTGGACGGCATTGGACAAACGCTTGATGCGACTCACCGCTTCGAGCACGCGCTGGGAATGGCCGTGCGCGGTATCGACGACGACGAGGTCGACGCCGGCCTCGATCAACGCTTGGCTGCGCGCAAACCCGGCCTCACCGACGCTGGTCGCCGCGCCGACGCGCAGCCGCCCCTGCTCGTCCTTGCAGGCGAATGGGTTGGCCACCGCTTTCTCGATGTCCTTCACCGTGATCAGGCCGACGCACCGATAGTCAGCATCGACCACGAGAAGCTTCTCGATGCGATGCTGGTGCAGGAGGCGCTTTGCCTCCTCCTGGCCGACGTTTTCGCGCACCGTGATCAGCGAGTCCTTGGTCATCAACTCGGAGACTTTTTGCTGCCGATTGGTGGCGAAGCGGACGTCGCGGTTGGTGAGAATGCCGACGAGCTTCCCGGCCCGGCCGTTGCCGCCGCCTTCAACCACCGGGATGCCGGAAATGCGATGCTCCTGCATCAGTGTCAGCGCGTCATCGAGCGCCGCATCCGGGTGAATGGTGACCGGATTGACCACCATTCCGGATTCGAATTTCTTGACTTGGCGGACCTGCGCGGCCTGCACCGCGGGATCGAGATTGCGGTGAATGATGCCGACGCCGCCGGCCTGCGCCATGGCGATCGCCATATGCGCCTCGGTCACCGTATCCATGGCGGAGGCGACGATCGGGATGTTAAGCGAGATACTTCGGGTAATGCGGCTACGAACGTCCACCTCCGAGGGCATCACATCCGACAGGCCCGGCCTGATCAGCACGTCGTCGAAGGTCAAACCCTCGCGCGGGCTAGTCTGCGAGCCGTTTCGCGAGTTGTTATTAAGCGCCATTGCCAACTCCGCTTGTGCCCCACGATGGGCAGGGCTGATGCGGGCCTACCGGAAGCGCTGAGCGGAGGGTGAGATGCAACACCGCACACGAGCATTCGCCCGTGGGCGCCTCCTCGACCGCAAAGGGCCCGCTTTTGGGTTGGCGGCGGTTCCTAGCATGTCCGCACCGTGATTGATAGATGGTGGTACGTGGCTTAGTCGGCCAGTACACAAGAAGTAATGTGACCGCAGGCCCATGAACGAATGCGAGAAACCCGCGGATTTTGCCCTGATTTTGCAGGCGAAACCATGAGGCGCCTCTCGGCGGCGATGGTGCTTGCCTGCGCCATACCGATTATGCTCGCCGGTGCGGCTCAAGCTCAGGATTCCTCCGATGAGCGGCGCTGCACCGGACCGGCGCGCGCCGCGCCGGAAGAGCGAATCGCCTCCTGCACGGCGCTGATCGCGTCGGGCAAGTATCAGAGCGCCAATCTCGCGGTCCTGCATCAGGACCGGGGGCTCGCGCAACGCGCCAAAGGCGACCTTGGCGCCGCCGCGGACGACTTCAGCGAAGCCATCAAGCTCAATCCCGACTATGCCCGGGCCTTGGCCGAACGCGGCAGTGTCCGTGTCGCCCAGCATGAACTCGATGACGCCATCGCCGACCTCAACAACGCCATCAAGCTCGATGCGAACGACGCGAAATCGTTCATGACCCGCGGCAACGCCTTCGACGAGAAACACGACTTCGACAGCGCTATCGCCGATTACAACGAAGCGATCAGGCTGTCACCGAATTATGCCGCCGCTTACTTCAACCGCGCGCTGGCGTTTCGCCGCAAGGGCGATTTCGAGCATGCGCTGGCCGACTATAGCCAAGCGATCAAACTCGACCCGAAAAATGCGTCCGCTCTGAACAACCGCGGCATTGCCTGGTTCGAGAACGGCGACATCGACCACGCCATCGCCGACTACAATGCCGCGATCCGCATCGACGGCAATTTTGCGCCTGCGTATAACAATCGTGGCGACGCCTGGCGGGCCAAGGGCGACAGCGCGCGCGCGCTCGCGGATTTCGACCACGCCATCCAGCTCTCACCGCAATTTGCACTCGCCTTCGACAATCGCGGCTTGGTCTATTATCAGAAACACGATCTGGATCGCGCCGTTGCCGATTTCGACACCGCCGTTCGGCTCGATCCGAACAATGCCGCCGCCTACAGCAATCGCGGCAATGCCCGCGACGATAAGGGCGATCGAGACGGCGCAATCGCCGACTACAATTCGGCGATCCGCCTCGATCCGCAAAATGCGCGCTTTTATTACGACCGCGGCATTGCTTATCGCCGCGCGGGCGATATCGAGCGCGCCTTGACCGACTTGAGCGAAGCGATCCGCCTCGATCCGCGTCACGCCGGCGCCTACAACGAGCGCGGCTACGCCTATTACCAGAAACGCGATTTCGATCACGCCATCGCCGATTACGATCAAGCCATCAAGCTCAATCAAAAATTCGCGGTGGCCTACAATAATCGCGGCAACGCCTACGACGATAAGGGCAACACCGATCGGGCCATCGCCGATTACAATGAGGCGCTACGCGCCGACGCCAATTATGCCGCGGCCTTCTATAACCGCGGCATTGCGTATCGCCACAAGGGCGACCTTGACGGCGCCATCGCGGACTACGACCAGGCCATCAAGCTCAACCCCACGGCGGCCGCGTACAACAACCGCGGCAGCGCCTGGCTAGCCAAAGGGGAAAACGACCGCGCCAGCGCCGACTTCGAGCAAGCCATCAAGCTCGATCCGCGCTCCGCCGACGCCTACATCAACCGCGGCAATGCCGAGCGGGACCGGCTCGCGCTCGGTGACGCGATCGCCGATTACAGCCGCGCGATCGAGCTGTCGCCGAGCGCCGCGCTCGCCTTCTACAATCGCGCCTGGGCGCGTTATCTCGGCGGCGACAACCGCCTGGCGCTGGCCGATGTCGATCAAGCAATCAAGCTCAATCCCAATTCGGCGAGCGCATTCTCCACCCGCGGCCTGATTCGCGAACGGCTTTCCGATTCTTCGGGCGCCCTTGCCGATTTCCGCAAGGCGCTGGCGATCGATCCGGCGTTCCAGCAGCCGGCGGAGGGTTTGCGGCGGCTCCAATCCGGCACGTCGCCCACTCGCTAGTCGTCGATTCTGCATTCGCCTGCCCTCGCGGCACGCTCTCGGGACACCGGCGGAGCTTTCGGATTTGACATTCGCTTCGCGAGATAGGCGATTTGTCGGGTAGCGAATGTCAAATCAGCGCCACTAGATATCGATGTCGGTCACTGAGTCGCCGCCGCCTCCCTACAGTCGCACCCTCCCGCTCATTGTCGCGGTCGCGCTGTTCATGGAGAACATGGACTCGACCATCATCGCGACTTCGCTGCCCGCGATTGCGCGAGCGATCGGCACCAACCCTCTGGCGCTGAAACTCGCCGTCACTTCCTATTTGCTGTCGCTCGCCATTTTCATCCCGGCGAGTGGCTGGACCGCCGACCGCTTCGGCGCGCGCAATGTATTCCGTCTCGCCATTTTTGTTTTCATGCTCGGCTCGATCGGCTGCGCGCTATCGAGTTCGCTCGCGGAGTTCGTACTTGCCCGGGTTGTTCAGGGCATGGGCGGAGCGATGATGACACCGGTGGGCCGGCTTATTCTTGTCCGCAGCATCGACAAGCGGCTGCTCGTCAATGCGATGTCGCTCGTCACCATTCCGGCGCTGGTCGGACCGATCTGCGGACCGCCGCTCGGCGGCTTCATTACCACCTACGCGTCCTGGCACTGGATATTCCTTATCAACATACCGATCGGGCTAATCGGCCTCGTCATGGCGACGTACTTCATGCCGAAGATCACCCCCGAACCAACACATCCGTTTGATTACGTCGGCTTTGTCTTATCGGGCCTTGGCGTTGGCGGGTTGGCATTCGGCCTGTCGGTGTTGGGGCTTGAATTCGTGCCTCGAGCGATAGTCGTCGCGCTTCTGGCTATCGGCGCCGTCGCAACGGCGGCCTACGTCACTTACGCGCGCCGGGCGACGGCACCGATTCTTGATCTTCGCTTGTTGGCGCTTCCGACGTTCCGCGCCAGTATCTATGGCGGTTTCCTGTTCCGGCTCGGTATCGGGGCGCTGCCGTTTCTATTGCCGTTGCTGTTGCAAATCGGGTTTCATCTCACTCCGTTTCAGTCCGGCCTTATCACCTTCACCGCGAGCCTCGGCGCGCTCTTTATGAAAGCCGTCGTCGCCGCCGCGCTCCGTCATTTCGGTTATCGCCCGGTGCTCATCTACAACAGCTTGATCAGCGCCGGATTTCTCGCCGCCTGCGCGAGCTTCGTACCCGGCATGCCGTTCGCGGCCATGATAGCGATCTTGCTGGCCGGCGGTTTTTTCCGTTCGCTGCAATTCACCGCCGTCAACACTATCGCCTATGCCGAGATCGAGCCGGCACTAACCAGCCGGGCGACCACGCTGGTCTCTGTCACGCAGCAATTGGCGATATCGACCGGCGTCGCCCTCGGCGCCCTGCTCGTCGAGCTCACGCTGCGGCTCAAGCATGGAGCGGCGATATCGGCCGAGGATTTTCCCGCGGCGTTTCTCGTGGTCGGCGCGCTGACCGCGGCCTCCGCGCTCATCTTCGCGCGATTGCCGCTGGACGCCGGCGCCGAACTCGCCGGACGCGAGGCGCGCTTCGCCGCCACCGCGGTAAAGGAAAAAAGCTAACCGCGTTCGCCGCCGCGAAAGCCGCGCGCGAGCAGATAAAGTTCGGCCGAGTCGGTCCGGCTTGCCGGCGGTTTGACGTGCTTGACGTTGGCAAAGTCGCGCTTGAGTGCGGCAAGGAACTTGGTCTCGCTGCCGCCTTGCAGGACCTTGCAGAGAAAACTTCCCCCCGGCCCCAGCACCTCTCGGCCAAAATCCGCCGCCGCTTCCGCGAGCGCCATGGTCCGCAAATGATCGGTCTGGCGATGGCCGGTGGCATTCGCCGCCATATCGGAGAGAACCACATCCGCCGTTTCGTCGGGCTTGAGCCGAAGCATGGCCTTGAGCCGGTCCGGCGCAGCTGCATCTAGAAAATCCATCGTGACGAAGTCGACGCCCGCAATCGGCTTCATCTCCAGGACATCGAGCGCGATAACGCGGCCCTGGGCGCCGACGCGCTCAGCGGCCACCGCGCTCCAGCCACCCGGCGCGGCGCCGAGATCGATGACGCGAGCGCCGCGCTTGAGCAGCCGGTATTTGTCATCAATTTCAGCAAGCTTAAAGGCGGCGCGGGAGCGAAAACCCTCGCGCTTGGCGCGCGCCACATATGGATCGCTGAGTTGGCGCTCGAGCCACGCGCGAGAAGACGGCGTGCGGCGTTTGTCGGTTTTCAGCCGGGCTTTCATTCGTCAGGCTTCGCCCCAGACGCCGTTGGCCCGCATCATTTCGACCAGCATGCCTTCGCGCAGGCCGCGGTCGGCAACGCGCAGCCGCCCGCAGGGGAAGAACTGCCGGATAGCATCGAGAATGGCGCAGCCCGCGAGCACCAAGTCGGCGCGCTCGGCGCCGATGCAAGGATTGGCGGCGCGCTGATCGAAATTCATGGCGATGAGTTCCGCGACCACGCGGGACACCTCCTCGTCCGACAGCCAGCAGCCGTCGACGCGGCGGCGGTCGTAACGCTTGAGCTTCAAGAACACGCCGGCAATCGTCGTCACCGTGCCTGACGTGCCGAGCATGTGGTAACCGGCTAAATCTCCACGGTGGGAGGCGGCAAACGCCTGCACAAATCCAGCCACTTCCTTGACCATCGCATCGTAGATGTCTTGCGACACCACCGTCCCGCCGTAACGTTCGGCAAGCGTAACAACCCCGACCGGCAGCGACACCCATCCGGCGATGTCGGGCAGCGGCGGACCGCGCCGCACGCCGTTCGGCGGGCCGAGCCGCACCAACTCGGACGATCCGCCGCCGATATCAAACAAAATGACGCCGGTAGCCGCCGGATCGAACAGCTCCGTGCAACCGGCCGCCGCCAATCTCGCCTCGGTCGCCGAATCCACGATCTCAAGCTCGAGCCCGGCTTGCTCGGCGACGCGCTGGCGAAACGCTTCGCCGTTCTCGGCAGCGCGGCAGGCCTCGGTCGCTATCAGCCGGGCACGGGCGGAAGTCACGCCCCGCGCCCGCATCTTGTCGCGGCATACCAACAGCGCCTCGACCGCACGCTTGATCGCCGCTTCGCTGATTCGGCGCGAGGCGGCAACGCCCTCGCCGAGCCGGATAATGCGCGAGAACGCGTCGACGACGCGAAAACCGTCGGTCGTGGGCCGTGCAATCAGGAGCCGGCAATTGTTGGTGCCGAGATCAAGCGCGGCATAGGTCGGCTCGGAACATTCGTCCGCGAAGCCTGACGCCTCGTTCCATCGGCGGCTGTCGCGGCGCAGGCCATAAGGCGTGCGGCGAGGCCAGCGCCCGCGGCGTTGACGCGCATCCTGGCCGAGGCCGCCAGCCGGCGGGGCCTCTTCTTTCATACGCTACCTGCCTGCCGCCCCGGATGTTTTGCTCGACGGTTGCGGACCATTTTCACAAATCTCTTTAGTCGGCGGGAAATGTATCAGCCGGCCATGGAAGCGCCAATATGGGGCCTTTCGCGCCAATACTGTGCCTTTACGGTCTATGAGGCATGTTTGCCGCTAACTTGTCGCGCTGCGGCAAGTCCACTATGTGACGCCACATGAGCGGATACGAGATCTCTCCCTTATGAATCTGCACCAGCGCGCCAGCGAGCAAGCCGATCTAGCGGCTGCCGAAAAGCTCTCGATCGAGAGATTCGCGATCGGACAATCGGTGCCGCGGGTCGAAGATCCCATGCTGTTGCGCGGCGAAGGGCGTTATACGGACGACGTTTCGCTGCCCGGCCAAGCCTACGCGGTGATGGTGCGCAGCCGTCATGCGCATGGCCGCATCCGCAACATCGATACCGACGCCGCTCGAAAAATGCCGGGCGTGCTCGCGGTCTATACCGCACAGGACCTGGAAGCCTACGGCGCACTCAAATGCGTCGTACCACTCAAAAACCGCGACGGCTCGCCTATGAAGAAGCCGTGGCGCGGTGCACTCGCCAAAGACAAAGTCCGCTACGTCGGCGATCCGGTTGCCTGCGTGATCGCCGAGACGGTCAATACAGCCAAGGACGCCGCAGAAGCAGTCGAGATCGACATCGATTCGCTGCCGGCGGTCACCGCCGCTACCGATGCCGTCCGCGGCGGCGCACCGATTCTTTATGAGGACGTCCCCGAGAACGTCCCGCTCGACTTTCACTACGGCGACGCAGCCGCGGTCGAAGCCGCTTTTGCCAAAGCGGCGCACGTCACCCGCATGGACCTCGTGAACAGCCGCGTCGTCGTCAACGCCATGGAGCCGCGTGCGGCCGTCGCCGCGTATGACGGCAACCGCTTTACGTTTTATGTCTGCTCACAGGGCGTCAGCGGCATGCGCGCGAACATCGCCGAAGCGATGGGCGTCGAGGCCAAAGCCGTCCACATTCTCTCCGGACAGGTCGGTGGCTCGTTCGGGATGAAGGGTGGCGTGTTTCCCGAATACATCTGCATCCTTCACGGCGCGCGAGCACTCGGGCGGCCGGTGAAATGGACCGATGAACGCTCCGGTAGCTTTTTCTCCGACCATCATGGCCGCGATCACGATGTCAGCGCCGAACTCGCGCTCGACAAGGACGGCAATTTCCTCGCCATCCGGATCAAGTGCATCGCCGACATGGGCGCTTTTCTTTCGCCGATGGGACCGTTTCCCGGGACCGTCAATATCGTGAAAAACGTGCAAAGCATGTACCGCACGCCGCTGATCGAAGTCGCGTCGCGATGCGTCTTCACCAATACTTCGCAGACCGGTCCCTATCGCGGCGCCGGCCGGCCCGAAGGCAATTATTTCATGGAGCGCCTGATCGACACGGCGGCCACCGAGATGGGACTCGATCGGCTGGCGTTGCGCAAGCGCAATCAGATCAAGCCGCAGGATCTGCCCTACAAGACCGCCTCGGACGTGACTTACGACAGCGGGGATTTCGCCGCGCTGACCAAGCAAGCGCTCGAACTCGCCGACATCAAAGGTTTTGCCGCGCGCAAGCGCGAAAGCCGCAGGCGCGGCAAGCTCCGCGGGCTTGGCGTCGGCAACTTTCTGGAAGTCACCGCGCCGCCGTCGAAAGAATTGGCGCAGATCGAGTTCAACGCCGACGGCACCGTGACGCTGATCACCGGCACGTTCGATTTCGGCATGGGGCACGCCACGCCGTTTGCCCAAGTCTTGAGCGACAGGCTCGGCGTGCCATTCGACAAGATCAAGCTCCTCCAGGGCGACAGCGACCGTTTGGTCATGGGCGGCGGCAGCGGCGGCTCGAAATCGCTGATTCATTCCGGCACCGCGATTGTCGAAGCCTCGGCCAAGATCATCGAGAAAGGCAAAGAGGCCGCGAGCCACGTGCTCGAAGCCGCCCCCGCCGACATCGAATTTCAGAAAGGCCGGTTCGTGATTGCCGGCACCGACCGCGCGATCTCGATCATGGAGCTGGCGCAAACGCTACGTAACGGCGGCGCTACGTTGCCGCCGGGTGCGCCGCAATCGCTCGACGTCACTCACATCAGCGACGGTCCGGGCGCGCCGACCTTTCCCAACGGCTGCCACGTCGCCGAAGTGGAAGTCGATTCCGACACCGGCGTCGTCGAGGTCGTGAAATACGCCTGCGTCAACGACTTCGGCATTGTCGTCAATCCACTGGTCGTCGCCGGTCAGCTCCACGGCGGCGTCGTGCAGGGCATCGGCCAGGCGCTCATGGAAATGACGGTCTATGACGACGACGGCCAATTACTGACCGGCTCGTTCCTGGACTACGCCATGCCGCGGGCGATGGATGCGCCGCCTTTCGTGCTAGCCGATCATCCGGTGCCGGCGAAGACCAATCCGCTCGGGGTCAAGGGCTGCGGCGAAGCCGGTTGCGCCGGCGCGCTCACCTCCGTCATGAACGCGGTGATGAACGCACTCGCCGAGCGCGGCGTTCGTCACGTCGACATGCCGTTGACGCCGTTCCGGATCTGGCAGGCGCTGCACAACGCCAACGGAACCGGCGCAGAAAACACCAAGCAATGACGCAGGCCATTTCTGTTCCGGCGCAGCGCTTCGGCGAAATGCGCGTCGTCGCCCCGATTTGCGCGGCGCATTTTCTCAGCCACTATTACATGATCATCCTGGCGCCGCTATTCGCGTTCATCCGCGCCGACTTTGGCGTGAGCTATACCGATCTTGGGCTGGCGCTTACCGCCTTCAACCTGGTTTCGGCTCTATTCCAGACTCCGGCCGGTTTCCTGGTCGATCGGATTGGCGCCCGCGCCGTGCTGGTCGCCGGTGTCGCGCTCGGCGCTATCGCTTTCGCCATCGCCGGGCTCGTTCATTCGTTCCCCATGTTCGTCGCCATGTTTGCGGTCGCGGGGCTCGCCAACACCGCGTACCACCCCGCTGACTATTCGCTATTGTCCCACCACGGTTCGCCGGCCCGCGTCGGCCAGATTTTTTCTTTCCACACCTTTGCAGGAATTATGGGCGGCGCGGTGGCGCCGGCGACGCTGTTGGCGATGCACAGCTTCTTCGGCTGGCGCGGCGCGTTTATCGGCGCGGCAATCCTCGGCCTGCTGGTGCTCGCGTTCCTGATCGCGCAATGGCCCGCGCTGGCCGATCATACGGCTGCAAGAAAGCGCCGGCCGCCCGCGGCGGGTGCTGATGACGGGCCTGCCCCCACGGGCGACCACGGCTGGCGGCTCCTATTCTCGGCGCCGATCCTGCTCAGCCTTTGTTTCTTTATCCTGCTTTCGCTGATGGGCGGCTTGAGCAACTTTCTGGTCGTCGCGCTCGCGGCGCTTTACGGCACGCCGGGCACGCTCGCCAACGTGTCACTGACCGGGGCGTTATTGTTCAGCGCCCTTGGCGTCCTGGCCGGCGGCATGCTTGCCGCACGCACCACCCGCCACGCCACGGTCGCCGCGCTTGGGTTAGCGCTCGCCGGCGTCGTCACCGCGATGGTCGGGCTGGTCGACTTTAATTCCGTTATGCTCGTCTTGATGATGTCGCTGTCGGGCCTGTTCGGCGGCATCGCCAGCCCCTCGCGCGATATGCTTGTGCGCGCCGCGACGCCAGCCGGTGCATTCGGCCGCGTCTTCGGCTTCGTCTCCTCGGGATTCAACATCGGCTCCATGATCGCGCCGACCATTTACGGCATGATGCTCGATCACGGTTCACCGCGCTCTGTGTTTTTGTTCTCGGCCGCCTGCAGCATTGTTTGCATCGCGACCGTGTTGTTCGGGTTCGGCGGCCGGAAGCAAGAATTTTCGCGGTAACGGCGGCCTTCGGCCGCGCGCTGATCGGCTTGTCCGAAGTCGCGCCCCCGATATCCACTTTTGGCATCGAAATACCCGCCGCCACAGCCGGTGGCGCTTTTCTGATAATGCGGCTATACCGAGGCCGAGAAGTTTCGGCAAACGGCAAAAGTATAAACGCCTCAAGCCTTTGGGGAATAGTTCAACGGTAGAACATCGGACTCTGACTCCGAGAATCTAGGTTCGAATCCTAGTTCCCCAGCCAATCGCGATTGCCCTGCTCCAATCGATTTTTCCGCCCTCAAGCGCTGCTGCGGGCCGCCCGCGGATTTTTGGCAGGGCACAATAATGCACGCGAATTGCCCGATTTGCGCCCACCCCGGGGGGTTCAATAAGCTAGCCACTGGGGTGGAGGGGTATGTCGAAAGTGCCGCGTGCGGCCGCATGTATTGCGGTAGTTGCTCAACTGCTTCTGATCGGGATCGGCGCCGGCCTGCTAACAAACAACGCCGTCGCCGCCGATAATTGCGCTGGCGCTCCTGGCGCCGCCGCGCCCGCAGGGCAGCATTGGTATTACCGCGTCGACCCGGTGAATCACCGCCGATGCTGGTACCGGCACGCGATCGTGCCGCTTGCGGCCCGCGTTGCGTCCGAGTCCCGCGCCGCAGCTTCGGAGTCGGCACCTTCGACCGCGATCTCCCGATCGCCGTCTGCCGCAACGCCGCAAACGGCGGACGAGGCAAGCGACGCCGACGAAACCGCCAGCACTCAGGTTGCGCCGCGTTTAAAGGTGCTTAGCGTCAAACCGATCACTCCGCCGGCGGTCGATACGACACCGGTAGCGGAGGCGGACATGGCCGAGCACATGGGCCGTCCTCAAACGGCGAACGTAACGCCAGACGAAGACGCCAAACCGGCACGCCCGGCCCGTGTTGCAACAATGCAGTCTAAACTTGATGCCTCCCGTGACGGGCTGGCGCCGGCGCGTCCCGAGGTAGCCACGACGACGCCAACGCCATCGACGCGACTGTTGTTTTCTCTGCTGGCGTTGGCGCTTGGGATCGCCGCTGCGATGATGGCGCTTCTCGGAAAAATCGCCAGTGTGAAGCGCGCTCCGCGCCTCTCAGAGCATCCCGACGATGCCTGGCGCAGGTACAGAACATCGAATCAGCAAACAGATGAAGCTAGCATGGATCCGGAAAATGCCCCGCTCCTTGCACCTCACGAGCCTTACCGAGCGGTCGATTTGGATGTGCTGGAATCGCTCGATCGGTCGTCGCCGGCGAAGGCAGATTTTCCGCCGGCACCCCGCCATGGAAAGCCGTGGCCTTCGGAGCGCACAGATCTAACGCAGAAGGATGTCAAGCTACGGCTCCGGATCCTGCGGCACCGGGGACTTGTCCGGAGCGAGACAGAGCGCTGACCATAACTCTGCGCGATTGCGAGAATTTAGGTTCGGGTTCTAGTTGCCCCAGCCACTAACTTCGGAATGCGTGACCACGTTGTACTCTCGCATTCGCGCCAAATATTCCTCCAACAAAACCAAGCCAACGCAAGGCAGAGCGCCTCGCACATCCAGCTCGCCTCGAGCCAGTTTTTCAGCCAGCGCTATCGCCGGAATTGTCGGGATGTGCGGGCTTGACCATCGTGCGCAATAATAAACCAGCGCCGCTCGTAGTTTTTTCCTTGCAGGCTCTTTCCGCGCAGAATCATATGCATCCCACCTGCAGCC
>Ga0209169_10000536_pt1 | contig 23234 bp, 10 predicted proteins | sample HubBroMetageWRM4_FD_188346 | JGI IMG/M metagenome (GOLD analysis project Ga0209169, IMG submission 188346) | Warmed soil microbial communities from the Hubbard Brook experimental Forest, New Hampshire - Hubbard Brook CCASE Soil Metagenome WRM 4... | ecosystem: Environmental > Terrestrial > Soil...
AATCCCGACCCCACAAATATTCGTCACCGCGCGGCACCGCCGCCGCATCATCCGGATAATGCAGCCACAAAGATCGCATCACCGGCATACCCGTCATCGTGCACTCCCGCACCGCGCTATAGATGTACGGCAGCATCCGGTAGCGAAGCTCCAAATATTTCCTGCAAATGATTTCCACTTGCGGATTGTGCAGCTGGCTCGCATCCGGATTCGCCGCCCCGCCGTAATTCCGAATTTCCACCGGCCCCGGATCGCCCGTGTTCCAACCCCACGGCAATCGCAGTTTCCAAGTCCTCCCGTGCGAGCGAAACAATGTGCAAAACGCGCCAAACTGAAACCAGCGCACAAATAATTCCGCCGTGAACTCCTTCGTCGGCACAAATCCGCCAATGTCCGTCCCCCAATAAGGGATGCCGGTCAATCCCGTGTTCACCGCGATCGGCAAATGCGTTTTCAGCGTCTCCCAAGTCGAATACACATCGCCCGACCACAAAAACGACGCATACCGCTGCATCCCCGCATATCCATTTCGGTGCAACGCAAACGGCCGCTCGTTCGGCCGGTCAATCTGCGGACCTTCCCAATACATTCTGTTGCGCACCAGACTCGAAGCAATGTCCAGCGGATCGCCTTCGTCCGGCCACCACCCGTCCACGCCCATCGCAAAATCTTTCCGATGCACGTCCCAATAACACCCCGCCTCCGTCTCGTCATATTTCGCCACGTCGCAAGCGTCCTGCGCGTTCCCAGTCAGCTTGTCCGTCAAAATCACTGTGTGTACGATTGCGCGAAAATTATCCTTGTGCAATTCCGCCAGCATCTTCGGCGGATCCGGAAACGCCCGCGCATTCCATTCGAACGCGCCGTTCTCCGTGTTCCATCCATTCGGACAAAATCCCGTCCCCAGATAAATCATCGCGTCGCACGGCAATTTCTTTTCGCGAAATGTTTTCGCTTCCGCCAGAATCTCCTCCGGACTCCCCAACGTCCGGTGCGATTGCATGTAGCCGAAACTCCACAGCGGCGGCAACTCCGCATTCCCCGTCAGCCGCGCATATTCGCTCATAATCGTCGCCGGTTCGCGCGCCACCACGAAAAAAACGTCCAGCGGATAAGCCCCGTCGGGCCCCGCCGGCAAAAATTTGCTCTCCGTTCCGGAAAAATCAAACGTCCCGAATGGCGCATGGAAAAACAGCGCCCACCCCGCCGTCCCGATAAGCCAAGGAATCGGCACGCGCCCGCCATTCGTCTGCAGTTTGTAGCCGCCCTGTCCGCGCTTCATCGTGTCCACCGACCCGCGCCGATCGAATTGCGGCCCGCCCTCTCCCAACCCAAGCAAAGGTGAATTTCCCGTAGCGAAGGACACCACACCGCTATCGCGATCCACCTTGAGTTGCTGGATCACCGCGCCGTCCGCGCCCGAAATCGTAAAGTTCAGTGGGCTCGGCGAAACTTTCACACTCAGATCGCCCACCTTGACGTCACGTTCCGCGAATTCCCCGCTCAGCTTCGCAATCGGCCCGTCCCAGCTCTCCCGCACCAGCGATCCATCTCCAGGCACAGCCCCACCGCCGCGGCCGAGCGAAAAAATAGTCAGCCGCAATGTGTGCGCGCTAACCGAAGAAACCCGTATCTCCAGATCCTCTTCCCCCGGCCCGAATCCACCCCCGTCTGCGAATCCAGTCCCCGGCAAAATAAATGCCGCGCAAGTCGCGCTCACCACTTTCAAAACTTGCCTGCGATCATATTGCGTGCTCATAGATAGCAATCCCCTGTCGAACGAAAAAAGATATGAAACCGATCAAGACTAACTGCAGCACGCCACCTACTGCTTCGCGCTCAAATCCCCATAAAATTTCCAATGCGGCACATAATCCCGCGTCAATTTCTCATTCATAAAATCCGCCCGGATCATCTCAATCGGAATCGCATTCTCCTTCAACACCGCATCGTGGAACTGCCGCTCCGTCATCTTCCCCGAATCCACCAGCGCCTTATGCAGCGACCCAATCTGCAATCCCCCCAGCATGTACCCTGCCTGATACAGCGGCGAATAGTCTCCCGCAAAAGATCGTCGCACCTCAGCCGTAGCGTTCTCCCGCTCGTGCCCCACCTTATCCACCAAAAAATCCACGCACTGCTGCGGCGTCCACTTTCCCAAATGAAAATTCAAAGAAAACATAATCCGCGCCGCCCGATGCATCCGCCAGAACAGCATCCCCACCCGATCCTGCGGCGACCGCGCAAAATTCATGTCCCAAAGCAACATTTCCCAGTGCAGCGCCCAACCCTCCACATAAAACGAGGTGTCAAACGGCCGCCGCCAAGCCCGATAACGCCGCGCCATGAACCCCTGCAACTCGTGCCCCGGAATCAATTCGTGAAACACCGTAGCCCGCGCAAAATGAATATTATTCCCGCGCATGCTCATCATCTTCTGCTCGAACGTCATCCCGTCCGTCGGATACGAAACGCTGATGCGATCCCCTCCCGTAAAAAACGGATTCACCAGCTGCCGCTCCGGCGTCATCATCTCCATATACCAGGATTCGCTGGCCAGCTCCGGCACCGTCACCAGTTCGTGCTTCTCCACGTAAGCAATCGCTTCCAACGCCAGGTCGCGTATCAGCTCCGGCTGTTTTCCCGGCGGCACGTAATCGGACTTCACCTGCTCCAGCGCCTTGTGCCAGTCGTCCCCGTCGCCCATCTCCCGCGAAGCGCGCTTCATCTCCGTCTCGCACCACGCGTACTCACGATCCGCCAGCACCAGCAATTCCTCCGGCGTGTAAGGAATCATTTCGTAACGCAAACTGCTGATCAGCGCATCACGCCCAATCGGATTTCCCACGATGGTCGTCTTGTCCCCCGCCTTGATCCCCACAACCTGCTCGCGCACTTGCGCCGCGTAACTCTCCAGGTTCGTATCAACCGCTTTGTACGTCACGCCCGTCCACCAGGTGAACTGCGGATCGTACCCATTGTAAAAAGTGAACCAATCCTTCAACGTCGCCCGCAGTTGGTCGGTTTCATTCGCCGCGCGATTGGCCACGTACTTCGAAGTCTTCACCGTCGCCAGCGATTTCTTCGCCTCATCAACCTGCCTGTTCAAACTTTCCAGCGTAGCTGCCGCCTTCGCCGCGTCCATGTTTTCCATGTGCCGCAATGCTTCTGCCAGCCCCACAATCGTCGGCGCAAACGGTAGCAGCGGCGCCGTCTCCGCCATTTCCTTCCGCCGCAATTCAATTCCCCGCAGTTCGTGGTTCAAAGTATTTTTCAGCAAAATGTAATCAATCTTTCCGTCCTGATGCATCGCCTCGAAATCCACCTGCTCCGTTTCCGCCTGCCACCCGCTGTAGAATTTCTGCATCCGCTCCAGCACCGCGGGCGAAAGCGGTGTCCGGTAAGATCGCTGCAAAAGCATCCGATCCGCGTCATACCGTTCCACCAACGCACGCATCTCGCTCGGCGGCGACTGTATCTCGTCCGCGCGGCCATCGGCGCGACCATCCGCCCGGTTCGCACCGCCACCCGCAGTCGCAAATCTCACGCATATTAGGGTAAGAGAAAGCAGAGCCGCCAAAACGGAGGACTTAACCGCCAGCTTGTGTATCATAGGAAAGGGATTGTATATAATATGCGGGAAAACGCTAGCCCTATCCTAGGCCTCTTCTTCCCCGCCCAATCTCATCACGCCCGCCGTTGACTATCCGCACGCCCGGATATACCTTCTAGCGTCTTCGCCAACGAGGCCATCCGCCGATGAAGAAACTTCGCGCAAAGCCGCAGCTCAAACCACGCCGCATTCTGGCGATCGACGTCGGAGGCACCCACGTCAAGCTCCTCATGACCGGACAAAAAGATAAAGATTCCGTGAAAATTCCCTCCGGACCTTCCATGACCGCCGCCAAAATGGTTCGCGTCGTAAGAAACGCCACGCGCTCCTGGAAATACGACGCCATCGCCATGGGCTATCCCGGCCCGGTCATCAATAATCATCCGCTGCGCGAGCCCCACAATCTGGGCGGGGGCTGGATGGGCTTCGACTTCCGCAGGGCTTTCGGCCGTCCCATCAAAATTATCAACGACGCCAGCATGCAAGCTCTCGGCAGTTACAAAGGCGGCCGCATGCTATTCCTCGGCCTCGGCACCGGCCTCGGTTCTGCGATGGTAATTGACGGAGTTCTGGAACCCATGGAACTCGCGCACCTCCTCTATAAGCACGGAAAAACGTACGAGGATTACATCGGTCTGCGCGGTTTTGAAAAATTGGGAAAGAAAAAATGGCGCCGTCACGTTTTCAAAATCACTGAAAAACTAAAAACTGCTCTCGAGGCAGACTACGTAGTCCTGGGAGGCGGGAACGCCGCAAAGCTAAAAAAACTCCCGCCCGGCGCCCGCCGAGGCGACAACGACAACGCATTCATAGGCGGCTTTCGCCTCTGGTCCCAAGCCGATCACTAACCCCGCAGCGCCGTAATCCTGATCCAGCAGAGGCAGGAGTAGGAGCTCTCATCGACTTTCGCGCGCCAACACCAACGTCGCCACGCCTCGTCACCCACCGTACAAACCCGCTAACTACTGTTGCGGCGGCGCGCTAGGCGCCCCGATCTTCGTCCCGATCACTTCGCCCGAAATAATTATCTCCACGCGTCGATTCTGCTGCCGACCCGCCGCCGTATCATTACTCGCCACCGGATTCGACTTCCCAAATCCCGTCGCGACAATCGAACTCGGATCCAATCCCTGCTGAATCAAATAGTCCCGCACCGCATTCGCCCGCTGCTCCGAAAGCGTCTGATTGAACGCATCGCTTCCCACGCTATCGGTGTAACCCTCCACCGATAGATGCAATCCCGGATGCGCCAGCACAATCCCAGAAAATTTCGCCAGAGCTTCCCGGGCCGATTGCTGTAATTCATATTTTCCGAACGCGAACAACACGTCTGCCATGTTCACCTGCAAACCGCGCGGCGTGTCCGTCGTCGGCAGCACGCGATTAAATTGATCCAGCAGCGCCGCCCGCAAAGCCTGCTTCTCCGCCACCGCTCGAGCCGCCGCTTCTTGCGCAGCTTTTTCTCGTTGTCCCGCCGCGTCAGCCTGTTGCTGCGCCGCCAAAGCCGCCGCATCCGCCTGGCTCCGAGCCGCGTCCGCTTGCGCGCGAGCAGCCGCTGCCTGCGCCGCATCTCGTTCCGCCTGCAATTTTTGAATCTCCGCCTGCTGCCGCGCCGCTGCTTCCTCTTTCTGTCTCGCGTCCGCCGCAGACACCGCCGCCTGCGATGCTGCCTGCTCAGCCGCGGCCTTCTGCTGCGCCGCGCGCTGCAAAGCGATCGCCCGCGCGTCCGCTGCCGTCTGCACCGCATCGCGCGCCGCCGCGATCACTTCTTTTCTGCTCGTCTTCTTCGCCAGCAAATCATCCGCGTTCCCCAGCGACCTCACCGCCTTCTGAAATGCGTCCGGCGCCAGCGTGTCCGCCCCCGCGCTCTGCGCGATGGACACCGCATTCCGCGCCTCATAAATCTCTATCGGAACCTTCGCGGAAAAATCCGTAATCGGTTCCCGCGCCTTGCTCATGTCATAGGTATATCCGCCGCGCTGCATCAATTCGTAATTCGCCGTCACCTGCTCCGACGTTCCCACCGTATCCGCGCGCACCACATTCTCCAGCACCACCACGTCGCTCGGCATGTTCACCGCAAAATACGGTTCCGCAGTCACGATCATTCCAAACGTCTGCAAATTCGTCGTCGCCGTCAATTTGCTCTTATCCCCATCCAACAGCAATTCGCCCAGATTATTCGGCTTGCCTTCCGGCGTGATCGCCCACAGCACGTACGTCAAATATTCCTTCCCGAATTTCTGCGCCGCCTGCATATTCTTGAAACTCGCGCTGACCACGATCGATCCCTGCTTGCTGTCTACCTTCGCGTCGCCCTTCGCCAGCGGCAGCAGCGGCGTCCCCTGAAATCCAATCATCGTCGAACCGCTGCGGTGCTGATAACTCACCGCCGTAACGGTCTTCCCCACTACCGTCACATTGTAAATTGACTGATTGCCTTGCTGCGCTGGCGCAGACTGCTGCTGCGCTCCCGCCACCGCGCAAAAAAGCACCAGGCCCGCAATCGCCACTCCCAGAATCTTTCTCATGTTCGTAATTACTCCTCTATCCAACTCTCGCCGCTTCGCGCAAGTCCGCGCATAACTTGCCCCATCGGCGAATCCATTTTCGGGAACTTTGCCATTCGTGAACGGCCCAAGTGTACCAAATTAGCGTATCGCTTCCGAGTATCATTGCATCGCACCTCGCGCAAAAAATCTCGCACGAACCCTCGATTTTCCCGCGCTTCACAAGGTACGATACATCTTCATGATGCAACGCTCATTCCTCGTCGCCGCGCTCCTGCTCTTCTTCATCCCCTCCGGCCTGCAGGCGTGCACTTGTTCCCAACAACCTCCCGGAAAATGTCCCGGCCTGCAATCCGACGACACGGTTTTCCTCGGCACCGTTACCGAAATCTCCGCCGTGGCTCCCGACGCCACCACCACTGAATCTGTTGCCGCCGCGGCCAACACCAACGAAGCAAATCCCGGCGCAGCTCCCCAATCCGCCACCTCCATCACTCGCTACCATTTCCATATTGACGAAAAATTTGCCGGCCCCGACTCCCCGGAAATTGACGTCTTCTCCGGCGGTGACGACGCCGATTGCGGCTACTATTTCAAGAAAGGCGAGCAGTACATCGTCTTCACTCAGCAGGAAACCGAAGGCCGCCTCTTCGCCGTCGTCTGCAGCCAGACGCGCCCCGCAAGCGAGGGCCGCGCGATCCTTCCCCAGTTGCGCAATATGCGCAATCACGACCGCGTCGCTTCCGTCTTCGGCGTCCTCCGTCGTTCCGATCCGCCGCTCCTCGCCCCCACCGACGATCCCGAAGATCCTATTCCGCACGTGAAATTAAAACTGCGCTCCAAAGACGATCGTTTCTCGGCCAGCACCGGCGCCGACGGCGTTTATTCCTTCTACGACGTTCACGCCGGCGAATATGTCTACACCGCCGACCTGCCTGCGCGCTTCGAGTTCTCCCAAAAAACTCTGAAAGGCGGCCTGCCCCCTTTCAAACTTCCCTCGGGCGCGTGTTATGAATACAACGTCAGCGCCCTGCCCACCGGAAAAATTCGCGGCAGCGTCCTCGGTCCCAATGGCAAACCTCTGAAACTCGCTTCGGTCGAACTCTATCGCGCCGAGCGCTTCGACCCCGCGCAACCCGGCCTGTGGGGTTTTCAAGGCTCCGACGGCAAATTCGAATTCGACCACATCGGCCCTGGTGAGTATCTTCTCGTCTTCAATCGCATGAATCGTCTCGATCCCAATTCGCCCTTCCCGCGCACCTTCTATCCCGGCGAGTCCGAACAGTCGGACGCCAAATTCATCAAAGTGAAAGACGGCCAGCAAATCCTCAACGCCAACATAAAACTAAAAGACGGCCACCCCACCCGCACCTTGAAAGTTCAGCTCAAATGGGAAGGCGGCCGCCCTCCCGGGGAAGTCACCGTCACAGCCCAAGCCGAAAAAGGCGACAACCCCGCCGCCCGCAAGATCGGCGAAGGCCTCTACGAATTCACTCTCCTCCAATCCGCCAGCTACACCTTCTCAGCCTGGGAAGATCTAGATCCACAACGCGCATCCCAGCGCCACAACCAACCCACCTGCACAATCCCAGCACGCCTCGACTCCAACATCCAAAAAGTTGCCACCGTCTCCAACGCAACCGATCAGGCCGGCGACAACGCAGCCGACGCAACCAATACCGCACCCGATGATCCCAGCACAATCACCCTCACCTTCACCAACCCTCCCTGCAACTAGCCCCGCCCCGGATCGAATAGCGCCGTCATCCTGCCCGCCCTGAGTTATTTTGCGAAGGGAGCGCAGCGAAAAATCTCTCCCGCTTTCTCTGTGTTCTCCGGTTTCTCTCTGTGCGCTCTGTGTTAAGTCTTTTGCCTTTCTCTGCGCACTTTGCGCCTCTGCGGCAAATCAAACTCCAAGAATCATCGCCCAGTTTGACTTGCACCAACCCACTACGTAGAATCTCCCGGCGATAATTGGGGCGCGAAATCAACACATCGGAGCGTAAATGAAGATCTTCCTAGCCACTTGTGCGGCAAGCCTGTTCCTACTAGCGATCCATCCCACGCGCACCCCAGCGCAAGAACCGCCAAAAGACGCCAAGCCCGCCGCCGCAACAGACGCGAAAACCCCAGACGCCAACCCTCCCAAAGAAGAAACCTGGCCCAGTGACCACGCCATCAAAATCAACAATCAATCCATCACCTACAAAGCCGTCGCCTCCACCACTCTCCTCAAAGACGAAAAAGGCGAGCCCACCGCGCTCCTCTATGCCACCGCCTACACCCGCAGCGACACCAAAGATTTCTCCCAGCGTCCCATCGCCTTCCTCTACAACGGCGGCCCCGGCTCCGCCTCCATCTGGCTGCACATGGGCGCCTTCGGTCCGCGCCGCGTCGTCAACGCCGACCACGCCTCCACCCCGCCCGCCCCCTACAAGCTCGAAGACAACGCGAATTCCCTGCTCGATAAAACCGACATGGTTTTCATCGACCCCGTAGGCACAGGTTTCAGCCACGCCGTCGGCAAAGCGCAGAACAAAGATTTCTGGGGCGTGGACCAAGACGTAAAAATGTTCGCGCAGTTCATCAACATCTATCTCAATCGCAATAACCGCTGGAACTCGCCGAAATTTCTCATCGGCGAAAGTTACGGCACCTTCCGCTCCGCCGCGCTGGGAAATTATCTGCAGCAACACGACGGCATTTACATCAACGGCATCGTGCTGATCTCTTCCGTCCTGAATCTCGGCACCATCTCCTTCAATCCCGGCGATGACTTGCCTTACATCCTCTACGTCCCCAGCTATGCCGCCACCGCCGCGTATCAAAAAGCGCTCGCGGATCCGCCACCGGATATCCCAGCCTTCCTAGCCGAAGCCCGCCACTTCGCCGCCACCGAATACGCCACCGCGCTGATGAAAGGCACCAACATCACCCCCGCCGAAAAATCCGAAGTCGCGAAAAAACTCTCGCACTGCATCGGCCTCAGTGAAGATTACCTCCTGAAAGCGGACCTGCGCGTCAATCTCGGCCAATTCAACGTCGAGCTGAATCGCAGCCGCGGCCTCACCATGGGCCGTTACGATTCGCGCTACACCATGCCCACCTACGACATGCTCACAGAATTCGCCGAAGACGATCCATCCTACACCGCCGTGCGCGGCGCATTCACAGCAGCATTCAATAGCTATGCCCGCGAAGAATTAAAAGTCACAGAAGAAAGATCCTACGAAGCTCTCAGCGGCGACGTCGGCCAAAATTGGGATTGGAAACATCGCGGCCCGCAAGGCGGCGGCTTTTTCCCTGGCTCAGCAAATGTCTCCGGCGACCTAATCCAAGCTCTGATGACCAACCCGCACCTGCAAGTCCAGGTCGAAAACGGTTTCTACGATATGGCCACCCCGTTCTTCGCCACCGAATACACCATGGACCATCTCTTTCTGCCAGGAGGATTGCGCAGCAACATCCACTTCGAATACTACGGCGCAGGCCACATGATGTACCTGCATGAAGAAGACCTAACCAAACTGAAGTCCAACATCGGCACCTTCATCGACACCGCATCAAAATGACCTGGGAACGCCAATCCCCCGATTGGCGTTTTTGAATCTGAATTTGACTTCAACTAGGGAGCGGCCGCCTGCTTATCAGGCGGGCATCGTTGGCGTTGCCGTTAAATTCTTAGCGCCCACTTCGTCCCGCGCCCTTCGGGACGAAGTGGGCATCTTACTTTTCGTTTTGCTGCTTCTACTCTTACCCTCGAATTAATCCCAGCTTTGGTTTATCCGGCTTCATCGGTAGTGCCATTGCACCCCTTAAATCAATCCGCGCTCTTCGCCTCCGGCGGCACTGCCACCCCAATTCCCTTCACATAATGCCCATACCAAAATAAATACCGCTCATACCGATCCTTAATAAACGACGGCCGCGAAAACTCGTGATATTCCCCCGGATAAACCACCAACAGCGTCGGCACTCCCAACCTTCGCAAACTCTGATACAGCTGCTCCCCGTTAATCACCGGCACATTCCAATCCACGTCACCACCCATCACCAGAGTCGGCGTGGTAATCTGCAAAACGCGGCTGAACGGCGAAAGCTTCTCCCACCGCTCGCGAGTCTTCCACGGCAGCCCTAACTCGTACTCCCAATCGCGCGAATACAAATCGTGCCCCCAATTCGTGATGTACAAAAATTCCCCAGCCCCCGAGATCGCCGCCTTGAATCGCGTCGTCTGCGTAATAATGAAATTCGTCGAAATCCCGCCGTACGACCATCCTCCCACTCCCAACTTATCCGGATCCGTAATCCCCTGCGCCACCGCGTAATCCACCATCGCCATGTCGTCCTCGAAATCCTTGTGCCCCCAATCCGCAAAAATCGCTTTGCAGTAATCCTCGCCGTATCCGGAAGACCCGCGCGGATTCGGCGTCAGCACCACATACCCATTCGCCGCATAAAGCTGCGGATCAAAATTAAATTCCGCATAATAAGCCCACACCGGCCCGCCATGCGGTTTCAAAATCGTCGGATATTTCACGCCCGCTTGATAATCTGGCGGTTTGTACAAATATCCCGCCACGGTAGTTCCGTCCTTGCTCTTGAAACGCACATACTCCACAGTCGGCAACCGCAATTCCGCCATCAGCGCATCATTCACGCTCGTCAATCTCCGCAATTCCCCGCCCGCCGGCAGCACATAAAGCTCGTCCGGATGCGTCAACTCCCCCACCGTCGCCGCCACCGTCCCATCCGCTCCCAGCGAATACGCTTCCACCATCTTGCGCCCGCCAATGGGCCGCGTCATCTCGCCGCCCGCAGCCGGCACGCGCAGCAAATTCTGCGTTCCATCATCGTCCGCAATAAAATAAATAGATTTCCCGTCCGCCGAAAACCGCGGAATCGTCGAATTGCGGTCCAGCTTCCGCGTCAGCACGTTCGCCGCACCACCCGTTGCCGGCGAAACCGCAATCTGTATCGTCGAATATTGAAACAGCTCCGGCTCCAGCTGCGTCGTATACGCGATCCATTTCCCATCCGGTGACCACGCCGGCGCCTCCTCCGCCCCCACATTCGTCGTCACCTGCACCAACGATTTCCCCTGATCCGTGCTGTCCGCCGCCACCACCCAAATATCCTTGTTGTAGTTCAAATCCGGCTCCGGCGCCGACCGGTTGCTCGCAAACGCGATCTTGCTTCCATCAGGAGACCACGCCGGATCGTCGTCATCATAATCACCCGCAGTGATCTGCCGCTGCTTGTGATCCGTAATCGTAAAAACGTACAAATGCGTCCGCCGCCGGTCCAGATATCCGATCTCATCCTCTTTGAAGTGCATCCGGTCAATCACCCACGGCCGCGGCTTCGCTTTCGCCTTGCTACCTTTCGCTTTGTTCTCCGCCGCCTCGATTTCCTCCGGCGACGGGTCCTGCAACACCAGCACCAGCCGGTCGCTCCCCGGCGCCCAGGCAAAACTGTCGACATCCTGCATCGTGTCGGTCAGCTGCTGCGCTTCCCCACCTTCGCGATTCAGAATCCACACCTGCTTTTTGCCTTTCTCCTCGTCATTGTCGTCGCCGCCTCCCTCGCGCGCCGAAATAAACGCCAGATATTTTCCGTCCGGACTCCACCGCGGATGAGAAGACGATTCATTCTCATCCGTCAGCGCAATCGCCGTCCCGCCGCCAATCGGAAGCATCCAAATCCGCCGCCGGTTCTTGTCCTCCTTCAAATTCGATGTCTTTACCGTGTACGCCACCCACTTCCCATCCGGGCTGATCTGCGGATCCCCCACTTCCTTGATCCGAAAATAATCATCCACCGCCAAAACGCGCGCGCCCGCTGCCGGCAAGCCAGCCGCAGTCCCCACCGCCGCCGGATTCTGCGCTCGCGCCAAGCCAGCAGCCGCCACCAACATCACCACCAACTCAAATATTCCGTGAAATTTCATCCCGACACCCTTTCCATATCAGCGAATCACTTGAGGCCGCGAAGTATATCAGAACGCCCAATCACAAAAAAAAGGCAAGGCCACCGGCCCTGCCCTTTTCGATCTGCACCCTGCGGAGACCAATCCCTAACGCAATCCAAAAATCCGGAACTGCTCGCTACGATCCCTTCGCCGGATTCATCGTCAGCGAAGTCACATGAATCGTATCCCCATCCAGCGTGCCCTTCACCGTTACCTCGTGACCCGCATGGCCATCCGCCTTATCCTGCGGCTCGAGTATGTAAACCTTCTTGTCGGCATCATTATACAAAGCATATTTCGCCCCATGCGATTTCACGCATTTGGTCGTGCACTCGCTCTTGGCAGCGCTGGCATCCTTCGCTCCGCACATATCATTCGTAATCACTCCAGACCACGACCCACTCTTCGCCGCGCTGTCCTGCCCCGCCAGAGACAATCCCACCGCGAAGACCAGCGCAAATCCCGCCAGCATCGCTCGCTTTACCATGATCGATTTCCTCCTAACCGTCAGACCCAATTTCTCTGCCCCAAAATTCCGACAAAATAATGTGTCACTAATCCCCGCATTTGTCCATGAACCGCCCAGCCCGTAATCGCGCCCATTCCGCATCGTCTTTTTCTAGCCGCTAACTGTGGTGTCCCAGGACATAAGTTAGGGCTGGGCCTGATGAAAATAGGCCTGACGCCGCTCGACCGGCGTCAACCCATGCAGGCTCAGATGAGGCCGCTGATGATTGTAATATTGCAAGAACTCGTCCCAGACCCGCATGCGGGTCTGGGACGAGCGCGGCCGATAGACCGCGAAACATTCGTCGTCCAGAGTGCGAAAGAATCGCTCCACTTTTCCGTTCGTTTGCGGATGCCGTGGTCGCGCCCGCCAGTGTGCGATGCCCAAGCTCCGGCAGGCTTGTTGGAAGCGGGTCTGTCGTTGCGCATGAAACGCGTAGCTCATGGTGAAGATCAGGTCGTTGTCGGTCATCACCGCTTGGATCCGGTACGGCAGTTCCGCTACGAGCTGTTCCAAGAACGCTGCGGCATCACGGCTGCGGCGATCGGGACGAATCTGCGCAAAGGCTTCCCGCGAGAAGTCGTCCACCGCAGCAAAAGCATACTCCCGCTGTGTGTTTTTCCAACGATAGAGGTATTTCAGATCCAGGTGCACCAGTTCGCCGGGCCGACTCTTTTCATATCGGCGGAAGATTCTTCGCTCGGGCACGCGCAGACGATTGCGGCCATGGCGCAACAGTACGCGGTGCACGCTGCTGTGGCCGATGCCCAAGGCCAGCGCAATACGCGCAGGACCCCAGCTCCGCTTTCGCAGTTCCAAGATTTGAGCGCGCATGTCCTGCGCCAACCGGCCCGGCGAGTGGCGGGGCCGACGCGAGCGGGGCTCCAGCCCCGCTCGCCCCTGTTGCTGATAGCGCGTCCACCAGCGCGAAAGTACCGGACGGGCCATACCCGTCTCTCGGCTCAGTACCGCCAGCGATTTTCCTTGCTGGTGCATTTTCATCAACAGTTCCCGTTCCGCAAAGCCATAAGCCACTCCAAGCATGCGCCGCCTCCTGGCGGCTCATCCTACAGGGTGTAACTTATGTCCTGGGACATCACAACTTGCCACTAGCCACTGCCTCTATTATCCAACCCACGAGCGAACACCATGCGCCGAGCGCCAGCAACTACGTGTTCTTGACTTTCAACATTCGATTTTCAACCCTCAACCGTCAGTTCTCTCCTCCATCCGCCCTTCGATTGACACGCCCAGCGCTTCCCAACTAATCTAAATTCGATGCCCACACGGCCGAACTTCCCATCGCTTTCCCATCCCCATCTCTACGAAATCAATACCTGGACCTGGCTCGAGCAACTCTCCGGCCGCCTCAAAAAAAATATCACTCTCGCCGATGTCCCCGACTCCGAATGGGACGCCCTCGCCACCCAGGGCTTCAACATCATTTGGCTGATGGGCGTCTGGCAACGCAGCCCCATCTCCCGCCGCATGAACCAGGAAAATCCCGCCAATGTCGCGCAGTTCACTCTCGCCCTGCCCGGTTGGAAGCCTGAAGATGTAATCAGCTCCGCTTACGCCGTCACCGCATACGCCCCCGACCCGCGCATCGGCAACTGGCAGGCCCTCGACGCCGCCCGCGAAAAATTGCGCTCCCGCGGCATCGCTGTATTCCTCGACTTCGTCGGCAACCACACAGCGCTCGATCATCCCTGGATGCGCGAACATCCCGACTACTACGTCCAAGCCTCGCCAGAACAATTCCAGAATAATCCCTCGCTCTACTACGCTCAATCCGCCACGCAACCCCCGCAATACATCGCCCTAGCCAAAGATCCCTACTTCCCACCCTGGCAAGATGTAGCCCAACTCAATCATTTCAATCCCGCCCTCCGCGCCGCCCAGCTCAACGACCTCCGCACCATCGCCTCCCACTGCGACGGCATACGCTGCGATATGGCCATGCTCCAACTCAACGACATCTTCAACGCCAACTGGCGTCACCTCATCGGCGATACGCCCATCCCCGAAAAAGAATTCTGGACCGAAGCTCACGCCGCCGTCCCCAACCTCACCCTCCTCGCCGAAGCCTACTGGGGCACCGAACAACGCCTCCTCGATCTAGGATTTTCCTACTCCTACGACAAAACTCTCTACGACGCCCTCCGCGACCACAACATTTCACAAATCCGCGAGCGCCTCGCCAGCTTCCCCGAACGCCAGAGCGATTTCGCGCGCTTTATGGAAAACCACGACGAACAACGCCGCGCCATCGTTTTCCCCAACGACCGTCTCGCCGCCGACGGCACCCTGCTCGGCACACTTCCCGGCATGCGCTTCTATCATCAAGGCGAACTCGAAGGCCGTAGAATTCACCTGCCCATCACGCTGCGCATCGCAGCCGACGAACCGCCCGATCCCATCAGCACAAATTTCTTCCAGAAAATTTTGCGCATCACCAAACAGGATGTTTTTCACGAAGGAAAATGGAATCTACTGGATGTCCTGCCGGAAGGCGATGCTCCCACCGACGCCCTGCTCGTCTACGAATGGCGTTCACCGAAAGCGTGGAAAATAATTGCGGTAAACCTGGCGGCTTACACTTCGCAAGGACGCGTCCCCCTAGCCGGCCGCGTCTCGCCCCAGCAAAATTATATCCTCAACGACGAACTGAACAACGTCCGCTATAATCGCACCGGCCAAGAGCTCCACAGCCCGGGCCTCTTCATCCGCCGCGACCCCTTCCAAGCCCACCTCTTCGACATAACCCCCGCGCCCTAATCCGCGCCGCTCTGATCTTCCCAGCACCGCGCTGATCTTCCCAGCATCGGAGCGCCAGTCCCACTCGCGTCGTCATTTGAGGAGCGCCCACAGGGGCCGTCATCCTGAGGAGCGGAGCGAGGAAGGTTCCTCCCGCCTTTCTCCACGCCTCTGCAGTTCTCGACTCGCTGTCCCTACTTCACCACCAAGGTCAAAAAGTTCGACATCGTCTGCGGCGGCCCGCCATTCAACGAAGTCGTCAGCGACAAACTATAAGTCCCCGCCGGCGTAGCCCCATTCGGCCCCGTCGGCAAACTATTGCAAGCCGCCGATCCCAACGCCACCAGCAACAAAGTGGCAAACGTCAAAGCCACCCGCCGGTTCCGCCGGAATGTCCACACCGCGCCGCCCAGCATCATCGAGACCAGCAGCAACCCAATCCCTGCGCCGAGCCCTCCGCCAATCCCTCCCACCGGCGGCACAAATCCATTCGAGGTCGTCGCCCCCTGACAGAACGTCTGAATCGCAAACGCCACCTCAACAGCTGAGCCATTCAAGGTCACCGATCCCGGTATCACCTTGCAAGTAATCAACGCCGAATTCGGCACGCATCCCAGCTGCACCGTCCCCGTTACTCCCGGCGCTCCCGTAATCATCAATCCGTAATACGCCGTCCCACCAGACACGGTGGTTGCCGTAGTAGATCCTCCCGGCGCCACCGTAATTATCACCGACGAAGTCCCGCCCGTCCCACTCAACGCCACCATCTGCGGGCTTCCGGTCGCATTATCAGCAATGTTCAACGTCGCCGCCCGCGCTCCATTCGCCCCCGGCGTGAACGCCACACTAATCGTGCAACTCCCTCCCGCCGCCACTGTCCCAGTCGGACTGCACGCACCGCCGGTCGTCCCCGCCGGCACCGCAAAATCCCCCGCATTCATGCCCGTAATCGTGAACCCGCTGAAATTCACCGCCCCCGTGCTGTTATTCGTCACCGTCACGCTCAGCGGCGCGCTCGTCGTGCTCACAGCCTGCGATCCAAACGTCAACGATGTCGGTGCGATCGTGATCGTTCCGCCAGTCGCCGGAGTTCCCGTGCCCGTCAGCGATATCGTCGTCGTTTGCGGCGTCGCGCTGCCCGTGCTCGTGTACGTCACCGTCACGGACCCGGTCAGCGCTCCCGTTGCGGTCGGCGTAAACGTCACGTTCACCGTGCAGCTCGATCCCGTTCCCGTGCCGCTCACCAGCGTCGCTGGGCAAGTGTTCGTCTCGCCAAAGTTCGCGCTCGCCGCGATGCTCGTAATCGTCACGTTGGTCGAGCCCACATTCGTAATCACCACCGGCTGCGACCCGCTCGTCGTGTTCTCCGCTTGGCTCCCAAAAGCCAGCGACGTCGGATTCGCCGTCACATTAACGCTGGACAGACTCCCCGCCTGCACGAACACGTCTGAATCCAATGCGAAGTCGTTCGCGTCGGCAACCGCGAGCTTGATGTGATACGTCAGCCCCGGCGTTACCGTCGCTTGCGCACCTAGCACCACCGTCAAACCATTCAGTTCAGTATCCACGGGCGGCAACGGCGTCCCCGGAACGAATTGCACCTGGTTGTTTACGTAGAATTGAGGATTCGCCGGAGCTATCGGTGGATCGTTACCCGGATTCCCATCATTCACATCGTTGATTGATACCGGCAGGTTCGTGCCAGGAATTAGCGCCAGATTCACTGGCGCGCCGCCCGGCGCCGTCAGGAAGAATCCGAACACGTCGTTGAATGACCCGATGAATTCGGGATATTCCTCCGAACCGAAAACGTACTGGAAACTGATCGTCGAGCTAGTCGGCACGAAGTCAAATTCCAGCACCGCCGCGTCGTTCGTAGTGCTGTCTGCGCCGACAATCGTATTCAAATCGGGGTCGCCCGGCTCGCCATTATCCACCGACAATTCAGTTGAGCAATTCGAGCCCGCCACATTCCGCGCCGATCCGGAACTCAGTACGATGCCACTCGTGAAGCCCAGAACGTTCGAACTACTCGTAAACGTCCCCGCCGCACGCAGAGCGCCTGTATATTTCACATTACTGATCGCCACTCCCGCCCCCACCAGACTCTGTGCCAGCGCCGTCGGCGTGAGCGTGGAATCCGTCAGATCATCCACCTTGATCACGCTGTCTGCGCCATGTCCATCAATCTTGATCGCGAAGTTGCCACCCGGATCATCGTCGTTCACTGTAATTTCTGCGATCCCTAAATCCTGGCAAACGCTCGCCGGCGTGAAACTGATAAATACGTGACAGGTCTGCCCGGGAGCAAGCGTCGAACAGTCTGTCGTCGCTGTGTAAGGTGCGGTCGGCGTCACGCCGCTGATGTGCACCGTCTGCGTTGACGATGCATTCGTCAATCCCACCTGCAGCGGCTTGCTGGTTCCGTCCACTCGCTGCTTGTCGTCGAAGCCTTCACCGTTCACGTTGAAGTCCGCGACGATCACCGGTCCGCTCGCCTGCGTAATGGTTGTCGAGTCCGTCGCCGTCGCCGACGCTGAACCGCCTCCTGACACCTCGACGATATTCACCTGCGGCGAAGTCGCCGCGTCCGAGACATCCACCGTCACCGTTATCGGCGGATAGCTCGCTCCCGCGGCGAGCACGTCACCGCGCGTGCAACTGCTGAGAACGCACGTCCAGCCCGTCCCGCCCATCGAATCCAGTATCAACCCGAACGGAATCGTGTCCGTCACCGTCACCGTTCCGCTCGTCGGTCCCGCGCCAGCTGTGTTCGATACCGTCACGGTGTAGGTGTCTGCGCTATCGCCCACGGCGAAGTTTCCCACGTGACTCTTGCTGATCGTCAGCGCCGGCGTCGTCGCAACCGCCGTCGCAAACGTCGCCGTCACCGTTTCCGGCCCCGCCGGCATATTGAATGTGCAAGTCGCGCCGACAACCACACACGGAGTCGACGTCCCAGTCCACCCGCCAAAGACACCCTCGCTCGGCGGCGTTTCCGTCAAAGTCACCGCCGTGTTGAACGCGATGCTGATCGCGCAATTCGCTGTCCCGGCCGCCGGCCCGCAGCTAATTCCACCGCCCAGCCCGGTAACAGTTCCTCCCGCGATCCCGGCTCGATTCACCGTCAGCAGGAAATTGCTCTTCGTAAAGACCGCCGTCGCGCTCGTCAGGCTCGTGCTGCTTACCGTAAACACGCACGGATTCACCGCGCTGGCGTTGCACGGTCCTGCCGTCCAGTTCGTGAACGAGTATCCCGTCCCCGGTGTCGCCGTCAAACTCACCGAAGTCCCGGACGCAAAGTTCGTCGAGCACGCGCTCGGCGGCGCTGGGTTCGCGCAATTAATTTCCGTCGCAATCGTCGGCGTCGAAGTGCTCGTAATCGCCCCGTTGCCCGTCAATGCCACCGTGAAACTGCTCGTTTGCGCCGTAAACAGTGCGCTCACCGTCTGGGTCCCATTCATTGCTACAACACACTTGTTCAGCGACGTAATAAAGACGCACGGCCCGGTCCAACCTCCAAAGTTCGACGTGGAATTCGCCTCAGCGGTCAACGTATTGAGCTGTCCGCTCGCCGTCAGGGTCTGCGCGCAAGTGCCCGCCGCACTCGTCCCGTTCATCACGCAATCAATGATCGTCCCCGTCCCGCCGATCGTCCCGGTCACCGTCCCGCCTCCCGTCGCGCCGCTGCCAGCAGGCGTGACCGTCAGCGTAGGAGTTCCCGTTCCCAGATTAAACGTAGCGATCAGCTCTTCAGGATTCTCGTTCACGGTCAGCGTGCACGTCGTGCTCGTGGCGGGACATTGTGTCGGCGTTACCGCACCGCTCCACCCCGCAAACACCGAACCGGGACTCGCCTGCTCAGTGAAAGTAACAACCGATCCGTTCGCGTACGTCGCATCGCAACTGCTTCCGACCCCGCCTTGCCCGTTTGCGTTGGTGCAGTTAATTTGATGCGGCGTCGAACCGTCCATCACTGTTCCGAACGCGGTTCCCACCAACTCCATCTCAAAAGTGTCAGCCGTCGCAGACCCCACCGTGATCGTGACACTTGCTATCGTCGTGCCGGGGAACGTCGCGCTAATTGTCGTCGTCAGTCCGCCACCAGTCCCTGCCGTCACCAGGCCGCTCGAACTGATCGTCGCCGCCGTGGGGTTCGAAGAGCTCCAGGCCACCTTATCCGTCAAATCCTGAAAAGTTCCGTCATTGTAAGTAGCCAGCACGTTCAGCTGCTCTGTGCTTCCCACCGCCAAAGTCGTCGTATTCGCGATGATCTGTGCCGAAAACGTTGCGGATGCCGCGCTTGTTAGCGCGAATACCGTAGCGTCTGGCGCTGGCGCCCCAACCGTGGCGCAACTCGCGCACGTCGTCTGAAAACCATTTATAGTCGTGGCCGGAATGGTGTTCCCGAAAAAGCTTCCGTCGCCCGTGGTTGCGGTCGCGTAGATCGCATGGTTCGAATCTATGTCCACGCCCGTAACCTCATCGTCCGTTCCGGCGCCGATGTAACTGGAAAACTCCGTCACCGCTGTCGTCGGTGTAATAAAGAATGCCGCAATGAAGCCGTCGTTCGTCCCCGAGAGCGCCGCTTGAAACGGATGCGAAGTAGGAAAATCCGTGGATGCAGTCTGGCCGCCAACAACGATGTAGAACCCGTTCGGAATCAGCGCGTCATATCCCAGCGCGCGTATCCCATCATTGCCGCTGTTGCCTCCAAAATAACTTCCCGATATCAGGCTCGCCTTGTCGCTCTTCGTCGTATCCATCACCGTCAGAAAACCCGTCTGCCCGCCCGTGGCTTCCGCCGCATTCACACCTCCGCCCGGCAGCGAATTTCCCAGCGGAATGTCCGGCGCGTTCGTCGTGCTGTTCGAGCTCGTGAACCCCGCCAGCACCGCCATTCCGGTGCCCAATTGATGCGCCCCGGTATTCACTTGCGTTTTGCCGCCGCCTCCGATGTACGTGGCATATTGCAGCGCCGTGAGCCCACTCACGCTACTATCCAGTTTCAGCAAGAATGCATCTTCCGTTCCCTGAAACGTCGGCTGGAATCCCATCACGCCAGGCGAAGCCCCCGCGAACGCCACCGTGGAAAACGTGTTCCCGCCGATATACAGAATGTTCGGGTTGTTCGAATCAATCACTCCGCCGCACACGCCCTCTTGTGCCGCGGCTGGGCCGTCCGGCCCCGTGCTCCCCGCTCCCACGTTCAAATAACTGAAATATACCGGCGTCAGGTCCGACCGCTGCAGCTTCGCGGTATAGCAATCGTCGAATGCTCCTGTCGCGCCGTTATTGAACGTGCTGACATATGCGCCCGTCGTCGTCGGCAGGTTGGTCGCAGCCGATTCTCCGGACGCCAGCACATTTCCCGTTGCATCCACGAACACGTAAGCCTGGGACATCTTGCCGTTGCCGCCCAGCAAAACCGACTTGTCAATGGACGTCCCAGTGGACGCGAGCCGTGTCACCAGCGCCGCCAAAGCGTTTGCCCCGGTGCCACTCACGTTCGGCGTGATGAACGATCCGGGATAATCCGCGCAGCTTGTCTCGCCTCCAATTACTGGTTCCACGGGCGCGCCACCCTGGTGGCTCTCATCCAGTGCCAGCCACACCGCCACGGTTCCGCAAGTCGTCAGGCCCGAGCTTTGAAACGCCGTGCTGCCTCCGATGAAAGTCAGATACACCAGCGACGCCGATCCCGTTTTCGTTGGGTCAATCTCAGATACATATAGGTTGTTCGTCGCGGTGGGATTGTTGATGCGTGTGCCGCCTTCTGGAAAACTCGTGATGTCGGTTGTCCAGCCCGTCGTGTAAATCTTCGGCGCGCCCGGCGTGCTCGAATCGACTGCCAACGCTTCGGACGTCTCTTCCCCCGCGCCGCCCAAAAATGTCGCGTAGCCAATCGCCGGATCAATCACCAACTTTTCCGCGTGATCGTAAGGCCCCAGCTCAAAACGTACCTGGTTCTTCGCGTTCAGTACGAATCGGCCTGGCACTTCACTGCGGCTCGCGCCCCCGCCCTGGTAAATCATCGGCTTCCGCATTTCAAATTCGGAATCCGCCGTATGCAAAATCAAATTGCCATTCGCGGCAATCTCAATTTTCTTCGCCCCGCAAATTTTGAATCCAATCCGCCCAGGATCCGCGCCGGGAGCAACCACGAAATCGTATTCCAATTGCCGCTGGTCGCCGTGAAACAGCAAATCCACTCCCGGATAAACTTTCGCCACCTGCACTTCGGAAAACAGCGCCACGTTCGTGTGCCACGCCGCCTCATTCTTCCCGATCAGGTAGTTCACTTTCCCCGGCAACTCCTGCAATCCCTGAAATTCCGGCGCGGAATTCGCCCCCAACAATTCCATCCGCAGCACGGACTGTTTCGAATTTTTCGCATCCGCGTGAAATGCCGTCAGTCCCTTCCCGAATTTCCCGCCACTCACGATCCCGTTGGTCCCTTCCACCAGCACTGTTTCGTTCGGCGTCAGGAACATCGTGTAGCCGCCGCTCCGCGTCAGAAACCGTACGCTCGGATCCGTCTGCCCTTCGTTCGCCTCAAAAAACAACGGCATCTTGATCGCACTCGCTGCGATCTTTTGCCGCTCCTGCGCGCTCGTTTCGCTTCCTGCGCTGGCCTTCGGCGCCGTCTGCGCGCGCAATCCGCCCTGCACCAGCGCGCTCGCAAATTGCATACATATCCCAAAAATCACCAAACTCGTTGCGCGTCTCAACATGCGCCTTAGCGACATATTTCCTCCGGCAGCAAACAATACGGACACAAGTGCAAAACTTTGCGCATCCCCCCGAACCACCCAGTCCGCAGGGGCGTGCCACTTACGCGTATCTTCATGTGCGCACAATACTTAGGAGCTACTCTGTGATGCACCTCTTCGGGGACCACCAGACGTTACCTTAATAGTGCAACTCAGGAGCCACGGACACCCCCATCACCCCACGAACTCGGCCACCCCGCCGAGCCTCACCCTGAACGCCTTGTAGCCACCAATCGCTAGCCGCTGCTTTTTTCATCAACCCAGTCTTCGCGGCAAGCACCCCGCGAGTCAAAAAAAGGCCTGAAGAGACGCAAAAACTCCAGGGCCACAGCCCACAAATCAGCAACCACCAATCACTAATCACTCATCACGGTTTTTCACGCAGGACTGCTTTACGGGGCAATCTTGCTCTACGAGGGAACCTGGGCTGAGCGCGGATTCTCTTACCGCCCCTCCCGCCGCGTCAAGCAATAGTTTTCCTTCTCACTAAAATCAGCGGACTACTCCCAAATCATGCCGCGCTCTGCATCAGTCTTTGCTGTTGACTCGGATTTCTACTCTGGATTTGACGCTGAGGTTGATTGTGATTCTGACGTTGACTCTGATTTTGTAGCGGCCGCCTGCCTTTTAGGCGGGCGTCATTGAATTCGCTTCTAAACTTGTTTCTGAATTTGTTTCCGAATCTGTAGCGGCCAGCTTCAGCTGGGCGCCTTTACCATCGGTTTTTCTCTGTGTCTGTGACCATGCGACGAGCGTCGTAATCGTGAGGCCGGCGCCTTGCCTCACGCCGAGCGAAGGCTCTCTCCCGCCTTCCACTGCGCCCGGCATTTACCCCAGCATACTCGGGGCGCCTCTGCGGCTCGTCTCCTCTACTTCACCACCAAAGTCAAAAAGTTATTCAAAGTCTGCGTCTGTCCATTATTCAAAGTAGTCGTCAAAGACAAACTGTAAGTCCCCGCCGGCGTAGCCCCATTCGGTCCCGTCGGCAAACTATTGCATGCCGCCGACCCCAATGCCACCAGCAACAGTGTCGCAAACGTCAAAGCCACCCGCCGGTTCCGCCGGAATGCCCACACCGCACCGCCCAGCATCATTGAGCCCA
>Ga0209169_10000537_pt1 | contig 23204 bp, 14 predicted proteins | sample HubBroMetageWRM4_FD_188346 | JGI IMG/M metagenome (GOLD analysis project Ga0209169, IMG submission 188346) | Warmed soil microbial communities from the Hubbard Brook experimental Forest, New Hampshire - Hubbard Brook CCASE Soil Metagenome WRM 4... | ecosystem: Environmental > Terrestrial > Soil...
TGGTAAGAGACAAGTTGCGCCCGACACTCCTCAGTAGCTCAATGGCAGAGCATTCGGCTGTTAACCGAAGGGTTGTAGGTTCGAGTCCTACCTGAGGAGCCAATAAGAATCTTAGACTTACGAGCCTTCTTCATTCCCCGATGAACCTCAAAAATAGCCGATTGTGGGGACTTTTGTGGGGACACTCCCTCAAAACCCTGCGTGACTCTGGGTAGTTCCGAGTAATCGCCCTTTGAATTCATGGCGGCGTTTGAGTTCTCGACCGGGACTGGCGCATGGCTGCGCCGCGCCGCTTTGGCGCCTCTTATAACCTCTGTGGGGGATTTTGTGGGGACCCCCTCGGCGGCCTCGTCTTTCCCCTTGGAGGCTTTCGCAGCAGCCGGTTTTTGGACGATCGCCTCCAGGGCGTTTCTCTTCGCCTGCATACGAATGTGGCTGTAATGTTTGAGCATCTGTTTGGAGACGTGGCCGGCGATGTCCATGATGGTCTGGTCGCCCGCGCCGCTCTCAGCCAAATCCGTGATTAGAGTATGTCGGTTGTCGTGCCAGCGCCCCTCAACCTTGGCATTTTTGCGGACGTTGTTCCAGGCCGTTTTCAGGGTAGTAACGGGCCTCGTTGGATCGCTGGGGGTCGGCTTCCCGAAGGGAAAGATATACCACTGAGGTTGCGGCTTGCCGAACTTCTCCCGGTACCATTCGGCATAGTCGCTCATGCATTCGGCCAAGGCGGTATTGAGAGGAATGGTTCGTCCTTCGCCTGCTTCGGTTTTGCTCTTGCCAACGGTGAGATACCCCTTTGCGAGATCCATCTGCGCCCATGTCAAGTTTTTCAACTCCGCATCTCTGATTCCAGCATTGAGGGCCAGCATGATTGCAGGAAAGATGTGAGGAGAACGCGCCTTCTTCGCTTCGGCCAGCATCCGTTCCTTTTCCTCGACCGCGTAGGCTTTGGCAATCGACCTGCCGGTCTTGAGTTTGAGCATCTTGCGCTTGCGAAGTCTTACCCGCAGGAGGTCCCCTGGATCTCCCATCACGCGAAGCAGGAATCCGATCTCCTCGTTGATACTTTTTGGGGCCGCGCCTTCCTTGAGGCGGTGATTCTGGTAAAGCGTGATTGTTCCTTCATTGCAGTCGACGAACATGCGGCCGCCGAGGATGCGGCAGACATGATTCACAGCATATTCAGCGAAAACTGCGGATTGCGGATGCCGCAATTTATAGGCGGTCAGATACTCGTCAGCCAAGTCAGCGATCGTTCTAACTCGCTCGCGGCGATTGTCTGTGAAGTTGTTGAATCCTTCTTCGAGTTCACGCTTCCGCTGCTGCTCTGCAGCCTTCGCGACCGTCTTGGAAGTGCTCTTGCTCGACTCCCGGACTCGCCTGCCTGCAAAGATAAACTCGTACCACCAATAGTCGCCACGACGAAAGACTGCCATATCAGAATCCTCAACCAGCTCTTCGTATGCGTGCGTCTCTGCGGCGATCACTCGCAGGAGGAATTCTTTCGATTTCGGCTGCTCCCCCGCTCGGTTGTGCCTGCATCCACTGATCTAAATCGTACTCTCCATAGCGGACCAATGCACCTAGTTTACGAAACTTTGGGCCTCGATTCTCTAGCCTCCAGCGACGCAGTGTCCCGAGGCTGATATGAAGTTTTTCCGAGAGTTCCATTTCCGTCAGGTAATCCTTTTCCATTGTGGCTATCTCTCTCCCTATCGCTCACGCTTGCTCGCTATGCAGATTGATTAGTCGTCATTATTCAGAAAGTCCAGTATCCAAAAGCGATGAATCTCCGTCCATGAAACAGATGGCTAGCCGAGGCGCGCCCACCGGACCAAGGTTCGACTGTCCATTCTCAAGACCTCTGCGGCCTCTTGGGGATTGAGGAGAGAAGGTTTTATATTCAGCTCGCGAGATTGGGCTCCCTCAGTTCATCGGCTTATTCACTTTCGCTGCGACGGATGGCGTTCAATTGTTGTGGTCGAATTTCTGAGCTTTCGTAACTTGCTCTCTCAACATGAGAGTTGCTCCGGAGGGATTCTCTGTCCAATGAAAGTTCGGGCAAGCGATATTCCAAATGAGAATAACGCGGCATTTTTTGAATAAATTTGTGAAACAGATTGCGACGAGCACGACTAAATATTGATATTCTGTGAGGGCTGAGGGAGGAGCACGGCGCCAGACTCCTCTCATGTTGGTTTGCTCGCCATCCTGCCTGAGTTCTCTCCTCGGAGGATTGCCATGGCCCTGCCAGAGATTCGACTTTTGCAAGCGGCGATTGCGCTTGCGGAAGAGCTCAATTTCTCAAGAGCGGCGGAGCGCTTGTACGTCGGCCAATCCACGCTCAGTAAGCAGATCATCGAGCTTGAGAGCCAGCTTGGTTTCCGGCTCTTCGAGCGCAATCACCAGACCGTCGGATTGACGGATGCCGGACGCAACTTTGTCGAGGAAGCGCGAGAAGCGATTTTGCACGTTGAACGAGCGGTATTGTCTGCGAAAGCAGCTTTCAACGGAGCCGATGAAATTCTCAACATAGGAAAGTCTGCCTGCACCGATCCCTATTTGGTTTCAACGCTGATGTCTATTAGACTTCCGCTTTTTCCTGGACTGAGGATCAAGTTGTGGAGCAACTATTCGAGCGAGCTTGCACGACAGGTAATCGCGGGTACACTTGATCTTGCATTGATAACCGGTGTTCCTGATACTCCTAAGCTCAGTGCCTTAACAACTGCGGACAAGCCGTACTATATCGCTTTGTCGCTTGGTGATGCGCTCGCTGCGCATCGTGAGATTCTCCTTGACGACATGCATGGCCGCGATTGGATTCTTTTTGCGCAACATGTGAGCCCGCACCTGTACGATACGATTCAACTCGTCGCTTCGGAGAAGGGGATTCTCGCTTCAGATATCCATCATGTTATGAGCGCCGAAGAAGCCTCTGAACTGGTCTTGGAACATAAAGGCCTAGCATTCCTTACTCGTATGGAGGCATGGCGGATCGCGCGAGATGGGATAACCATGCGGCCACTTGCTGAAACCCGCTTGCGACTCATCACAAATCTCGCCGTGCGCTCGGACAGCAAATCCCGTCTCGTAAATGAGTTTGTCAGAGCCACTGCCCGAAAGCTTAGCAATCTAAATCAAACAGTCCAAGGGCAACTGCCTTTAACCGGATGAGGGCTCTGGTGAGGAATCGGTGGTTTCCGCTTTAAGTTCTTTCGCCTCCCGGATTTCTACATTTAGAGGACCTTCGAAGCCACATTTCGGACATGGGAAGATTCCGGACGTGAGCGGTCTCCCCTCAAAAGCTTCTCTCCGGAAAACGCCGCCGCAATGAACACAAACATGAACGTGCAGAAGAGGGGTTCCGGGCTCTTTTTTCGACTCTCTCGCTTTCACGGAAGCTCCTCCAATCTTTGCTCAATTACGTCGGCCGAGAGAAGATCCGAGTTGCGCTTTATCTACCGCTTGGGAGCCCAACCGAGACAGATCACGGAATGGAATAGATTGGCGCAATCGCATAATTGGAGTGCACGCAGCCGATGTACCTGTGGGGGTGAGACGAACTAGTCTTAAAGGACGAACTCTCTCAGACAACTGCCAGGCGCGGTTCCCCTTCCTTCGTCGCGATCACAAGAATGGCCGGTGTCAGTTCCGTCCTCGATCGACTTTCCTTCATCGCCTCGATTTGAATTTTGCCAGCCTGTTTCGTCGACTGTACAATCACTTGCGCCAAGCCATTGAAAAGCGACCGTTTGGAATCCTTGTCGCTCTCTTGGCAATTGGGGTCACCGTTACCCACTCCAATCAAAGCACCGTCGCCTGAAACTTTGAAGACAATAAGGTTTCCCGCTGTCGGCACCGGGCGGCCCACCTTGTCCAGCACCTCAACTTTTAGAACCGCCACGTCTTCCCCATTCGCGTCGATCTCCGTCCGGTCCGCAGTGAGTCGGATCGCTACCGCTGGCCCAGTTGTCTCCCGCTTTTCTGTCACCATCACCTTACCGCCCTTTGATCCCCGAGCCTCGATCGATCCGGGCTCGTACTTCACCTTCCACTCCACGTGGCCCAGGTGCGGCACCTGCTGCGACCCCTCGCTGACTCCATTGACGAACAGTTCCACCTCGTCCAGGTTCGAATACGCCCAAACCGCGATCTCCTCACCTTCCTTCCCCTCGAAGTTCCAGTGCGGGAACAAGTGCAGGCTCAGGTCCTTCCCCCACCAGGCCTTGTAGTAGTAGAACGTGTCCTTTGGGAACCCGCACATATCCACAATGCCGAACTGCGAGTTGATCGACGGCCATCCGTAAGGTGTCGGCTCGCCGCGGTAGTCAAAGCCGGTCCAAGCGAAACCGCCAGCTTCCCAATCGCGGGTCCCGTAGAACTTCCACCACTCTTCTGCTGTTGAGCCCCACGGCACCGCGGAGTCGTATGCGTTCATCGTGTTACGAAGCGGATCAGTAGTGTAAACGCCACGTGTCGAAATCGCGCTCGATGTCTCAGAGCCATAAAGCGCCATCTTGGGAAACTTCTTGTGGAACCCCTCGGGAAAGTTCAAGTTGTAATTGAACCCGATAATGTCCAATGCGAGTGAGGGCCCCTTCTCGTTGGTGCCGTTCACGGCCGCTGAAACAACGCGCGTTGGATCAAGTTCATGGCACAGCTGTACCATGCTCGACGCGATCTTCGTACCTTGCTCGGCCAACGTGTCCTGAAGCGTGAACTCCTCGTTGCCCATTGACCACATGATGATCGATGGCGAATTGCGGAACCGCTTGACCATCGTTTCCAGTTGCGCCAGCCCCTCGGGATTCGAACTCATCTGCCGCGTCTCGCACATCATCATCATGCCCATGCGGTCGCAAGCATCGACCCATTCGGGCGTCGGCATGTTGTGCGAAGTTCTTACTGCGTTGCAGCCCATCTCGCGCAGCACACTCAGCCGGAACCATTGCAGCCGATCAGGCACTGCCGCGCCCACGCCGGCATGGTCCTGGTGATTACACGTCCCTTGAATCTTCAGCGATTTTCCATTCAGAAAGAACCCCTTGTCGGCGTCGAATAGAACCGTCCGCAGGCCAAAGTTCACGCGCTCGGCGTCGCGCGTCCTGCCGCCTGCCTCCACCTTTACAATGGCCGAATACAGATTTGGGGAATCGACCGACCACAGGGTCGGATTCGCCAGACTCGCACTGGCTGTGAAATTTGCCACGCTATCGAGGCGGATCAACTGCGGTGTAGTTTCGGCTGTGGCAACTGTCTTGCCTGCTGCATCAAAGATCTGCCAGCTTACTTTGACGCTCTCTGCCTTCTTGCCCTGGTTTTCAACCACGGTGCCGAGAGATAATATCGCGGAGTTAGCGTTCACCGCAGTGCGTACTGTGGTCTCCCACTTGCCAAGGTGTAGCGCGTCTGTCTTGTACAACCACATATGTCGATAGATTCCCGCGCCCTCGTAAAACCACCCATCGCCGAAGCTAGCATCTACGCGAGCGACAATGTAATTCTTCGCGCCATAGCTCAGGAAGTCGGTCAAGTCAAAACGGAACGGCGCATACCCGTTGTTGTTCCGGCCGACAAAGCACCCATTGACAAAGATCAGCACGTCGCGAAAAGCCCCGTCGAACTCGACCGTGATTCGACGGCCCAAGTCGGTGGCCGGGATCTCGAACTCGCGCCGGTACCAGCCTACGCTGGTCTCCGGGTAACGCCGCCCGAGCGGCTTGAATCCATGCGACTGCATTGGCTTGTCGCCGTCCGGGGTCTGCAACTCGTCGCGCACGAAGGGCAACTCGACCGCCCAGTCGTGCGGCAGGTTTAGCGCGCGCCACTTCGAATCGTCGAATTTGGCTTTTGCGAATTCGAATTCGCCGGTTCTCGAAAAATCTCCCTGACCATTGCCGAATCCCAGATCTCGGGCCGGGTCAGTGCCGTGTCCGAATTGAAACTTCCAGCCGAAATCGAACAGCAACTGTTCGCGGGGTGCAACCACAGTTCGCGGCTCAGCCGATGCCGCATCCGGATACTCGGACATCAGAGCGGCGGCGTGCGCCCGGGCTGAGGGCGCCAATAGGGCAGAGGCGGAAAGCGCAACTCCGGTACGGAGCAGTTCGCGGCGAGAGATGTCAGACATGGAAATCCTCCCAGTGATTCCGAAATGACCTAATTTGCAACAACGGCCCATCTCCCCAGACTTCTCGGGCCAATCATTTGTTTCCTCGCGTGGTATCTGGGTTTCGTCAACCTTAAGCTGGTAAGCAAACCTTATGGTTCAACATGAGGAGGCTTAGCTGCTCGCGTTGGAAGCGGCATACTGACGACGGTCTTCCCGCGTGCGATACCACTGTCATTCACGGCGTCTACGGTGACGCTGTATTCAACCCCAACGTTGAGGCTGGCTAGATCGAGGTGCGTCGCGTGATAGACCTGATAATTCTCGAAAAGCCGGTCCGGCTTTACACCAAAACGCACGATGTAAAAATCCGCGCCCTGCACGGGCTGCCATGATATGGCCGCTTTCCGAGGATCTTCAGCGTCGCGGTTTGCTCTGAGACTGACCACTTTTCCTGGCGCCTGGTGGAGTCCATTCCCAAATAGCCGGAAGCCGCTGATAGAGAACTTGGCGTTTCCGGGAGTATGCAGGTTGGTAATCCGCACGTAGCGGGCCACTACAGACGAGTCGAGTTGCATGTATTCGTGGGGCGCGTCGCGCTGGTTGCTGCGCCGGTCCACTAACGTCTCCCAATGAGTTCCATCACTGGATCGCTCAATCACGTACCGGTAAGCATCATTGCTAGGCCCGAGCGTATTGCTACCTTCATCGGCGAAGTTTATCTGCACTGCTTCGATGCGGCGTGGACCACCCATGTCGACCTGAAGCCATTCGCCGGGATTCCCGGTCGCCGCCGACCACCAGTTCCGCACATCTTCGTGCACAGCCCGCTCCGGCTGGTGCCCTGGCAATGACGACGACGCAGTCACCGGCTTGTCATAGTCAAGCAGCATCCAGCCCGCAAGTGTGGTCTTCGCAGTGCGCGAGAAGACGTGCGGATAGTCGCCGAGATAGGTGTCCACCGTCATCTGCCCATCCGCGGTAAATCCTGCAGGAAACAACCCCAGCCGTCGCTCATACATATCCCGCACAGAAATGGTCATAGTAGAGATGTGCCAATACGCGCCTGTATGGTCCAGAAAGGTACTGCTGTGACCGGCTCCAGTGATGAAGCCGGTCGGCTTGAAAGAAACTGGGTTGTAGGCGGCTTCTAAGAAAGGCCCCATTGGCGAATCTGCGACTGCGACGCCATCGCAGTAAGTCTTGTCTTGAGTGGCCGGCACAGAAAATTGCAGATAATACTTCCCATCATGTTTCGTCATCCATGAGCCTTCCAGCCAGGGCCGCTCGCCAATATTCTCATTGGCATCGCCACGTACCTGCCAGCCATGGTTGGCAGGGTCCGTCATCACTGTGGGCTTCGGCCCTGCCAGGACTCGGAAATCGTGTCTCGCCGCGAGTTCAGTGACACGCAGCGGCTCTTTATCCGAGCACCCCCCATACATATAAAGGCGCCTGTCATCATCGAGAAATAAGTCAGGATCGGCATTTGGAGGCAACGCGGCCGCCTTTTCCCAATGACCGCTGGCAGGGTCGCTTGAGGAATAGATCCACGGGTCGTCAAATGCCGATAGATACAGCTTGCCACCAATTTCCACCACCGTGGGTGCATAGACCTCAACCGGATACCCGCGTCCTTCAATAAGCTTCCACGAGCGCAGATCGGTCGAATGCCAATAGCCGCCAGACTTCGAAGCAAACAGCCAGTATTCTCCGTGATACACAACCATCGTCGGATCGGCGGCCTCGCGGCGCGAGGGCTCGTCTAGCGCAAAGCGATAGTCCAGATCTACTGGGTTGCAGTATGTTGCTGGGCGCGAAGATTTCTTCGCTGCCGAATGGACTTCAGGATACTGCGCCATCATCGTCGCCAACAATGCGCACATGTTCACTCCCGCAGCCAGCGAACCTCCCGGCCAACGCCATACTCCTAGCATCCGAATCCTCCTGCAATCGGTATCTGCTGAAATTCACAATGAACGTCTTCGCCGTGTTGCGTCTTACGTTGATGAAAACTGCTTGTCAAAGCAAGACATTGCGAGCTAGCCCACCGCCTCAGGCGGAGATGAGTCCTAGACCAATTACCCCAATGAAGTCGAACTGGTACATGCGGTTCTGTTTAGCCTCGAGAGACCCATTGCGCCAGCAGAGACTCCAGCGAAATCTATCAGCGAAAACAGCGATGATGTATTGATCGGTATCGACATCAGTTCAGCTCGCATCCCGCCAGTCAAGGATCACTTTCCCTGTTTTCCCAGAGATCATGGCATCGAAGCCCGGCTGAAAATCGTTGTACGCAAAGCGATGCGTGATGACGGGTGAGATGTCTACGCCCGACTCCAACATCACCGACATTTTGTACCAGGTTTCGTACATCTCGCGTCCGTATATGCCCTTGATGGTCAGCATATTGAAGATCACCGGCCTCCAATTCATCGGCTTCTCGTGTGAAGGAATTCCGAGGATGGCGATCTTCCCTCCGTGACTCATGTTTTCGATCATCTCGTCCAGCGCCTCTGCGTTGCCGGACATTTCGAGACCGACGTCGAAGCCTTCCTGCATTCCGAGCTGTTTTCGGATCTTGGCTAATGGCGTCTCGCTAGGGTCCACGGCAACCGTTGCGCCCAGTTTTCGTGCCAGGTCCAGGCGGAAGGGATTCACATCCGTGATGACTACGTGCCGCGCGCCGGCGTGGCGCACCACCGGGATCGACATAATCCCAATCGGCCCTGCTCCCGTGATAAGAACGTCCTCCCCGAGTACAGGGAAGGAGAGTGCGGTGTGAACAGCGTTGCCGAAGGGATCAAAGATGGCCGCCACTTCTTCGTTGATCTTCGAATTGTGCCGCCAGATGTTGGTCATGGGCAGCGCGATGAACTCGGCAAACGCTCCCGGACGGTTGACGCCGACTCCAAGAGTGGATGCGCAGAGATGCCGACGCCCGGCCAAACAGTTGCGGCAGCGACCGCAAACGACGTGTCCTTCCCCGCTCACAATGTCTCCCGGATAGAAGTCGTTGACATTGGAGCCAACCTCCACGATCTCTCCCACGAATTCGTGTCCAATGGCCATTGGAACGTTGATCGTTTTCTGTGCCCAGTCGTCCCACAGATATATATGCACGTCGGTGCCGCATATCCCGGTGTAATGAACGCGTACAAGCACGTCGTTGATGCCGATGACCGGCTTGGGGATTTCCTCCAGCCAGAGGCCCCGTTCGGCCCTACTCTTGACCAATGCTTTCATTCCTTTTTCTCCCGGTTTGCCAACTCTAGAACTGGCGAGCCGACACTTCCACTTTGTCACTCGACTTGAATCGCGGTTAGCGCTTTGCCGATCGTAAACGTCTGTTTTGCTGGCACCTTTCGTCGTTGCGGGCTCTCTATGTGCATACTCGGTAATCAAAATGCTCTCGGTCGAGTTCCTTCAGAATCTGAAGACGGTGTCGCGCATCTCGCACTCGAATTGTGATTTCCGCAGAGGCCTCCCCCAATCCGAGGTGATAACGTGATCGATCAGGACGCAGGTCAGTAACCAACGCGCTCGAATGGGCTAGCAACTGGACAAGATCCGCCAGGCGTCCCATCTGAAAGCAGTTCAACTTAATCTCCAAGTGAACTTCGAGTCGGTACTCCGAGGCCAATCGCAAGAGAAAGCGCAACGACGGTTGCCTCCTTTCGTAGACCTAAGAAGGATTCGCAGGTCTTCCTGATTCGAGTTCAGCTCCTTATACGCACCGCCTTGATTCAGCCACAAGCGCGCGACAACGCATCGGCTCGCCACGTCTTCTGAAATCCTGCGTTGTTCAGGTCGGAAGCGAATGTAAGAATGAAGCCATTCGCGCTCCCACCCAACTCAGCATCCGTCACCGGATATGGACTCTGGAGGCACTGCTGGGGTTGTTGCCCGGAACATTCCGCTTCTCATCTCGCACCTCCGGTTGATTAAACCCGGCTAACACTATCGAACCGACCTTCGCCACGTTTCTAACTCCTTAGTGATTCTGTTGACCAATTCTCTCAGCCGTAAGTTTTCGTCCTTCAGCAAGGACATCCGTTCAGCCTGCCGCCGCTGATTGTGTGTGTAAGCTGCTGAACCGGAAACAGTCTTTGTTCCCGTGCGACCCAACCTAGGCGCCAGAATTTCGCGCTTTCTAGGGAGACGACCGTTTACGCGACCCAGTTCGGCTGCGTGCGCGTTAGGGCAATACTGCAATCTTGAAATGGCTGACAAGACTGCAGCCTTTCTCTCGCAAGACACATTCACACCACCATTCGTTACACGGGACACGGTGGCTGTTGAAACGCCCGCCAATCGGGCAATGTCTTTTATCGTGCAGGACACCAATTGTTCTCCAACAGATACTTAGAGTGCGCTTACCGATAACTTTGCCTCGATAGGCCAAAGGTCGGACTATGCGGCCTGAATGGATGAACACCATCAACGCCCGGCGACTTCGACAATAATCGCGTCGGCCTGGGTCCATGCAGGCGCTCCCTCGTGAGTGAGTTGTTGTTTTTGGTCGTCCCAGTGCAGCCGAGTGATTGAACCAGCGCCTTTCTCATAGGCGTACGTCATACCGTCGTCAGAGAAAAGTGTGAAGTTGCCATCTGCCCCGGGATAGACACGGACCTTGGAAATGGCCTGCTGCTGCTCGGTGGTTTCGATTTCTGATCCCACCGGCAGGATCGTGCCAGCACGAATGAAGAGCGGAATGATATCGATGGGCGCGTCTACCATGATTGTTTGGCCGCCTTTCAGTCGCTCGTTGGTCCAGTAGTTGTACCAGTCGCATCCGGCGGGCAGATAGACTCTGCGTCTGATCGCACCTTGGTCGGTAACCGGCGCAACCAGAAAGGCCGGGCCAAACATGTATTCGTCGCGCAGGTCTGCTACGTTGGGGTCATTGGGGAAATCCAGCGGTAGCGCACGCATGAATGGAGCTCCGGTGACCCACGCCTGGTAGCCGAGCGAGTAGATATACGGCATCAACTGATAACGCAGACGGAGGTACTTTTTAAGAATCGGCTCGGCCTGCTTGCCATATGACCAGACTTCATTGGTCCGACGGCTCCCATGAGCGCGCATGATGGGAAGGAACGTGGCGTACTGGAACCAGCGAGTGTAAAGTTCTGGGTAATCGTCGTAACCGCCCACATTGTCGCGCGCATCAGAAGGATCGAGCAGCGGGGGATGAGCGGGGTGATGTTCCGCAGGCAAATACTGGTTGCCACCAGTGTCGTTGGACCAGTAGGTGATGCCGGAGGCAGCGAAGTCGAGGCCGGTAGGAATCTGGCGCTTCAGCGTGTCCCACGTCGTATAAATGTCGGAGGACCAAACAATGGCGCCATTGCGCTGCACCCCCAGGTAGGCATCGCGGGCGAGAATCAGCGCGCGCCTTCCAGGTTCGTCCTCGCGGAAACCGTTATAAAGCGCCGAAGTATGAAAGAGCGGATAGACGTTGAAGTACTGCGTGCCAGGGCCAATCTTAAAATACGCGCCATTGGGAGGTAGATCGGGTTCAGTTTCGTCAGCCCAGAGTGAATCAAAGCCCTTGCTCAGAATGTTGTCGCGAATCGTCTTCCAATACCATTTCGCTGCTTCAGGGTTGGTTGTGTCGATGTCCGAGCCAGCGTGGTCGTACGGCAACCCATCAATTGGTGTCCCGTCGGCCAAATGGATCAGCCAACCGTTCTTCAGCAGCTCATCGTAAAACCTGGATCCTGGTTCGAATCGTGGCCAAACGCTGATCATAGTCTGGAAGCCCATGTCGTGAAGCTGCTTGTTCATGGCAACGGGATCTGGCCAGAACCTGGGATCCATGTCCATCTGTCCCATTTTTGTGTAGTAGAACCAATCCACTACCATGACATCCGCGGGCAGATGTCGATCGCGATAGCCCTTGGCGACAGACAGCACTTCATCCTGGCTTGCGTAACGTTGTTTGCACTGGATGTATCCATAGGCCGCCTTGGGCAACATCGGAGTAGGGCCGGTCAGAAGCCGGTATCCTGCATATATCTCATCCGCAGTTTCGCCGGCGATTACGAAAAACGACACTCGGTCGCCTACCTGTGAACTCCATCGGGTCTGTTCGTTGAAACCCGGCTCGATGGTCGTCTTCGATGGGTTGTCCCACACCAACCCGTAACCCTTATTGGTCACTAGGAACGGCACGCAGAAGCTAGGACCGGCCGGAGCTTCATAATCCGCCCAGCATCTGACTGGATGGCCGCGGTGATCGAGAAATCCCTCTTGATTCTGGCCAAGCCCGTAGTAATGCTCGTCGTCAGGAGATACGAAGGTAGCATCTACTGTGTAGAATTCTGGATCGCCCGGTCGCCGGTCGTTCAACAGGTCTGCTGTCCCATCTTTGTGATCAGGTACCGACTGCGACCAGCCGATAAGTTCAAGAAGCTTCTTGCCGCCCGGCGTACTCAACGTAATGTGCGCTCCTGACGTTGACCCACCAAAATATCTTGCGATATCTTTTTGCGTTGCGAGCGGTGGCTCGGAGGAATCATGCTCCCGTTCCACCGTCGCGACGATTCGCGACGATTTGTAAACATCAGTTTGATCAGTCTCAATTTTTGCCCAGCCGGAGTCCTGGGGGGTAGCCACAAATCCGTATCCCGGGCCATCCAATGCGGATTCGCGCTTCAGGCTGAGCGTTACGCGTAGTATGTTGGGCGCATAAGGCTCAAGCACAATAGTGCTGCCAGCCCTTGAGAGGGTTAGGCGGGGGTCTTGAGAATGCAGGGCTGCACATGTAAAGAACATGCCAGCCGCACAGAGCAGTACACTCCCTCGGCGAACGGATGAGATCATCTTTAGAATTCCTTTTGTTTTAACGCCGGTCAGAGCCTCACGCCGCGGGATGAGCAAATACGGCACAATGGCGTGCGCATGGCTACTTGTCTGGTCAAAAATAGGGAGGTGATGAAAGGAAGGTAGATCATCACCTCTCCCGCAGTGAATCTAGGTCAGAAGCTGGCACGCAGATGCAATTGCAAGTAACGCGCTGGCAACTGATTCGTCGAGTACCCAAATAGTCCGTTCGAAAGATCCGACGTGACCCCCGTGAGATTGACACGATTGAACAGATTAGTGACCTCACCCTTTGCCTCAATCTTCATCTTCTCGCCAAAGAACCAAGGCGCATTGAAGAACTTCTCAAAGGTAAAGTCGACGTTGCTGTACCCAGGCTGGTCATAAGTGTTCCGACCAAGATGACCCTCCGTTCCGAGAGCCGGCGCCGGGAATGCCGCCGCACCACCTGGGAAGATTCCCGTGAGGAATTTCTTGTGGTTCTGGCCGCTAAGGTGGCTACCGAACGCAGGTACATTTGGTACATCGTAGTTATACCCATCCGCGTTATAGTCACCCCCACTGTCACCGGTGATTGTGCTCCCAGACGGGCAACTACCGTTTACAGCTTGTATTGTTCCACCTGAACAGATCGGTGAAAATGCAGCGCTTGTGTAGACGGAAAACGGCAACCCAGTTTGCAATATCAACGCACCTCCAAATTGCCATCCCCCCAGGACATTTCTTTCTAAAGCATTGTTATAGTGATTTGGGACCATCCAGGTGCCATCGGCGGAGAATTGCTGATGAATGTCGAAGTCAGACCGGCCACGCTGAGCTGCTAGATCGAACGATTGGATCACCTGACCTGTGCTCGCGGTGATTGCTCCACCACTCAATGATCCCGAATTGCTGAATGTATCCAGTGCCTTCCCATAGGTGTAGATCCCTCGCATCGCCAGTCCGTGAGAAGCGCGGTGGGTTAGCACTAACGAGCCAAAGTGGCCGATTGAGTTGGCATCCGTAGTGCCGTATTGAATGGAGCCAAAATTTGGATTGAGACGTGTCAAATTCCCGTTGTTGACGATTAGGTCGCCTGCAAATCGATTAATGTCCCCATTCAGTAATACGGGCAAGTGGTGTGCAGCCGATGCGGAATAGTTCACCTCAAGAAGGAGATTGCCTTGCAATTCCCTCTGCACGCTCAGGGTCCAGTTAAATACCTGAGCCATCGTGGAGTTAGGAGAGTATCCTGTGAGACCCGCTCGATTGAGAACGCCATTGATAAGGAGTCCACCGCTCGAGTTAGTGGTGATGTTGCTAGTGTTGACCACAGGGCAAACTTCATTGAAGCCCGATGGGGCATTGCAATACTGGAACGTAGGCGTAGTCCCCGAATAAACGCTGACAGACGGCGAGAATACCAGGGGAAGATTGCCGGTTTGACCGGTCATGGCGACGTATGGCGGTTGATCCTCAAACATACCAACTCCACCGCGGAGAGATGTTTTGCCATTTCCAAAGACGTCCCACGCAAATCCTGCACGCGGTGTAATGTACCAAGGGTTATGATCAACGAAATAGTCGTGAGGCGTGTATGCCACTACCCCATTCGCGATCTGCTGATTTAGGGTCGTGCCTTGGCCGAAAGTGAAATTCGTCAACTTAGGGCCCGTGATTGAGACCAGATGCGCCAACCCGTCATAACGAACTCCTGCGTTCAGCGTGAATCGAGGAGTAAGTTTCCAATCGTCTTGGGCGAATATTCCAGTGTAAAAGGCGCGGCGGTCATAGCCAAATGCTGCTAACTGATGCGTGGCCAAGTCGACTGGCGAACCTGATTCTGTTGTTGCCTCGCCCTGAACAAAGTCGAGCAGATTATTGAAGTTGTAGCTTGGACGAGCACCAGCGCCAGTCTGTTGATCATCAGCCTCTCGGATGTTGTCTTCCTCAAAGCCAAACTTAAGCGTGTGCGTTTTCACGGTTGCTGTCATGACATCTCGCCAGCCAACCGTTGTTTGGGTAAAGTTCCCTGGTCCCCAATTCGCGAATCCGTTCATGCCAGTTACGCTGACGTATGGTATTGCCATTGACGGCACAGCCTCGTCCGCACCATATGGTCGAATCATGTTCGCCCCAGCTTCATTTAGAAGATGCGAGGAAAACGTGTGGGTCCAGTTAACATTGACAAAATCTGAACTGCCGCTATCTGCATCGTCTAGGTCGGGCCGTCCAGTGGCGCCTATCTGCGTTTCCCAGGTTCGCATCACATCCACGTACAGGCGATCGTTTCGGCCCATATAGTAGTCGCCTCGGGCACTCCACTGGTAGCCGTTTTTCGGCAATGAGTAATTGACAGTCGCGGTGCCGAGCGCATTCAGAGTTGAAGGGATACCTGCGGGAGGCGCGTAAAAACCTGGGGTTGAAGCTTCAACCTGAGCGACCGTCTGGAATCCGGAACTTGGGAAGGTTTGGGGCGGAGCAGCTAGAAGAATCTGAGTGCCCAAGCTATCAGGCAAGTTAGCTTTTGCCCAATTGTCAAAATCCTGCGTCTCAGTCGTTGCTTGGTAAGAATCGGCCACGCTGGAGCGAAGTACATCAATGGCCCCGAACCAAAATAGCTTGTTCTTAATGAGGGCGCCCCCCATCGTCGCGCCCATCTCATTGCGTTTCGATGTCGGGAGTGAACTTTGGAATTCAGTGCGGGCCGTAAGCGAATTGTTGAGGAAATAGTAATCGAGGGTTCCATGGTAGGTATTCGTGCCGGATTTTGTAAAAACGTCGACCGTTGCGCCGGCGTTTCTTCCTTTCTGAGCATCGAAGCTGTTTGTTTCGATGTTCATGGATTGCACGATTTCAGGATTCGGAGAGATGGAAGTTCCACCCCCGCGAGACGGAGTATCCGAGTACGCGCCATCGATCATGTAGCCGTTCATTTCCTGGCGCAGTCCGGCCGCGTTGATGTTGATGGCGTATTCATCCGTATAGTTATCACCAGCAGTAACTGCGCTCCCTGTCATTCCGGGCGTAAGAGCCGAAAGGCCATAGACATTTTGGCCCGGGAGAGGTGTTTCCTCCAACGTGGTTTCGGAAATCACGGACCCGGTCGTCGGCCTTACCAGGTCAAGGGACACCTCCGCGGCAGAAACCGTGACCTCGGTGGAAACCTGTCCCACGTCTAGTACAGGCGCAAGTGTTCGGATTTCCCCGACTTGAAGGGCAAGGCCCTTCTGGTCCCAGGTCTTGAAGCCGCTCATTTGGATCTGGACTGTGTACGTGGATGCGGCAATGCTGTCAATCCGGAAATAGCCTGCCTGACTGGTTGTGGCAGTTTTTGCCACCCCAAGCTGAATATCCGTTGCGGTTACCTTTGCCCCCGCGATTACTGCTCCGGAAGTGTCTCGCACCGTACCCTCAATTCCGCTTGAGAATTGAGCAAACGCTGATGATCCTCCAAAGCCCAGGAGCAGGATAAAGAGGATCGAAATTCTTGTCGCAAATCTCGAGCTGGTCATTGAGTCTCCTTGAAAAGCTTGCAACTCTGTGAGAGCTGGTTGCGTTCAGACCGGCGATTTCGTACACGCCGGCACCGCTGCTTGCGGTTGTGTGAACCGACCTAGCGGCGGGATCGGTGAGGACGATCTTTGCTCCCCTGCGACCGCTCCCGCCCAGTCTGTTTGACCAATGCAACGGCACCCCGATATATAATGCAAGGTGCAGGACAGTACACTCGCCAGATTATTGCTAAAACCTTCATTTATAAGAGACTTGTAACGCATTGACTGGGGAGGTACAGTACCTGCGCTGTCTCACGGAGGGGCAAGTATGGAATCACAAATAACGCTTAGCCCTACTCCGGAAGAGCAGTATTCTCAAACTGCGCGAATCGACGAAGCACTGAGGCAAGTCTTGTCCAGCGCTCCTTTTCACGGCAGCAAGCAGTGCCAGACCCTTCTTAGATATATTGTCGAAAATTGCCTCAAGGGGGACGAAGACGTACTCAAAGAGCGCACTATTGGGATTGAGGTTTTTGGGAGAAGACCTGACTACAATACTGCCGATGATCCGATCGTGCGCGCCCGGGTGGGCGAGGTCCGAAAGCGACTCGCGCAGTATTACCAAAGCCAGGAGGCGCAGGGATCCCGAGTTCAGATTCTCATTCAGCCCGGATCATATCGACCCACGTTCGTTTTTCACACTGAGGCAAACCACGATAGTAAAAACCGCTCGGAAGAGAGCCGTCCTCAAATGGTCACCGCGCTTGGCGGAATTGAGCACCAAGGGAACGAGGATAGCCCACCCATTGTCCAAACGTCGAGAGCGGCTCACCGACTCGCTTGGGGAATCGCGATTGCGGCTGTCTGCGTTCTTGCTTCAGTTGTGTGGATAGCCGTTGCGGCAAGGGCAAAGACCGAACTTGACCTCTTTTGGGAACCCATCCTGGAAGGCAATAAACCGGTACTGATCTACACCGGCACGAACGCGGTTTATACCCCCAATACGGAGTCATACAGGCAGCCACCCGGAGCCCAGGATCTACCGGGAACAGAAGATGCCATAATGCCACTGGCTAAGGGACAGGTGCTAACGGAGAAGGACTTGACGTTGATTAAGAACGACCTTGTTCCTGTGGGGGACATTTTAGCGAATGTGAATGTAGCAACGCTTTTAACTCTTCATCATCGGAGTTTCGATTTCCGTTCCGGGCCGGACACTTCGTTTATCGATCTAAGAAAATCTCCGATGGTCCTGATTGGCGCATTCAACAATCACTGGACAATGGATGTGACCCAGAATCTCACCTTTTATTTTGATCGTGGCCACAACATACGAGAACATGGTGGTCAGGGTCGAGTTTGGTCCATCCGATATGGGGCTGATGGTAAAGTCATTGACGACTATGCAATCGTTTCCAGACTTCTCGATTCGGAGACCGAAGGCCCGGTAATTGTCATTGCTGGAATACAGAGCTTTGGCACTCGCGCTGCTGGGGAATTTGTCACCGAACCTGGACGGCTTAGAAAACTAGAGTTGGGCCAGGAATCCTGGCACAAGACGCATTTTCAACTCGTTCTCCATACGACCGTCATCAACGGAGTCCCGTCTTCAGCGGACGTTGTGGCCTCACGCTTTTGGTAGGTTCGCCTGAAGTATTGCCGTTTATCGGAAACGCGCAGATTGCCCGATACATACCTCTGCAAGTTGCTGTCGATCGTGCCGCACTCCGCATATTTCCGGAATAGAGCGAATGCGGTGAGAGGAGGCACGCATGGAAATCCTCTCGTCGATGTATTCTTGCCGCAACTTGGCCCAAACCTCAAGAAGCACGCCAAAGCGAACGATGGATCAGCAGGGATTCCTCTGCTCGGCTCATAACCCCAGGTGCGAGATTGCCCGGACTCCGATTCGTCAAAACGCAATACCTTCTCTGATAAATTTGCTCAAGTACACCGATTTATCCTAGAATCCATCGGACCGCTGAACGAGGCTTTGAGTAGGACAATGAAATTAGGACGGCGTAATTTTCTTCGTCTTTCGCTGACAGCCCTGGCTGAAGCCTTCTCGCGGAAATTAGTTGGCCAGCAATCAGGAGGCATGGGTGGCAGGACTGCAACCGCTCAGAAGAAGCCCCTGGAATCGGGCCGTCCGTTTGACGCTTATTTTATTGACATTGCCGCTTCAGCCGGACTGACTTCGCCTGTGATCTACGGCGGAGTAGATCACGATGACTACATCCTCGAAGCAAATGGGTGCGGATGCGCATTCATTGACTACGACAACGATGGGTGGATCGATATCTTCGTTCTCAGCGGTACCAGGTTGAGTGGCGCTCCTCCCGGAGCATCCAATCGGCTTTATAAGAACAATCGCGACGGCACATTTACTGATGTTACAAAGCAGGCAGGCCTCGAAGCAGTCGGTTGGTCGAACGCTGTCTGTGTCGGTGACTACAACAACGACGGCTATGAAGATCTGTTTTGCACATATTTTGGCCAGAACAGACTCTACCGGAACTTAGGGAACGGTACTTTCAAAGATGTCACCAAAGAAGCGGGTCTTTGGAATTCTGATGTCAGATGGGGCGCGGGATGCTCCTTCCTTGATTACAACCGGGATGGTCATCTGGACTTGTTCGTCTCAAATTATCTAAAATTCGACTTCGAGCGTGTTCCAAAACCGGGAGCTGGTGCTAACTGCAATTGGAAAGGGATTCCTGTCGAATGTGGTCCAAGAGGCATGCCGTTCGGGCGTCATTCCCTCTACAAAAACAATGGAGATGGAACCTTTACGGATGTCAGCGCCGAGTCTGGAATTGGGAAGATTTGGCCCAGTTACGGAATGACTGTCGTGACAGCGGACCTCGACGAAGACGGGTGGCCTGACATATACATTGCTTGCGACTCGACACCAAGCCTACTGTTCATCAATCAGCACGACGGAACATTCAAAGAGGAAGGCGTTGAGCGAGGCGTTGCCCTGAGCAATGACGGGGGTGAACAAGCGGGAATGGGTGTCGGTGTTGGAGATTACGATTTGGACGGACATCTGGACCTCTTCAAGACCCATTTTGCCGAAGACACCGATGTGTTATACCGCAACGATGGAACGGGCAATTTTGACGACCAAACTCTTCAGGCGAAACTTGGCGTTGAGACTCGTTTCGCGAGTTGGGGAGCGGGAATCCTCGATTTGGACAACGATGGTTGGCCCGACATTTTCTTTGTAACTGGAAGCGTATATCCAGGGGTCGAGAAACAGCTTCCAGCCAATCCGAATAAATCGCCTCGCATTCTATTCAGAAACCTGGGAAACGGAACATTCGAGGAGATCGCGAACGCTGGTCCGGGTGTGACGACACCCCATTCAAGCCGTGGCTGTGCATTCGGGGATTTCGACAACGACGGTGATCTGGACATTCTGATCCTGAATATGAACGAAACTCCATCTTTGCTCCGAAACGACTTGAAAGGATCGCACCACTGGCTAAAGGTAAAACTCGTCGGTACTAAATCAAATCGAAGCGCAATCGGCGCGCGCGTGCTCGCTCGATACTCGGGTCACACTCAGGCACAGGAGGTCCTAAGTCAATCGAGCTATTACTCGTGTAACGATTCTCGGCTTCACTTTGGGCTAGGACAGGCGATCGTTGTTGACTTGGTGATTCATTGGCCGAGCGGTCAGACGGAGAAGTACCCAAATCTTAAGTGCGATCAGCTTCTAACGATCAAGGAAGCGCACGGTATCGTTCCGAATGTAGGATGGGCGCGCTAAAGATCATTCAAAGCGCCTTCACCCGGTTGGGCACGAAACGGAGACATTCGGATCCGAAGACTATTCGGAGGCGCATCTGAACTGATTGATGTACGCTCACAGACGCTGTTAGCGTCCATGCCTTCTAGAAAAGGGGACTTATGCGTGGCAAGAGATGCTCAGCACTTTTCATTTTGGGCGCGTCGTTTGTTGTTCAAGCGCAACAAGACACGGTGTCTGTCGCATCGATAGAGAAGTTGATTCGTGCTCAGCAGTTTGACCAGGCTCTCGATTCCATCAAATCCGGTCTGCAAAATTCGCCAAAGGACTTCCGGCTGTGGACTTTGGACGGAATAGTACTTTCGATCAAAGGCAGCGACCAGGATGCGATTAGTGCCTTCCAAAGGGCACTGAGCATTTCCCCGAACTACCCAGCAGCCCTCGAAGGCGAAGTGCAACTTCTATATAAAGCGCAGGACGTGCGCGCAATACCACTTCTTGAAAAGATACTGAAAGCCGATCCGAAGAATGAGACCGCAAACGAGATGATCGCGACTCTGGAGCGAAGACAAGGAAACTGTCTGGCTGCGATCGATCATTTCCTTCTCACGAGTGAATCGACGGCGACTCATCCGGACTCCCTTAAAGCCTATGCCTATTGTCTTGTGCAGTCAAAACAACCTGAGAGGGCGATCTCAGTGTTTGAACAGCTTTCCGCGCTGCTTCCTAAGAGCTTCTACCCCAGATTTGATCTCGCGGTGTTACTGGTAGAAACGAAGCAGTACGAAACCGCTCTCAAAGTGATTGAACCATTAATGGCGACGGACGAGTCGGACGCGGAATTGTTGAGCCTGGCATCCGAGGCTTACGAGGCTGTAGGTAACACTCCGAAAGCAGTGTCCCTTCTTCGACAGGCGATTATCCTGAGCCCGGCGAACGCGAACTACTACAATGCTTTCGTTCTGATTTGCTTTGATCACGAGTCCTTCCAGGTGGGCATAGATATGCTTGATGCCGGCCTGAAGCGCGTACAGGACGATCCTTCTCTATATACTTCGCGCGGTTTGCTCTATGTTCAACTTTCGGAATTCGACAAAGCCGAGAATGATTTCAATACGGCTGAACGCCTTGATTCAAAACAAGGCCTAAGTGGCTATGCCAAGACTCTTGAAGAGTTACAAAAGAACCTGTCGGGAATGAATCCGTCCGACAATGTGTTGACAGAGATACGTAGTCAGTTGAAGTCTCATCCTGACAATCCGTTACTGTATTGCCTCCTCGCCAAAGTGCTCACTAGCGAGGGATCCGAATCTGATAGTAATGTGCTTGATGAAGCAATTAGGTCCGCCCTAATGGCTGTAAAGCTAAAACCAGATCTCGTAGATGCAAGGGATATCCTTGCGAACATTTACACGCGTACGGGCCAATACGACCTCGCCATTGAACAAAGCCGACTTGCGCTCCAATATTCTCCTTCCGATAGAATTGCAATCTATCACCTCATTCTAGCTCTGCGACACTCCGGTCAGAAGGAGCAGCGCGACGAAATCCAAGCACTGGTCAAGCGTCTCGCAGACTTGCAACAGAGCGCACGGGAGCTGGAAACTGAGAAGAAACGATACAAGCTTGTTGAGGAACAGCCTGAGCAGTTGAAATGATGCGATCCACTGGGCATTAGGCTGAAAAACAAGACATCAATGCGCCGACGGTGATTCCGGTGATCAAGAGTTAACTTCGAGTAGATCCGCTGCATCTATGGGCGTTGCCGGATACGTCGCTTTAGGAGTTTGTCTGCCGAACTCCATTAAGAGTTGTCAAGCGCACAGCAGTTAGCGCAAGAATTCTCCGTACAGAGCGTTGTTCAAACTCAGAATCGAAATAGGAATTGCTAGTTGCCTTCTGCTGGCAACGCGTCGAGTCGAGTCGGAATTGCTAGCAGAGACTAAGAAGTTGAGCGTCGAGTAATTGACCACTCGCCCAGCCATACGGCACATGTCAGGGAAAATCCGCAAAGAGGTCCTTTGGCGAGATCGAAAGCGCTTTTGCCAACTTTACGATATTCTCCAAAGCCACGTTCCGCTCTCCTCGCTCTACCCCACCTACATAGTTCCGATGCAGTTCCGCGCGTTCGGCCAATTCCTCCTGCGAGTACCCTCGTTCGTCGCGCAGCTTCCGCAGCGTGGTGCCGAATCGAGACTTGACGGAGCGTGTAGCCACACTCCCATACTTGAGTTCTGACCACTATGAGTCTACACACGATGAGTGTGATATGTTATGAGGCAGAGCAATCCTGATTCGGTGGGGACCACCGCGGTCTCCCCGCAGACTTGGGCGGTTGTGGAAATTCCGTCCGATTTTGCCAACCAGCGCCGCGTTTGGCTGTGCGATTCTAGGAGGCTGAGAGGTTGCGATCTATGCAAGAAGACTACGTCGAATGTCCCGAGTTGTCGGGTAAGACGATTCAGACTCTCCGTATCCACAAGGACACTAGAGAGGGAACTGACGTACAGATTGACTTGACAGACGGAACCAGCTTCACGTGCTCTCTCTGCCATCAGCCAGCCGTAAGGGCATCCTTATATAAATGTGGCGTAGGAACCCCCGAGACCATCCGCAACTACGAAATATAAGCAATCTCGCGTGCGACCGAGGTAGTCGTTATTCCCCAATGGAATAACGCTCTCTCTGGAATTCATTGGACGTTCCTGCGCGCCGCCCTTAATTTTGCGCCATAGCTGGCGAAATCAAGCCAGCGGAGGTGCGAAATGCTCAAAATCCGTCATCACGCCCGAGTGAAAAGACCTCCTCTTCGGACCTTTATCTCGGGCATTTTTGCGTTCACAATCCTGCTGCTGCCCATTGCAGCCAATGCGCAATCGCCGTTCGATACCGGATTCACCGCCATGCAAACCCTCTTCACCGGCACGGTTGCGAAGGTTGCCAGTTTGATCGCGATCGTGGTTGGCGGCTACCAGTTCGCTCACGGTGAACCGGGCGCCAAGAAGACTCTGGCCGGTGTCGCGGCCGGCACGGG
>Ga0209169_10000538_pt1 | contig 23203 bp, 20 predicted proteins | sample HubBroMetageWRM4_FD_188346 | JGI IMG/M metagenome (GOLD analysis project Ga0209169, IMG submission 188346) | Warmed soil microbial communities from the Hubbard Brook experimental Forest, New Hampshire - Hubbard Brook CCASE Soil Metagenome WRM 4... | ecosystem: Environmental > Terrestrial > Soil...
GCGAGGGCCGCGGCGAGGCGGCCGCCGGGGTATTCGAGGCCGAGGTGGCCGGTGTCATCGGGCCGGACGGGAGCGTGGCCGGCGTCGTCCAGCCAGACGGGAGCGTGACCGGATGAGCACCGCGGAGGACTCCGACACCCTGGTCACGGTGGAGAACCTGGTCAAATACTTCCCGGTGCGCACGAGCGGGCTGATCCGGCGGACGGTCGGCCAGGTCCACGCGGTCGACGACGTGACGTTCTCCATCCCGCGCGGCAAGACCGTCGGCCTCGTGGGCGAAACCGGAAGCGGCAAGTCGACGCTCGCCCGCTGCATCGCGGGCCTGATCCCGATCACCTCCGGACGGGTTACGTTCGAAGGCCGCCAGATCAGCGGCCTGTCCCGCCGCGCCATCCGCCCGTTCCGGCGGGAGATCCAGATGATCTTCCAGGACCCGTATGGCTCGCTGAACCCCAGGCGCCGGGTGGGCGCGATCATCGGCGACCCGTTCGCCATCCACAAGACCGCGACCGGTGCCGAGCGCAAGCGCCAGGTGCAGGAGCTGATGGAGCGGGTCGGGCTCAACCCCGAGCACTACAACCGGTTCCCTTCGGAGTTCTCCGGCGGGCAGCGGCAGCGGATCGGCGTCGCCCGCGCGCTCGCGCTGCGGCCGAAGCTGATCATCTGCGACGAGCCCGTGTCCGCGCTTGACGTGTCGATCCAGGCCCAGGTGCTGAACCTGCTGTCCGACCTGCAGCAGGACTTCGGGCTCAGCTACCTGTTCATCGCGCACGACCTGGAGGTCGTGCGGCACGTCAGCGACTCGGTCGCGGTCATGTACCTGGGCCGGATCGTAGAGCGCGGTCCCAAGGACCTGGTGTACCACTCGGCCCGGCACCCTTACACGACCGCGCTGCTGTCGGCCGCGCCGGCCGCGGATCCGGACGCCGCGGCCAGCAGGCAGCGGATCATCCTGACCGGGGAAGTACCGTCCCCGATCGACCCGCCCTCCGGCTGCAGGTTCCACCCGCGCTGCCCGAAGGCGCAGCCGCTGTGCAGCGAAACCGAACCGCTGCTCGAGGTCAAGGCGGGTGACGCGGCCACTCACGTGACCGCCTGCCACTTCCCGGTCGAGGCGGGCGAGAACCTCGCAGTCGCAGGGAGGAACGAGCTTCCATGAGCCTCAGCGGGGTGGAATTCGTCGGCCAGCAGGCCGTGGCGGCCGAGGCAGCCGAGGACGGCACCAGGATCGAGGGCCGCAGCCAGTGGCAGCTGACCTGGCGGCGGCTGCTCCAGGACAAGGTGGCGGTGGCGGCGCTCATCGTCATCGTGGTCATGGTGGCGCTCGCCATCGGCGCACCGCTGTTCGTCGCGATCACCCACCATCCGGCGAACACGGCCTACCCGAACACCGGTGAGACCGTGGCGGGCAACCCGGTGCCGCCCGGCACGGCCGGGTTCTGGCTCGGCACCGACGGCACCGGCCGCGACCTGTTCATCCGGATTCTCTACGGCGCGCGCATCTCGCTGTTCGTGGGCTTCGTCACCACCGCGATCGGCGCGGGCGCCGGGGTGGCCGTGGGCCTGATCGCCGGGTACTTCGGGGGCATCATTGACGCGGTACTCGCCAGGTTCACCGACGCGGTGCTCGCCTTCCCCTACGTGGTCCTGGCCCTCGCGCTTGCGATCGTGCTCGGCCCGAGCCTGCCGGTGATCATCGCCGTGATCGCGTTCTTCTCCTGGGCGGCCATCGCCAGGGTGGTCAGGGGGCAGACGCTGGCGATCAAGGAGAAGGAGTACATCGAGGCGGCCAGATCGCTGGGCGCCGGGCCGTTCCGGATCATGTTCATCGACATCCTGCCCAACCTGCTGGCGCCTGTCCTCGTCCTGGCCACCCTGTACATCCCGACCGCCGTCGTCTTCGAGGCCACCCTGTCCTACCTCGGCCTCGGCATCCAGCCGCCGACAGCGAGCTGGGGGAACATCCTGGCCGACGCGGAGAATTTCTACCAGGTGGCCTGGTGGTACATCGTCTTCCCGGCCGCGGCGCTGCTCATCACCACGCTTGCCTTCAACCTGCTCGGCGACGGGATCAGGGACGCGATGGACCCGCGCACCGAGCGGGTCCTCGCAGGCGTGCGGCGGCGGAAGAACCGGAAGAAGACGGCGCTCATCGACAACGTGCCCGGCGTCACGGCGGGAGAGAACTGACATGGCGATCGTCGGTTTCCTCATCCGCCGCATCCTCACCGGCATCGTGGTGGTCTGGCTGGTCGCCTCCGGCGCCTTCCTGCTGTTCTTCGCCCGCCCGGTCGCCACGGTCGCGCGCCAGCTGGCCGGGCGTGCCGCCACCCCGCAGGTCATCAACGAGGTGATCAGGAACCTCGGCCTCAACCAGCCGATCGCGGTTCAGTACTGGCACTTCATCGACAACCTGCTGCACGGGAACCTCGGCTTCTCCTACTACACCGGCGAGTCGGTGGACACGATGGTGCGGCAGGACCTGCCGCCGACCGCCTCACTGCTCGTCGGCGCCCTGATCCTGTGGCTGGTCGTCGGGCTGGGCGTGGGCATCATCAGCGCAACAAGGGCCCGCAGCGCGTTCGACCGGGTGTCCAACGTCGGGGTGCTCATCGGCCTGTCGATGCCGACCTTCGTCATCGGCGAGCTGCTCATCCTGTACATCTTCCTGCCGCTCCAAGAGCACGGATTCCACTGGATCAACACCGGGTACGCCGGTCCCAGCCAGGGGCTCAGCCCGTGGGTCGGGCACATGCTGCTGCCCTGGATCACCCTCGCCGCGGTGCAGGCCGCCGTCTACACCCGGCTGTCCCGGGGCCAGCTGCTTGACACGCTCGGCGAGGACTTCATCAGGACGGCAAGGGCCAAGGGCCTGTCCGAGCGGCGGGTGCTCTTCAGGCACGCGGTCCGCGCCGCGCTCACCCCTGTCGTCTCGCAGCTCGGCGTGGACATCGGCCAGTTGCTCGGCGGCGCCGTCGTGGTGGAGACCGTCTTCGGTCTCGGCGGGCTAGGCCAGGTCTCCGTCCAGGCCATCGAGACCGACAACCTGCCGGTGATCATCGGGTTCGTCGTGTTCGCGGCCGTGTTCGTCGTGCTGGCCAATATCGTCGTCGACATGGTCTACGCGCTGCTCGACCCTCGGGTGCGGATCAGCTGACCCGTGCCTGACCGGCCCCCCGCCCGCGAGGATTCCAGACCGGCTCCGCCCCCCGGGGTCTTCAGGCCCGGCCAGCCCCGCGAGGTGTTCAGGCTCGCCCCGCCGGTGGTGCTGTGGTGGGTATGGCTGGTCTTCGCCGCGGCGAACATCGCGGACATCGCGATCCAGGGCACGTCGGCGAGGTTCACGGTGGTGATATCCGCGGTGCTCGCGACGATCACCGGGGTCGTCTACACGCTGGCCTTCCGGCCGCGCGTCATCGCGGCCAAGCCGGGCCTGGTGATCGTGAACCCGTTCCGCGACCACTACGTCCCCTGGGCGGCGGTCCAGGCGGTGGACTCCGGTGACTGGGTAAAGGTGCACTACGCCGCCGCCCCAGGCGCGCCGAGCAGCGCGGCGGGCAAGGCGATCACCTGCTGGGCGCTCTACGTCTCCACCCGGACCAAGCGCAAGGCCGCCCGCGCGACGCTCCCACCGCGGCGACGCTCGCGACTGGCCGGGGGGCTGCCCGGGCAAGGGATACCGGCTCCATGGCTGCCCGTGGCGCAGGCCTACGCCGGGTCCAGTGACCCGGCCGACACCTCCCGCCTGCCCGAGGAGGCCAAATACCTCGCCTCCCTCCCGCCCGCAAAGGCCATCGCGCTCCGCCTAGACACCCAGGCCCGCAGGGAACGCTCCCGCGCCAAATCCGCCCCCCCAGCCCCGGTAATCGCCCGCTGGGCCTGGCCTTCCCTGGCCGCCGTAGCCCTCCCCGCGCTAGCCCTCCTGATCGTCCTGCTGGCTTAGGCGTTCTCCCGGAGGAACACGCGGGAGCCTAGCCACAGGAATACCACCGCCAGGCCGACCGCCACCGCGATCCCCTCCACCATGATCGTGTTGAAGTACTGGCCCGCGTACGCATCGCGCATGGCATCGATGATGTAGCGGAACGGGCTGATCCTGGCGATGGCCTGCAGCCAGCCCGGGCCGAGCGTCATCGGCAGGAAGATCCCGGACAGCAGCAGCAGCGGCACCACGACCGTGTTCACCATCGGCGCGAAGGCGTCCTCGCTCTTGACCAGCAGGCCGATCGCGTAGGAGAGGGAGGCGAGGCCGATCGCGACCAGGACGATGAACCCGAACCCGATGAACACCGCCGCGACCGGCGCCCGCAGCCCGAAGGCGACGCCGACAAGCACCAGCACGGCCGCCTGCACGACCAGCGTGACCACGTCCCTGAGCACCCGGCCCGCCATGATGGCGAGCCTGCTCACCGGGGTGACCCGGAACCGCTCGATCACGCCAGCCCGCCAGTCGGAGATGATGGCGAAGCCCACGAACGTGGAGCCGAACAGCCCGAGCTGGATCAGCAGCCCGGGCACGAAGAACTTGTAGGCGTTGCCCGTGGTGCCCAGCGTGGCCGCCGGCAGCCTGGTGAGCAGCGGGCCGAACAGCGCCAGGTACAAGATCGGCTGGGTCAGGCCGATGATGACCCACGCCGGGTTGCGCAGCGCCAGCCGTTCCTGGCGGCGGAAGATCATCAGCGTGTCGCGGACGAAGGACATGCCGGCTACTCCTTGCTCGCGACAGCGGATTCGGCTTCGCGAGCGTTCCCGTGGCCTGCTGACCCGGGGGAGTCGTCGCGCAGCGAGCGTCCGGTCAGGGTCAGGAACACGTCATCCAGCGTCGGCCGGGACAAGTTAATCGACTCCAGCGTGACGCCGGCCCCGTCCAGGACCCGGAGCAGGGACGGCAGCGCCTGCTCGCCATGCTCCACGGTCAGCTTGAGCGTGCCGTCGGCCGACGTGATCTCGCGGACCAGGGCCTGGTCGGCGAGCAGCTTGCGGGCCGCGGCATCCTCGCCGGTCACCCGCAGCGTCACCACGTCGCCGGAAATTCGCCGCTTGAGCTCGTCCGGCGTGCCCTCGGTCACGATCACGCCGTGGTCGATGATGAACACCCGGTCGCACAGGGCGTCCGCCTCCTCCAGGTAGTGCGTGGTGAGGAAGATGGTGGTGCCGAAGTCGGCCCTGAGCCTGCCGATGTGCTCCCACAGGTTGCTCCGGCTCTGCGGGTCAAGCCCGGTGGTCGGCTCGTCGAGGAAGACGAGCGGCGGCTGGTGCACCAGCCCGAGCGCGATCTCCAGGCGCCGCCGCTGGCCGCCGGACAGGGTCTTGACCAGCCGCTGCTCGAGCCCGGTGAGCTCAAGCTTGTCGATCAGCAGCCTGGCCCGCTGGTGCGCCTGGTCCGCCCCGAGGTGGTACAGCGCGGCCTGGTCGAGAAGCTCCTCGATCACGAGGCAGGACGGGTCGGTGCCGCCCATCGTCTGGCCGATGGCCTGCGGCACGTACCCGATCTTCCTGCGCACCCCGACCGGGTCCCCGAGCAGGTCGGCGCCCGCCACCGTCGCCGTCCCCGCCGTCGGCTTCAGCAGCGTGGTCAGCATCCGCAGCGTGGTGGTCTTGCCCGCCCCGTTCGGCCCGAGGAAGCCCACGACCTCCCCGTCGCCGACGGTCAGGTCCACCCCCCTGACCGCCTCCACCGTCCGTTTCCGGCTCTTGAAGGTACGCGCCAGCCCCCGCGCCTCGATGATCCCCATCTTCCTGCCTCCGTCCAGGCCCCCGTCTATCCCAGCCACCATCGCCCTAATATCGAGCAATATCGCAATCTAGATCCCAGGTCAAACGCTTTTCTGGTCACTCCGTGGCCAAAGAGGGCCGGTCGGGCTGGTCGGGCAGCGTCACCTGGGGCAGCGCCACCTCGGGCAGCGTCATCTCGGGCAGGGGCGGGGGAGTACCGCCGAACTCCGGGCAGAGCGCCTTGTGGTTGCACCAGTCGCACAGCCGGCTCGGCCGCGGCCGCCAGTCGCCGGCCGCGCGGGCCCGCTCGATCGCCTGCCACAGCGCCGCGACCTTGCGCTCGGTGGCGAGCAGGTCCGACTCGTCCGGGGCGTACCGCAGTATCTGGCCCTCGGCGAGGTACATGAGCTGCAGCAGCCTCGGCACCTGGCCGCGCAGCCGCCAGAGCACGAGCGCGTAGAACTTCATCTGGAACAGCGCGCTGGCCTCGTAGGCCTCCCGCGGCGCCCGGCCGGTCTTGTAGTCCACGATCCTGATCTCGCCGCCGGGCGCCACGTCCAGCCGGTCGATGTAGCCGCGCAGCCGCAGCCCTGACTCCAGCGTGACCTCCACGTAGCACTCCCGCTCGGCGGGCTCGAGCCTGCGCGGGTCTTCCAGGGTGAAATACGCGTCAAGGATCGCCGTGGCGGAGGCAAGCCAGTCTGCTCGTTCGGCATCATCTGGAAAAAGTGCGGCGAGATCGGGCTCGGCGGCGGCCAGCCTGTCCCACTCCGGTGTCAGCAGCTCGCGCGCGGCCTGCGGGGTCCGGTCGGCGGCCGGCAGGTCGAACAGCCGCTCGAGCACCGCGTGCACGAGCGTGCCGCGCGCGGTCGCCGCCGTCGGCGGCTCGGGCAGCCGGTCGATTACCCGGAACCGGTACAGCAGCGGACAGGTCATGAAGTCCGCCGCCCGCGACGGCGAGAGCGACCAGGGCGGCGCGGCGGGTCTGGGGGGGTCGTCCCCCGGGGCTAGTACCTTCAATTCGTCCACAGCGCAACGGTAGAGCAAAGCACCGACATTCGCGGTCACCCTCGGCCTTGCGTCGCCCCGAACGACCTCATCTGCACGTAGCATCGGTTATGTGGCAAGCACGACGCCGGAGAAACCGAAGCAGCGGCGCGAAGCCGGTCCTGGGATCGTGCTCGCGCGCCCGTTCGGCATCCCGGTGTACATCTCGCCTTACTGGTTCCTCATCGCCGGGATCTTCATCGTCCTGTACGCCAACAACCTTGCCCCGACGCTGCACGGCGCGACCAAGTACGTGGTGGCGGCGGCCTTCTTCGTGCTGCTGTACCTGTCCGTCCTCGTGCATGAGCTGGCCCACTCGGTCGTCGCCCGCGGCTTCGGGCTACCGGTCCGCCGCATCCTGCTGTACCCGCTCGGCGGGTTCTCCGAGATCGAGAAGGAGCCGCAGACCCCCGCCAGGGAGTTCCTCGTCTCCGCGGCAGGCCCGGCCCTCTCGGTCGTGCTCGGCGGGGTCGGCTACGGCCTGCGGCACGTGACGTCACCGGACACCATCCCGGGCACGCTCGTCTTCGAGCTCATGTGGGCCAACCTGTGGGTCGGCGGCTTCAACCTGCTGCCCGGCCTGCCGCTGGACGGCGGCCGGATGCTGCGTGCGGTGATCTGGAAGGTGACAGGCCGCCCGGCGACCTCGACGATCGCCGCCGCCTGGGCGGGCCGGATCATCGCGGTGGCACTGCTGCCGATCGCCTTCTGGACGTTCGGCGAGAACCTCTACGCCGTGGTGTGGGCGGCGGTCATCGCGGCCTTCATGTGGACCGGGGCGAGCCAGGCGATCAAGGTGACGAGGTTCCGTGAGCGGCTGCCCGCGCTGCAGGCCAGGCGGCTGGCCCGCAAGGCGGTCTCGGTCGGCGCGAACACGCCCCTTGCCGAGGCGATCAGGCGCGCGGACGAGAGCCAGGCCAGGGCCGTCGTGGTGGTCGATCACGAGGACAAGCCGATCGCGATCGTCAACGAGACCGCGGTCATGGCGACGCCGCCGCAGCGGCGCCCGTGGATCGAGGCGGGCTCGCTGGCACGGACGCTCGAGCCGAACATGGTGCTGCCCGCCGACCTGTCGGGGATGGCGCTCCTTGAGGCGATCCGCCGGGCGCCCGCCACCGAGTACCTGCTGGTAGAGCCGTCTGGCCAGGTCTACGGCGTGCTGGCCGCCCGGGACGTCGACCACGCCTTCGCCGGGGTTTGAGCGGGCCCGTGACGACCTTGCGGCGCGGACCGCTGATGCCCGGTGAGCCAGTGCAGCTGACCGACCCCAAGGGCCGCAGCCACCTGATCACGCTGCGGGAAGGCGCGTCCTTCCACACCCACCGCGGCATGCTGAGCCACGACGACATCATCGGCGGCCCGGACGGGAACGTGGTCAAGGCGGCGGGCGGCACTCCCTACGTCGTGTTCCGGCCGCTGCTCGCCGACTTCACGCTGGCCGCCAAGCGCGGCGCGGCCGTGGTGTACCCGAAGGACGCGGCGCAGATCGTGGCGTTCGCCGACATATTCCCCGGTGCGCGGGTGCTCGAGGCGGGGGCCGGATCCGGCGCGCTGTCCTGCTGGCTGCTGCGGGCGGTCGGGGAGCACGGCACCGTGACGTCGTTCGAGCGCAGGCCCGACTTCGCCGAGATCGCCAGGCGGAACGTCGAGCAGTTCTTCGGCGGCCCGCAGGCCGCCTGGCGCCTGGTGGTCGGCGAGTTCGGCGCCGAAGCCGACCTGGGCGCCGCGGACTTCGACCGGGTGATCCTTGACATGCTCGCCCCATGGGAGTGCGTGGAGATCGCCGCGCACGCGCTCGTCCCCGGCGGGCTGGCCTGCTGTTACGTCGCCACCACCACCCAGCTGTCGCGCACCGTGGAGGCACTGCGCGGGCACGGCGGGTTCTTCGAGCCCGCCGCCTGGGAGAGCCTGATCCGCGGCTGGCACGTCGACGGGCTGGCCGTCCGCCCCGAGCACCGGATGGTGGGGCACACCGGGTTCCTGGTCACCGCGCGGCGGATGGCCTCCGGCGTGGCGCCTCCTCCCCGCCGGCGGCGCCCGGCCAAGGGTGCTCATGAAGAAGATCATTTATCCGAACGCTCCGTGTGCTACGTCCGCGCCCCAGGTAACACTTAGCAAGGGAAGTGTAACGGATTGATGGTCAACGGAGCAGCGATCTGGCACCGACGATCCAGCGCCGATAGGACATCGCCGGATTGGGGAATGCTGGTAGTAGGTAGTGTCGTAGGTAGCAGGCTCAGGAGGAGGTGAGGGCCGTGGCCAACAGGGAAGAGAGCGGACGCGCTTCGCGGCATGAGGATGAGGTGAAGAGCCTTACCGCTCAGATCTCCTTCCTCGACGAGGAGATCGCCGTGCTTCGGCGCAGGCTGGCGGATTCCCCGCGCCAGGTAAGGCTCTTGGAAGAGAGGCTGCGTGAGGCGGAAGGCAGTCTCTCCGGCGTCACCGCCCAGAACGAGCGGCTGGCCGCGACGCTGCGCGAGGCGCGCGACCAGATCGTCGCGCTGAAGGAGGAAGTGGACCGGCTGGCCCAGCCGCCGTCCGGGTTCGGCATCTTCCTCAGCCCGTGCGAGGACGACACGGCCGACGTATTCACCGGCGGGCGCAAGATGCGCGTCAACGTGTCCCCGAACGTCGAGCTGTCCGAGCTGCGCCCCGGCCAGGAAGTGGTCCTGAACGAGGCGCTCAACGTGGTCGTCGCCCAGGGCTACGAGAAGGTCGGCGAGGTGGTGATGCTCAAGGAGCTGCTCGCCGACGCCGAGCGTGCCCTGGTCATCTCCCAGGCCGACGAGGAGCGCGTGGTCCGGCTCGCCGACCCGCTGCTGCGCGAGACGCTCCGTGCGGGCGACTCGCTGCTGCTGGAGCCCCGCTCGGGGTACGTGTACGAGCGGATACCCAAGGCCGAGGTCGAGGAGCTCATCCTGGAAGAGGTCCCGGATATCTCCTACAGCGATATCGGCGGGCTTGCCGGGCAGATCGAGCAGATCAGGGACGCGATCGAGCTGCCGTACCTGCACGCGGACCTGTTCAAGGAGCACCGGCTCAAGCCGCCCAAGGGGGTCCTGCTGTACGGCCCGCCCGGCTGCGGCAAGACGCTGATCGCCAAGGCCGTGGCGAACTCGCTGGCCAAGCAGGTCGCGGCGAAGACGGCGGCCGACGCGGCGACCGACGCGTCGGCCAAGGAGGGCAAGAGCTTCTTCCTCAACATCAAGGGTCCCGAGCTGCTGAACAAGTACGTGGGCGAGACCGAGCGGCACATCAGGCTGGTCTTCCAGCGGGCCAGGGAGAAGGCCAGCGAGGGCATGCCGGTCATCGTGTTCTTCGACGAGATGGACTCGATCTTCCGGACCCGCGGCTCGGGCGTGTCCAGCGACGTGGAGAACACGATCGTGCCGCAGCTGCTGAGCGAGATCGACGGGGTCGAGGGCCTGGAGAACGTGATCGTCATCGGCGCCTCCAACCGCGAGGACATGATCGACCCGGCGATCCTGCGGCCGGGCAGGCTCGACGTCAAGATCAAGATCGAGCGGCCGGACGCCGAGGCGGCCAGGGACATCTTCTCCAAGTACGTGCTGAAGGAACTGCCGCTGCACCCCGACGACGTCGCCGAGCACGGCGGCTCGGCGCAGGCCACGGTGGAGGCCATGATCCTGCGCACGGTGGAGCGGATGTACACCGAGTCGGAGGAGAACAGGTTCCTCGAGGTCACCTACGCCAACGGCGACAAGGAAGTGCTGTACTTCAAGGACTTCAACTCAGGCGCGATGATCGAGAACATCGTCGCCAGGGCCAAGAAGATGGCGATCAAGGAGTTCCTCGAGACCGGGCAGAAGGGCATGCGGGTGAGCCACCTGCTTGCCGCGTGCGTGGACGAGTTCAGCGAGAACGAGGACCTGCCGAACACCACCAACCCGGACGACTGGGCGCGCATCTCCGGCAAGAAGGGCGAGCGCATCGTGTACATCAGGACGCTGGTCTCCGGCAAGACCGGCACCGAGGCGGGTCGCTCGATCGACACCGTGGCGAACACAGGGCAGTACCTTTGATAGCCGTCCGTGTCAGGGAAACCGTGTCGGCATGTCTTCTCCGCCCGTAGCGGCATTAGGCTTCTTGACATGAGCGTTCTCCGCGTGATGGGCACCGAGACCGAGTACGGCATCTCTGTGCCTGGCCAGCCTGGTGCCAACTCGATGGTGACCTCATCCCAGATCGTCAACGCCTACCAGGCGGCCACCGCCGCCCGGGCCCGGCGCGCCCGCTGGGACTTCGAGGAGGAGAACCCGCTGCGCGACGCGCGCGGGTTCGACCTCACCCGGGAGGCCGCGGACTCCTCGCAGCTGACCGACGAGGATCTCGGCCTGGCCAACGTGATCCTGACCAACGGCGGGCGGCTGTACGTCGACCACGCGCACCCGGAGTACTCCTCGCCCGAGTGCACGAACCCGCTGTCGGTGGTGATCTGGGACAAGGCCGGCGAGCGGGTGATGGCGGAGGCGGCGGCGAAGGCCGCCACCGTGCCCGGCAGCGCGCCCATCCAGCTGTACAAGCACAACACCGATAACAAGGGCGCCTCCTTCGGCTCGCACGAGAACTACCTGATGCGGCGCGCCACGCCGTTCGCCGACATCGTCAAGTACCTGGTCCCGTTCTTCGTCTCCCGGCAGGTGATCTGCGGGGCCGGGCGGGTCGGCATCGGTGCCGACGGCCGGGGCTCGGGCTTCCAGATCAGCCAGCGCGCCGACTTCTTCGAGGTCGAGGTGGGCCTGGAGACCACGCTGAAGCGGCCCATCATCAACACCAGGGACGAGCCGCACGCCGACCCGGAGAAGTACCGGCGGCTGCACGTGATCCTCGGCGACGCCAACATGAGCGAGATCTGCACCTACCTCAAGCTGGGCACGACCTCGCTGGTACTCGCCATGATCGAGGACAAGTTTCTGGGCAGGGACCTTGCCGTCGAGGCCCCGGTGGCCGAGCTCCGCGCGATCTCGCACGACCCGTCCTGCCGCCGCCTGGTCACGCTCAAGGACGGCAGGAAGATGACCGCCGTCCAGCTGCAGGCGGAGTACCTCGAGCTCGCGCGCAAGTACACCGAGGACAGGTACGGCAACGACGTCGACGACATCACCGCGGACGTCCTTGACCGGTGGGAGTCGGTGCTGAACCGGCTGGCCGAGGACCCCATGCTGCTGTCAAGGGAGCTGGACTGGGTGGCCAAGCTGGAGCTGCTCGAGGGCTACCGGACCAGGGACTCCCTCAGCTGGGATCATCCGCGCCTGCAGCTCGTCGACCTGCAGTACTCCGACGTGCGGCCAGAGCGCGGCCTGTACAACCGGCTGGCGGCCAGGGGCCGGATGGAGCGGCTGACCGACGACGCGACGGTGGACCGGGCCGTCGAGAACCCGCCGGAGGACACCAGGGCCTACTTCCGCGGCCGCTGCCTGCGCCAGTACCCGGAGTCCGTGGCCGCGGCCTCGTGGGACTCGGTCATCTTCGACATCCCCGGGCGCGAGTCACTGCAGCGCGTGCCCACGCTCGAGCCGCTGCGCGGCACCAAGGCGCACGTGGGCGAGCTGCTCGACCGCTGCCGCACCGCCGCCGAACTGGTCGCCGCCCTGACCGGCCAGGACTGAGGCGCTGTTGTTCGCTCGCGCCCACCCCCGGGGTCGCGAGTTCGTACCGATTTCGGCCGGCGGGATTGGGCGGGACTCTCACGGGTGACGATAGCGTTGGGACTGACGGAGGTAGCGATATGGCAACTAAGGACACAGGCGGTCAGCGGCAGACCACTAGGCGCGCCGAAGAGACCGACCAGGTGGAGTCCGGCACGACCGAGGAGGTCAGGGAGCGGCAAGAGAAGCTCTCCGACGACGTGGACGCGATTCTCGACGAGATCGACGAGGTGCTCGAGGAGAACGCGGAGGAGTTCGTCCGGTCCTACGTGCAAAAGGGCGGGCAGTAGCGGCGGGATCGCCGAAGGGTTCGCCATAAGCGGACGCCGTTGGCGCCTTGCCCGTGCCTGTCCCGCTATGACGGGGCAGTAGGGTCAGTTGAGGGCTTTGGCGCCCCCTCGGGTGAGCCCGGACGGGGCTTCCAGGGTCCTGTATGTGCTACAACCACGGGAGGAGGTTCGCGTTGAGCTCTTACTTGGATGGCAGCCAAACCGGGCCGTTCGTCGGCCCGAACGGGGATGCCGGGCGCTCGCCGAGTCGGCCTCCGGCCAGCTTCATGAACCGGCAGAGCTCGTCGTTCGCCGATTTCCTCGGCTCGCACTCACCCGGGCTGCGGCCCGGCAGTGCGCCGTGGGCTGGCGAGTCTGGGCCCGGCAGCCAGGCGGTCAGGGACCTGCCGCACGGCACCACGATCGTGGCCGCCACCTGTGACCACGGGGTAGTGCTCGCCGGAGACCGCAGGGCCACTGCCGGGAGCATGATCGCGAAGCGGGACGTGGAGAAGGTGTTCCGCAGCGACGAGTACTCGGCCATCGCCTACGCGGGTACCGGCAGCGTGGGCATCGAGGTCATCCGCCTGTTCCAGGTCGAGCTCGAGCACTACGAGAAGATGGAAGGCCGCTCGCTCTCCCTTGACGGGAAGGCGAACAGGCTCGCCTGGATGGTCAGGGGGAACCTGGGAGCCGCCATGCAGGGCCTGATCGTGGTGCCGCTGTTCGTCGGCTACGACGAGGAGTCCGGCCACGGCCGCATCTTCAGCTACGACGTCGCCGGCGGCCCGTACGAGGAGCACAGGTTCTTTTCCATCGGGTCGGGCTCGGTGTTCGCCAGGGGCGCGATGAAGAAGCTCTACGCCGACGACATGCCGGTCCGCGACGCCGTGCTGGCCTGCGTGCAGGCGCTGTACGACGCCGCCGACGACGACTCGGCGACCGGCGGCCCCGACCTGACCAGGAGCATCTTCCCCGTCATCGCCACGGTGACCGCCGACGGATACCGGCGGCTGACAGACGCCGAGTCGCAGGAGTACGCCGAGCAGGTCGTGCAGGGCCGGATGACCGAACCTGACGGCCCCCAGGCCCCGCTGCGAAACGGCTAGCCAGGCCCTTATCCCGCCCCCAACCCGACCGGACCGAGGTAAAGGAAGCACCGCCGGTGTCAATGCCGTTCTACGTATCGCCCGCGCAGCAGATGCGGGACAAGGCCGAGTATGCGCGACAGGGGATCGCGCGCGGCCGCAGTTGCGTCACGCTGCAGTACGAGGGCGGCATCCTGATGATGGCCCCGAACCCGTCGAGCGCGCTGCACAAGATCAGCGAGATCTACGACAGGATCGCGTTCGCCGCGGTCGGCAGGTACAACGAATACGAGAACCTGCGCAAGGCCGGGGTCACCGTCGCGGACATCACCGGCTACCAGTTTGACCGCCAGGACGTGACGGCGCGCGGCATCGCCAACTACTACGCCCAGACCCTCGGCACCATCTTCACCGAGAGCAACAAGCCGTTCGAGGTGGAGATCGTCGTCGCCGAGGTGGGCGAGCAGCCCGACGGCGACCAGATCTACCGGATCACCTTCGACGGCTCGGTCACCGACGAGCCTGGATTCGTCGCCTTCGGCGGCGAGGCGGAGAAGGTGTCCGCGGTGCTGAAGGAGCGGTACTCCGAGGGCCTCTCGCTGGCCGGGGCGTTCGGTGCCGCCCTGGCCGCGCTGTCCGCCTCGGGCAACGGCGAGCGCAACGAGATCGTCGGCACCCAGCTCGAGGTCGCCATCCTTGACCGCACCCGCTCCCACCGCACGTTCCGCCGCATCCGCGCCGCCCGCCTGGAAGAGCTGATCGCCGAGGCCCGCTCCATCGCCGAGGCCGCCGCCGCGGCAGCCTCCGCCAGTGACACCCCAGAGACCCCAGAGACCTCTGACGCCCCCCCGGCCGCCCAGGCCCCAGAAACCCCCAAGGCCCCCGAGGCCCCTTCCGATTCCGCTCCGCCCACCGGTCCCACCCGTGGCCAAACGGACAGCGGCAGCGGCATAAACGGCGACACCGAACCCCCGCTGTAACCAATCAGCGCTAGCGAAGCCAGCGCTGTGATCGATCAGCGCTAGCGAAGCCCCCGCTGTAACCAATCAGCGCTAGCGAAGCCCCCGCTGTAACCAATCAGCGCTAGCGAAGGCCCCGTGGCAATCACTCCTGCCTCAGAAGCTCGCCTCAGCCTCGCCGGTAACATCCAAGCCCGACCGTCAGCCGGCACGTTGTGACAACGACCCGGTCCTATGCGGGTCAGCGCCACAACGTTCCGGCCGAGACGGCACGCTCAGAGCGGGATGTTCGCGTGGGCGCCCCTCAGCTGCGGGGCCTCGGCGATGGCGCGGGCCAGTTCCCTGCGGGTCGCGGACGGCTCGATGATGGCGTCGATGACGCCGACGTCGACCGCACGCTGCAGCCCGCCTACGGTGGCCTCGTGCTCGGCGGCCAGCTCAGCCTCGGCCTCGTGCAGCTGCTCGGGCGGCACCGAGGCGAGCGCGCGGCGGTGCAGGATGCGGATGGCGGCGACCGCGCCCATCACGGCGACCTCCGCGCCCGGCCAGGCGAACACCCGGGTGGCGCCGAGCGAGCGGGAATTCATCGCGATGTACGCCCCGCCGAACGCCTTGCGCGTCACGAGGGTCACGCGCGGGACCGAGGCCTCGGCGAAGGCGTGCAGCAGCTTGGCGCCGCGGCGGACCACCCCGTCCCACTCCTGGCCCACGCCGGGCAGGTACCCGGGCACGTCGACGAGCACGACGAGCGGCACGCCGAACGCATCGCACATCCGGACGAAGCGCGCGGCCTTGTCGGCCGCCGCGGCATCGAGGCAGCCGCCGAGCCGCATCGGGTTGCTCGCCACCACGCCGACCGTGCGCCCGGCCAGCCGGCCGAGGATCGTCACGACGTTCGGCGCCCACCGGGGGTGCAGCTCGATGCCCGGGGTGTCGAGCAGCTTCTCGGTCAGCAGGTGCACGTCGTAGGCGCGCCGCGGGGAGTCGGGCAGCAGCCCGGACAGGTCGCGGTCTGCCGCGTCCGAGTCGATCTTGCCCTGGTCGCTGAGCATCGCCGTGAGCTCGCGGGCGCGGTCAAGCGCATCCGCGTCGGTGTCCGCCACGATGTGCACGACGCCCGAGCGGCGGCTGTGCGGCTCGGGTCCGCCGAGCCGCTCCATGTCCACGTCCTCGCCCGTCACGGAACGAACCACGTCCGGGCCGGTCACGAAGATGCGCCCGGAGTGGGACAGGATCACGATGTCGGTCAGCGCCGGGCCGTAGGCGGCGCCTCCCGCGGCCGGCCCGAGCACCACGGAGATCTGCGGTATCCGCCCGGACGCCGCGGTCATCGCCGCGAACACCGTTCCCACCCCGTGCAGGCTGACCACCCCCTCGGCGAGCCGCGCCCCGCCTGAGTGCCACAGACCCACGATCGGGACCCCGCGGGACAGCGCCTCGGCGTAGGCCGCGACGATCACGGCGCAGCCGGCGCCGCCCATCGCCCCGCCCTGTACCCGCGGGTCGGACGCGAACGCGACCGCGCCGGTGCCGTGTATGAGCCCGGTGCCCGCGAGCGTCCCGCTGCGGTCTTCCCCGCCCACAGGCAGGGTCTCCAGCGTGCCGGGATCGAACAGGGCCGCGAGCCGCGCCTGGGGGTCCCGTGGCAGCATCGTCAACTCAGCTCTCCTTCCGTGAGCGGGAAACGGGGGCCGGAGGTCGAAGGAGTGGAAGGGGTCAAAGGGGTGAAAGGGGTCGAAAAGGCGGGTCAGGCGGCGGTGAACACGAGCGACACGTTGTGGCCGCCGAACCCGAATGCGTTGTTGAGCACCGCCATCGGCCCGCTGTGCGGCCGCAGCGGCCTCGCCTCGGTGGCGATGTCGACCGGCACGTCGTCCGCGATGTCCTCGAGGTTGATGGTCGGCGGTGCCACCCGGTCGCGCAGCGCGAGGATGGCGGCCACCGACTCGATGGCGCCCGCGCCGCCGAGCAGATGGCCGGTCATCGACTTCGTGGACGTGACCACCACCCCGTCCGCGGCCGAGCCAAGCGCCTTGGCCAGCGCCTGCACCTCGACCACGTCGCCCTCGGGGGTGGAGGTGGCGTGCGCGTTCACGTGCACTAGCTGGTCCGGGTCGATGCCGGCGTCGGCGATCGCCCGGGTGATCGCCGCGATCACGCCGGACCCGTCCGGGGCGGGGTGCGCGATGTGGTAAGCGTCGCTTGAGTACCCCGCGCCCGCCGCGATCGCGTACACGGTCGCGTCCCGCTGCCGCGCGTGCGACAGCGACTCGAGCACGAGCACGCCGGCCCCCTCGCCGAGCACGAACCCGTCCCTTGCCTTGTCCCACGGGCGGGATGCCCGCTCGGGCTCGTCATTGCGGGTCGACATCGCGCCCATTACCGCGAACGAGCCGATGTTCAGCGGCATGATCGCCGCCTCGGTGCCGCCGGCCAGCACCACGTCTGCTCGGCCCGAGCGGATCATGTCGATGCCGTACCCGATCGCCTCCGCACCCGACGCGCAGGCGCTGACAAGCGCGTGCGCGCCCGCGCGGGCGCAGATCTCCATGCTGATCCAGCCGGCCGCCCCGTTCGGCATCAGCATCGGCACCGTATACGGCGAGATGCGCCGCCAGCCCTTCTCCCTGAGCGCGTCGTACGCGGTCAGCGTGGACCCGATGCCGCCGATGCCGCTGGTGACCGCGACGCCGATCCGGTCCGGGTCGGCCTGCGGTGAACCGGCGTCGGCCCACGCCTCGCGGGCCGCGACCAGCGCGAACTGCTCGCAGCGGTCCATCCGGCGGGCCTGCACGCGGCCCACGATCTCCGCCGGGTCGACGGCAGCCCACGCGGCGATCCGCACCGGCAGATCCTCCGCCCAGGGCTGCGTGATCGGCCCGACGCCACTGCGCCCGGCAAGCATCGCCGCCCAGGTCGACGCGACGTCCCCGCCGAGCGGGGTAGTCGCGCCGAGCCCGGTGACGACGATGGTTTCGCGCTCTGCTGTCACGCCGAGCCCTCCGCGTTTTTGGCCACGAAGCTCACCACATCCTGGACGGTGGTGAGGTCCTTCAGCTGGTCGTCGGGAATCTCGACGCCGAACTTGTCCTGCGCGGCCACGGCGATCTCCACCATGGAAAGCGAATCGATGTCGAGGTCTTCGACGAAGCTCTTGCTCAGCGTCACCTCATCGGCGGGCACGCCGGCGATCTCCTCGACGATTTCGCCAAGCCCGGCGAGGATCTCCTGGTCTGTCATGGCGGTTGCTCCTTGTCGTGAAGGGTGTGGTCTTCCTGCCCCGTGGCGGGGCTGCGCCTGCCCGGGCGCATTCACGCCAGGCAGGGGCGCGGCTAGGGTACCGTGATCACCTGCGCCGCGTAGCACAGCCCCGCGCCGAATCCGAGCAGCAGCGCGGCGGAGCCCGGCTTGAGGTCGCCGCGCTCGGCCATCCGGGACAGCGCGAGCGGGATCGACGCCGAGGAGGTGTTGCCCGCGTGCACGATGTCGTCGGCTAGCCGTTCCCGCGGCACGCCGAGCTTGCGCGCGATGGACTCGATGATCCGCAGGTTCGCCTGGTGCGGGACGAACACCGACAGGTCGCTCACCTCGACGCCTGCCCGCTCGCAGGCCCGCGCCGCGATCGGGTACATGGCGGTGGTGGCCCAGCGGAACACGGTCTGGCCCTCCTGCCACAGGAAGGCGTTGCGGCCCGCGATCGTGATCTTGTCACCCAGGTCCCCTGCGCTGCCCCACACCACCGGGCCGATGCCGGGCGGTTCGCCGTCCGCCACCGGGGCGACCACCGCGGCACCGGCGCCGTCGGCGAAGATGATGCAGGTGGAACGGTCGGTGAAGTCGATCCACGCGGTCATCTTCTCCGCCCCGATCACCAGCACGTGCCGGGCGCTGCCGGCCCGGATGGAGTCCGACGCGGTGGCCAGCGCGTAGCAGAAGCCCGCGCACGCGGCGTTGACGTCGTAGGCGCCAGGCGCGACGATGCCGAGGCGGTGCGCGACCACCGCGGAGACGTTCGGCAGCGACCCCTCGGTGCTGCAGGTGGCCACGATGACCAGGTCGATGTCGGCGGGGGACAGGCCGCTCGCGGCCAGTGCTTTGCCGCCCGCCACCACCGCCATGTCGGTCACGCTCTCATCGGGCCCGGCGACCCTGCGGCTGACGATGCCGACCCGGCTTCTGATCCACTCGTCACTCGTGTCGACCATGGCCGCCAGGTCGTCGTTGGTGAGCACGTTGGCTGGCTGGTAGCCGCCGAACGACAAGACCCGGGCGCCGCCGGCGGGAGGGTACGGGCTGAAGGACCTGACCTGCGCTGGCGATGTCATGCGCCGTCCCTGAGCTCGATGCGGACAAGTGGCTGGCCCTCGCTGACCGGATCCCCGTCCTCCACCAGCCATTCGATGATCTCGGCCGGCCAGGGAGCGGTAACCTCGCGCTCACCGCCGCGGGCGACGACGGTGCCGAGATCACCGGTGAGCGTGATGACGCTGCCTTCGGCCCTGCCGCCGGGGGAACGGAACGTCCCCGACGTCGGCGCGACGATCAGCCGCCACTCGGGCTGGTGGCCGGCGAACGTGTGGCCGTTGGTCACCGTCTCAGAAAGATGCTCCTCGATCATGGCCCGCACGGCGTCGAGCTGATCAGGCGTCTTGATCGCGGTCACCGCGACTCCCGGCAGCGCCCGCTTGGCCAGGCCGGTCAGCGTGCCCGCTGGCGGCAGTTCGATGATCGCCGTCACGCCGAGGTCCGCCATCGTGCGCATGCACAGGTCCCAGCGAACCGGGGCGGCCACCTGCGCGACGATCCGCTCCAGCCACTCCTGGCCGGAGCCGACCGCGGCGCCGTCGGCGTTGGAAAGCAGCGTTATCGCCGGGTCCTTGGCCACCAGTCCGGCCGTGGCGTCGCGGAGGGCCGCGACGGCCGGCGCCATGTGCCGTGTGTGGAAGGCTCCCGCCACCGCCAGCGGGCGCAGCCTGGCGCCCGGCGGCGGGTCGGCGGCGAACGCCTCAAGCTGGGCCATCGTGCCCGCGGCCACGATCTGCCCGGCCGCGTTGACGTTCGCGGGCGTCAGGCCGCAGCCGGCGATCGCCGCGAGCACGGTCTCCTCGTCTCCGCCGAGGACCGCGGTCATCCCGGTCGGCTCGGCCGCGGTAGCCGCCGCCATCGCCTCGCCGCGGACCCTGACAAGGCGCAAGGCGTCGTCCGCGCCCAGCACCCCTGCCAGCACCCCGGCCGTCAGTTCACCGACACTGTGCCCGGCGGCCGCGTCGGCGGGAACGTCGCCGCGCTGGCCGGCCAGCATCGCGGCCACGGCGATCCCGGTCGCGACAAGCAGCGGCTGCGCGACGGCGGTATCGGTGATCTCATCGGCGCTCGCGGTGGTGCCGAGCCTGATGAGGTCGCGGCCTATCAGGTCGGAGGCCGCGCCGAGACGCTCGGCCACGCCGGGGAGTTCCAGCCAGGGGGCGAGGAAACCGGGTGTCTGCGCGCCCTGCCCGGGGGCAGTGATGATAAGCATCCTATTACAGTGCCCTGTAGGAGTCCGCCAGCTGAATGCCGGATCGCACGAAGTTGACCGTGATGGCCTTGTAGCATTCCTACAGATACCGTTCACCGGGATGTTATCGTCCCGTTACCCGCTGCGTAGGCCGGCAGCCGGGGACCGCGTCCGGGGACCCGCGTCGGCCGACGACCGAGGACCGCCGGGCGACCGCGTCCTCAGGCGCCCCTGGCGGCGAGGCGCCCGACGACGACCGCGACCCACAGGATGAAGCCGTCCCGCCCGGCCGAGGGCGTGTAGTCGGTGAGCTCCGCCACCCGGCGCAGCCGGTAGCGGACGGTGTTCGGGTGCACGAACAGCAGCCGCGCGGTGGCCTCGAGCGAGGAGCCCTGCTCCAGGTAGGTGGTCAGGGTGTCGAGCAGGGCCTGGCCGCCGCCGAGCAGCGGCTCGTACACGTCGCTGATGAGCGCGGCCCTGGCGTCGGGATCGCCGTCGAGCGCCCGCTCGGGCAGCAGGTCGTCCGCGCCGATCGGCCGGGGCGCGTCCGGCCAGGCGGCGGCGGCCCGCAGCCCGGCTAGTGCCGCTCGCGCCGACATTGACGCGGCGCGCAGGTCGCGGACCAGCGGGCCGACGATGACCGGGCCGGGCCCGAACCGTCCGGTGAACCGCTCGGCGGCGGCGATGGGGTCGTCGGCGCCGCCCAGGACCAGGATCAGCCTGCCGCCCTGTACGCCCGCGAGCAGGTCGAGCCGGGCCCGCCTGGCCACGATGCGGAGCTCGTCGATGATCGGCTCGGGCTCCTCGCCGTCGATCGTGCCGACGACGACCGCCACCGGGGAGGACGACCAGTTCAGTGCCGAGGCCCACGAGTGCAGCGACTCCTCGGCCTCGCCGCGCACCAGGGAGTCCACGACGAGCGCCTCGAGCCGGGCGTCCCAGGCGCCTCGGGCCTCCGCCGTGCGCGCGTACACCTGGGCCGCGCTGAAGGCGATCTCCCTGGCGTAGACCAGCACCGCCTCCCGGAGCTCGGCCTCCCCGCCGGGCGCGGCGAGCTCGTCGACCTGGGCTTCCACCACGTCGATGATGACCCGCACCATCTCGACCGCGTGCTGCAGGCTGACCGCCCTGGCCAGCTCGCGCGGCGCGGTGCCGAACACCTCGGTGACGGCCGACCGGTGCCGCTCCGGGTGCCTGATCCAGTCCAGGAACGCGGCGATGCCGGCCTGGGCGACCAGGCCCAGCCAGGACCGGTTCTCCGCCGACATCTTGCGGAACCACGGCAGCCGCTCGTCCATGGCGTTCATCGCCGCGGTGCCGAGCACCCCCGTCGCCCGCTCGATCCGCCGCACCGTCTCCGCGTCGACCCGCGAGGGCCCGGTGACTGCCTTCACCGCCCTAGCCGAGCGATTCGCTCACCGGGAGGTCAAGCCGGTACCTGGCGATCGCCTGGGCGGGCAGGCCGTCGTCCACCCGCCCGTTGCGGGCCAGCTCCCACAGCACCGCGACGGTGATCCACTCGGCGTCGACGCGGAAGAACCGCCGCGCCGCCGGCCGGGTGTCGGAGAAGCCGAACCCGTCCGTGCCGAGCGACGTGAACGACCCGGGCACCCAGCGGGCGATCTGGTCGGGTACGGCCCTGATCCAGTCGGACACCGCCACCACGGGACCGGACGTGTCGGCAAGCGCCGAGCTCACGTACGGCAGCCGCGCGGGCGCGTCGGGATGGAGCATGTTCCACGACTCGCAGGCCATCGCCTCCCGCCGCAGCTCGGTCCAGGACGTGGCCGACCACACGTCGGCGGACACGCCCCAGTCGTTGGCCAGCATCTCCTGGGCCGTGAGCGCCTGCCGCAGCGCCACCCCCGAGGCCAGGATCTGGGCCTGCACGGCACCAGAACCGGCACCAGAACCGCCATCAGGACCGGCATCGGAAGCGTCGCCAGCAGCCGCATCAGAACCGGCACCAGAAGGAGCGCTCGCGTACTTGTAGAGCCCGCGCAGGATGCCCTTCTCGAGCTCGGCGCTGCCGCCAGGGAAGTCGAACGGCTCAGGCGGCTGCGGGTACGGCTCGTTGTAGAGGGTGAGGTAGTAGAAGATGTTCTCGCCGTCCGGGTGCTCAGGCGTGCCCTCGTGCATCCGCCGCAGCGCGTCCCGCATCACGTAGGCCAGCTCGAACGCCCACGCGCAATCGTAGGAGATGCACGCCTCGCTGACCGAGGCGAGCAGCAGCGAGTGCCCGTCGTTGTGCTGCAGCCCCTCGCCGGCCAGCGTCGTCCGGCCGGCCGTGGCACCAAGCAGGAACCCCCGCCCGAGCTGGTCGCCGAACGCCCACATCTGGTCCCCGGTCCGCTGCCACCCGAACATCGAGTAGAACACGTACACCGGGATCATGTGCGTGGCGTGCGTGGCATACGAGGTGCCCGCGGCGATCACCGAGCCCATCGCGCCGGCCTCGCTGATCCCCTCGTGCAGGATCTGGCCCTTCTTCGATTCCTTGTAGGACAGCAGCAGGTTGCGGTCGACCGCGTCGTAGGTCTGCCCGTGCGGTGAGTAGATCTTCGCCGTCGGGAACAGCGAGTCCATGCCGAAGGTCCTGGCTTCGTCCGGGATGATCGGCACGAACCGCTCGCCGATGACCGGGTCCTTCATCAGCTCCTTGAGCAGCCGGACGAACGCCATCGTGGTGGCGACGGCCTGCTTGCCCGAGCCCTTGCGCAGCTCGTCGTAGATCGCGTCGCTCGGCAGCGGCAGCGACTTGGCCCGCACCACCCGGCGGGGGAGCACCCCGCCGAGCGCGGCCCGCCGCTCGCGCATGTACTGGATCTCGTCGGAGTCCTCGCCCGGGTGGTAGTACGGCGGCAGCTCGGCCTCCAGGGCCGAGTCGGGGATCGGCAGGTACAGCCGGTCCCTGAACTCCTTCAGCTCGGCCACGGTGAGCTTCTTCATCTGGTGGGTG